>Ga0210409_10003683_pt1 | contig 16905 bp, 17 predicted proteins | sample IncBWH17MmetaG_FD_161649 | JGI IMG/M metagenome (GOLD analysis project Ga0210409, IMG submission 161649) | Forest soil microbial communities from Barre Woods Harvard Forest LTER site, Petersham, Massachusetts, United States - Inc-BW-H-17-M | ecosystem: Environmental > Terrestrial > Soil >...
CCTGCCGCGATTTCGCGGGGAGAATTATGAAAAAAATCAGGCGCTCGCGAATACGCTCAGCGCGGTCGCTGCGGACAAAAACGCCACGGCGTCACAGGTGGCGATCGCTTGGGTGATGTCGCGCGGCGCGGACATTGTTCCGCTGATCGGCGCGCGGCGCCGCACTCAATTAGTCGAATCGCTCAAGGCGCTCGATTTGAAATTGACCTCCGAGGATCTCGCCCAGATCGAACGCGCAGTCCCACCCGATGCTGTCGCCGGAACCCGCTATGGCGAAGATCAAATGCGCTGGCTGGACAGCGAAAAGCCCGCGACGCAGGCTTAGCTGTTCCAACTGTGGCGCCCGCCTTCAGGCGGGCATGCTTTTGAAACTACAGTGCCAGCCTGAAGGATGGCGCTACACAAACCGAGCCATTCTCGAAGTTAGAGGAGCCGCGTGAAAATCGTACTCTGGGCTTTAGCCCTGGCCTGGACCGCCGCGCTCATCCTCATCGCCCGCTCAGTCGGCCTTCATTCCACGCCGGGAATGTGGGCGGGCGCGATCGGCCTGCCGGGCGTAGTGATTGCCAATTGGATGCAAGCGCAACTCTTCCACAGGTTCATTCGTCCACTCGGATACAGCCTGATGTGCCTGATCAATTGGGGATTTTACTACAGCGTGATTCAGGGACTTGTTTCGATGAAGCATAGGATTATGTAGGACAGGCTTCCAGCCTGTCTGCCTTTGACTTCTGCCAACACAGAAAACATCAAAAGCAGACAGGCTGGAAGCCTGTCCTACTTAATCCTCTTCTCCAATTCCGGGAGCGATTCAATCAAAACGTGACCCGTAATCGCGAGCGTGCGAGGATCGACCTTGTCGAGCGTATCCTGCGTGGTATGCCAGTAAGGCACATCCAGATCGATGATATCCGCTGCCGCAATATCACGGTTCAAAAACGAAAAGTGATCATCTGAAACGTTTGCGAGTTCACTGATGAAAACCTTTCCGTAACCGAGACGCGCCGCGGTGGACCACAGAATATCTGTGAGCCAGGGCGTGGAATTGCTCTCGCGCTTGAAAACCGGACTGGTTGGGCCAACCATGTCCACAAGGATCATGGCCTTCACACGCCGCAAGTCGCCGGAAAGCGCGAGACTCGCAGCCAGTTCGCGGCTCCCATAGGTATTGTCCGGATTGACCCAGTTGAAATTGAAAGCTTCCTCGCCGTCAAAAAACGCCAGCCAGACAGTCTCCGCGTTTTTTCGCGCGCACAGCAGGCGCGCCAGCTCAAGAAGAACGCCCGTGCTGGACCCGGCGTCATCGGCTCCAACAAAATTGGGTATTCGCTTCGTGTCGTAATGCGATCCGTACAAAATGATATTGGGATTCGCGGATGGAATTTTCACGAGGATGTTCTTCATGGCCACGTCGCCGACTGGAGTTGAAGGCGCGTGAAAATTCTCCTCTTCCACCGGGCAACCGAAACTCTTCAGCTGGCCAATGATGTAATCCTGTGCGCGGTGAATTGCCTCGGATCCGGCTGAGTGCGGCCCGATGGCGACGAGTTGCTCGACATGCTTGTACGCCCGCGCGCCGTCAAATCCACCGGTCGTTTCCGGCGCGGGCGCGGGCGGAAACGTCGCCGCCTGGGGAGCGCCGGTCCCCTGCGCGCCGCTTTCGGAGGGTGAAGAATGTCCGCACGCGGCGAGGCACACGAACGACAGGGCCGCCAAAAGCGTGGTCCCTCGCCCCAACCGGCGCAATCGCGCGTTCATCTATCGCGCTCCTTGATCGGCCATGGCCGCCCGCTTGGCTTTATTCCGAACGACGAGGGCGGCGACGCCGATGCCCAGGAAATACAACCCCACCATTGGCGCCATGAAAATGAGCATCGTCAGCGCGTCCGGCGTTGGGGTAATGATCGCGGCAACCACCGCGATGATCAGAATCGCGTAGCGTAAATTCTTCCACAGGAATTTCGGCGTCACAATGCCAAACAGCGCCAGAAAGAAAATCAGGACCGGCAATTCAAAAATAACTCCCAGCCCCAGCAATACGACCAGAATAAAATCAAAATATTCATTAATGCTGATCAGCGGGCGGAACGACCCCTGGAATCCGATCAGGAAATCGAGCATGTACGGCAGCATGACAAAATAACCGAAAGAGATTCCCGCGATGAAGAGAAATACGGAAGAAAAAATGAAAGTAGTCACGGCTTTGCGCTCGTGCTTGTAAAGGCCGGGCGCAATAAACAGCCACACCTGGTACAGGACCACCGGCGCGGCCAGGACCACGCCGATATAAATTCCGAGCTCAATGATCAGATTTAGCGCGCCGGTCGGATTGGTGTAAACGAGCCGGTCATCCAGATTCTGCTTGCGCAGCGCCGCGCGCATCGGAATGTCAATAAAGTCGAAGACTCGTTTTGAGATGCTGACGCCGATCATCGCGCCCACGGCAATCGCCAGCGCGGAATTGATTAGCCGCTTGCGCAAATCCACAAGGTGCTCGAAAAACGACATCTTGCCGCCCGGTTCTTGCTCGGGCGCCGATTGGGAGGGGTCAGACTGGAGCGTTGTCATCAGAAGATTTCTCGTGCCGGACGCTTACCGCTTCGGCCGGGGGCGCCTGTGGCGCGCCGGAATCGTCGTGGGGCATGAGGCTCGCATCGTTCACTGCCTCGCTTGGCGTGGACACAGCCGCATCGGGAGTCTCTCGCGGCACCGCCCCCTCAGGAGCCGCCGCAGGCATGGGAACCGGGGTCTGAGCGGCCCGGGCCGCTGTCGCGATCTCCTCTTCGCGGATTCGCGTCTGGCGCTCCATCTCCCGCACTTCATCCTCGAGCGCAAAGCGGAAGTCGCTGGTCATTTTCCGGAATTCAGCCGTCGCCTTGCCCAGCATGCGCGCAAGTTCCGGCAGCTTCTGGGGGCCGAAAATAATCAGGGCGATGACGAATAGCACGACTAAATGTGGAAAACTCAACATGGCCAGTGCACTTTGCCTTCTTGGATCCACAGCAGAAAATTCCAGCGGCCAGGGGCCTGCCGCCTGAATTCAAGCTAAACAATTACGGCCCATTCTCGTCTAATGTCCCTGAGGAATCATAGTGGAGGCGCGAAGGGGTGTCAATTCAGCCTATGTGCTATACTATTTGTCACTGTACTCGGCAAAATGCCGTACTGCAGGAAAGCGAGGGCGATATGCAGGGAGAGAGACGTGGTGCGCTGCTCGTCATAGGCGTCTTGGTTGTATCCGCTGTGCTGGGGGGCATTTACGGCCCGTCAGTGCGCGCAACGTCCTCCGATGTAAGCAGCCTTCAGGACTCGGTCAAATCCTTTACGCACGTCCTCGCGATTGTCCAAAAAGATTACGCGATCCCCGTCGATACCGATCACGCCATATATTCCGGAGCAATCCCGGGAATGTTGCGCGTCCTCGATCCCCACTCCAGCTTTTTCGATCCGCGCGCCTATGCCAATCTTCGCGAAGACCAGCGCGGAAGATATTATGGCGTCGGGATGACGATTGTGCCGCGCGATAATTACACCTACGTGCTTTCTCCGATGCCTTCCTCTCCGGCGTACCGTGCGGGCATTCGGCCTGGAGATGTGATCATGGCTGTAGATGGGAAATCCACGGAGGGGCTGAGCAGTTCCGAAGTCGCTGACATGCTGAAGGGCCCCAAGGGCACGGTCGTTCACATTACGATGAAGCGCGTCGGATACAACGAAAATCTCAACTTCACGGTGACGCGCGACGAAATTCCAAAACATTCCGTGGACCTCGACTTTGAAGTCAGGCCCGGCATCGGCTACATCAAGCTTTCCGGATTCAACGAGACCACCGATACCGAACTCGCATTGGCGCTGAAAGATTTGGACGCCACCAAGCTCGACGGCATTGTTCTTGATCTGCGCGGGAATCCGGGCGGCCTGCTCAACGAAGCTGTGGCCGTTTCCGACATGTTCCTCGATAAGAACCAGCTGATCGTGTCCCATCACGGGCGCGCCTCGGCGGAGCGGCGCTACTATGCCGTGCGCGGCAACCGCGGCGTCACCATGCCGCTGGTGGTCATCGTCAACGGCGGTTCCGCCTCCGCATCGGAAATCGTGACCGGCTCGATCCAGGACCACGATCGCGGCCTGGTGGTTGGCGAACAGAGCTTCGGTAAAGGCCTTGTTCAGACCGTGTCGGGCTTGAGCGAAAACACCGGCCTGGCTCTGACAACCGCGCGCTACTACACGCCCAGCGGCCGCCTGATCCAGCGCGATTACAAAGATATTTCGTTGTACGACTACCTCTACAATCACAAGAATCCCGCGCCTACCGAGGTCAAACTGACCGATAGCGGGCGCCAGGTAACCGGTGGCGGCGGCATCACTCCCGATGTGGCCGTGGCGCCGGCCAAGCTCAACCCATTCCAGGAAATGCTCCTGCGGCGCGAAGTTTTCTTCGCGTATCAGGGCGGGGTTGGCGGGTTTACCACTTACTTTCTCGGGACCAAGCCGGAAATTACCAAGGACTTTGCCGTCGGTGACAATGTGATGAAGACGTTCCGCGCGTATCTCGACAAGGAAAAAATCACTTACACAGAGGAAGAGATCGCGCAGAACCTCAGTTGGATCAAACGCGAAATACGCAAAGAAGCGTTCATCTCCATGTTTGGCCTGACCGAAGGCTACAAGGTGGACCTCGAAGACGACGTACAACTTCAAAAGGCGGTCGAGTCCCTTCCGCAGGCCCGCGCGCTGTACGAGAACGCCCGCAAGGTCATTGCGCAGCGCAACGCCGGAACCGGGATTCAGCAGCAATAATTACCGCTTCATTATCATTTTCCGATTTCATGATTCTGCAGGTTTGGAATCCTCGCCGACCCCTGCTAAAATCGCACCAGTTCGGTGGGCGGCTAGCTCAGCTGGGAGAGCGCATCGTTCGCAACGATGAGGCCGGGGGTTCGAATCCCCTGCCGTCCACCAAATTTCTCGGCCTTGATTTCAATTAGGTAAGCCGCATAGGCGTCCCGGCTGCGGCCCGGCCTTCCGGATGAGAAAACGCTTCCATTCCTCGCCGGCCCTGCGCGGCGTTTGCCTGGCCTCTTTGGCGGCGCTGTCGCTCCTCGCCGGGTGCGGAAGACTGCGCAGGTGGTATGCCCGCGCCCAGAAGGAATCAAATGGCCGGCATTCCGTAATGATCACCTGGGCCCCCAGCCAGTCGGAAGTCGCGGGCTATTACGTCTACCGGTTCTCCTCCCCGGACGACCTCGCGAGAGTGTCCAGTGGAATTGTTTCCGCCACGCAGTACACGGACAAAACTGTGGAAGGCGGCAAGACGTACACGTACTACGTCAAGTCCGTCGATTTGAAAGGGATAGAAAGCCCTCCGTCCGAAAAAATCACTGTCAAAGTCCCAAGGAGATGGTTCCCGCCCTTCTAATGATCTTGCGTCGGAAACACACCTGTACTTCACGAAACTGGCCCGCGGAAGCAAGGACACGGTAAACTATACAGATGCCAGTCCGCCTGATTGCACTCGATATTGACGGCACGCTACTCGATGAGCGTTCCCATTTGCCCGCGATCAATCGGGACGCGGTTGCCGAAGCCGCTGCCCGGGGTATTGAAATTGCCCTGGTGACAGGCCGGCGCTACGATTTCGCGACGCCGATCGCGAGGCAGTTCCCTTGCCCGCTGACCATGATTGTCAATAACGGCGCGCTGGTAAAATCCAGCGCCGGGGAAACTCAGCTCGTCCACCTGCTCCCCCGTGACATCGCAGGGCGTGTGCTCGACGAGGCCGCCGCCTTCAGCCACCTGGCCTCCGTGTGCTTCAACCGGCCACGCGAAAACCAGGTTTTTTATGAACGGATTGACTGGGAAGACCCTTTGCGGCGGGGATATTTCGAACGGAACCGCGAGTATCTTGCGGAAATGTCTCCCCTGCGGGATTGCCTGACGGAGAACCCCATCCAGGTGATGTTCACGGGCTATGCAAATGAAGTGCGCGAAGTTGGAACGTTTCTTTCCCAGCTGCCGTTTGCGCAGAAGTACTCGCTGGCCATGACCGTTTATGACAAGCGCGATTTTGGCCTCGTCGATGTAATTGCCGCGGGATGTTCGAAGGGCGCAACCCTGGCCGAGTGGGTGCGACGTCGCGGCTGGTCGCGTGAGGACGTCATGGCCATTGGAGACAACCTCAACGACATGGAGATGCTCCAATTCGCCGGGCTGCCCGTGGTGATGGGAAACAGCGTGCCGGAGTTGAAATCTCTGGGGTGGCGTGAGACATTGAGCAACGATCAGGGCGGCGTCGCCGCGGCCATCGAGTTGTATGCGTTTGGAGATGCGTGAAGTGAAGCGATTCCTACTTTGCGGAAAGTGGCTCTCGTGCGCAATCGTGGCGCTCGCTGCTCTCGCTCCGTGCGCGCGCGCCGATTACGTGGTCCTGCAATCCGGCCAGCGGATCCATGTGACCGGATACGAACGCGTGGGCGACACGCTGCGCTTGACGATGGCCGGCGGCACGCTGGAAATTCCCGCGGACACGGTCGTGCAAATCGATCCCGAAGACATCTTCCTCCCGGTCAAAGTGAAATTGCTCGATGTGCCCTTTGCGAATTTCATTTCCGAATCCGCGCGCGCACACGGCGTGGCTCCCGAACTCGTGGCCAGCGTGATTGCCGTCGAGTCCAACTTCAATCCGAACGCGGTGTCCTGGCGGTCCGCGCGCGGCCTGATGCAATTGATGCCGGAGACGGCGGCGCGGTTCGGCGTGACCCAGGTGTTCGATCCCAGGCAAAACATTGAAGCGGGGACAAAGTACCTGAAGGAATTACTGTTGCGTTATCATGACGATCTGGCGTTGACCCTGGCGGCGTACAACGCCGGTCCCGACCGCGTCGGCCAATACCGCTCGGTTCCTCCCTACCGCGAAACGCGCGACTACGTTCGCCGCGTCACCGAAAAATTCCAGAAGACCTATCGCGCGTCCAACCAGTAGGACAGGCTTCAGCCTGTCGCTTTTTCTTGCGGGACTAAGAAAATCAAAACCGACAGGCTTAAGCCTGTCCTACTGGGCTGGCGGAACATTGACGATTGGCGTTTGCGGGGGCTGCTGCGGCTGCTGCCCGTCGGGCCCATTCGGATTGACTCCGTTTGGATTGATTCCATTAGGATTAATTCCGCTTGGATTGGCACCGTTCGGGAGGGCTCCATTCGGAACGGCAGTCGGATTCGCGTTCGGGTTCACGGGCGCTTGCACTGGCAGTGCGATCTGCCCCGTGGGGTTCCAGATGAATTCCCACTGCTGGTAGGTATCCCCTCCCAAATAGACCCGTAAGGAAGACTGTTTGATCTTGCTCCCCACGCCGATGATGTTTCCGCCCACGACAGTTCCATCAAGCGGCTGCGGTTGTGATTCCAATGGATTGGCAGCCGTAGCTGCGCCCGTTTGCTGCCCAACCCCTGGCTGACCCATGCCGGGCGCCTGCCCCGTGCCCGTTGTCGCACCCGGCCCTGGGGGCAATAGAGGTTGAAGTCCGCCGCCGAGGGACGACAGTGCACCAAGCCCGGGCGTGGAGAGCGCAGTCTGTAGCACGCTGGTCTGGCGCAGGCTTCCAATCAATTGCCCGTTCGGCCCAACGTAGATAAAGCGCCAGGAGCCGTCATCCTTGTTCATCGGATCGGTGTAAGCCTTGCGGAGGAAGCGGATGCCGTTGGTCTGTTTGGTAAGGTCGTCAACCTTGGTGGGATACTTCCCGAATTTCCGGTAATACATGCCGATCGCGCGCTCATACTGCTGTCCGCGCCAAATCATTTCCGCCTCTTTTTCGCGGCGGCCTTGGGTGAGGATGTTCGGAGCGGCGGCAGCGGCCACAATCAGCATGGTCGCCGCCATGAAAACCACCATCAGCAGGGCGTATCCGGCCTGATTGTGCCGGCGCGTTGTGGGAATATCGAATGTCATCGAGTTTATCCTGTTGGACTGGGCTCCTCCAAAGTCAGCGTGGCGCGGCGGCCGGACGAAACCTCTTCCACATCGGCGGTCGTACTCGTAAGGCGAACCACGCGGAACCGCCCCATGAATGTGTCCCCTTCGCCCGCTATGATGACGTCGTCGTTGTTGGGCGTGGCAAAGAACGCCCGCCTGTGGCTCCCGCCAAAATCGCTTACGTAGCCGAAATACTTGGCGTCAACCGTCAATGGAGGCGGGCCCGGAGGAGGACCGGGAATGACATTTGCCTGTTGTTTGGGAGGCGGAGGGGCCGGCGGCGGAGGCAGCGTCTCGCTGAAAATGCTGCGGTGGACGCCGTTGTATTCGAGCGCCAGGAAGCGTTTCAGAATATCCAGCCGCAACGCCGGATTATCCACGCCGAGCGGCGTGAATCGCGCATCCAGCGAAACCGGCGGCGGAGCGGTTTCCGTAGAGGAGGAACTGGTCCGGTAAAAATTGAACACCGTGCCGGCCAGCACCACCAGCAATACTGCGAGAACGATGAATTTGATCCTTTGCGTCATGTGGTCCGGAAGTACGTTCTCAACTGCACGTTCAGACGAATCTTGCCCGCGCTGCTGGAGGCCAAGGCGAGGCTGTCCAGAACATAAAAATTGTCGGAATGCTCCAGCTTATTCAGGAATTGAACCAGGCTGTCGTAGTCTCCCTCGATCGCCGTGGAAATATCCACCTGCACCAGGCCGCGTGTGTCGGGCGAATGCTGGTGAAAGGAAATCGAGTCCGAGCGCAACCCCGCCGAGCGAGAGAGGTCTCCCAGGTCTTCACTGATTGCGGAGTACCCCGCTCCCGCGGGATGAAAATGCGTCGTGAAAAATTCATCCCACTGTCTCTCGTCAGTGGGCAATTCGGCCCTGAATCTTTCCAGGCGCGTATTATCCGCTCTATATTGCTTCGCCAGCATTTCCAGCCGGTTCAAGTCGCCCGGTTGAACATGAGAGGAGCTGTTGATCCTCCACCGGACGCCGATCAACACCGCGTCCGCCAGCAGAATGACGGCCAGAACCCAGCGGATCAAGTTGTTGCGATGTACCATCTCCGGTTTCATATCAAATCACCGAATACTGCGCCTGAAGGGAGAGCATGACCCGATCGGACTGTTCCGCCCGGGCCGGGCGATTTTCGCTCAGCAGTTCAATATGCGAAAATTCGGGAGAACTCTCGAGCGCCTTCAGGAATTTCAATTTACTTTCGTCGCTTGCCGCGCCCACCAGAACGTTTAGCTGCACGTTATCGCCGGACAGTTTGGGTTCGATGCTGACCACGCGCACGCCCTCGGGAAGAATCCGTTCGAGGTCCATGAAAATTTTGATCCAGGGGAAGGCCCTTTGCTGGATGAGCGAGTTCAGATAGGCGGCGCGCTGCCGGCGCGCCACAGTCTGCGGATTTTCAAAGAACGTGGACAACTCCTGGCGCTGCTGCTGGAGCCTGGCGATTTGCAGCTCGAGAGCATCCTGCCGTGCTCGTAGCACTTTGTCGCTTCGCCAGTCCGAGTAGGTGCGATAGGAAAGGAACAGCAGGCCCAGGACAGCTATCGTGCCGACCACGGAAGCGCCCAGCGTGAAGCGGCGGTTGCTCTCCAGCGGAGAGGTGGAAAGATTGAGACGTACCTTCATTTATTCGGGTCGCGCCTTTCCATTTTGTAGGGCCCGCCTTCAGGCGGGCATTTGCTCGGATCCAAAGTGCCCGCCTGAAGGCGGGCGCTACACAACGTCACGCGAGTTCACGCCAGACGAACTCATGCCCCGCGATTCAGCGTCCAACCGACCAGGGCTTCCAGCCCGCGTTCCACCAGCGGCTGTTCATCGGAGCGGATCATCCCTTCATTTTCCGCGGCCGTCAGCACCGATTGCACCGGACACCTTAGTTCGCGTTCGAAAGGTTCCCGAAATTCCGGCATCCGGTCGGACAATCCTGCCAGGCGGACTTGGGAAATCCCTTCGCTCCAGGAATCCTGATAATAAGCGGCCAGCGGATAAATTTCATCCAGCAGCGCTTGCGGCGTCACGTGCCGCGCGTCGATGGGCAGCGTGATACAGCGATACCCACAGAGCATGCCTTCGCGCACGATCGCGGTCGTAAGCGTCGTGCCGGCAACGCGGGCCAGCAGGGAGGGCCGCGTATCGGGCAACAGAGGAACGACTGCAAGCGTCGAGCTCATCACCACGCCCGGCAACATTCCCATGGACTCTACCAGGGATTCGTACTCGCGAACAATGCGCAGCCGCGCCAAGCCCGTGACGACATCCACTCCCTCATCGCGGGGAGATTGGCGCATATAGGAGATCACAGTCTCATCGGCCTCAAACGGAACGCTCTTCTTGAGGCGCCACCGGAGGATCGGAATAGCTTCTTCCGCTTTCCTCGGGAACACGTCGAAATGCAACACAAAAACGCGAATCACGGAATCCGGCAGCAGCAGCGCGACATCTTCGTTCCTGGCCCGCAGGCGCGAGAAAACGCGGCCCACCGCGGCCCGCACTTCCGCGGCGTCGGCCACATTCGATTCCACCGCCGTGGGCGTAATTGCCCCCGGGGGCAGCGATTCGACCGCAAAACCGTCCAGTCCCATCCCCGTGCGCGTCCATCGCGCCGCGGCCACGTAATCCGCGGCAATTTCACATGCGACCAGAGGGTGAGGAGTCGTATCGAGCCAGCGCGCTACACGGCGTACGAAACTATTCTGGTAAATTCCCTGCCGGATGCTGTCGCTCCTACTCAATGAAGGTCACCTTGTTGATTTCCTTGAGCGTCGTGACGCCTGCGCGCACTTTCGCCAGCGCCGAGTCCCGCAGAAACGTCATGCCTTCCTCGCCGGCCGCCCGCTTGATCTCCGATGTGGGACGCCGGTCGATGATCATCTCGCGAATATGGTCGGACAAGTCCAGCAGCTCGGAAATGGCGCTGCGTCCCCGGAATCCCGTGCCCGAGCATTCCAGGCAGCCCGCGCCTTCGACAAATTGCACGGGCCCCCACTCCCCCGGATCGAGCCCTGAAGCGCGCAGCACTTCCGGAGAATAGCGCACGGCCTTCTTGCAATGCACGCAAACCACGCGCACCAGGCGCTGGGCCAGTATGCAATTCAGAGCCGACACGAAATTGTACGGCTCGACGCCCATATTGATGAATCGCCCGATGACGTCCGTCACGTTATTCGCGTGCACGGTGGTGAACACCAGGTGTCCGGTGAGCGCCGATTGAATGGCGATTTGCGCGGTTTCATTGTCGCGTATTTCTCCGACCATGATCTTATCGGGATCGTGCCGCAAGATGGACCGCAATCCGCGCGCGAACGTCAGTCCCTTCTTTTCGTTGACGGGGATCTGGGTGATTCCCCGGACCTGGTATTCCACCGGATCTTCAATGGTGATGATTTTATCTTCGTCGGTTTTGATTTCGTTGATGGCGGCGTACAACGTCGTCGTTTTGCCAGACCCGGTCGGCCCGGTGACCAGCACCATTCCGTAGGGCTCGCGGATGTACCGGCGAAACTTCCACATTTCCTCGGCGGAAAATCCGACTACGTCCAGGCTCAGGTTTTGAAATTTTTCCGAGAGCGTTTCCTTGTCCAGGACGCGCAGGACCGCGTCTTCCCCGTGGATGGACGGCATGATCGAAACGCGGAAATCGACGAAGCGGCCTTTATACCGGACCCGGAAGCGCCCATCCTGCGGCACGCGGCGCTCGGCGATGTCCAGTTCGCTCATCACCTTGATGCGTGAAATGATCGTGGAAAGCCAGTCCTTCGAAATCGGCGTCATGGCGTGGACCAGGACGCCGTCAATCCGGTACTTGACGGCCACCTCGATATCTCGCGCCTCGATATGAATGTCGGAGGCGCGCCGCTCGAGCGCCGTAAAAATCACCGTATCCACCAGGCGTACCACCGGGCTGACCGCCGAATCCTGTTGCGTCAGGCTGTCGGAGGAGATGTTCGAATCCGCGTCCTCATCCTCCTCGACCACCGTCAAAGTGAAGGCCTCGGTGGCCTGATCCAGAACCCGCTGAGATTGCTCTGTGCGCTTCAGGAGATCGCTGATTTGGGTGGGTGTGGCGACCTTCAGGATAAGCTTCTTGCCCAGCAAGAGAGGCAGTTCGTCGCTCAGCAGGACCTGGCTAGGATCGGCCACTGCTATCACCAGAGCGCCCCCCTGAGCCTCCATCGGCACGAAGTTGAATCGGAACATCAATTCGGCGGGAATGCTGCGAAACAGTTCCGGATCGATTCTTTGTTCGAACAAATCGACGAACCCGCAGCGGTATCGCTCCGCCAGACGCCGCGATTTTTCGCGCTCGCCCTGCGGATCCGATGCTGTCGCTAATGTTTGGTCGATTGAGCTCATGGCTCCAACTTCCCTACCCCTGGCTGCCGACAGACAAAGAGAACATCGGCAAGTACAGCGCGACCAGGATAAACGCAATCAATATCGCCATAAAAATCAGGATCGCCGGCTCGATGATGGCCACCAGGTTCGCCAAATGCGTGTTCACATCGTCCTCATAAAATTCCGCCACGCTGGCGAGCATCGACGAAAGAGAACCGCTGGCTTCCCCTACTTCAATCATCTCCAAAGCTAATTCCGGCACCAGCCCGGTGGATGAGAGACTGTTGTGGAGCGATTGCCCTTCCCGGACCAGCTGCGCGCCTTGCGTGACCGCGCCTGAAACCAGGCGACTACGAATCGCTCCGCCGGCGGTTTCCATGGCCTGCACCAGCGGCGTGCCCCCGGCGAGCAGCGTCGAAAGCGTTCGGCAAAACTGCGCGAACTGAAATTTCGTAAGCGTTTCTCCGATGAGCGGCAGGCGCATCCGGATTCGCTCCATCGCCAATCCTCCCTGTTCGGATTGGGACCATGCGAACGCGGCCGCCGCGAAGAGGGCGAACAAGGCCACGGCGCCCAACAGGAACGGCCGGTAGGTCACCGTCACGGCGATCAAGATGCGAGTCGCCTGGGGCAAGGCGACGTTCAAATCGGCGTAAAGACCCGCGAACTTCGGGATCACCGAGCTAACCAGATACGTCACGATGGCCGTCGCGGCGGTAATCAGGATGACGGGATAAATCAGCGTCGAGATGAGCTTTTTTCGGAACCCTGTCGTGACCCTCTGGTAGGTGATGTAATACTCGAGGACGCCCGACAGGTTGCCGCTCTTCTCCCCCGCGAGAATCGACACCGTGTAGACCTTTGGGAATACGCCCTGTTGCTCCAGCGCCTCTGAAAGCGGAGTGCCCTCACGGACCAGGCGGCGAACTTCGCCAAGGACCGGACGGAGCCGCTCGGCAGCCGCGCGCTCAGACAATAGGTCCAGGGCCTTCAGGATCGGAATTCCAGCCTTGATCAGAGTGTTGAGCTGCTGGTTAAAGACAAGGAAGTCATTGCCATCCACCGATTTCTGGCGCCGCCGGCCAAACATCTGGCCCAGCAGTCCGGCTCGCGGCCGGACATTGTAAACAAAGAGGCCGCGGTCGGAGAGTTTCTGGCGAGCCTCCGCGATAGACTCCGCTGGCTCTACATGCGAGAAGACTTTTCCGCTGCCGTCGGCCACCTTACAGAGAAACTCAGCCATGACGAGAGTGTACCTCAACCGCTATAGATGCAGGAAGCTGGCCCGGGGGCTGCGTGCACTGGGCGATAACTCCAAGTTCAGGCCGGCCCGACCAATATACCTGCCGCACTTCTGGAAATACATTTCTCAATTATGAGCACTGTGTAAATTCGCGGTCAACAGGACAAGACAGAACCGGCTCTTGCCTTTCCTGGGCCTCCTTTACTACAATCCGCTTGCAGTTCCCATGTCGGTAACCAGGCCGCGTGTCTTTACCGATGCAACAGTTCGAACACTTGGCCATTGAATCGCCGTAATCGATCCCCCACGCACGAGCCGGACACCAAACTCTCCGGTTCGATTACGCGGCGTCCCAGGCTGTTTCTCAACCCAGTGAGCCGGTCGGGACGCCGCTTCATTTTTAATATGACGGGTGGATTTGAAACGAAACGGACAGGACGCTGCCGGGACGTGCGGTCAGGGCTGCCCGGGTTTTGTCGCGGGAGCCGAAGCCGTCGATAAGGACGCGCGGCAGCGGGACATTTGCCCCTGCGTAAGCGCGTCGCCCGGATCGAGAGCCAGCGCGGCTTCAAACTGTTGATCGGCGTCCGTGCAATCGCCATTTAATGCCAGCACAATTCCGTAGGTGGTATGGTATGTGGCAGAGTACGGATTCAGATTCACCGCATGATGAAGACTTTCCTGCGCTTCTTTCAGACGCCGCTGTCTCAATTGGATCTGCCCCATAAACACATACGAGTCCGGCAGATCGGGAGCAAGTTTTTCAGCTTCCAGCATGAGCGATTCAGCCTTTCGATAATCACCCCTGCTGTAGTACGTGCGTCCTAGATTCAATGGAAAATGATAATCGGAGGGATTATTTAGATATCCCGTCTCCAGAAGCTTCTGCGCGCCGGCCATGTCGTTACGGCTCATCAATTCCAGACCGAGATTATTCAAAACATTCGCATTCAAAGGCGCAATCTGGTGGGCCCTCGAAAACAAGGCGTAATCGCTCCTCCAAAAATTCACCTGCCAGCCTGCAAAAGAGGCGAGAAGGATCGTGAGAGCCAACCCGGCCGCAACCACGTGCGTGGGCTGTCCAAAAACTCCGAGGCGCGTTTTTGCGGCGCGCTCGATGATCAGCGCGATAAGGAACGCCGCTCCAATGCTGGGAACGTAGAAATACCGGTCATGAACCAGCTGGTCCGGCCGGAAAACAAATGTATCCAGAACCGGCAAAAGGGGAATCACAATCCAGGCGACCGCGCAATCAACTGCCTTTGCCCCCAGTCGATCTCGCAAAATCCAGACGGCCGCTCCCAGGGCGGCAAGAATCGTCGCGGGAAGGAGTACATGCCCAAGACTCAATTTCGACTGGTAGTACAGATCGTAGGATTGCGAGAGCCGAAATGGAAAAAACCAATTTCTGACGTAGAAAAGTAGGAGCGATGGAAGCGTAAAGAGCCACGTCAGAGGAGATACGTGCACGAAGGAATGACCGAGGCCGGACAAAATCCTGCTCCGCACAAGCAGATAAACAAACGCGATAGGAAGAAACGGAATCGTGGGCTTGAAGGCGCTCTGGAACCGGTCTGCATTCCCCGCGTGGCTTTCGTTTTCGACCGGGCCGGACCGGATCCAAGCATACGCAAACACCAGGGCGGGCAGGACGATTGCCGTCTCTTTGCTCAGAAGGGCGAGCGCATAGAGCGCGCACGAAAGCGCCATCCAAAGGTTCTTTGATCCTTCCAGGGATCGCAGATACGCCAAAAATGCCAGAAGGAACAGGATTGCAAAAAGCGATTCGGTCGTGCCGGAGACCCATGCGACCACTTCGTTATGGATGGGATGAACACCGAAAATCAGCGCAGCCAGCCACGCCGTGACGAATTGCCCGGTCATTTTTCTCACCGCAAGGTACGTGAGCCAGGTGACCACGACATGCAGTCCAATGGCCACCAGGTGCCAGCCAAGCGGGCGTCCCGCGAAGAGCGCGTAATTTGTCCGCAGCCAGAGAAGGAAGAGCGGGCGATAGTAATTCCCGGGCAGCGTGGGAGCCATCTGTTTCCAGATTGAACTGACGAAATACTGCGGCACGTAGTGCCAGGATCTCAGGAACGGGTTATTCACGATCTGGGGAAAGTCATCGTAAACGAAATTGAAGCGGATGGCCCCCACGTACGTGACTGCCGTGACGAGAAGGAGAATCCTCACGATATACTTCTCGCGCAGCGATGTAACTGGCGATTTATCCATCGAAGTAGTTATTTCCGTGGCCATATGTGCCATTCGCAGGCTACTACTGAAAGTCTAGCATCGGGGCCGGAAGCGTAGTGCAGAATGCACGGGGGGGACCATCAAACAGTTAGTACCACATAGGAGCATGCGTCGATCTTCAGGCGGGAGGTCCGGCCAGCGATGCGCCATCCACAACGGCAACACCTGCCGGCACCTGAAAACGGAATAGATCGCCGGCCAAAGGGACGTCCGTCTGCCAATTTCCGAAGCGATATTCCAGGTCAATTCCGCCCGGCTGGCGAATCTCGATGCGGGCGAGTTCTCCCGTCAATGTATCTAACTCCAGAAAAACTTCCGTGTAATCGTTTCCATCCGAAATACTCTTCGGTTCTTTAGGCAAACAGCGAAGGACCGCGTGGCCGGGCGGGATTCCCTTTTGGGCGACTACATCGATCCGGCTGCACAGGCGGGAAAGATCCGCCTTCCCCGTCAGCAGCGCAAGAGGTGTGCGCCAATCGGAACTCTCCTTGACTGGCGCCTTCGTAACCGTATGGTCGTAGGGAACGTAAAACCATGTGTTCTTGCCATCGACCAGGAAGAGCTTTTTTTCCGGCGAGTCATATTCCCAGCGCATTTGTCCCGGGCGGCGAAAGTACACGGCGCCGGACTCGATCCTGGCCTGTCTTTGCCCTTCGCTGTAGCGTTCCAGGAAAACGGCCTGTAGAGTGCGCGGCTGGCGGTAATGCTGCTCGATGAGGTGGGCGAATGATTTTGCGGAATCGGGCGCTTGTTGCGAAGACGATTCAGATGGACTCGCCAGGGCAATGCCAGCGCCCGCTAAAGCTAGCGCGACAATCCCCGCTCTGACTCGTCGATTCACAGCTAATTATAGCAGGAAGCTGCAGGGACGACAGGCATCCAGCACTGGCACCGCGGAAGGATCGCAGCCGCAGTTAAATCGGAAACAGGCAATTCCACTCCGATCCGGTGGGGCGCCGAATCATAAAAAAAGGGAGAAGAGCGTTTGCCCTTCTCCCCGAAACAAGCCACTTCGAAAGACAATTAACCAATTGGATTGGTATCGGCCGCGCCGATGGACGGGACCTGGCCATCCGAGGTCTGGT
>Ga0210409_10003684_pt1 | contig 16903 bp, 17 predicted proteins | sample IncBWH17MmetaG_FD_161649 | JGI IMG/M metagenome (GOLD analysis project Ga0210409, IMG submission 161649) | Forest soil microbial communities from Barre Woods Harvard Forest LTER site, Petersham, Massachusetts, United States - Inc-BW-H-17-M | ecosystem: Environmental > Terrestrial > Soil >...
CGATGCAAGTCACCAAGGATCACAACGGCCGCAGAGCATCGCAATTTTTTTACAATACCTGCAGGTACAATCCCGGATTCCCTAGCGACTACTTCGACAGGTCCTCTCTCCAGAAGAAGAGCGCTGACGCCGGCGCCAATAAGTCTAAAAACTTTAATAACTGAGGCACAGCCAAACCCGCCTTACTGCTCAGGTCGGTCGAACCGATGGAACTGGCGACGGACTGCTCTTTCGCTCCGCTGCGGATGCCGGACGTCTCGATGGTGTGCGCCTCATTTTCTCTCCGCAAGCAAAATGGTGCGCTTACGAGTCTGGCAAAGTCTTGACGGCAGCTGGAGCCCAGATGTGTAAGCGTCTTATTTGTAAGCGGATAGCGGAAACGAGGGACGAAGCGAAGGATATACTGGGCGTGGCTGTCCGGGGGCCGAGTCTGTCCCTTCAGCCTGTCCCCGGATTTTTCCGCATACGGGGCAGGCAGTACTGCCATTAACTAGTGCTATGGTGCTCCGATATGGGTACCCACGCACTATGGGATTTTGTTGATAAAATGTAATAGTCTTAGTAGGTTAGGCGTGCTCTCAGGCAGCGGCCGGGGCGGGCCCGACGGGTGTCGTTCCAAAATGATACTGAATGCCAAGTTCGTGTCTCCGCGTCGAAGCCCACGAAATGGCTTTAGCTTGGTGGAGCTCGTGCTGTCTTTGGCCGTGCTCCTTGTAATTACAACTATGGCTGTCCCAGTAGTGGTGCGCTCGCTGCAGAGCTATCAGCTCAATTCCACGGCTTCGCAACTGGCGGGAATGCTCAAATTTGCGAAATTCGATGCTATTCGTCAGAACACGACGGTGAGTTGTCAGATTGCCCAGCAGGGAACGCAGTGGCTGGTTTGGGTAGATTCAAATGGTAACGGTGTAGCGGATGGAGCTGAACCGCAGATGATTGTTGGCGGGTCCTTCACTCTACTGCCAGCCAGCTCGGTGCCCAGTCCAGCTCCGATCATGGCCACTTTGGGACCGGGTTTTTCGAGCTACTCCTGGATGGTTCTCTCGGGATCCAACACCAGCATCACGTACGACCAGCGCGGCGTCGTAGGCGCTACGGTGGTCTATGCGCTCTACATCGGCAGCCTCAGCGATCCAAACTCTGGCTACCGCGCAATCATAACGTTGCCTTCCGGCGCGGTGCAGGTGTGGACTTCGTCTTCGACCGGAAATTGGCAGCGCGTCAGTTGATTGGTTTTGCAGGATAAAGTGATGAAGAATCCGCACAATAAAGAGATAAGCAGGAAGGTATTGAGGAATCAGCGCGGATTCACGCTTACGGAAGTTCTTATCGCCATCGTTATTCTGCTGGTGGGAATAGTCGCAGTGGCGCAATTGGTCCCCGCTTCGATTGGCTCGAACTCGGCGAATCGCAACGACTCTTCGGCCTTGGTGTTTGCGCAGCGGCAGATGGATCTATTCCTGAGCCAGCCACTCAATATGTCGATCAGTCCGCCAGCCTATGTCGAAACTCTCGACGGGCAAACCTTCACGTGCTATCTCGGAGACCCAACACAGCCCTCAAACACGCTCGTTGGCAGTCCCGTGGTTGAGTTTTATAACCAGCTCGTCGTCAATTTCGCTGCGTCGCCGGTGGCGAATTACAGCTTCACCTATCAGGATCCAAACGATCCGTTGGGCCTGGTTTACGACGTCCGCTGGGCGGTGATCACCACGACGAATTCGAATGGTATGGTCACCTCCAAACGGTTCATTTTGGGAACAAGAAGAAAGGGTGGCAACGGAATTTACAATCCGGTCACGCTCGACACGATACTTTCGAAATGAAACGCGCTCACCAAAAGCAGAGTGAACAGGGCTTCTCGCTCATCGAGATGATGATCGCGGCCGTGATCTTCATTTTGCTTTGCGGTGCCGCATTCGCTCTCCTTTCGGTTGCCCAGCAGCGATATCAGACGGAATCCCAGGTGTTGAATTCCTTCCAAGAAGCGCGTTTCGGCTTGGACGACATGGTAAGAGATGTCAATGGATCCGGTTATCCTCCACAAAATCAGTTTTCATTCACGTCTGGTGGACCGCCATCCAATTTTTATGCAATTACCCCAGTAGCCTGGGCTCCTGGTTATCCCACTAATTCGCCATGCCAGATTGGCACCGGCGGAGGCGGTACCTGCACCACGCCAGGAGACTTTGATTTGATCATCGAAAGGGACGTCGACTATTGGCACACGGATGGGGTCGAATGGACCCGCTACCAATTGCAAGGGAGCGTTCTCTCTCGCGCCGCGGTCGAAAAATCCGGCGGAGGCTCTCCTCCCGATGTGGCTACCTCTTCTGCATTCGTTCCCTATATTCAGAATGTGATGAACAACGCTTCCCCAGCCCAGATAGCGCAACTTCAGGCAGTCTATCCGCAAATGTTTCCGGGCGGGAATCCAGTGCCGATTTTCAGCTACTTCTGTTACACGCCGTACGGACCGCCGCAACCGTGTCCTTCGGCGGGATCTAACAATTCCCCCATTAACGTAACAGATGTGGAGATCACTCTGATCGTCATGGCGCCCACACAGGATGCGCAGACTGGGCAGCCGAGGCTCATTGAATTACACGGACGGGGTCACAGCCTGAATCCGATTCAGTAAGGCCCTATAGAGAAAAGGCTAAGAGCGAGGATGAAGAAAAAGCGCAATACACGTCGCCCCTCTGAAGACGGAATCGCACTGCTAATCGCGATCTTTGTCTTGCTCTTGATCAGTGTCGTCGCGATTGGTTTGCTCGTTTCGTCTGGCACGGAGACGGCGCTCGGCGCGAACTACCGGACGTCTTCCACGGTCTACTATGCCGCCATCGCCGGACTCGAGGAAGCCCGCGGGCGCTTGCTTCCGAAGAATCCTCAATACTTTACCGCTGCCTATGTTCCCACGTCCTTTCCACTGGGCCAGACGCTCTACGTCATAAACCGCCTTACGGGTGAAACCATCTTTCCCTGGGACACTAGCAATCGCTATTACGACAACGAATACGGCGCAGAAGCTTACCCCCTGTCGGCGGCCAGCGCTTCCTGGGGGTCCATCAATTCGGTTTGGGACAGCAATATTCAAGGTATTCCTGGGCCGATCTTCAAGTGGGTTCGTATCAACGCTGCGACCGAGCAGTCGCTCTTTTTGCGGGTAAGCGGCAGCGGCTCCTATGACAACACCATACCGATCTATTATGACCCAGCCCACGTTGATACACACGGGAACCCGTGGCCTAGCTTGATTGTCAACGCGACCCCACCTTCGACTGCCGTGCAAGCGCTGGAAATCACTGCGCTGGCTCAATTGCCCAACGGCAGCAAGAAAATATTGCAGTACCTTGTGGCTCCCATTAGTGTAAATCTTACCTTCCCCGCTGCACTGACATTGGACGGTTACTCGGACGCTTTCAACAGTCCTGATCATTCCGCATGGGTGGCTCAGGGGAGCAGCGATGGGGGCGACAACGGTTGCGTTCCACCTTATGGAACAGGTCCGATCCCTTACCCGGTGTATGCCGTCGGTGTCCCAGACAATACAGACGTCACCAATGTGAGGAACGGAATTCCCACAACTCCATCAAACGAAACCGTGAACTTCACCGGGATAGGCGCTAGCCCGAGCGTGGGCCAGGTGACGCTAGCCGCAAATTTGCAAACCGTGCAAGGTCTCAACCAAATTGCTCAGACCATTATTCAAAACGCGGACGCGGTTATCACGGGACCTGCAACCGAAACGAATCTGCCCTCGGCGATGTCCATCACGAATCCGATGACTGTGGCGGTCCAAGGCGACTTCAGTTTGGGAACGGGTATTCCGGCGGGCTACGGACTGCTTCTTGTAACCGGTAATTTCACGTATGCCTCGGGCTCCAGTTGGAACGGAATTGTTTTGGTCATCGGGAAGGGGACAATGACCACAATCGAAAACGGAGCCGGCGGCACTTTTAACGGAGCGACGCTTATCGCACGAACGCTCGACGCATTGGGAAATCCGCTGCCAGGAACCAGCCCCCCAGGGCCCGCGACGTTTAACGACACGCTGGCTGGAAGCGTGGGCAGGGGCTTTATTTACAACTGTGGTTGGATACAGCGGGCGCAAGCTCCGATGACATACAAAGTTCTGTCCTTCCACGAAATTCGACAATAGAGATAGGACGCTGAATGAATCTCCGTAAGCCCTTTCAAAAGCTTGGCGTTTTCTCTCTAGTCTTTGGTGCTGCGCTACTCTCGGGTCAATGGGAATGCGATGCCTTTCCTGCACCGCAGCAGGAACAGCAGCAATCCCAATCACAACAGCCACCGCCGCCTCCTTCTTCTCCGACACCCCCACCGAGCTCGCAACCTGCTTCGGACCCAGCGCCGCCAATCGGCGCACTGCCCGTCAAGAGGCGCAAAGTTTGGACGAACGATGAGGTGGTAGTGCTGCGAACACCCGCCGATAGCTATCAGGTGGAAAAGGAAGCGAAGGAGGCTGCGGAGGCAGAAGCGGCTGCAAAGGTGGCTGTGCATAAAGCGTCCGGAAAATCCGAGATGGAACCCCCGCTGGATATCAAACTGCCGGCCACGTCAGAAGAAACCAAGAAAATGCTGAAGAGCGCGCTGGATGATATTCAGGAAGAAACCATTGTTCTTAATAAGTTGCAAAAGGAGCTGCTGGATGCTCCCACGGAGCAGCAAACAGAAAAACAAAAGGAAATCGATCGTCTAACCGCAAGCCTTGAGACATTGCGAAGGGATGTGAAAGCCCTTAAGGATCATCTTCTGACCTTCCACGAAAAGTCTCAGGGGGAGAATCCGCCCGCGGTGCCGCAGCCGCCCCCCGCTTAGAAGCCGGGAAATATTGCACAAAAAAGCTAACTGACGGATTTTCGCTGCCCCGGCGCGCTTCGCATGGATTGGCGCAGCCACGCCGCTGCATAATGCCGCCGGCGCGGTATAATGATTGGATGCGTAATGGTCAGGGAAGCGCGCCAATGCACGGCACTACGGTTTTGTGCGTGCGCAAAGACAATAAGGCCGTGTTGATTGCCGATGGCCAGGTGACCATGGGCGATCATGTGATGAAGCATACGGCGCGGAAGACGCGGCGGCTTTACAACGATAAAGTTATCGCGGGTTTTGCCGGTTCTACCGCCGATGCGATCTCGCTATTCGAGCGATTTGAGGGCAAACTCCAGGAACACTCTGGCAATTTGCAGAAGGGCGCCGTCGAGCTGGCCAAGGAGTGGCGCAAGGATCGCGCGCTACGGCATCTCGAGGCGCTGCTTATTGTCGCGGATGCGAAAGCCACATTTCTGCTTTCTGGGAATGGCGATGTCATCGAACCGGATGATGGTTTGTGCGCCATCGGTTCCGGCGGAACTTATGCGCTGGCCGCGGCGCGCGCGTTGATGAAACATTCGAAGCTCGGCGCGAAAGATCTGGCCATGGAAGCGATGCGCATCGCCAGCGAGATTTGCATTTATACCAACGCGAACTTCACAGTCGAAGAACTCTAGGGGTCGCGCGATAATACGCTTGGCTGTTTTCGTGCATCAAACGAATTGCACAACGGTGGATCACACACAAAGGGTTCGTAGCCGAAGAGATTGGATATTTCATGACCAGCAAGACCGATAAAGAAATCGTTTACATGCCTGGCGGCAACGGCGCCGCACCTGTAGAAGACGAGCAGCTTCTCCCTGCTCTTGACGATATGACTCCACGGGAAATTGTCGTGGAGCTGGATAAATACATCGTGGGGCAAAATGCGGCCAAGCGCGCAGTCGCTGTGGCTTTGCGTAATCGCGTGCGCCGCCAAAAACTTCCACCAGAGATCGCCGAGGACGTCCTTCCCAAGAATATTTTGATGATTGGTCCGACGGGTGTCGGCAAGACAGAAATTGCACGCCGCCTCGCACGTCTGGCCGGGTGCCCCTTCGTCAAAGTCGAAGCCTCGAAATACACGGAAGTCGGGTATGTGGGCCGTGATGTGGAATCGATGGTTCGCGATCTCGTGGAGACTTCCATCGATATGGTTCGAGAAGAAAAGCTCGATGAGGTTGCCGACCGCGCCGAACAGGCCGCGGAAGAGCGCGTTCTCGACCTTTTGCTCCCGCCATCACCGCCGCCTGCGCCCGGCACAACAGAAGCGGAAGCCGCGGCGCAGCGCGAGCAAACGCAGCGCACACGAGAAAAGCTGCGCGCCCAGCTTCGGGAGGGCAAGCTCGACCAGCGCATGGTCGATCTCGAAGTACGCGAACGTTCCATGCCTTCGTTTGAAATTATCTCGAATCAAGGTGTTGAAGACATGGACGTCAACATGAAGGACATGTTTTCCAACCTCTCCGGCCTTTTTGGACAGCAGAAAAAGAAGCGCAAGATGTCCGTCGCGGACGCGTTCGAATACCTGATTCAAGAGGAAGAAAACAAGCTGCTGGACATGGACCAAGTCACGCGCATTGCCGTTGAGCGCGCCGAGCAGATGGGCATCATCTTTATCGACGAGATCGATAAAGTCGCCGGGCGCGAGTCCGGACATGGACCGGATGTTTCACGCGAAGGCGTTCAGCGAGATATTCTGCCGATCATTGAGGGGACTACGGTCAACACGCGCTACGGCATGATTCGCACCGATCATATTTTGTTCATCGCTGCCGGCGCTTTCCACGTTACGAAACCTTCGGACCTGATCCCTGAGCTGCAAGGCCGCCTGCCGATTCGCGTGGAGCTGCAATCGTTAAAGGAAGAAGATTTCATACGCATTCTCACGGAACCGAAGAATGCTCTCATCAAGCAGTACGTTGCGCTTTTGGAAACTGAAGGTGTGAAGCTGAACATTACCGAGGACGCCGTCGCGGCCATCGCACGGTTTGCCACTAGCGTAAACGAGTCTACCGAAAACATTGGTGCGCGGCGCCTCCATACCATTCTCGAAAAAGTTCTTGATGAACTTTCCTTTGAAGCACCAGATCTGAAGAAAAAGAATGTGAAGGTCGATGCCGCGTACGTGACCAAACAGCTCGCGGATATCGTCAAGAACCAGGATTTGAGCCGCTATATCCTGTAAACTCCGAAAATCGAAAATGGAAATTCGAAACTTGCGGAACGCCGTATCGCGCGACAAGGAACACGCCCGCTTTGCGAGTTTCGCCTCTCGAGTTTCAGGGCTCGCATTTCTCTTCGCTGCCGGTTGTGGTGCGCCCGGCGCGCCTACTCCGCCTACTCCGCCGGTTCCCATCGCGGTGACCGATCTTGCCGCACGTCAAGCCGGCGACGGCGTGCAACTCATTTTCACGTTGCCCACGAAGACTATGACCGGCGATCGCCTGGCATCGCCGCCTGCGGTCGAAATTGTACGGGGCGCTCCAAAGCCGGATGGTTCGCCTGACGCAAAATCATTGCGCGTTGTTTACACAATACCGGGTTCGCTAGTGGAAAACTACGCCGCGGAAGGTCACGTGAAATTCATCGACCCCGTCGCGTCTGCTGAAACTCGCGCGCATCCCGGGGGAACGCTCGTCTATGTCGTCCGGGCACGAGCCTCCAAAAAGCGCGCTTCGGGAGATTCCAACGCCGTTTCCGTCCGCGTTTATCCTGTGCCGGAGCCTATCGCGAAGCTGGAGGCGCGCGTCACCGAGCCCGCGATTGAGTTGAGCTGGACGGCTCCCATGCGCACGTCCAGCGGCGATCCGCTCACCGCATTTTCCGGCTATCGAATTTATCGTGGCGAACTCGACCCTGCCTCGGCGGAAGCGGCCGCAGCCGACTTCTCGAAAGCCAAATGGAAGTCGCCGCTCACTTTGCTGGCTCCGTCGGACGAAGACACTTACCGCGACACTCTTTTCGACTTCGGCAAGACATACGCTTATATCGTCAGGAGCGTCGTGCTCGTGGATGGTAACCCACTTGAGTCTTCGGATTCCGTCCCCGCGATCGTTTCTCCGCGCGATACTTTTCCTCCCGCCGCTCCACAAAATCTGGTGGCGGCTGTACTTTCCGGTGCCACGCCCGGTTCCGTCCTCGTGGACCTCTCGTGGTCCATAAATCTTGAAACCGACCTAGCCGGCTACCGCGTCTATCGAAGTGAGCAACAGGACACGCGTGGCGTGCTTATCACGCCCGAGTTGTTGCTTGCACCGGCGTATCGTGATACGTCTGTAGAGTCCGGCCACCGCTACTGGTACTCCGTGACTGCCGTCGATCGTGCTGGCAATGAAAGTGAAGCCGGCGCGACCGTCGCCGTAGATGTCGCGAAACCTTCTCCGTAGGCCCGGGTTTTACATTGCATCTATCTTGGGAGCGCATCGCTTGATGACTGTTCGTGCACACTTGCCCGCGTACGAGCCGTTCCACGTTTTCCGAAACGCATCGGTTCGCACGGGTGTTTACGTCGGTATTATTCTCTCGATTGTATTCAGCGGATGGGTGATCGTCGCGAACCATGTTCCGTCTCTTGACCGATTTGCACTCGCGCGCAATCTGGCCGCGGTGGTTCTTCTTGGTCTGGTCGCATTGATTCCGATTCTCCGGTTTTGGCGCATGCCGGGTAATTTGCTGGCTTCGAGCCTTGTTGCGTGGGTCCTTTTCAGCTTGGCCTATCGCGTTCTGTGCATGGATTTCAGAGGCCTCGCGGAACGCTTCAGCGCCGTTCAGATCTTCATGCTCGGCGCTGTACTCTACATGCTCGTGGTTTCTCTTTCCTGGCTATGGACTATCATCCGGCGCGCCCGTGCGTCGCACGTATCTCATCCGAATCATCATCCGAGCTGATTCCGAATGAAATTCTGCCGATTTCTTCCAACTGGTTCATCTGCCCATCCGCCAGCCTCGGCGCCTTACGGTGTGCTCGAGGGCGATCACATCCGCGAGACTTCCGGTCCCCCGTGGAATTCGTGGTCTCACGGTTCGCGTACCTGGCCGGTTGCTGACGTCCGACTGTTGGCCCCTGTCGATCCTGGAAAGATCGTTTGCGTCGGGCGCAATTACGCGGCGCACGCCGCTGAACTTGGCAATAAAGTGCCCAAGGAGCCGCTCATCTTCCTTAAGCCTCCTTCAGCGATTATTGGTCCAGGCGAGGCAATCGTTCTTACGCCGCAATCCCAGCGCGTGGAACACGAGGGCGAGCTTGCGCTTATCGTTGGGCGGCGCTGTTCGCATTTAAAGGACTCCGACGACGCGCTCTCGTATCTTCTCGGCTACAGTTGTCTCAACGACGTCACCGCGCGCGACCTGCAGAAGAGCGACGTACAGTTTACTCGCGCCAAGGGCTTCGACACGTTTTGTCCTGTTGGCCCGCATATCGAGACGCAGCTCAACTCAACCGATGTCTTGGTGGAGACGCATGTCAATGGCGCGCTGCGCCAATCGGGAAGCACTTCGCTGATGGCGTACCCGGTTGCATTTCTCGTCCGCTGGATCTCCCGTGTGATGACTCTTTTTCCAGGCGATTTGATTGCCACCGGCACGCCCGCTGGCGTTGGCCCTCTTGTCGCAGGAGACACCGTCGAGGTCAGCGTCAGCGGTGTTGGCGTGTTGCGCAATCCAGTGCAAGCCCCGCACACGTAGTTTCGCCACTCTGCCACTCTTTCGGTAAAATACACACCTGTGGGGAGATCTCCGGAGGACCGTTTTTTCTTCTGTGTCGTCAGCTTCGGTATGCTGCTGTTCGCGCGTACATCACTCCACAATTTATTTGCAGCTATGGAGATTTTTAGTTGAAAGCTCTGTTCGCGGATTGGAAAGTGGTTCTCGCCATGGCGGGTGCTGCCATTGCAGCGATCATGATGATCGCCTACGCGTTCTTTCACCCGGCCGAAGAGCCCGAGGATGTTGAGCGCAGACGGCGCCTCCACCTGAATCAGATTGGGCGCATCGCGGAAGGGCAAGTCGTCGAGCTTGCCGAGCATCCACCCGAGCCGCGCGAAGCTCAAAGAAAACTCTTCGGTTCTCGTGCCCGTCCTATCGTCGATTTGAGGCCTAGGCACCTCGTCACCTACAGTTATGCAATTTCTGGCGTCACTTATCATACGGCGCAGGACATCACGGGTCTTGAAGGGCAGATTCGTTTCGAGAGGCTCGTTGCTGGCCAGCCTGCGAGCGTGAAGTATGATCCCTCGAACCCAAGCGACTCGATACTCGTCGCTGACGATTGGTCGGGCTTGCGCTGAGGCTCTATGCGTTTACACTAAACTTCGACGCGCTTGCTTGAAGCCCCGAGGCGTATACGCAGATATTCCAAGGTCCCATTTTGCCTCGCTGCGCATTCTGCTTTTCGCCCAGTTGAGCTATCCTTCTTTCTGCGGCTTCGAAGTGCCGCGCCAATCTTATGAAGATGGTCCTCGCTTCAATCTTGACGACCGTTCTCATCGTTGCCATGACTCTTGGCGCGATGTTCATTCTGGTGCAAGCCACGGATTACGTCACATCTCGCGAGTCGCCCTTGCAGCGCGCCGTTGCGATCTGCGCGGAATTGCTTCTCGGAGTTGTCCTGCTTCTCGGGACAGTTTGGCTTGCCACACATCTGGCCGTTCGCATCTTTTCTAAAAATGAGCCCGTTGCTCCCGGAGGAAAGCTTGCCTGAGAAAAACGCCGCCGCGGGCGCAAAAGAGAAGCACCACGACCGCATGGAAGAACTCCGCCGCCAGTCCGCGGAAGCCGAGGCCGGCGGCGGCGCCGAACGACGCGAGCGCGAACACAAAGCCGGCAAGCTTGCTGCACGCGAACGAATAAATCTGCTCCTCGATGAAGGGACGTTCGAAGAGCTGGACAAATTTGTCCGCCACGGTTGCGTGGATTTTGGAATGCAGGAACAGCGCCCCGCCGGCGACGGTTTCGTTACCGGCTTTGGCCACATCGATGGCCGACTCGTCTACGTTTTTGCACAAGATTTCACTGTTTTCGGCGGCTCGCTCTCCGAGGCCAATGCGCGGAAAATTTGCAAGATCATGGATCTGGCAATGCGCGCAGGCGCTCCCGTTATTGGCCTCAACGATTCTGGCGGCGCCCGCATTCAAGAAGGTGTCGCTTCGCTGGCCGGTTACGCAGATATTTTTCTGCGCAATACTCTCGCCAGCGGCGTGATTCCGCAGATCAGCGCCATCATGGGGCCGTGCGCAGGGGGCGCGGTGTATTCTCCCGCGATTACCGATTTCATTTTTATGACGCGCGAGACTTCCTACATGTTCGTCACTGGGCCCGACGTCATCAAGACCGTCACACACGAGGAAGTCACCAAGCAAGAGCTCGGCGGCGCCATGACCCACAATGAAAAGAGCGGCGTGGCGCACTTTGTTTCCGTGGACGATGCCGATTGTCTCGCCATGATTCGCGAGCTGTTGAGTTTCCTACCGTCGAATAATGTCGACGATCCTCCGCGACGCCAGTCTGCCGATTCACCGGACCGCCGCGAAGAATCCTTGAACTCGCTTGTTCCGGACGAGCCTCAAAAGCCTTACGACATGAAGGACGCCATCCACGCCGTTGTCGACGACGGATATTTATTTGAAGTCCATGAGCACTTCGCAAAAAACATTGTTGTAGGTTTTGCGCGCCTCGATGGCCGTCCCGTCGGCATTGTCGCTAATCAACCTGCGTTCCTTGCCGGTGTTCTCGACATCAACGCTTCTCTGAAAGGCGCGCGCTTCGTCCGTTTCTGCGATGCCTTCAATATTCCGCTCATCACGTTCGAAGATGTTCCCGGCTTTCTTCCCGGTACGCAGCAGGAGTTTGGCGGCATCATTAAGCATGGCGCGAAACTGCTGTTCGCCTTCGCGGAAGCGACCGTTCCCAAGATTACGGTTATCACGCGCAAGGCCTACGGCGGCGCGTATTGCGTCATGGCCAGCAAGCACATCCGCACCGACGCGAACTTCGCCTGGCCCTCCGCGGAAATCGCCGTGATGGGCCCAGAAGGCGCTGTAAATATTGTTTACAAACGCGAACTGGACAAAGCCCCCGAATCCGATCGCGAACGCCTACGCCAGGAAAAAATCACCGAATTTCGTGACCGCTTCGCAAACCCGTTCGTAGCAGCGGAGAAGGGCTACATCGACGCCATCATCGAACCTTCCGAAACGCGCCCCCGCATCATCAACGCTCTTCGCGCACTGGAAAACAAGCGCGACACCAACCCTCGTAAGAAACACGGCAACATTCCTCTTTGAGCCTGGCCCAGGTCTTACGTTTACTTAATTCGCGGTGAAAGTCACCTAAGCAGTCAGCTCTCTCCGCCTTCACTGCGCCTCAAGCGATTAGACACTGCTGGCGCGCTAGGCGATTGGCGGCGATATCCCTCGTGCTAAAATTTCGGAGCAACACGAAAGGTCCATGTTTCGAAAAATCCTGATTGCTAATCGCGGCGAAATCGCCGTGCGCATCCTGCGCGCCTGCCGCGAGTTGGGCATTCGCTGCGTGGCGGTTTTCAGCGAAGTTGACCGCAAATCGCTTCACGTTCGTCTCGCAGACGAGGCCTACCCCATTGGCCCAGCACCCTCACGCGAAAGTTATCTTTGCATCGACAAAATAATTGAGGTCGCGCGCCGCTCCGGATGCGATGCCATTCATCCCGGTTACGGCTTCCTCGCGGAAAATGCAGCGCTGCCGCGTGCTTGTTCAGAGGCGGGAATCACCTTTATCGGCCCAAGCGCGGAAGCCATGGAGGCCCTTGGCTCAAAAACGGCAGGCCGCCAGCTCGCGCGGCGCTCCGATGTGCCAACCGTTCCTGGCGCAAACGATCCCATTGAGAATCCGGATGACGCTCAGGCCCTCTCCCAAAACATGGGTTATCCCGTTTTGTTGAAGGCGGTTGCCGGAGGCGGCGGCAAAGGCATGCGCGTCGTCACGCGCGACGCCGAGTTTACGCCTGCATGGCGGGATGCTTCTTCCGAAGCGCTAAATGCGTTCGGAGATGCGCGCCTTTATGTCGAAAAATATCTCGAAAAGCCGCGCCACATAGAAATTCAAATCCTGGCTGATGCCCACGGCCGCGTCGTCTCTCTCGGCGAACGGGAATGTTCGGTCCAGCGGCGCCACCAAAAAGTGATTGAGGAAGCTCCTTCGCTCGTCATTACGCCGGAGCTGCGCAAGAAAATGGGCGATGCTGCCGTCCGTCTTGCGAGGGCTGGTCGATACGTCAACGCCGGCACCGTGGAGTTCCTCGTCGATGCCCATCTCAATTTTTATTTTCTCGAAGTCAACACGCGCCTTCAGGTCGAGCATCCCGTTACGGAACAAGTCACGGGGCTCGATTTGGTCAAGCTGCAGATCGCCATCGCCGCTGGCCATCGTCTCCCCTTTGCCTGGGAGACCATCACGCCGCGCGGCCACGCCATGGAGGTGCGCCTCTATGCCGAAGATCCAGACCGCAATTTTTTCCCGTCGCCCGGAAAAATTCTCTCGCAACATGCACCGAGTGGCCCCGGCATTCGCCTCGATGAGGGCGTCTACGAAGGCTGGACCGTTCCGATGGACTACGACCCCCTTCTGAGCAAGTTGATCGCCTGGGGCAACAGCCGCGAAGAAACCATCGCTCGCCTCCGCCGTGCTCTCGAGGAATACAGCGTCACAGGCATCAAGACCAACGCAGGCCTCTTCCGCCGCATTCTCGCTGAACCTGATTTTCTTCGCGGAGAAATCCACACCAAGTGGCTCGATGAATTGCTTCAGCGTTCGCCTTCCGTTGCGGCTCCGACAAACGAAAGCGCGAACGCGGACCGCGCCGCTGATGCCGCAATCATCGCAGCGGCTCTCTGGCAAGCAAAGCACTCGGAAAAGCCATCCGGTCCGTCCACTTCAAATCAGGAGTCTTCGCAACCTTCCCGTTGGAAGCAGGAAGGCCGCCGCCAACAACTGGACCGCCTGCCATGAAATTTGAAATCCAGTTAACGGGCCCGTCAGGAAAAAAGCTGCGCAGCGTTGAACTCGAACGCCATGCGGAACGCTGGAAAATCACGCTCGATGGCCAACCTGTCGATGCCGATGCGGTCGAAATCGAGCCCAACATGCTCTCGCTGCTTCTCGAAGGTCAATCGTACGAAGTTCGCATCACTCATTCGCCTGACGGTGTGCTTAAGCTCCAGACTGGATTGCAAGAGTTCACCGCCGAGGTTGCCGATCCACGCGTGTGGCGCGGTCGGCGTCATGGCGCATTCGAAGCCGAAGGCCGGCAGCAAGTTATCGCTCCCATGCCCGGCAAAGTCGTCCGCGTTCTCGTCCAAGCGGGAGATAGAGTCGAAGCCGGCCAAGGCCTCTTGGTCGTGGAAGCAATGAAGATGCAGAACGAAATTCGTTCGCCAAAAGTCGGCATCGTCGAGCGGCTCCATGTCAAAGAAGGCCAGCCGGTCAACGCCGGTGAAGTGCTCTGCGTCGTTTCTTGAGTTGCCATGGGAAATTGGTATACCAACGTTTCCGTGAAAGGCGCGCAGCAATCGGACGTTGTCGCTGTACTCGAGGAACTTGGCCGGCGCGCCTACGTTACGCCCGAGACCGCAGGCTGGATCGTTATTTACGATCAGCAAACTGATGAATTTGATCTGAGTATTCTCGAATCTCTCGCTCTAACCCTCTCCACACGCCTCTCCTGTACCGCTCTAGCGAGCTGCAACGCTGACGACGATGTTCTCTGGCTGGCTCTGTATGAGAACGGAAGTCTCTCCACGCGTTATGCTTCCTCACGAAAATCGTTTGAGGACGGCGATGAATTTCCAGAACCTGCCGAAACGGCCCAAGTCCTCGCTCGCGTTTTTCAAAAGCCGGAAGCAAAGGAGCAGATCTTAAGCCTATTGATAAAATCTCATGGAATGCTAGGCCTGCTTAGTCTTTACCTTAAAATTCGGCTCGCTTATATCGTCGAGGTAGCACGTCATCTCGATCTTACGAATCTGCTGGGGATGCCGCGAGCGGCAGTAGGGCTTGGCTACACGTACGTAAGTAAAGGCGAAACTCCGGAAGGAATGCAGCGCGAGGCGCTGCGCCGCACGATGGTCGGATAACACGGAAAAAATACAGCGTAGATCGTTCGTTGGGGAATTAATGCCCAGATGACTTTGCGGGGAAATCCGTTTTCGCCGCATCCGGCAGTTTGCCTGCAGCTTCGATCACTTGTTGTGCGAGATAGTTCGTCACGCGTGCGTCATCCCGCGCAATCGTCAGGTAGGCGGCGCGCAGCAATTGTTCCTTGTGGTTGCGCAGCGTGTCGCGAATCGTTTGCTGGACTTGCGGGTCGTTAATGTTCCGTTGACCGGGCGACTCACGCGAGATCAGCTTCAAAATAACTATCCGCGGACCTTCCTTGGACTGAATCGGAAGCGGCGGGCTCACCTGCCCCGGCTTCATTCCCATCACAATCCTCTTGAGAGTCGCATCAGACTGGTTCAGCGCCGATTCCGGCACGTACCCCAGGTCGCCGCCCATGGCCGAGGAGTTCATGTCCTCGGAATAGTCCATCGCCAGTTGTGCAAAGTCAGCTCCGCTGTTCAGCTTGTCCTCGAGCATTTTTACTTTGCGCTCAGCTTCAACCTCGTTTGTTGCGTCATCATTCTTGAGGTTGCGAATCTGCGGTTCCTTGCGCGGCGTCACAACGATCTCGGATATCCGGTAGCGTGGCTCCACGACGTTGAATTGCCCTTTATTCGCGTTATACGTGTCGGTGACGTCCTGGTCGGTGATCGATATTTTCGCCACCACTTCGCGGTTCAGCAGCTTCGTGATGGAAAGCTGCCTCCGCAGGTCGCGCTTTAAATCGTCCACCGAGACGCCGCGATCCTTCAACTGTCTCTGGAACTCGTCTTCGGTGTAAGGGCTCTTCATCTCGGTGAATTTGTCTTCCACTTCACCGTCACTGGCTTCCAGATTCAGCTTCTTTGCCCGCTCCAGCAGGATCTCGTTGTTGATCAGCTCATCCAGAACATTCAGCTTCAGCGACAGTGCCTCTTCCTGCGAAGGCTCTTGCCCCTCTGGATTCACCCGCGTCCTGTAGTATTTATCCACGTCATCGCGTTTGATCTCTTGCCCATTCACCACCGCCCACACGTCCGGCGAAGGCTGCGCTTTCTGTTTGCACCCCGTGCCCATGGTAAGCGCCATAGCCGCGACGGGCAAAAGCATCGCCGCGCGCGCCATCCCTTTCCTGGGGATGTGCGAGCGCACAGCCACGCTAATTTTGGCTTGCGAGTGGTTCAAGGTGTGATGTTCAGGCCGCTTTCTTGACACGGCCCGCGCGGATGCAGGCCGTGCAAACTCGAACATGCTTTCTCGCGCCGTCCACCAACGCGTGGACGCGCTTCAGGTTCGGATTCCAACGTCTCCGCCTTGTATTATTTGCGTGACTGATCACGTTGCCAAAGTGCGGCCCTTTGCCGCAAAGTTCACACTTCAGTGCCATTGTTTTCCTACTTAGGCCGTCTGTAGCAGCCAGAAATTTGCTCTAGAAGTTGCAGTACTGAGCTTTTCATTCTAACAGACGACCTTTCTCCAGCAAAGCGTGCCTTTTGTTCGCAGACGCAAAACGACAGTCTCCAGATGGTCAAAGTAGAAATGTCCGGATTCTCGTTGCCTCGGTTTGAGAGGAGGACCCCGTTTAAAAGCCTCTCATCCCACGCCCAGGTCCCTCCCGAGTGCTTGCCGACAGTGCCATCCCCGGCCAAAACGTTCCCTCCCAATTGGGTTAGGCCATAGGGGTACTACCGAGGCTTTTCATCCTGTGCTATCCAGCGGGTCATTCCCCGTCGGGGTCGCCGCTAGCGAGCTTTGGAGCAACCCTGCACCGCCCCTGGGCGTCTTAAATTGACGATAGGTCGTTCCGTTTCAATGGTTTATGTGAATTAGACCTGTCCTTTAGTGCGGGCTTTTACTTGCCTAAAGCACTATTAGCCCAGCCCCTACACCAATCCACTGATTCCTCCCAGTA
>Ga0210409_10003686_pt1 | contig 16902 bp, 22 predicted proteins | sample IncBWH17MmetaG_FD_161649 | JGI IMG/M metagenome (GOLD analysis project Ga0210409, IMG submission 161649) | Forest soil microbial communities from Barre Woods Harvard Forest LTER site, Petersham, Massachusetts, United States - Inc-BW-H-17-M | ecosystem: Environmental > Terrestrial > Soil >...
ATCGTACGCGCGGCGTAAGCTGTGGAAGTCGACGTGCCTGGACACGGGCGTGTCGAAGTAGATGGGGTCCGCGGGGTTCGGTGCCGGCTTCTTGGTCTTGGGATCCACGACGGGCGGCAAGCGAACTACGCCAGCGCGAAAGAGGTCCCGGCGCAGGCGCCCGGCAAACGAGGTTCCACGCTCGCTCTTTTGCAGCCCCACGCGCTTGCCTCGCCGCACGGGGAAGACGGGTCCCGCCGAAGGCTTGCCAGCGCGTTCCCACCACGCGCGCAGAAACGACCGAAGCACCTCGGGGATCTCCACGCCCGTCTGAACCTCGCCCGTCTTCGCACGCCGGATGCTGCACCGCTCGAAGCTCGACTGATCGATGAAGCTCCAGTCCCATCGAATGAGCTCGGCCGTGCGCGCCCCGCCCTGCGTACGCGCGGTAATGGAGGCCATCTTCGTCTCCAGGTCTTTCGCCTCGGGTGCGGCGAGGTATTGCGCGATCTCTTGGTCCGTCAGGCTCACGAACGGCCGCTTGTCTTTCTTTAGACCGTCGGGGAGCCCAACGTCCTGCACGGGGCTGCGTTCGATCAGCTTCTCGATGCGAGCGCGCTTGAAGTCGCGCGACATGACGGCGCGAATCTTCCGCACGCTTTCCCAGGCCAGGTCCTTGTCGCGCGCGTCTTCGAGCACTTGGCGCACGTGATCGTCGGTCACCTTTCGCAGGTAGAGGTCACCTATCACCGGATAGATGTAGTCGCGGCGGTAGGACTGTTCGGTGTCCGCCATGACGACGCCGGACGCCTTGCGCTTGTTGTGACGGTCGAGCGTGAAGGCCTTGTACGTCTCCTGTTCGAGCGCCTTCGCTTGCGCTTCGGCGACGAGCTCCCCGGCGGCGAGCATGGAGACCAAGCGCGTCAGCTTGCGCCTTGCCGTTGTCCTGTCCTTCGTCTGCAGGTTCATCCATCGGCGTTCCTCGGTGCCGTCAGCGAGCTTGACCCAAACGCGCGCGAAAAAGCCGGAAGGTTTGGGGACCAGGGTGCCGGTTCGTTTGGCGCTCATGTTGGGGCCTCCTCAGCAATGGTGCTTGACGGCGACGCGCGGCCACCAGCTGGGGGGTTGCCGCGCCAGGCGACCGTGCCGGATGCGGTGCGGCTCACAGTCGCGCCTCCGCTGTTGCTGGACCTATCCCTGGGCGGATGCCATTGCTCATTGCCGCGAATTCCTTTGTCCTTGTCGCGCACGCGCGAGGAGTCCTCTCGATGAGCGAAACTGGTTCCACGAACCGCGTCGTTTGGGTGCTGGGTGCGGGATTCAGCCAAGCACTCGGTGGCCCACTTTTGCCGAACCTTCTTTCGCGAGCTTCGCAGGGAAATCTTCTCGCCCGCTTCCCCAGTCGGTCCCTGCTTCACGACCACATCGCCGAGATCGTGCGATCGCTCTATCACTACGGCCGCAACTGGCCGGAGGGCAGGCTCTTCCCCAAGCACGCGCTGAACAGCCAGGAATCGGTGCGGCTCTTTCAAGAGGACTTCGGCGAGATCCTGTGGAGAGATGCAGAAGAGTTCCTCGAGTACGTCGACCTCGCGGCCGAAGACGCACCCAACCCACACGCGTTGCGCCTTCGACTGATTGTGGAGGCCCTTGGAGGGGGCAGCCTTCGCCAGGGTGATCTTCCGACTCGCGCTCGCCACTTGGTCGCAGCCGAATGCTCCGGCTTTCTTGAGAATGCAAATCCGGAGCGAGAGCAGTGGGCACCGTTTCGTCGCTGGGAGCAGTCGCTTGGCGCAAGCGATACTGTTATCTCGTTCAACTACGACCGCGTCGTTGAGCTGCTGTGTGACGCTCACAACCGACTTGCGCAAAAGCATGGGTTGGCTCGCGGTACCCTTGTTACCGTCATTCGACCAGGCCATCCCGACGACATGCGCGAGGCGCGACAGGCGGGCTGCTGCCCACTGCTCAAGCTGCACGGTAGCGTCGATTGGTCTCTGCCACGCAGCCTTCCGCCCCAAGTATCGATCATGGATGGCGCTCCGACCTTTGCTGTCGATTGCCCGATCACGCAGATGGCGATCGCGACCCCAGGGCCAATGAAGGGGTACATTGCGACGATGCTCGGCGAAGTGTGGACGCTGGCCTGTGAGGCGCTCCGGAACGCGGATGCCATCGTCTTCGTTGGGTACCGGTTCCCAGAGACGGACGCCCACGCTCGAGAGCAGTTGTTGAACGCGATCCGCGAGAACAACAAAGGCAAACGTCACCACCTCTTGTCGATGCACGTCGTGCTTGGCCATCCGGGCAATGATTCGACGAGGCTCGCCGCGCTTCTTCGCCACGTCGCCCGCGCGACTGGCCGATGCGATGCGGACAATTCGGGTGGGGAGCGACTTTTTCGGATTACCGCACACCCGCTCTTCGCTCAGGACTTCTTCACAGTCGTGAACCGCGACGAGCTTTTTGCATGACCAGAGAATTTGGGATGGGCCGGCGTTGACGGTCATGGGAGCCCCTCCCCACCAGGATTCAACGCCTCGAGTGCAGGATCGACGTGCCATCGCCACGCCGCGTCAGCTCGTCGCAAGAAGGCGAGCGTATTTGCCTTCTTTTCGTCGACGTCGGTCGCCAGACTCTGATTCACCGGATCAGCTGGTACGAACGTCGTGGCGTAAAGCGCTGACATGGCTTCGTGCCCAAAGTCGTCCGCGAAGGGGACGACGCAAAGAGACGACCTCGTGCTCTTCTCCCGATTGCTCCGCGCCTTGACCGGAACGTCATAACGTAACAACGGATAGTGACTCCACGGCTTTCTAGGCTGCTCGAACCGGTCGGCTGACGGCGCAAGCCAAACGAGCGCACCGTGAGCGGAGTTCATTCCCTCCGCGGCCTCGTCGACCGATTCTCCAATTATGAAGCGATCTGTAATGCCGAAATCTCCAAATGCGATGCAGCCACGAAGCGCGAACGCAGGCCGACCCCTAAGGGCGGCGCGTTGGAGATCTGCCGCCATGCGAGCTCCCGCAGCCACCGCCTCGCCCGAAATGCTGGCTTCATCAAAAGTGATGCCGAGCGTGACCGCGATCTCCGTTCGGTTCAGGCGCGCAGGCACATTCGGCTTTAGACCAAGGACAATCGTGTCAGAGAGAAACGCGGGCTGACAGACCGTGATAAACGAGTCGTCGCTAGTGCGAGAGCCACGCTCTATTTCCGCCGCTTGCGACCTTACCTCGTCCGCGAGCTCTTCAAGCCGGCCAATCACTGCCTCGGCCTTTTCGCGTCGCCATATCCCGCGAAAGCCGAGGATGTCGAGCATGACCACGGCACCCTTGTGCATTACCACGCTCATCTTCGGCCTCATCAGGCACCGCATGACAGTGCGACGCCCCATTGCGGGGCGTTTCGGCCTATCGACGCCTATCGACCGAATGAACGGGCGTCAAGGTAGGCTCCGCGATCCACTCGTCGACGCGCCGGAGCATGTCGGCGCCCTTTCGCTCGACGTCGTCGAGCATCGTCACGCACTCGTTGGCGGTGAGCGTGTTGATGGGGCCCATGTCCTCGACCAAGTCCACCCCGTAGCGAGTCGTAGCCTCGCTCCAGCACTTCGGGTGAAGCGCCAAGGCGGCCGTCATGCTGCAATCGCTGCGTTCAGGGAGCCGGTCGAAGTAGTGTTCGCCGCTCATGGCGCCCTCTTGCGCGCGGCCAGGATGCCATCCGCCCATGCGCGCACCTGCTCGTCAACGCACGAACGGATCATGGGCTGCAGATTTTCGCGGATGAAGTCCGTGATCTCCTCACCGGGGAGCTCTTCCTGTGTGGCATTCAGGTCGAACTCTCCGTCTGGAGAAAGGATCGCGTTCACCCGGCTGACGATCGCCTCCAGCGTATCGGTGTCGTCGGGCAGCACGTCGTCAAATTGCTGAGTCATCGCGCGCCTCCTTCCGTCGTTGTCGTTGCGTCGAGCTGGCGGGCGATTCCGACCGCCAGTGCCTCAAGTCGACCGATGGCGCCGGCTACCTCGCCGAGGGCCTGCAGCACGGCAACGCGAGCTTGTCCCGCGGCGACGACGGGCGTCAGCTCCGATGGTGGCGGAGCGGGAATCGTGTCAGACGGCGGGCTCACGATCCGCCTCCGAGCACCCGCGCAAGCGCCGCAACCGCACGCTCGACCTCGGCAAGGTGTTGCTCGCCGGCACGCGCCACGGCGCGCCGAACGGGGTCCGGACCGTAGTGGTCGGCGACGAGGGCTTCTCGTACCGTTTCGCACGCGTCTCGAAGTAGCGCCACGCCGAGCGCCACGGGCTCGTCGTCACGACGTTCGTGTTCTACGTTGGGCATCATCGGAACCTCGCTAGCTGGGGTTTCGGTCACGCCGGCGGGTGCTCTAACACCGCGCCGGCACTTCACCCTTGACCGTAACACGCGCTGTCTAGACAGCGCAAGAGAATCACTTGATCTTCTTCCCGAGCTCTCGGACCGCGAGATCTACGATCGCGGAACGACTCAGGTTTAGTCGATCCGCCATGCGTTTGATCTCCTGCACAGTCTCGATCGGAAGCGAAAACACGACGTTGGGACGCCCGCGCGCCTTTCGCTCGGCGTATGTGAAGGTCGTTCCGCTGCGCGAGGCTGCCATCCAGCGCATCCTAGCACTGTATGTACCGCGCCACCATTACACGTGTAGTTGTGGAAGCTGCCTTGCGGTGTCTGCTCTCCTGCGGCGTGCCTTCATCGACGCATCACCCCCGGCGCTGCCCGATCACAACAACGCACCCATATGGGGTGTAAACTCGAGACGTGCGCACCGCGCTTGCCCTGATGATTTGGCTGACGCTCGCCGCTATCGGTGTGGCGAGCGCTGGATTCTGGGGCTTTCTCGGAGTCGCGTTTCTATACGTCCTCTACTATGGGCTTCTTCATCCTCGCGTCACGGTCCACATGACCGCGGAGGAAATGGAACAGCAGCGCGCTGTCGGTGCGGCCAGGGCTGCGATTACGCTGGGCAAGGTTGCAGCGAAACTAAGAACGACTTCTGATACGTCTGCTCACACTGAGCAACCGAGGCCGCCGTCGTCCTTGCGTTCTCAGGTTGACGACAAGTCCGACACATGGGTGTGTATTTGCGGGAAACGCAACGCCCGCAGAAGGCTACGCTGCTCTCGCTGCGATGGTTGGAGCCCCGACTAGTCCGCGCCTTTGGCCCAACCCGCCGCAAACGGCTTGGGGTGGTGCAGGAGGCACGTCCCGACGATTCGCCCTCCGTCTTGACTGCTCGCGCGTTCAGGTGCATGGATTTGGTGTGCCTGACAACACTCGCCCGCCCCGCGTGCTCATTGATCCGGATCCGCGCCCGACGCTCGGCGTGAAGGCAATTATGAATGCCGTCGAGGAGCTCGCCAGGCAACGCGGGATCGGAGCAAACGCGCGGGTGCTCTACAAGCAGAACGCGAAGGGCGAGCACGTCATCGCGCTCATTTTCTCCTCATGAACATCCACAACATTTCGCGTCATCCTGTCGGGATCTCAGAACAGTGACAAGGCCGGAGCTCGAAGCCATTTCATCGTTCGTCAGCTTGCTGCTGTTATTTCTTGGCGCCGCTGGTGCTGCCGAAAAGGTCGCGGGCCACGTGCTCAAACACGAAGCAGAGTCGTCGCCCGCCAGAGCGCGCGCGCTTCGACTAGCCAGCCGCATTGGGACTGTGGTCGCAGGCGCGACTCTGCTCGGGGTAATCATAAATTGGTGGGCGACCAAACAAGTGAGGGCCAAGACAACATCTGCCACTGCCGATCGCACACTCTCTCAGCAGCAGGAGTCAACAATCGAAAGAGAATTGCGCCGATTCGCTAATGGCGGCCAACATGTGGAAATAGTCAGCCGTGTGGAGCGCGAGCCAATGCTGCTGGCTATTCAATTGTCGGACATGCTAACACGTGCCGGCTGGCGCGGTACCTTGTTGTATGGAAACAACCTGACGCACGTGTTGGCGGGTGTCATCTTTGAGTCATCAGCTAAAGCGTCGCCCGACGACGTCGGGGCCGCCTCCGTGTTGGCAGAACAAATAAATGGCGTAGGCATAGGCCACGGCGAGGTTTCTCCATCGTCGGATGTTCCGGCAATCCTTCCGCCGTTTGAGTCCGCTGGTTTTCCTCCATTTACTTCAGAAGCCGACAGGGACGAGCGGATCAGGACGACGACGATCATCATCACGATCGCGCCAAAGTATGTTCGGCCTGATTTCTGAGGCTGTCCAACTTGGTGCTTTGTGCCGCGCTGCCGGGAGAGAGCGCCGGTGCTCAGCTAAGATGCATCATCGACGAATGCCGCTCCCTCTCGAACGTCTGACCGGCTTGCGCGCTGACTTGGCCGCGCTCGACCCGAACGAATGGGCCAACATCGACAAGTGGCCCGCCGCCGCAAAGCCACTCATCCGAACATTGTTCCCCTACAGCTCCGAGGGAACCCTCGTAGACGCACTTTGGATCGACCGCTTGCACTGCGAGCTACACAGCGGCTGCGCATCACGGCACCGGCTCCGGGCTGTCCGCCGGCATGCTGGCGTCCGTGCGGGCGCGCGGACGCGGAGCGGTGGTTCGAAGTGCGGCGCTAACTGACATACGCGTCGATGACGAGCGTGAAGTCGATGGTGTTGGCAGTGCCGCTGTTGACCGTGATCGGAATGCTCGTACCGCTCGGCGTGCCAGCCGTCACCGCGGCCGTCCCGGTTGTACCCGCGTTCGCTATGTTGACGCCGCCGGTCTGAGCAACGACAGCCGTTCCGCTATTATTCCACCAGGCGATATTGAGCTCCGAATCAAACGTATGAGCGCCCGCAGTTGTCACATCGTGCCCAACCAAACGAATCTTCAGATGGTCGCTGCCTCCGGAACCTGCTCCAAGATTGTATGTATAGAGCGTTTGCACCGCGTTCGTCGTGCTACGGAAGAAGCGGACAATCCTCGCCTTGAATGCCTGCTGCGTATTGATGGTACCGCCGCCAGGAGCCGATAGTGCTTCGGTCCAGCCGCCAAGACCCCGAGTCATCAACATGCCGCCATTCGCGGCTGCTGTCGGGTAGCCCCACAACACGATACCACCGGCCGGGTTCGTGGTCGGGGCGGTTGTGGCGTTCGTTATACCGATTACCTGCGAGCCGCTGCCGAACTGCGGCGTGAACGCGTCCGTGGCAAAGAACTGCACGCCATTGACCGTCTGCAGAACGTTGCCAGGTATCGAGTTGTTGATATAAAGAAAATTGAGCGTGGACCCGTTGAGGATTGTGCCGGAGGTATCGCTTGTAATCGCGTAGTTGCTGCCGGTGTAAGCGGCCTTGTTCCCAAGCCACAACGTCGTGTTGTTGCTGCTGCCACCGGCGAACTGGAATCTGGCGATCGGCACTGCGTTGCGCTGTATGTCGACCAGCGCCTCGGTGCCCGTCCCGGTTGGCGCCCCTAGTCTTACGCGAAGGTTCCCCGGTGTGCCATTGGTGGTGGCGCCAGTGCCGGGGGCTAGGTGCAAATGCCCGCCCTGTAGACCGATGGACGCCCCCGGCAGCGCATTCTGCCCTTGGATGGTCAGAGTGTTCGTGCCGGCGTCCGTGGTCTGAGCATTGACGTTTATGGTGGGCGCACTGAGCGTCTTGCTGAACGATAGGTGCGCGGTCGCCGCCTCGATTCCGGTGAATCGGGAGCCGATGCACATGATGGCCGCGCCGGACGTGTCGTTGATCTGGACCGAATTGCCGCCGTTGGTGCCCAGGATCAGGGCGGTGGATACCGCGTTTACGTTCGTTTGCGCGCCGTCACTATAGAGCGTGAAGTTGATGCTGCCAGGCGTTTGCGGTCCAAGCCAAACATATCCAGCGTTGGTTCCAGAGATATTCCCTGCGTTGAGCTGTGTCGCGCCAGCGACTAGTACCCTGAATAGCCCCGCTGTTCCGGTCCCAGTGCCCGCAGGCAACTTGACGTTGATGTTGCCAGATGTGCCGTTCGTGTTCGTGGACGCCTGCGACGTAAACGACATATCGGCGCCCGTCGCGCCCGACGTGCTCGCTTGAGATAGCCCTGCATTCGTGCCGGTCCCGGACCACTGAAGCGTGGTGCTCATGCCGTTGACGGCGATCGTGCCGCCGGCGCCCGCGCTCGAGAACGACAGCGACGAAACATATTGATTGGTATTGGTCGTCGTGCCGTTGCCGGAGAGGTCGTTGGCCCACGTAACTCCGGAGCTGACAGCTACCCAAGCGAGCGCGCTTCCACTCCACTGCAGAGTCGTGTTCGTTCCGCTGGGCGCCGGTAACGCCTTGGTCTGCAGCCCGACCACGGTCATCTGACCGGGCGTCGACGTCGACGCGGTCACGTCTTGCGTGAATGTCGTCCACGCCGTGTCGGTCGCGCCAGAGTTCGTGAATAGCGACTGTCCGGCGGTGCCCTTCGACGCCGCCGAGTCGATCGTGCCGCTTGTGGCGTGAAGAACGCCAGACCCGGTGACGCCGAGCGCGGACGCGACCCAGGAAAATACGCTGCCGCTCCAAGTCAGCACCGTGTTCGTGCCGGTCGGCACTGGCACCGCCTTGGTCTGGATGCCGACGACTGTGAGCTGCCCGACCGAGCTCACCGAGGCCGCCACATCGCCGCCGAGCGTCGTCCACGCCGTGTCGCTCGCGCCCGCGTTGGTCAGGAGAAACTGGCCGGCGGTGCCCTTGGATGCCGACGCGTCCGTGGTTCCGCCCGTCACGTGGACGACGCCTGAACCGCTCACGCCGAGCGGCGTGGAGCCCCACGAGAGCACGCTACCGTTCCAGACGATCGTGGTGTTCGTGCCGCTCGGTGCCGCGAGCGCGTTGCCGCGGATGCCAACGACCGTCGCCTGCCCGGGCGTCGACGTCGAGTAGGTGACGTCCTGCGACGAGCTCGCCCACGTCGTGTCCGTGGCGCCCGAGTTCGTGAAGAGAAGCTGGCCAGCGGTGCCGTGGTACGCGGGCGTGTCCAGCACACCAGCGGTCGCGTGCAGGATCCCGCTTCCCGTGACCGTCACGGTGCCGCCGCCGCCGAACGTCACGTCCAGCTTGCGCAGGCAGACCATCAGGTCGCCGACAGCAGCCCTCAGCGTGTCGAACTGCGTCGTCTCGTTGAACGCGACCCCAGGCATCCCCAGGTTCGGGGAAAGCACTTTGATGACGGTCGCCTCGTCCGTGTATTGCTGTACGAAGTTGGCGTTGGGGCTACCGTTCGCGTTTCTCTGGAGAGGGTTGTTGTTGATCCGAAGACGGATCGATATCTTCCCCCAGTTGTTCGTGCCGCTCGCCGGCCAGTTGAACGTCGGTGGAGCCGTCGTCGGGTTCGACGGCTGGAAATAGATGACGCCAGACGACGCGAGTGACCATCCGGCCGGCGTCGAGAAGCCGGGCGGGAATTCGTACAACTCCCAAATGGCCGCCGTCCAGCCGGTCGTATTCGGCGCCGAGAGCGCAACCGACTGCCCAAATGCGGCAGTTAGACCTCCGGACTGATTGGCGCCACCGTTGATCGATGCTTGGACTTGTGCAAAGGGCGGAACAGCCATGATTGAGACACACCTCTAGCGATTCGGCGAACCACGCTGCGCGCGCTGGCCGACTTTCTTGTGACTTGTTGTTAGGAAACGAACGGTGCGACGCAGAACGCTGCAGCCGATGAAGCCGTTGGCGCCGAGAGCGACATGCGCGCCGTCAACCCCTACTCCGGCTCCGGGCTATCCGCCGGCATCGATCCACCCGTTCGAGCGCGAGTCCCGCCCGGCGGCAACTTCACCTGGACCTGGCCGGACGTCAGGGCTGAGCGCAGCTGATCGATCGCGCCGACCATCTTGTCCATCGTGTCGTGCAGGCGAGCGGCCGTGGACTTGTCGGCTAGGTATTGTTCGGAGGCCGCTCGGGCCAAGGATCCGTAGTTGCCGCGACCGGCGGCGGCCTCAGCGATCTCCTCCTCGCTCAAGTGCTCAAGGCTCACGCCCCACGCGCCCCTCTTGGTCCTTTCCGACCGAGCCTTCCCCTCGAACTTATTGATCTCCTGCCTGAGCCGCTCTGCTTGTTCCTCGCCAGACGCCAGCACGGGGGCTGCGAGCGCCAGGTTGCGCGTGACAGCGGCAGGATCAGCAAGACCCGGGATCATCGGGCCCGACTCGACGTTCGTCTGCTCGAACGAGCGCAGCTTAGAGATGAAGTTGAGTGCGCCAGACTCGGCGCCCTGCGCCTGCGCGGCCTCTTTCGGCGCCCTGCCGCCAAGCACGGTGTCGAGAAAGCCGGATAGTCCCTTCGCGACGTCAAGGACGATTGGCGCGAGCGCCTCGAACGCTGGGATGGCGTTGTTCTGTAACTGCTCGACCGTCTGCTGCATCTCGTTGTTGAAGCGCTGAACCTTGGACTGGGTTAGGTCCATCTGAGCGCTGAACGCGCGCGTGACCTCTTCCTGTGTCATCGCAGCGGACGACAGCCGCCGGAACTCCGCCGCCACGGCCTCGAGCCCGGCCTTACCGCCGCCGTGTTCGCTGTAGATTGCTGCGAATCCCTGGACGGCACGCACCCCGATGCCGCTAGGGAAGAGCTGCGCCAGCTTGGCCTGATTGCCCTTGGTCGCGTTGATCGCTTCGAGGATCAGCTCCGGCGCGCTTCGCAGCTTGGTGTTTCCCTCGTCGGCAAAAACGCGGATGCCTTCCGCGGCCCAATGTTTGAGCAGCGTCTTGTTGCTCATGCCGGCCGCGAATCGCATGACCGCCGTTGCCGCTTGCGACGAGCTGGCGGAACCGCCGGTTAGTTTTGATTCCTGCGCCAGCACGCCCATCAGGGCGATGTTCTTCTCTATCCCGCCCTCGAACTTCTGGGCGCTCGACGCGAGCTTCGCCATTTGCGTGCTCATGTCGCGCATCTCGACCGCGCCGAGCTTGCCCTGTCCGGCGATGGCTCGCATGACGGCCATGGTCGACGCTGCCTTGTCTGGAACATCGCCCAGGTGATTTGCGATCTCGGCTGCCGCGCTCCCCATATCTTCGAGGCTCGAGCCCGTCGCTTTCGACATGGTGGCGATGTCGCCGATGACCTTGCGCGCGGTGTCGAGATCTCCCGTCTTGGCCACGAACGCGCGGAGCGAATCGAGCACCTCACTGGTGTCGGTTGCGGTACCGGTGGCGACCTGTTTGGACTGGCTAAGGAGGCTCGCGGCGGCTGCCTGCCGATCGGGCACGGACATTCCAGTGGTGCTCGGCGCGGCATTGATGATCGTTTGAGCAAGCGCCTGATTCTCGACGCCTCTGTTGGCCAGGGCGCCAAGATTCGTTTCGACGCCAAGGGCGCGCATCTGCGAGGCTGCGGCTGCACCGCCGTAGCCATACAAGACGGCCGCGCCGCGACTGACGCCGATTGCGGCGCGTCGACCGATGCCGATCCGCCCTCCCCCGCCTCCAAAGAATTGCCTTGATCGCCGCTCTGCCTCGCGTGCGGCCGCCGCCGCCTCGCGGACTCGCGTGCGATTGTGCTGCGCAAGCTCGCGCTCGATCTCGCGCATGGCCTGTCTCTCGGCCTGCACTCGCCGGCGCGCCTCTTGTTCCACTTCGCGCGTGAGCTGCCGGTTCTCTCGCTCGCGCTGGCGGACGCTGCGCTGCTCCTCTCGCGCAATCGCGTTGGCGGCTCTCTGCTCCTCGCGCACCTTCTTCTCGAGAAGCTTTGAGGTCTCACGGTCGGCCTTCTCTTGAGTGCGCACCTGATCCCTGGCGGACTTCTCCCAGGCTTTTTGGGTGCGCGCGGCCGCCTTCGCCGCCGCCTTCTCGGCCGTGTCGAACGTCTTCTGGACGCTCGCGTCGAGCGCTGCCCCGACCCTTATTTTTATTTCCGGCACCTTAGGTCTCCTCGTCGAGCCCGAGCTCGGCGCGCAGTGAGTCGACCGCGCGGTCTATGTCTCGGACCAATTCGCGCGCCGAGGCAACAACGGCCGCCAGCGACGTCTCGCCCAGCGCGTGACGTGACGCGGCGACCAGCGTGACGGAGTAGGCGCGGTACCACTCTGCCAGCGACCGCGATGCGCTGGTCCGCAACCTGTCGGCGAGCTCGCGCTTGCCCGCTTCTTCGACTGTCGCGATGGCCGCGACGCAAACATCGCGGAATGTCTCTATCTCCGCTCGCACGTCGTCGACGGCGTCGAGTACATATTCTTGCTCTGATTTCATGCGGCCTCACCCCTCCATTTCGCGAACTTCTTTTGGTGCCGTTCGTTGAGGATTTCCCGCCACGCGCTGGGCGGCGTGCGCTCTGTCATCGTGGGCTCCGGCGCACGCGGTCCAAGCCTCGTGTACAGCTCAATCGTGCGCGCGGCGGCGAGCCGGCCCTCCTCGTCGAGCGGCAGACAGGTACCCCTACGCGGCTCGGGAGTCGTGTATAGGCCGAACGGCCGAATGAGCCCGAGCGCGATGAGCCGCTCTCTCTCTGCTGTATTGCTCATGCTGGCCTGAAATCAGTGATATTTGTGAAGCTGCAACCGACTGAGACGTACTGATTGCCGGACCTTGCGTTGCCCAGCGTAGAATTCGTATCTGGACTATCGGACTCGTCAGTCACCTGGGCCCAAAATGTGAACTTGGTAATGTCTATTACCACGCCCGCGTCGCAGGTATACGTGAAGGTCTGTAGGTTCCCGCTGTTGTAGTACGTGCCCGTCGTGGTAGCGCCGAGCGGTAGCCAGCCGTTCGTTGCGTTCGTGAGCAGCGGCGTCACGTTGCCGAACGTGTCCACCTTGATGACGCGAAAGCTCGGCTGCGAAGCCGGTAGCCCCCCGCCGTGCGATTGGCCGATCTTGAAGTTGAAGATGACCGTCTGCAGAGTCGCGTTGTGATGCACGCGCAAGGGGCACTGAATGCGTCCGCCCGTGTAATAGGGCGGGAACGTACCTTGGGCGGCGCCGGCGCCTCCCGGGTCGATGTTCGTCACGGCATCGAGGGAACCCATGAAGCGGAAGCGGGCGAGGCTGGGCCTCGACGGCGGCGACGTGGTCTGGCCTTGCGAATCGAACACCGCCGCCGTGATGGGCGCGACGTAGGAGCAGTCGTAGGCAGCCCCGAGCCCTTGCAAGGGGAGGCGCGACTTCGGTGGGGTCTTGATCCAGTCGTTGGCGCCGAGTATGAGCGGAGTGGTTGCGCCGAACGGGCACCCGAACGGGTACGTGCCGGAGAACGTGACCGCGCCCGTGAACCACATGCCGGCGCCAGCAACAGTAAGGGGCACCGTCGGGTTGTGGCTCGTGCCGAGGTCGCCGTTCCACGACTGGAACTGCGCCGTGTCGATAGCCCGCCACCAGCTCTGATCGAGCGGGACGCCGTTGACGTAGAACGAATCAGCGAAAATCCTAGCCATTAGCTGGCCCCCACGAGCGCGAGCGCGTGCATGCACCAGTGAAATTCCACCGCGAGCTCGCCGAGCTGCTGCACTAGCTCCAGGCGACGTGCGCTAGCCGCGGGCCCCAGCATGCGCCCGCTCTGCTCGTGCAGCGCGTAAGCATCCAGGTCCGCGTGAGCCGCCTGCCGGCGATGCACGACGTCGCCCCACCATTTCCGCAGAGCTTCTTTTTCGGGAGTCATGACCTCTCCTCTGTTCCGGTCGCCAAGCCGCGCGGAACGCCGGGCTGGTGCGCCGGCTGCGGCTCAACGCCCATATCGAGCGCGACGAGCGCCTCTCGCGCGGCGCGAAAGGCCGCCTCGAACTCGTCTATTTGGCGCTCCTGAAATACGCACGAGTAATATCGCCTACCGGCCCTCTCTGTATACAGATTGATTCGAGGCGGTCTACCTGACATTCGGGCTCTAACCGTCAGATAGATCTTTGTCTGCGGCCCTAGTACCAGTTCGGCGATTGTCCTACCCACGAGCTTGACGTTGTGGTTTTTCATTGTTGTCTTCTCGTTGTTGTGTTCACTGCGCCAAAGCAGAGTGCAGCCACCACATCCGCAATAGTGCGGACATGTGGAACGCGGCCTTGGCCACTCTTTACGATTATCGATTACTGAATTGCGCCCGTGATCAGAGCGGCGACGCGCACTGAAAGTTCTCGGCTAATCGCGTACCGAGTTTCTGAAACGACGCGGCCTCGCGCTGTTTAGGTTGATCGCAGCAACTCAGGCTATGGCCCCTGTGATCAAGGACCCGACTTGATTGCTCACGAATGCCTCGGCGTCGTTGTGCGCGACCACGATCCAGTTTGAGTCGGACGTAGGGTCGAAGAACTGGCGCACCAGCACCCCCTCACGCATCTCGCCATCGTTGTTGCCCGAGTCGCCGAGCCAGCGGAACGTGACACAGGTCGGAATGTCAGCCGTGGAGCGGATGAGAATCGCCGTCGACGGGACCGCGGGAGCCCAGATGTAGACCGGCGTCACGCCACTCGATCCGCTCGAGTACTTCGCGCGACCCACAAGCACTTTCGGTAGCTCGCCGCCGCCCTGCACGAACTGCTGGACGCGCGAGATGCCGGCGGGCGGCGTCGTGGTCGCCCCGGTCGGCGCGAAGAAATACTGCTCGACCGGTTCGGGCAGAATGAGCGAGGTGACTGGGAGAATGCTGTTCTGCCGCGACGAGTAGATCGCGGCCAGCGGGTCGGCGGTCGTGCCGCCGTTCCACTTCGCGGTTGCCCCGAGGGCTGTGACGTTGTTGGCGTTCCAGTTGGTCGACGTGGTGAGCAACGTCGCAATCCGGAACTCGCGCTGCCTGCGCAGCGCCGTGACGAGGAACCGAAGCGTATGCCCGAGCAAGTCCCAATCGGTGTTGCTGCTCAAGAGGCGCGGAATCTGCGCGGCCACCGCGTAGCCCGTCGTCGTAAAGCTCGTCTTGGCGTACGACGGCGTGACCTCTGCAGGCCCGCCGTCGCCCGACTCGTTCGAGATGACGAGCTTGAGCGCGTCGTTCACGCTCTCGACGTAGAAGGCGCCTCGGTCGCGCGAGATGTACCGAATCTCGCTTACCTGGTCGGCGATGAAGTCGAGATCCCCGGGGATTCCGAAGCTCGCTTGTGTCGCTGGCGTCAGGACGTCCGCTTGCCCGAGGTCCATCAGGACCTGGCGCCCAGTCATCATGGCGGCAGCCTTGTCCGCAAACGACAGCGTTTGCTTGTCATTGCCGGCGCGCGTGGCCAGGGCCTTGCCGGCATCGTCGCGCACGACGTCCCCGTCCAGGTACCCAATCGGGCGACCGGACAGGTCACGAATCAGCGTGTTGGTCGACATCAGAGTTTTCCTCCTGACCGCGCCCGCTCGTGCCCACTCCTCGCGAACATTGGGTGCATCGCAACCCTGTTAGGGACTGGCGGTGGCGGCGACCAGACCTTGCCAACGCGACTCGGCTTTGCGTCGAGCCGCTCCACAACGTCGGCGTCCAACATGCGCGCGGCGTCCTCGTCGCCGAGCTCGACGATGTCGCCCATTCGGGCGGTGATGGTCTTCGGCTGACCTGGGATCTCCTGGCCGTCGGGCGTATGCCAGTCTGCCCAGTCTTGGGGGATTTCGACCCTGCCGTGAATGACCCTGTATGTGCCGGCGAGCGCCCTCTCTTTCGCTCGCAGCGCATTGGGGTCAAGCGACTCCGCCTGGTGGACGAGGCGCGCGATCTGTTTGCCATCCCAAGTGCGTTCGAGGGGCGGCATGGGGATATGTGATTTGGTCATTTGAAATCCTTGCTGACCGCCGGCTTCAGGTTCGCCGGAGCCGTGTATCCGGCAGCCGCATAACCGGAGGCGTTGCTCGTCGGCTTCGGAGGCTCCCACACCTTGCCGACGCGGCTCGGGCGCGTGTCGAGAGGCTCCACCACGGCGAACTTGTGGCGCTCCGCCGGGTCCTTGTCGTAGGCAAGCATCCGCCACGCGTCTTCGTCGCCGAGGGCAACTTCGTCGCCCATTCGAACCGTGATCGTTTTGGGGACGAACGGATTGTCTGTACCGTCCGGATTGAGTCGCTCCGCGATCGGGCGAGGAATCTCGAGCGTGCCGTGAATGACCCTGTAAACGCCGGCGAGCTTGAGCGCCGCAGCACTGTTTGCGTCCAGCTCGTCCGGCTTCGCGCGTTCGACGAGGCGCGCGATCGTTACGCCGGTCGGATGATCGAGTTTGTGTTGTATCGCTCGCTTGTTCATTTCCTTTTTGCTCCTTCTGTTCTGATGTGGTCAATGTCCTCAATTAGAAAGGACTCGTGTCGGCGAAAGCGGCACGCTCTGCTCCGTCCAAACTTCGCGACTGGGTCGGTCTGCAGTAGAGGCGCTTGTGGTGATGGTGGTGCGCTCTACGGTGCTGAGGCGTCACCCGGGACGCTTGTCGCGGACGCGCTCTACGGCCGGCGCTGCCGTCTGGATGTCTTTGCGCGCTGTGGCTCGGCCGCGCTGCGCGCGTTGGCAACGTGCTCGAGGAACTCTCTGGCCTTCTTCACCACGTGCTCAAGATACCGGACATTTTCCGGTCGAAGACACTGCTGCAGAAGGAGCAGGATCTCGAGTGTTTGCAGATCATGAGGTGTCAGGCGGAAGCTATGAGTGACGCGCCCCTGATCGTTGTACAGCTCGAGGAGCAACGTGCGTTGCCAGTCTTCGTTGACTCCTGTCCGCGCTTCAAAAAACCACCCATTTTGCAGTTGAACCCGTTCGCTAATCATACGGTCTCCTTGTGAAACTGGTTGTGCGAGCGCTTTCCACGCGGCGATTAGTTGGACTGCCCACTGTCAGCGCGGCATGGTCGCGGCGAAGCTGGCGACGTTGAAGCGGCGGAGCTGTATCGGGATGAGAAAGAGTCGAGAGGACCGGACGACAGGTTTCTTGATCGTAAACAAGAAACCCCCGGCAAGGTCGCCATAGCCAAAGCCGACGCCCGCATGGCCCACGCGGCGCTCTCGCGCCTCAAGCAGTTAGTCGAAGCGCCAACCG
>Ga0210409_10003687_pt1 | contig 16899 bp, 14 predicted proteins | sample IncBWH17MmetaG_FD_161649 | JGI IMG/M metagenome (GOLD analysis project Ga0210409, IMG submission 161649) | Forest soil microbial communities from Barre Woods Harvard Forest LTER site, Petersham, Massachusetts, United States - Inc-BW-H-17-M | ecosystem: Environmental > Terrestrial > Soil >...
CTCGAAACCCGCTACGGTGACCAATTTGCCCCAAAAGTTGCATGGAGCCAACTTCGGCCTGCAACTATGGAACGCAAACTGCTCTCGAAAAGTTCCCTGTTGTTCTGGCCCGGGCGACCGACCGCGAGTGGGGGCATCTTACTCAGAGCAGCCTCTGGACACAAGTACACTGACGACAGTACACTGACGAAAGTGCGGGGCATTGTTTCGGACCAACCGCGAAACTCTTCTAAGTCATTGAAATCTCTGAAAATGCTGGATGATTCATAGCTTCCGTGTGCTTAGACGGCGACTTGTCCGCAGCGCAAACTCGTGTCTATATGAGAGGCAAGAGGTTCCTTTCGTGGGTGCTGTTTTCGAACAATTCGCTGAAGAGCTCAGGGCCTGGGAAGCGAAGTACGCCGGCCGGCCGCGCGACGAGTTGATTGGCTTGTGCTTGATGGCGCTGGAGCGCGAAGAGTTGGTGAGCGTTGGCTACCGCGAAGAGTTGATGACGCGGCGGCTGTCGGCGATGCCGATTCCGCCGGCGGTGCGTGAGTTGATGCGGCACGCTTTGATTTGGGCTTGGCGCGACGAGGAGATGCACTCGATTTACATTCGCGGGGCGCTGCTGAAGTACGGTGGGCTGCTGCTGCGGATGAAAGCGTTTGCGCAGCAGATGGGCGGCTTGGTGGGAGGATGGGCGGGATCGGTGCGGCAGCACGTGCCGTGGTCGAAAGCGCCATTTTCTCGCGCTGGGGCGACGTTGGTGACGTGGCTCGGGGCGATAACGGGCAAGGTTCCGGAAGATGTTCGAAAGTATTTGAACTACGGGCCCTTCCGCGATTTTTGCGTATTCAACGTGGACGCCGAGAAAACGGCGAGGCTGTGCTACGACCGGATGATCGCGCTGGCAAAAGAGGCGCCGGAGCTGGGAGGAGAGCTCGAACAGGATTTTGTCCGGGTGCGGGATGACGAAGATCGGCATGCGCAAATTTTCGAAATTCTGGCCAACGCGCTAGATGAAAAAGATCAGCTCGTTGCGGATGAGACGGAAGAATCGTTGACGCGGAAGATTGAGGACGTTGGCGAATATTTCTTGCCGCGCACGCTGCGCAAGCGAACTGTGGTGAACACCAAAATCGGGAGCGGTGGGCGGGTGTTTGCGTTTGAGGGGAAAGCCGCGGAGGAAAAACTCAGCGTCTTCCGCCGTTTGTTGAACGAGAGTGGGCTGGCGGAAAAACTGCGGCAGCGCGGGGCGGCGTTGGGAAAACGGCCCGAGGAATTGCGGATCGTCATCAAGCCATCCTTCATGCTCGGATATGCGAGGAAGGATCGCTCGATCATCACGGATCCCGAATTGCTGCGGGAGCTTGCAAACTTCCTGCGAGAGCTTGGCTTCAAGAACGCTGCAATCGTCGAATCCGCGAATATCTACGATCAATTTTTCGAACACCGAAGCGTGGCGGAAGTGGCAGCTTATTTCGGGATGCAGGACTGCGGGTTGTCCGTTGTCGATGCCTCCAACGACCAGGTGCCGCACGCCTATTTTCGCGGCATGGCGCAGAACACTATTTCGCGGAGCTGGAAAGAGGCGGACTTTCGGATTTCTTTCGGGAAAATGCGGAGTCATCCGATTGAGATGGCCTATCTCACGATTGGCAATCTGGAGTGGATGGGCGGACGTTGCGACGAGTTTCTTTTTGTCGAGCGGCAAGCGCACCGTGAGACTGCTTTGATGATGCTGCTGGATGGGTTTCCGCCGGATTTTGATTTACTGGATGCGTATGACCAGGCTTCCGATGGGCTCGTGGGAGTGATGGGTTGCCCGCGACCGCCTGTGCCACGAAGAGTTTATGCGGGCGAAGATGCGCTGGCTGTCGATTTGGTGGTGGCGCGGCACATGGGGGTCCGCGAACCGGAGCAGACAAATATTTTGCGCGCGGCGTGCCACTGGTTTGGCGATCCGCGGGAGCGCATCGAAGTTGTCGGCACGAATGAAAATTTGCCAGAGTGGCGCGGACCATACGAAACAGAGTTTTCTACAATGCTGAGTTTTGTGGCGTACCCGGTGTACGTCTTTGGCAGCGGGCGCGGCTCGTTGTTTGTTCCAGAGATGGATGAGCAGGCCTTTCCGCCGCTCCGAGCCGTTTCCTTTTCTCAGCGCGTTTTGCGCGCGGCGCTTCGCAGACTTCTCGGTTTGCATTTCCCCCGAACAAAAAACCAGCGGCTTGCTAAGGCTGCATCCCAGTGAAAAAGAGCGTCGTCGTTATCGGCGCAGGGATGGGCGGGCTAACGGCTGCGCTGCGGTTGGCGTGTGGGGGATTTCGCGTTCAGGTGCTGGAAGCGCGGGCCGAAGCTGGCGGTTTGGCTGCTGGAAATGTGTATGAAGGGTTCTCGTTCGATGCCGGGCCGTACATTTTGCTGGACCGGCCGGGTCTGGAATGGGCGTTTGCGTCCGTCGGATTGAAACTCAGCGAGCACATCGAGCTGCGACCGATCGATCACGTTTACAGCGTCGCTTCAATGGGTCGTCCTACCGTCAACATTTATTCGAGTGATGCGGCGACCGCGCGCGAGTTAGACCAAACTTGGCCGGGAAGCGGAGAACTCTATCTCCGCTTCGTGCGCAAGACGGGAGCGACCGAGGCCTCGCTGCGTGCTCTGCTATACAGCTCGGCGCCCGGGCCGATGTCGATGCTCGGCGGCGGGCGGTGGCGCCACGCGGGGTTTCTCTTGCGTTCGCTGCATTCTGTGCTTCGCGCATCGCGTCTCCCGCAGCCGGTCGTGGATGCGCTCTCGATCTGGACGCACGTCGCCGGACAACGTCCGGAAGAGGCGCCGAGTCCGCTAGCGTTTGTTCCCGCATTGGTACATTCCGTCGGGTGTTTTTATTCGAAAGAGGGAATTCGAGCCATCCCTGCGGTGTTGGCGAAGGCCGCAGTAACGGCTGGCGTCGAATTCAGATACCGCACAAAAGCGAAGATCATCTGTTCGGAAGGCGACCGAGTGACGGGAGTGGAGTCCACCGAGGGAGAACGATTTCTTGCCGATGCGGTGGTTTCTGACTGCGGGATTGCGACGTACCTGGAGATGCTTGATCACAAGGAAAGCGCGAGCAAAAAACGTTGCGAGAAGCTGCCGCTGCAATCGCCGGGCGTTTGCGCGTACCTCGCGGTCAAGGGAAAGATGGAATCCCCGTACTTGCGATTTTTACTCCCCGAAGGCGAAGAACGCTGTCGATTGTTAATTCGGCCCGGCGTGATGAATCCGGAGGAACAAAACGGCGAGTGGTATCCGGCGAGATTGCTCGGCCCAATGGACCATGCAAAGGCGCAAAGCATAGGAAGGCAAGGGCAGGCCGAATACTTGGAAAAATTGCTCCAAGAGAAATGGTGGCAGGAGGGAATTGCCGAATATCGCGTGCTTGCGCGGCGCACGCCGGCGGAGTGGGGCTCGGAATATTCGCTCGCGCGCGACAGCATGAATCCCGTGATGACGGCGAAATTCATGCGTGAAGGAAGACTTGCGCATCGCAGCCCCGATGTACGTGGACTTTATTTGGCGGGCAGCGCGACGCATCCGGGGCAGTGGGTGAGTTTTTGCGCCATTTCGGGAGTGCTCGCGGCGCATTGTTTGCAAAAGGATTTCGCCTGATGCTCGCTACAACTACCGAAACTCACGGCGGGCGTATGTTGCGTGTGGCGCGCCTTGGGAGCGGGCCACCAGTGATTCTCCTTCACGGCTATCCGGACAATTTACAAGTATGGTCGGAGCTCGCGCCGCGGCTTGCTGCGCGATACGAAGTAATTGCGTTTGATTGGCCTGGAATGGGGTACAGCGAAGCCTGGACCGGCGGAGCAACGCCGTTCGATTTCGCGCGGCGGCTGCGCACGCTGATGGATGGCTGGAAAATCGAAAAGGCTGCGATCATCGGGCACGACATGGGTGGTCAGCCAGCGCTCGCCTTCGCCGCCGAACATCCGCAGCGAATCTGCAAACTCATCGTGATGAATTCGCTCGCGATTTGGGACGAGAAGACGTCGTGGGAGATTGCGCTGCTCAGAAAATTCGGCTGGAACCGCGTTTTGTTGGAGCGCCTGCCACGCGCCGTTTTTTTTCGGGCGATTCGAACTTTCTTGCCGCGTGGGTACAATCTCAGCGCGGAGTTGCGCAGCGATCTCTGGGACAGTTTCCAGCGTCCGGAAGTTAGAAAATTTGTGGTGCGTATGTGCGCCGGCTATCAAGGAACCTTGCCGCCACTGAAGCAGCTTTATCCGAGCGTCCGAACACCGTCATTATTTTTATGGGCGGAGTGCGATAAACATTTTCCCGTGGGTCATGCGCGGAAGCTCGCCGAAATTGTCCCCGGCGCAAAGCTCGAGATAATTCCAGACGCCGGGCATTGGATGGCGCTTAATCTTGCGGAAGAGGTGAGCAGCCGCATTGTGCGATTTCTTCCAGCTAATCTGCGCGACTCGCCTTGACGCATCGTGCATGCGACAATTAGTCTGACAAGCTCATGCGTTCATCGACGAAGAAGTTCCTGATAGCCTTGCTCGGGCTCCTTGTCCTTGGCCTGGTTATTTACTTTTCACGCGGAATTATTAATTTTCAAAATTTTAGCGGAGGAAAGCTTCTTCACGCCGTTCGCAACGCGAACCCCTACCTTTTGCTTCTTTCGATTGCTGCTATTTATTGTTGTTACGCACTTCGTGCGTTGCGCTGGAAAGTTTTTCAGGGAAATCTGGGGCCGTCGCATTTTTGGCCGATCTATTCGATGACTTTGGCAGGTTTCTCGGCGGTGTTCTTGCTCGGACGAGCGGGCGAGCCCATTCGGCCCGTTTTGTTAGCGCGGAAGGAAAAACTTCCTGTCGCGGACATGTTCGGGATTTACGTGCTCGAACGGATTTTCGACCTGGCGAGCATGGCGGTGATTGCGGCGATCGGATTGCTGCTTTTCAAATCACACGCACGGGTCGGCGAGCAGGCAGCAACACTCCAAGCGGCCGCAAAGACGGGCGGGGCGATATTTTCGGCAGCGGTGCTGGTAGCCATCGGCTTTTTGGTTTATCTGCGTTTGCACGGGACAGCGCTGCTTGCGAAGAGTCTCCAGGAGTGGCACGCAGCGCATGGCTGGCGCGCGATGGTGGCCCGCATATTGCTTGGACTCGCGCGCGGCGTGCAAGCGATTCGTTCGGCCGGCGAACTGATGCTTGCGGTGTTTTACTCCGCGGCTCACTGGTTCTTAGTGCTGCTGGTCTATTTTGGGGTGTCACATGCGTTTGGCGGGGCGCTTGGGACGATTGACCTCGGCGATGCCATGCTCGTGCTCGCGTTCACGCTCGCAGGATCCGCTGTGCAGCTTCCTGGCGTGGGCGGGGGAGCGCAGGTGGCGACCTTCCTTGCATACACGGCAATTCTCGGGATAGAAAAAGAGCCTGCAACTGCTGCGGCAATTGTCCTCTGGCTGATTTCCTTTGCGGCGTGTAGTCTTGCGGGCGTGCCGTTGCTGTTCCATGAAGGATTTTCTCTTGGAAAATTGCGAGAGCTGGCGAAACAGGAAAAAGAAGAGTTGGAAAGCGAAAGCGCCTAGTTTTTGTTAGGGATAAAAGAAGGAGAGCCTGAGTGAAGTGTCCATTTTGCGCGCATCTGGACGATAAAGTGATTGACTCGCGCGAGGGCCGCGCCGGAGACACGATTCGGCGGCGGCGGGAGTGCCTCAAGTGCAGCCGCCGGTTTACCACCTACGAGCGCATCGACGAAATTCCGTACATGGTGATCAAGAAGGATGGACGGCGCGAGCGCTTCGAACGGCAAAAAATTTTGCAGGGATTGTTGAAGGCGTGCGAAAAGCGGCCGGTGGCCACGCCGAAGCTCGAGGGGATCGTGGATGAAATCGAGAGTGTGGTTCACGAAGCGACGGAGCGCGAACTCACTACGACAGAGATCGGCGAAATGATCATGCACAGACTGAAGAAACTCGACAAAGTTGCGTACGTGCGCTTTGCCTCGGTTTACATGGATTTCAAGGATGTGCAGGAATTCATGTCCGAGCTGAAGAATCTATTGAAGGACCGCGGCAAGAAGTGAGCGCATTTCCTGAGCGTTTTCAGCGCGGCCAGACGCCGGCGGTAAACGTTCGAATCGTCGTGAATCCCAGCTTTTCATAAAGCTGAACCGCGCCGTAGTTTTCTGAAGTGACCGTCAGCGTTAATTCCTTAAATTTCATGCTGCGTAGCGTTTCAGCGGAAGTCTGCATCAGCATGCGGCCGATACCATTTCCCTGGTAACCGGGGAGCACGCAGATTTGCGTGGTATGGCCGACTCCCGGCGAGACTTCACTGGTAAGCACCGCGGCGACGAGTTCGTCACTGCCCGGCTCGCGGAGCACAAAAGAGGCTCCGGCCACAAAATGGCCGCAGCCCGGCAACAGAATGATGTTTTTTAAAAACTTTAGCGCGCCGGAGCGGCTGCGATACTGATCGTTGATTTCGCCGTCGATGTGGTTCGCGTAGGCCAGATAAATCAGCTTGGCGCAGGGCTCGAAGTAGCGGTCATTCCAGCGGTCTAGGCGCATACCGGCGGAGACTCCGGCCTTGGCTTCGGGCAGTTTCTGCAGATCCTGGAGCATGAATTGGCGGGAGTAGAGGCGAAAGCCTTGCTCGCTCAGCGGCGCTTCCACCGGTCCGCTGAAGGGCATGAGCTGCGCTTCGATCCGCGAAAGCTGCGGGATCGCGCGCATGGAAAAGAGCATTTCATCGAGCAGGCGCTGGCCGATGGTGGCCTGCGAAAATTTTGCGGATACATACAGGCCGCCGATCAGGCCTTTCTGCTCTTCCAGGACGTAAAAGGAATAGCCCGCGGCGCTTCCATTTTCGAAGGCGACACATCCCGCGAGGGCGTGAGCGTCCATGAACCGTTTGATTAATTCCAGGGCGCTGCGGTAGTCCCAATGGAGTTCATCGCGCCAGTGCCGCGCTTCCTCTTCAAGGAGCGGCTCGAGTTGGCGGACCGTCGTCTGGCGCAAGTCGACAATATTCATGGATAAAGAGGACTGCCACGCGGCCCCTGACCGCAAGCTCTATGATAGCCGAATCGGTGGCCGCGCAACCAAGCGGGGCAGCGCGACGATACAATTCCGACACAACGGGCGCAGGCTCCCGGAAGTGCTGCGGAAAAGGTGTGCTAACATCGCGCCAGTGATGGTTTTTTTTGCGAGGAGTGAAAATCAGCGGCACTGGCCGCGTCATTACATAGACTAAGAATGTCGATCCTCTACGAACTGCGTTATCCAACCAAGTGGTATGCAAAGCTTTTCACGGCCGTTCTCGCGCTGATTTTCTTTGCCGTGCTCGCGACCGTCGCCATCGCGGGATTCCTGGTCTACCGCATCGTCAAGCCGCAGCGCACCAGCAGTGAAATTGATATGGAGAGCTTTCCGGGGAAGCCGGACCTGGTGGACTTCACGGTTTCGGGAATTGGCACGCGGCACGGCTGGTTTTTCCCGGGATTGCGCGGCGCGCCGACCATTATTCTGTGCCATGGCTACGGATCGAGCCGCGGCGAGCTTTTGACGCTGGTTTCGGCTTTGCAGGATCATCAGTACAACGTGTTTGTTTTTGACTTTGCGGCGCACGGCGGAAATCAAGGCATCACCACATTTGGCTATCGCGAGGCAGACGAAGTGCGCGCGGCCGTGGACACTGTAGCGGCGCGCAACGACGTCGATCCCGCCCGCATTGGGTTGTGGGGCTACAATTTGGGAGCTTACGCAGCCTTGCGAGAGGCGGAAAACGATCACCGCATCAAGGCCATTGTGCTGGACTCGGTCTACGACGAGCCGCAACAAATGGTGAAAATCGGCGTGGAGCGCACCGGCCTAGGCGGATTTCCACTGATGGCTCGTTCCGCGGCATTCAGTTTTACGTGGTTGAACTACAAGTATCGCGAGGATCCGCCGCTCTCAAAGAAGCTCAATACGCTGGCGGGAGTGCCGAAGCTGTTCATCGAGCCTTCGGACGATCCCGAGCTTGCCGATATTACGCGCCAAATGTTTGTAAAGTCGCCGGAGCCGCGCGATCAACAGATCATTCCGCACGGCAACTTTGTGTCCATGGATGACGCCGATAAGCGCGATTACGAGAATCGCGTGGTGAGCTTCTTCTTACTGAGGCTTCCCGCCACTGGGACGCCCAGCCGCTGATTGTGGTTGGACTTTGTAGAGGAAATAGCCGGTTTTCTCCCAATCGAACGGGACCTCCTCGAAGGTGAAGTCCGACCCAACCTGAGATTTGAAGTACTTCGTTCCGGTTAGGACATAGCCTTCTCCAGGATGCCGCCTATCCGACTCGTCAATCTCCTGCCGAAGGTAAAAGCTAAGGCTAAAACGCAAGCCACGGTTGAAAGGTCTGACGGCGACGAGTTCTCGAGTCGGAACAGCGCGGCGCTGAAGTTCTTCAAAGAGGGCCCTGCCGGACGGGTCATAGCGGAAAAACGACGGAAGCAGCTTGTCAATATTTGATACCGCGAGAAGTATTGGCACCACGCAGCAGACTGCCAAGCCTCGGCCAAATGCGCCTTTTAGCGAGAACGAGACGCCTGCGCCCAGCAGGAAGTTCGCGGCACTGAGAGCCCCCAAAACGACGCCTGTGGCGATCCCAAAATTCATATTGACTTGAGAGACATGCGGAGCCAGATATTCGAGAATCGCAAAGCAACAAGCAAAAAATAGCGATGAGACAAACAACGCTATGGAGAGCGACTTTGTTCTTCCACTCACAAGCGCGAATCGGGAATGGATCATGAGCACTACCATTGCCGGAATCGCGGGAAGAATATAACCGGGCAGCTTTGACCTTGAGATTGTGAAAAAGCCAAGGCAGAAGAGAACCCACGATAGGAAGAAGAGAGAGTTTGGCGATATATGCTTTAAGCGCGTGAATTGCACAGACCCTACAACCAAAGACCACAGCGCCAAGGCTGTCCAGGGAAGAAGAGCAATCGTTACAACTGCGCCGTAAAACCAGAACGGCTGAAAGTGTTGGAATTCGGGTGTGAGGAAGCGTTTGAAATTGTGTTCGATGATAAAGATGCGGAAGAAATCTGGATTGCGGTGGGCACAGAGGGTGTACCAGGGAAGCGCTGTGACGCAGAAAGCGGCGATGGCCGCCGGATGAAATAGGCGGAATGCATCGCGCCAGCGTTTGGTGAAGAGCGCCCAGAAAAAAACTGCGCCGCTGCTGAGAATGATTGCGGCAGGGCCTTTCGCGAGAACGGCTGAGCCCAGGAAAAAGCCGAAGAGAATAAGGGCGAGCCAAGGTGTGCGCGCGAGTATGGGAGAGTTTTCGTTGCGAGTGAGGCCGACCACGACGGCGGCGCAGACCATCGCAATGGTGAGCATCCCGCTAAAGGGCATGTCTGTTGCGGCGGCGTGCGAGAATCCGATCATGCCGACTGTCGTGGGGAGAAGCAGCAGCAGCCAGCGTGCGGTTTCGGCGCCGTAGAGGCGCAATGTCAGCCACGCCAGCGCGAGCGTTGCAAGCAGGGCAGAAATCGCGCTGGGCAAGCGCGCCGCGGCTTCGCTCACTCCAAGAAGCTTGAAGCAAACGGCGGCGCTCCAATAGAAAAGGGGAGGCTTCTCAAACCACGGCTTGCCGTACAGCCGCGGCGTGACCCAATCGCCGGTTTCGGCCATGTCGCGCGCGATCCAGGCGTAGCGCGGCTCGTCCGGGCCAACAAAGCCAATCGCTCCAAGATGGCTGAAATAACAAACGTAAAGAGTGGCAAGAATAAGAATTGCCCAGCCTATGCGGGCTGCTGAGATGGCCCTCGGTTTCTCAGTGATGGCAGTGGGCGATTCGGTCACGCTGGGGAAAGTCTAGCATTGAAACTCTATCTTCGAAGCGGCCACCTCTTGCATACTGTCGCGCGTCGGTTGCCGCGCGGCCGTCTCGGAACACCATGAAGGAATGGCTGGAATACGCCCCCGTTTGGCTGATATTGAAAGCGCTTGGCGCCCTACCGCGAGGCATCGCGCGTAGCTTCGCGGGGTCCGTGACGAGTCTGCTCTTTTCCTTGCAGCCAAAGTTGCGGAAGACGGCGGAGTTCAACCTGCGGCTCGCTTTTCCGGATTGGACCGACGCGCAACGCAAAGACGTAACGCGCAAAATGGTGCGCAATCTCGGCTGGATGGCCGCGGAATTTGCACGATTGCCGCGACTCACGAAAGCGAATATTGAAGACCTTGTGATTCTAGAGGGACACGAAAATTTTCTCGAAGGACAGCGCCGCGGCAAAGGCGTCCTCTATTTGACGGGCCACATCGGCGCGTGGGAACTCTCCTCTTTTGCGCACGCGCTCTACGGCTATCCGTTGCATTACATGGCGCGCCCCTTGGACAACAAGCGCCTCGACGCGCTCGTCAACGAGTACCGCTGCGCCTCGGGCAATCGGCCCATCTTCAAGAATGAATCAGCGCGCGTCATGCTGAAGATTCTGAAAGACTCCCGAACTGTTGGCATTCTCGCCGATCAAAACACACTACCGGCGGAAGGCGAGTTCGTCGATTTCTTCGGCAAGCTCGCGTGTACGACAACTGGCCTCGCGCGAGTGGCTCTGCACACCGGCGCGGCCGTCGTGCCGGGCTACGCCTACTGGGATGAGGGCATCCAAAAATATCGCCTGCGGTTCGAACCTTCAGTGGAACTCATTCGAACGGGCGATACCGAACGCGACGTCTTTGAAAATACCCAGCGGTTTGCCAAAGTAATCGAAGAGATCATTCGCAAGCATCCGGACCAATGGGTTTGGGTTCACAAGCGCTGGAAGACCAGGCCCAAAGGCGAGCCCGCGCTGTATGATTTTTGAGAGAGGTCCTCGATGACGCAAACGGCGAAGTTGTTGGCGGAAGCAGTTGGCGCAAAGCTCGAAGGCGATGGCGCCATCGAGCTGCGCGGCGTTGCGGCGCCCGAGCGTGCTGGGCCGCACGATCTCATCTATGTCGAGAAAGCAAAGCATGCGGAGCGCGCCGCGGCATCGGACGCGCTCTGCGTGATTGCCTCGGAAAATATTGCGCTACCCGGGAAGACGGTTCTGCGAAGTTCACAGTCGAAGGTTGCGTTTGCAAAAGCAGCCGCTTTAATCCTCGGAAAATCCCCCATTGCCAGCGGTATTCATCCCACTGCGATCGTCGCGCCTCTCGCGAGAGTCAGCCCAGGCGCGGGCATCGGGCCATTTGCCGTGATCGGCGAAGATGCCCATGTGGGCGAAGGGACGCAAATCGGCGCGCACAGCGTAATCGGTGCGGGATGCTGGATCGGCGATGACTGCCGCATTCACCCGCGCGTAACTCTCTACGCGGGCGTTCGCCTCGGGCATCGCGTGGAAATTCATTCTGGCGCAGTCATCGGCGCGGATGGCTTTGGCTACGCGCAGGGCGAAGGCCGCTACTGGAAATTTCCGCAAGCAGGCATTGTGGAAATCGAGGACGATGTCGAGATCGGCGCGAACACCACAATCGATCGCGGCTCGCTTGACGACACGCGCATCGCCGAAGGCGTTAAACTGGATAACCTCGTGCACATCGGCCACAACTGCCAGATAGGCGCACACACTGTGATGGCCGCGCAAGTCGGCCTTTCCGGCTCCTGCGAATTTGGCAAACATGTGGTCGTCGGAGGCCAAGCTGGTTTTGGTGAGCAATGTTATTTGGAAGATGGCGCCATCATCGGTGGACAATCCGGAGTGCTCGGCGGCAAAACAGTGCGCAGCGGACAAACTGTTTGGGGAACTCCCGCGCGTCCGCTGGAAAAGTTCAAAGAACAATTCGCTTGGCAGGCGCGTCTACCGGAACTGGCCGCGCGCATCAAAGAGTTGGAAGCCAAACTGGGAAGCCAAACGAAGAGTCCAGACTAAAAGGCCTGAAGGAAAGGGAAGTGAAGTGAGCGCAGCTCCTCGTTGGCGCGTGATCGTAGTTGGCGGCCACACCCGCAGCATCGGCAAAACGCAACTGGTGTGCGACATCATCGGCACTTTCCCACAAGCCAACTGGATCGCGGGAAAAATCACGCAGTACGGTCACGGCGTTTGCGCGCAGAACGGAAACAACTGCGACTGTGCCCCCGACGAACACATTTGCGCCATCGAATGGGAAGCTCAGGCGCAATCGGGCACGGACAGCGCGCGATTCCTTGCAGCGGGAGCGAAGCGCTCGTTTTGGTTAAGAACGAAGCAAGGTTTTCTGGCCGAGGGCTTGCCTCTAATGCGAGCCGCGCTGAAACAGACACTTTCGCAAACCGAAGAAGATTCGCCGCCACTGATTCTCGAAAGCAATTCGCTCATGCAATTCTTGAAGCCAAGCCTCTACTTCGCTGTAATCGATCCAGCCCGCGAAGACTTCAAAGACTCCGCTCGCGTCGCACTAGACCGCGCCGACGCGCTGGTTCTCCGCAGCCCGATGGAAGACCCTGCTGCGGCGCCGCCTTGGATTAAGCTCCCCGCGAACTTGCTTCGCACCAAGCCCTCGGTCTCGCAGCGCGAGGGCGAAGCCCTGCCCGAGCCCCTGCACGTGCTCATCGAACGGGTGTTGCAATCCCCGCCAAGTATCGCCCTTTGATAAAAATTGACAACGATTAAGTAACTGTCCCGCATCTTAGAAGTTGACCCGGTGCGGCAAGGCGGCGATAATTGACTGGTACTGGTGTTACTCGGTCCCAAATGGGTTCGGCGCTCGTGCCGCTAGTTGTGGGAAGTGACTCGGAATACAGCAGTTAGGCCGGTTTAGCCTGGGTTGGCAATCTTAATTCGCCCGCATTTCAGTAGACTTTACTTGGGGGACTAGTTTTGGCGACAGGTACACGAATAGGACTGGATAGACCTGCCCCTGCCATACCGCCGCTTTGGCTCGAGAAAGATTTGTCTGGCTCTCTCGAACAAGCCATCGAGAACGGCGCAAATCATCTGTTGTCCCTGCAAGCCGAAGAAGGCTATTGGCTTGGCGAACTCGAAGCCGATACCACCCTCGAATCCGATTACATCTATTACCTGTACGTTCTCGGCAAGGCCGATCCCGTCCGCATCGCTAAGCTCGCAAACTATGTTCGCAGGCGCCAACTGCCCGATGGTGGCTGGAATATTTTCCCAGGCGGGCCTTCCGACCTCAACGCAACCTGCAAGGCGTATTTCGCGCTGAAACTCGCTGGCGATAGTACCGACACGCCGCACATGACCCAGGCGCGCGAAACGGTGCACCGCCTGGGCGGCCTCGAACTCACAAATTCTTATGTGCGTTTTTATCTGGCACTGATTGGTGCGGTTGGCTGGGAGCTTGTTCCTTCGATTCCTCCAGAACTGCTGCTCTTGCCGACCTGGTTTTATCTGAACATCTACGAAATGTCGTCCTGGACGCGCGGCATTGTCATCCCCATGGCGATACTTTCCGCGCTGCGGCCAGATTGGCGTTTGCCGGAACGCGCGCGTGTCGACGAACTCTTCAAGGATATTTCGCACAAAGCCGCCGCGTTTGACTGGAGCAGGCAGCTCATTTCCTGGCGCAATGTTTTCCTGGCCATCGATCGAGGGCTGAAACTTTACGAAAAACTTCCCTGGAAGCCGCTTCGCCGCCGCGCGCTTCGCGAGGCGAAAGCCTGGATGCTCGCGCACATGGAGCGCAGCGAAGGCCTCGCCGCCATCTATCCCGCGATGATGAATTCGATTTTCGCGCTGGTGGCACTTGGTCACGGTCCTGACGATCCGATCACTTCCCGCGAGATTCGCGAATTTTCACGCTTCGAGATCGAAGAGGGCGACACTATCCGCATGCAGCCATGCGTGTCCCCGGTTTGGGATACGTGCATCGCCATGGTCTCATTGGAAGAGGCTGGACTGCCCGCCGATCATCCTGCACTGGTGAAAGCCGCGGACTGGATGCTCTCCAAGCAGGTGCTCGGACCCGGCGATTGGCAATTCAAAAATAAAGACGCCGAGCCCGGAGGCTGGGCGTTCGAGTTTCGCAACGACTTTTTTCCCGATGTGGACGACACCGCGTTCGTTTTGATGGCGCTGCAGCGCGTGAAGCATCCCGATTCCGAGCGCATGGAAACGGCGATTCGCCTTGGCCTCCAGTGGCTGCTGAGCATGCAAAATAAGGATGGCGGCTGGGGTGCCTTCGACCGCGACAACGACCGCCAACTTTTGTGCAACATTCCTTTTGCCGACCACAACGCCATGATCGATCCTTCGACGGCGGATGTGACGGCTCGCGTCATCGAGTGCCTCGGGCGCTTTGGCTGGCCCGCGGAGCATCCCGCCATCCAGCGCGGCGTGAAGTTTTTGCTCAAGGATCAGTGCGAAGATGGCTCGTGGTTCGGACGCTGGGGAGTAAATTACGTTTACGGCACCAGCGGCGCGCTGCGCGCGCTCGAAACCGTCTCACTGACAGCCAAGGAGTTTTGCCAGCGCGCAGTCAGTTGGCTGCGCGACGTTCAGAAGGCTGACGGGAGTTTCGGGGAGTCCCTGTGGAGTTACACCGATCCCGCAACCAAGGGGCAGGGCAACAGCACCGCGTCGCAAACAGCCTGGGGCCTCATTGGACTGCTTGCGGGCGCCCAGCCGAATGATTCCGCAGTTCAAAGAGCCGTCTCTTATCTCGTCCACCAGCAAAATACCGATGGCTCGTGGAGCGAAGCCGAGTTTACCGGCACCGGATTTCCCGGCGTGTTCTATCTGAAGTATCACCTCTACCGAAACTCTTTCCCGCTTTACGCGCTTGCGCGCTTCCGTAATCAGGTGCAAGGCCCGTACGAATATTGCGCCATGAAATTCCAGCCAGCCGAATTCCGGCTGCGGAGCGGGTTCTAGAGCCCGCGATGACGTTTTCTCTGCGGCTCACCGCGGATCTGACCCTTGCGTTGGCTGCCCGCGCGTTTGGCAACAAGCAAGGCTATCCTCCGATCTTGCAACTCTCCCCGGAAACTAATTTCCAAACTGCTTCAGCCAGATTTTCAACGAGCACCCATCAGGCGGTTAACGGCGCTTCGCAATCCGGTACCCTCGTTTCACGATACCGTTCGCCCATCCTTTGGATTTCCGGTGCCGAGCCATTGGATTCTCCCGAAGTCGCGCGCTTCACCAACGCTTTGGCGGCCTCCGGGCGCAGCGTCTTCCTGGAAACTTCCGGCGCCTTGTTGAAGCGCCGCCTCCATGAATTTCAGCCGTCCAACCGTTTTTACTTCACGGTCCGTTTCGATGGGCTTGCGCCGTCGCACGACCAGCCCAACGCTCGTGAAGGTGCATTCGCCGTGGGACTGGAAGCCATTCGCATGGCTAGGCTGGCAGGTTTTCTCACTTGCGCGCTTTTAGTGACACACCCTCACACCGCTCCGGGCGAGCTAGAGCAGCTCCACGCGGAAATTCGCCAACTCGACGTCGACGGATTTTTGATAACCTGCGCGGCGCTTTCGCCCGAGCTTGAGAACACGGTCAAGCAACTACGCGGTCGTTTGCTGAGCCGTCGCTGGGCGCTGCTCTCGGACTTGGTGGAATCCGCTGCGCTGCGGGTGGCCTCGCGAGATACTCATCAAATCGATCGCCAGCCTCTTCCGGACTCACCGCCAGGCGATTTTGAAGAAGGCGCCGAAGCCGGATGACGACTCTCGTCACAGGTGCGTCGGGCTTTTTGGGCAGCCACGTCGCGCGCCAACTGGTCGCTCGTGGCGACTCGGTCCGTGTTTTGATGCGAGCTTCCAGCACCAACCGCGCCGTTGGAGATCTCTCACTCGAATACGTGACCGGCGATTTGCGCGACGCCTCTTCTCTCGATCGTGCCCTGGCAGGCGTAAAGACCGTTTTTCACGTGGCGGCTGACTATCGACTCTGGGCCAAGAAATCGCGCGACATTTACGATTCCAATGTCGGCGGCACGAAGAATCTGCTCGAAGCCGCGAAGCGCGCAGGCGTGGAAAAATTTATTTACACCAGCACCGTGGCCACGATCGCCGTGGACCGGCCCGAATTGCCAACGGAAGCCACCGACGCCAAGCTCGAAGAAATGGTCGGTCACTACAAACGCTCGAAATGGATGGCTGAGCGCGAAGCGCTCAATGCGGCCAAGCAAGGACTGCCGCTCATTGTCGCTATGCCCACAACTCCCGTAGGTCCAGGTGATTGGAAGCCCACCCCGACAGGAAAAATCATCCTCGATTTTCTAAATGGAAAAATGCCGGGATACGTCGAGACCGGCCTCAATTTTGTCGGCGCGGAAGAATGCGCAGCGGGGCATTTGCTCGTCGCAGAAAAAGGAAGAGTGGGCGAGCGCTATCTTCTCGGCGCCGAAAATCTGACGCTCAAGGCCATGTTGGACACGCTGGCCAAAATAACGGGCCTGCCTGCTCCAACGCTGAAGATTCCTCATGGGCTTGCTTTAGGTGTAGCCTACATAAACACGGCGTTTTCGCGGCTCATCGGAAGAGAGCCGCAAATTCCCGTCGAGGGTGTGAAAATCGCGCAGCACATGATGTTCGTGGATTGCACGCTGGCACAGCGCGAGCTAGGTTTTAAGCCGGGCTCAGTGGTGGCAGCTCTGGAGCGCGCCGTCCGCTGGTACGAAGTAAACGGCTACGTGAAGCCGAGCCGCGCCAAGAAGATGCTGCGCGCCGCCGCGTAGAGCAGGCGGAATTGGGAGCTCGCTCCTTGCGTTTTGTGTGATAGGCAACTTGTAGCTTTGAGTTTTGATCCGGCATCATAGATTTGCAGAAGATTTAAAGAATCATGCGCATCCTAGTCACCTTCGCCATCAAAGCCGAGTTCTCGCAGTGGTCCTCTCGCCATCCCTTTGTCCCCTACGAATTTGAGAATTGGGAGCGCCGCCGCGAATTTGACCTTTTCAAAGCCAACATCGGCCCCAATGAAGTGACGGTCCTG
>Ga0210409_10003688_pt1 | contig 16899 bp, 13 predicted proteins | sample IncBWH17MmetaG_FD_161649 | JGI IMG/M metagenome (GOLD analysis project Ga0210409, IMG submission 161649) | Forest soil microbial communities from Barre Woods Harvard Forest LTER site, Petersham, Massachusetts, United States - Inc-BW-H-17-M | ecosystem: Environmental > Terrestrial > Soil >...
CGACGGCGACCCCGCGGTGAAGGGCCGCTTGCAGGTCTACTTTTTGCCTGACTACCGTGTCTCTCTTGCGGAGCGCATCATTCCCGCCAGCGACGTCTCCAACCAGATTTCCACCGCCGGTTATGAGGCCAGCGGCACCAGCAACATGAAATTCATGATGAACGGCGCGCTCACTATCGGTACTCGCGACGGCGCCACCATAGAAATGGCCGAGGAGGCTGGCGAAGACAAGCTGTTCCTCTTCGGTCTCACCGCCCAGCAAGTCGCCGACAGCCGCGGCTGGTACAGTCCTCGCTGGCACTACGACCACGAGCCCGAGACCCGCGCCGCACTCGACATGATCTCCTCCGACTATTTCAGCCGTAATGAGCCTGGCATTTTTGCCCCCTTGCGCGATACCCTTCTTACCCACGGAGACTTCTACATGCACCTCGCCGACCTGAAGCCCTATCTCGAAGCCGACAAAAGGCTCTGCGACCTGTATGCCAATCCCGATGCCTGGGCGCGCAAAGCCATCTGGAACGTTGCCAGTTCGGGAAAGTTCTCCAGCGATCGCAGCATTTCCGAGTACACTTCGGAAATCTGGAAAGTGGCGCCCTGTCCGGTGCCCTAGCGGAGCGTTCCATGGCCACGGTAGAAAATCCAGCGGCAAAGGGCCTATCGCCTCTCGCAGGCAAGCCTGCGACGAAAGACATGCTCATTGATGTAGGGAAACTGGAGCGCGAGTATTTTGAGCGCCGCCCCGACGTCAACGACCCGAATCAATTGGTCAGCTTTGGCACCAGCGGTCACCGCGGCTCTCCTTTTCAGGCCACGTTCACCGAAGCTCACATCTTGGCCATCACTCAGGCCATTTGCGAATACCGCCACGGGCAGGGAATTGACGGGCCCCTGTATATGGGGAAAGACACGCACGCCATTTCCGGCCCCGCGCAACGCACGGCGCTGGAAGTTCTAGCCGCCAACAACGTGGAAACCGTCATCCAGCGTGACGACGGTTTCACCCCCACACCCGTGATTTCCCGGGTCATTCTCGTCTACAATCGCAACCGCAAAGATCATTTCGCCGACGGTATCGTCGTCACTCCCTCTCACAATCCTCCGCGAGACGGTGGCTTCAAGTACAACCCGCCAAATGGCGGGCCTGCCGACACCGATGTCACCACCTGGATTCAAAATCGCGCCAACGAGCTTCTTCGCGGCGGAAATAAAGAAGTAAAGCGCACTCCCTTCGATTCAGCCCTCAAGGCTGCGACCACTCATCAGAAGGATTTCATCCTTCCCTACGTGAATGATCTGCGCAACGTCATCAACACCGAGGCTATTCGCGGCGCTCACCTCAAGCTTGGCGTCGATCCCCTCGGCGGAGCCGCCAGGCCTTATTGGGAGCCCATCAATTCCGTGTACGGCCTGAATATCACCATCACCAACCCCGTTATCGATCCCACGTTTTCCTTCATGACTGTGGATCACGACGGCGAGATCCGCATGGATTGCTCCAGTCCTTACGCCATGGCGCGACTTGTGGGCATGAAAGATGAATATCAGGTGGCCTTCGCGAATGATCCGGATTCGGATCGTCACGGAATCGTGACGCCCACTTCCGGCCTGATGAACCCGAATCACTATCTGGCGGTTTCTATCGGCTATCTTCTGACTCACCGGCCGCAGTGGTCGCCGCACGTCACCGTCGGCAAAACGCTTGTGAGCAGCAGCCTGATCGATTGCGTCGTCAAGAAATTCGGCCGCAAACTTTCTGAGGTTCCCGTCGGATTCAAATGGTTTGTGCCGGGCTTGTTCGATGGTTCCGTCTGTTTCGGTGGGGAAGAAAGCGCCGGCGCCAGCTTTCTTCGTCTCGACGGCACCGTCTGGACCACCGACAAAGATGGCCCGATCATGGACTTGCTGGCCGCAGAAATGACCGCCGTCACCGGCAACGATCCCGGCAGGCACTTCCAGGATTTGGTCTCCGAATTTGGTATGCCGTACTACACGCGCATCGACGCGCCAGCCACGCCAGAGCAGAAAGCCAAGTTGCTGAAGCTATCTCCCTCCGACGTCAAGGAATCCGAACTGGCCGGCGAGCCCATCCTGCAAAAGTTGACCACGGCACCCGGCAATGGCGCCCCGATCGGCGGCCTGAAAGTGGCAGCGAAGAGCGGCTGGTTCGCCGCGCGTCCTTCTGGCACCGAAAACATCTACAAGATTTATGCCGAGAGTTTTCAGGACGAGGCGCATCTGGAAGCCATCGTCAGCGAAGCACAGCAAATCGTGAACAATGCTCTGCAATAGCAGCGCCGCGAGGTTCAACTTTGTGTGCCACCGAAACGATGCACTGTTATCCTGAGCGCCGCGTTGTTTGCGCCGCGAAGGATCGCAACCGCCCCGTCACGCGGTGCGCGACGTTGAAGAGGGTTTGCCGTGCAAAAAAGCCTCGACGTTCCACCATCGCAGCCCTCGCGCCCGGCGATTGCTTTACACCCAGGAGTTCTTATAAGGTGGTTTCCGCCCACTGAGCCGTTCTTTTCCACGGAGGGAAGGGTCTACGCATCATGAAGATACTGGCGATCGATGTTGGCGGCACCCATGTCAAGGTGCTTCTCAGCGGCGAATCGACACCGCGCAAATTCGTCTCCGGCCCGAATATGACCGCCAAGAAAATGGTCGCGGGCGTCCAGGAGATTACCAAGGACTGGAAGTACGACGTTGTCTCGATTGGCTATCCTGCTCCCGTGATGCACAATCGGCCGGTCCTGGAGCCGTACAACATGGCCCACGGTTGGGTGAAATTCGACTACAGAGAAGCATTTGGCAAGCCCGTCAAAATCGTGAATGACGCCGCCATGCAGGCTTTGGGCAGCTACAAAAAAGGCAAAATGCTTTTTCTGGGTTTGGGCACCGGCCTCGGTACCGCTTTGGTTGTTGATGGCATCGTAGAGCCTATGGAACTGGGCCACCTTCCGTACAAGAAGGCCACCTACGAAGACTACGTTGGCCTGCGCGGTCTGGAAAAGCGCGGCAAAAAGAAATGGCGCCGCTACGTTGCCGACGTCGTCGAATGCATGTCGGCCGCGCTGGAGCCCGACGATATTGTTTTGGGCGGCGGCAATGCCAAAAAGCTGAAAGAGCTTCCGCCCCACTGCCGTTTAGGCGACAATTTCCATGCGTTTATCGGCGGATTTCGCCTCTGGGATGACCATAAGGACAAGCCCACGGCAGTTCGCAAATCCTCTCATCGTTAAACCCGCGAAAAGTCTCCAAGGAGCACGATCATGGCACGAACCGCAAACGCGACTCCCAAGTCTCCGGAAGTGAAACCACTCACCAAACGCAAAGCCTGGTCCGCATTGCGCGCCCACCATAAAACCGTGCAATCCGTCCATCTCCGGAAGCTTTTTGCGGATAATCCCAAGCGCGCCGAGAAATTTTCCCTCGAAGCCCTCGGCATTTACTTCGACTATTCCAAAAATCGCATCACCGACAAGACCGTCACGCTTTTGCTGCAGCTCGCCAGGGAATCAGAGCTCCGCGAGCGCATCGACGCCATGTTTCGCGGAGACAAAATCAACGTCACCGAGAATCGCGCTGTGCTCCACGTCGCCCTACGCGCACCAAAAGACCAAACTATCCTCGTCGACGGCAAAAACGTTGTGCCGGAAGTTCACGCCGTCCTCGATAAGATGACCGCCTTCTGCAACCGCATTCGCAGCGGCGAATGGAAGGGTCACACCGGAAAGCGCATCCGCAATGTCATCAACATCGGCATTGGCGGCTCCGACCTCGGCCCGGTGATGGCTTACGAAGCCCTGAAGTACTACAGCGAACGCAGCATGACCTTTCGCTTCGTCTCCAACGTCGACGGCACAGACTTCGCAGAAGCGGTCATTGACCTCGATCCCTCCGAAACCTTGTTCATCATTTCTTCCAAAACTTTTACCACCCTCGAAACCATGACCAATGCCCACACCGCCCGCGATTGGTCTCTCAAGGCTTTCGCCGGAGATCAAACCGCCGTCGCCAAGCATTTCGTCGCTGTCTCCACCAATGCCGCGGAAGTTTCCAAGTTCGGCATCGACACCGCCAACATGTTCGGTTTTTGGGATTGGGTTGGCGGCCGCTATTCCATGGACTCCGCCATCGGTCTCTCCACCATGCTGGCCATCGGCCCGGACAATTTCCGCTCCATGCTCAGCGGCTTTCACCAGATGGACGAACATTTCCGCACCACCCCGTTCGAACGCAACCTCCCTGTGCTTCTCGGCCTCCTCACTGTCTGGTACACCGACTTGTTCGACGCGCAAACCACCGCTGTTTTGCCCTACGAGCAATATCTGAAGCGTTTTCCCGCCTATCTCCAGCAACTAACCATGGAAAGCAACGGCAAGCACGTTACGCTCGATGGCAAGCAAGTCGACTACGATACCGGGCCAATTTTCTGGGGCGAGCCCGGCACCAACGGCCAGCACTCCTTCTATCAACTCATCCACCAGGGCACGCACCTCATTCCCTGCGACTTCATCGCGTTTGTCAAAGCACTCAATCCACTTGGCCGCCATCACGACATGCTGATCGCCAATGTCTGCGCGCAAGCCGAAGCCCTCGCTTTCGGCAAAACACCCAAGGAGGTGAAAGCCGAAGGCACGCCCGATTGGCTTGTCCCGCATCGGGTATTCGAAGGTAACCGCCCATCCAACACCATGCTGCTCGATCGCCTCACGCCCGAGGCGCTTGGCAAACTCGTGGCTCTCTATGAGCACTCCGTCTTCACTCAAGGCACAATCTGGAACATTGATTCTTTTGATCAATGGGGCGTTGAGCTTGGCAAAGTCCTCGCTCAGCGCATCATTCCAGAGCTCGAAAGCAAGACGGAACCCAAGCTCAACCACGATAGCTCAACCGGCGCGCTGATCCGCCGTTACCGCAAGCTGAAAGCTTCCTGACCAGCGCTTCTCGCGGTCGCTCTTAACGGTTTATGAAGTTCAATCCATAAAGGAGATCGTCATGCAACTCGGAATGATTGGCCTCGGCAGAATGGGGGCGAACATGGTGCGACGCTTGATCAACGGCGGCCACCAGTGCGTCGTTTTCGACAGGTCACAACAAGCGGTCAGCGAATTGGAACACGACAAGGCTATCGGCTCTTCCTCTTTGCAGGACTTTGTAAAGAAGCTTCAGAAACCGCGTGCCATCTGGTTGATGGTTCCCGCGGCAGTGGTGGACCAGACCATCCATGATCTGCTGCCCTCGCTGGAAGCGGAAGACATCCTGATTGATGGCGGGAATTCCTATTACGTCGACGACATTCGCCGCGCCAAGGAGCTCGCCGCCAAAAAGATTCACTACGTTGACGTCGGCACCAGCGGCGGTGTCTGGGGACTCGAACGCGGCTATTGCATGATGATCGGCGGCGAGAAAAATGTCGTCAAGCATCTCGATCCCATCTTTGCTTGCCTCGCTCCCGGCATCGGCAATATCCCGCGCACTCCGGGCCGTGAAAAAATCGGTGGCACCGCGGAACAAGGCTATTTGCACTGCGGTCCTAATGGTGGCGGCCACTTCGTCAAGATGGTCCACAATGGCATCGAGTACGGCATCATGGCCGCCTACGCCGAAGGTCTCGGCATCATTCGCGCCGCCAACGTCGGCAAGCAGGACCACGCCGTCGACGCCGAAACCACTCCTCTGCGCGACCCGGAACACTATCAGTACGACTTCGACCTGAAAGATGTCGCGGAAGTTTGGCGCCGCGGCAGCGTCATTGCCTCCTGGCTACTCGATCTCACCGCTATCTCCCTGATCGACGATCCGACACTTTCCAAATTTGCCGGCCGCGTCTCCGACTCCGGCGAAGGTCGCTGGACCATCAAGGCGGCCATCGACGAGGCCCAGCCTGCTCACGTCCTCACCGCCGCTCTCTACGAGCGCTTCAGCTCCCGTGGCGAGGCGGAATTTGCCGACAAGCTGCTCTCCGCGATGCGCTATCAATTCGGTGGGCACATGGAAAAGGCTGCCGGCAAGTAGCCGCGCAAGAAAGGTTTTTCATCATGAGCGCGATTCATTCCGATGCCTTGGTTTTTTTTGGCGCAACCGGCGATTTGGCTTACAAGAAAATCTTCCCCTCGCTCCAATCCATGGTCAAGCGAGGGCACCTCGACGTCCCGATTATCGGCGTCGCTAAAGCGAGCTGGAATCTCGATCAGCTGAAGGCCCGCGCCAAGGACAGCCTGGAAAAACATGGCGGACTCGACCCTGCTGCCTGGGAAAAACTCTCCGGCTTACTGCATTACGTCGACGGCGACTACAACAGCGATGCCACTTTCCAGAACCTGCGCAAGGAACTCGGCAACGCCCAGCATCCCGCGCACTATCTGGCCATTCCTCCCATGCTTTTCGGCGAGGTTGTAGAACAGCTCGTCAAATCAGGCTGCGCCGAAGGCTCCCGCGTCATCGTCGAAAAGCCCTTTGGCGATGACCTGGCCTCCGCTCAGGCGCTGAACAAGATTCTTCACAGCGCCTACGACGAGCAAGACATCTTCCGCATCGACCACTTCCTTGGCAAGCGCCCGGTCAACAATATCCTCATCTTCCGCTTCGCCAACACCTTCATGGAGCCGTTCTGGAATCGCAACTACGTCGAGAGCGTTCAAATCACTATGGCCGAGGATTTCGGCGTTCAGGGCCGCGGCGCATTCTACGACGAGACTGGCGCCATTCGCGACGTCATCCAGAATCATCTCTTCCAGATTCTCTGCAACCTTGCCATGGAACCTCCCGTTTGCACCGACGCTGAAACGGTTCGCGACGAAAAGGTGAAAATCCTTAAGGCCATTCCTTCCTTGCGCGATGCCGACGTTGTTCGCGGACAGTTTCGCGACTATCGCGCCGAACCCGGTGTAGCCAAGGACTCCAAAATGGAAACCTTCGCGGCTCTGCGCCTCGAAGTCGATTCCTGGCGCTGGCGCGGTGTGCCTTTCTTCTTGCGGGCTGGAAAGTCTCTTCCGGTCACCTGCACTGAAGTACTCGCCAAGTTCAAGTTGCCTCCCACGGTGATTAAAGAAAGCAAGTTGACGCAAAACCATTTGCGCTTCCGCATCAGCCCTGATGTCGATATCGCCATGGGCATGACGGTCATGGCCCCCGGCGAAGAAATGGCCGGTGAATCCGCGGAAATGTTGGCGCACCATCAGCCCGAAGCCACGGAAATCGATGCCTACGAGCGCGTGCTGGGTGATGCTATGGCTGGCGACGCCTCCATCTTCGCGCGGCAAGACTATGTCGAGCAGGCGTGGCGCATCGTCGACCCCATCCTGAAACTAACCACCCCCGCTTACGAATATGAGCCGGGCACCTGGGGACCCAAAGAAGCTGCGCAACTCGCCCCGCCGGGTGGCTGGGTGAACCCTGTGATCGCCAGCTCTGCTGCGGCGGCAAAGGCCGGCTCGTTTAACTAGGTCGGGGTGTTCCTTCGGTGTTGCGAGCGCGCTGCCGCCCACAAAATACCCGCGCCGCCAACTCTGCCAGGAAGGGAAGTGATTGCCATGAAGATTGATGTCCTGCCCAATGCGGACGCTGTTGCGCAAAAAGCTGCCGAATTCATCGCCGCTGAAGCGCGGGCTGCCGTCGCTGCTCGTGGCCGCTTTGTCATCGCCGTCAGTGGTGGCCACACTCCCTGGGTCATGCTGCGAGATTTGGCCAGCGAAGATGTGCCTTGGAAACAAATGCACGTCGTTCAGGTGGACGAGCGCGTCGCGCCTCCCGGCGATCCCGACCGCAATCTCACGCACTTGCGCGAGACTCTCCTGCAGCACGCCCCGCTTCCCGCTGAAAATATTCATCCCATGCCCGTCGAGGCCAGCGACCTGGAGGCGGCCGCCAAACAATATGCAGCGACTCTCGCGGAGCTGGCTGGCTCACCGCCAATTCTCGATCTTGCTCATCTTGGCATGGGGCCTGACGGCCACACCGCCTCGCTCGTTCCCGGCGATCCAGTGTTGAACGTCACAGATGCGGATGTCGCGACCACCAGCGTGTACATGGGACGGCGCCGCATGACCCTCACTTATCCGATTCTCAATCGCTCGCGGCGTATTTTGTTTCTCGTCACCGGCAAAGAAAAAGTCGAGATGCTCCCCAAGCTGCTCGCCGCCGATCCCTCCATCCCTGCCGGACGCATTCGCCAGGACAACGCCGTCATTCTGGCCGATCGTGACGCGGCCGCCCGCGCAGCAGCCTCCTGATGTCAGAAATGTCAGAGCCGGCGAGTGAGGTCACCCGAAAATCACCATGAACGCCAACTCCGCTCGCTCCCTCGTTGCTGGTGACCTCCAGGCTATTCTTTGGCCGGGCTCGGGCATGTTGGGTGTTTCGTTAAGGCATCGCGGCGCCGAACTTCTTCGCCGCATTGATGATCTTGAAACCGCCAAATCCAAGGGCAGCACCGCTGGAATCCCACTCCTCTATCCTTGGGCCAACCGCCTCGCTGCTCTCAACTATCGAGCCGCTGGCCGGGACGTTATCCTCGATCCCTCTTCTTCGCTGTTGCACTTCGATGATCACCATCTCCCCATGCATGGCGTCCCCTGGGGCCAGCTTGCCTGGGAAATTGTCACCGCAAAGCCTGACTCACTTTTGGCTCGTCTCGATTGGAACCAGCCTGATCTCGTCGCTGTCTTTCCATTTCCCCACAGGCTTGAAATGGCGGCAGTACTCAATCCCAACTCCCTGACCCTCCACACCACTGTCTTTGCAGACTCCGGCTCTTCCGTACCCATCAGTTTCGGGTTTCATCCATACTTCGGAATTCCGCAGCTCCCGCGCGCGCAATGGCGTCTCCAATTGCCGCACATGAACCGGCTCCAACTCGATCAGCGCGGCATTCCCACCGGCGCGCACGAATCTTTCGGCCCATTTGATTCGTTGCTGGGCGACAAGAGCTTTGACGATGGCTTTGCCCTGATTGGCGCGCATTCCTCCTTCTCGCTCTCCGGCGCCGGCCGCCATATCACCGCCACGCTTCTCGAAAACTTTCCCTACGCGCAGATTTTTGCTCCCAAGGACAAAGACTTCATCGCACTCGAGCCCATGACGGCTCCCACCAGCGCGCTCACCTCCGGCCAGGGCCTGCAAGTTCTTGCGCCCGGTGGCCAATTTCGAGCTTCGTTCCGCATCACCGTTCATTCCGGCGCGTGACGAAGCTAATTGGACAAGCCGCCATGACCATCTACGACACTCGCGAAGGTGTTCGCTTGCACATGAATCAGCAGCGCGAAGGCCACTGGAATCGTTGGGGACCTTTCCTGGCGGAGCGCGCTTGGGGCACTGTTCGCGAGGATTACAGCCAGAGTGGCGACGCCTGGAGCTATTTCCCGCACGATCACGCCCGCTCGCGTGCCTACCGTTGGAATGAAGATGGCATCGCCGGCATTTGCGATCGTCACCAGTATCTCTGCTTTGCCCTCGCGCTCTGGAATACTCACGATCCCATTCTCAAAGAACGCATGTTCGGCCTCACCGCCCATGAGGGCAATCATGGCGAAGACGTGAAAGAGTATTACTTCTACCTGGACAACACTCCGACGCACTCCTACATGAAGTATCTCTACAAATATCCTCACGCCGCATATCCCTACGAGCAACTGCTGGAAGAAAATCGCCGGCGCGGCAAGGACGATCTGGAATATGAGCTCGTAGATACCGGCATCTTTGATCAAAGCCGTTATTTCGATGTCGTCGTGGAATATGCCAAGGTCGCCCCGGAAGACATGCTCATCCGCATCAGCGCCACGAATCGCGGCCCCGAGACAGCTCCCATCCACATTCTGCCCACATTATGGTTTCGCAACACCTGGTCCTGGGGGCGCGACGACCGCCGGCCATCTCTTTCCCGTTCAGTCATTCCCACTTTCCAGGATCCGCAACTGCGCTCCATTCTCGCCAAACACTACCAACTCGGCGATTACATTCTCTATTGTTCCGGCGCCCGTGAACTTCTCTTCACGGAAAACGAAACGAATTTTGAGCGGGTATTCGGAAGTCCTTCGCCCAGTCCGTACGTTAAGGACGCGTTTCATTCCTATTTGATTGACGGCAAGCGCCAGGCTATCAATCCTTCCGCCGTCGGCACCAAAGCTGCCGCTCACTACCAACTCACGGTGCCACCCGGCGAAACCGTTTCGCTTGGCCTGCGACTCGCCGCCTCGATGGACGACCATCCCTCCGAGGCGCCATTTGCCGATTTCGACACCGTTTTCGCCCTACGTAAAGAAGAAGCCGACGAATTCTATGCCGCCGTGGTGCCGCCCAAACTCTCCGACGACGCCAGACTGATCGCTCGCCAGGCGTTCGCCGGCTTGCTTTGGTCCAAGCAGTATTACCACTACGTGGTCTCGGATTGGCTCGACGGCGATCCCGCGCAGCCCGTTCCTCCGCCCGAGCGCCTCGAAGGACGCAACAGCGATTGGCGTCATTTCTTCACGCGCGATGTTCTCTCCATGCCGGATAAATGGGAGTTTCCGTGGTTTGCTTCGTGGGATCTGGGTTTTCATTGCGTTGCGCTGGCATATGTCGACCCGCACTTTGCCAAGGAACAGATCCTGCTGATGACGCGCGAATGGTACATGCATCCGAACGGACAAATCCCTGCTTACGAATGGGCTTTCGTCGACGTGAATCCTCCCGTGCTCTCTCTCGCTGCCGCCGCTGTCTTTCAGATTGAACGGCAGACCACCGGCGTTGCCGATTATGCCTTTCTGGAGCGCGTCTTCCAGAAAATGCTTCTCAACTTCACCTGGTGGGTCAATCGCAAGGACGCCATGGGCAAGAACATTTTTCAGGGCGGCTTCCTCGGCATGGACAACATCGGTGCGTTCGACCGCGACAATTTGCCTCCCGGATATCTCCTGGGCCAGGCCGATGGCACCAGTTGGATGGCGGCCTTCGCAAAGAACCTGCTTTACATCGCTCTTACTCTCGCCGAACGCGATCCCGTCTATGAAGACCTGGCCAGCAAGTTCTGGGAACACTACATCTACATCGCCCACTCCATGAACAATCCTCAAGAGTCGCCACGCTCTCTTTGGGACGAACAGGACGGCTTCTTCTACGATTACCTCTTCTCCCGCTCGAATGAACGTTTCCCTGTACGCGCCCGCACCATGGTTGGATTTGTGCCTATGTTCGGCGGCACGGCCGTTGCTGCTGATGTATTCGATCGCTACCCAGATTTCCAGCGACGCCGCCAGTGGTTCACCGACCACCGCCCCGATCTCGTCGCCAGTATTAAACCCGGCGTTGCTCCCAGCTCAAACGAAATGCTCCTCCTCGGGTTTGTTCGCGAAGACCAATTGCGCAGCTTGCTTTCCTATATGCTGGATGAAAATGAATTTCTCTCGCCCTTCGGCGTGCGTGCGGTCTCCCGCCATCACCTTGCTCATCCGCTGGTTCTGCATCTCGCCGGACAGGAATATAAGCTGGATTACGAACCCGGTGAATCCACCACCCTTCTCTTTGGGGGCAATTCCAACTGGCGCGGCCCGGTTTGGATGCCCGTCAATCAGCTGATTCTTCTTTCGCTCCGCCAATATCATCGCTACTACGGCGACACATTTAAGATCGAATGTCCAACAGGCTCGGGCCAACTGAAGACGCTTGCCGAGGTGGCTCACGACCTGGCTCACCGCCTGGCCCATATTTTTCTGCGCGATCAGAACGGCAATCGCGCGCTCTTTGGCTCCAACAAGCTCTTTAACGAAGATGCTCACTGGCGCGACTTGATTCCGTTCCACGAATATTTCCATGGCGACACCGGTCGCGGCTGCGGTGCCAGCCATCAAACCGGCTGGACTGGTTTGATCGCCCAAATCCTGATTGATATGGGCGACCTTGCCGGCGGGAAGCCTTTGTTGGCGGCCGATGAATCCCTATGAGTTCCCGGATGTGGTGGCGGCCTTTTTGCGCGCTTCCTGTTCATATCTGGAAACGCCAATTTCCCGATTGATGTCCACAGTTTTGTTTCCATCACTTCGCATCGACCTCACTCAGCAATGCGGACTCACCGTGAGTTCGCTCTCCTCCTCTTGCCTCGCCTGATATGCCTGGTGAACAATGTCACTGCCAGTTGCCGTCGCTTGGCTCTCACGCCATTCCAGGAGCGTCAATGAAATCGCGAATCTGCTTTCCTCGTTTGCTCTCATTCCTTTTCACCGCTTCCGTTTCCGTCTTCGCGCAATCCTCGGACTGGCTCGGCTCTCTTCCTCAGCCTCACGACTACACTCTCAAGCGCGTCTCTAGTTTCGATCGCTCTGGCGGCAACGCTGATTTTCGCGCCATCCCTCCCGGCGAAACTCTCACCGTCCTCGACGAACCGGGGCCCGGCACCATCACACACATCTGGTTCACGTTGGCCGACGATGAATCGTATCACCTGAAAAAAATGGTATTCCGCATTTACTGGGACGAGGAAGCCACGCCCAGCGTTGAAACTCCCCTCGGCGATTTCTTTGGTCTCGGCTTGGGCGAGTATTTTCTATTCCAGTCGGTGCCTCTCAGCGTCGGCCCCAACAAAGCCCTCAACTGTTTCTTTCCCATGCCCTTCCAGAAGCATGCTCGCATCACCGTCACCAACAACGGGAAAGAGCGTGTCGATGCCTTCTACTTCAATATCGATGTTCAGGCTTATTCCAAGCCCCTTCCGCCCGACACCCTTTATTTCCACGCGCAATATCGCCAGGCCTCCCCGAACCACGGCTGGACCAGCCAGTGGCACGACAACGGCGAGCCACTCGTCAACGATAAAAAGAATCTCCGCGGCGAAGACAATTACGTATGGATGGAAGCCACCGGACGCGGCCACTTTGTCGGCGTTGCCATGTCGGTTCTGCAAAATCAGGATTTCTGGTGGGGTGAAGGCGACGACATGTTCTTCATCGACGGTGAAACCTCGCCTTCCATCACCGGCACCGGTTCAGAGGATTATTTTCTCGGCGCTTACGATTTCGGCGGCCATCCGTTTTCTTATCCGCTCTATGGCGCGCCTGTTGTCGGTGAGGAACGCGCCGGCGGCCGCAGTTCGGTCTACCGCTTCCACTTGGATTCCCCAATCCCGTTCACGAAATCGCTGAAGGCCACCATCGAACACGGCCACGCCAACGTTCGCTCCGACAATTATTTTTCCGTCGCCTACTGGTATCAAACGGAACCGCACGCCGCGTTTCCCCTGCTGCCGGCGGCGGAAGATCGCCTGCCCAAGATCCACGCAGTCGGCGGCCCCGGCAACGCCCCCAACTAAGCCCGTCTTTTTTCTTTCCTGTAGCGTCGGCTTTTATGCCAGCAACGGTTTTCGTCTCTCTTCCGACCGGGTGCCCCACACGCCGCTCCTGCGTGCGGGTTCTTTGACGTGCTTTTGTAGCGGCCGCCTTCCGAGGCGCGCGCCTGTTAGCTGTGTGAAAACTCCTGTAACTCGGGAGCACACGGCTTCGGCCGTGCCGCATGCGCCTGCCCTGGAGCCCGCCTTTAGGCGCTGAGGTTTCTGCTTGTCCTGCAACTCTAACCGCCGCTACTTCAGCGACGCCTCCACCTTCTTCCCATACTCTCGTGCCTTGGCCATCGCCGCGGCCTCGTCCACGGTCAGCACCTTGCCATCCTTCATCACCGTTTTTCCGCCAATCACCACCGTCTCCACCTCGCTCGACTTCAACGCGTAAACAATTTGCGAATACGCATCGAACATCGGCACCGCGTTCGGCACATTCAGATTCAGCACCACGAAATCCGCCTTTTTCCCCGCCTCCAGCGAACCAATTTCCTTCTCCATGTGCAGCGCCCGCGCTCCTTCAATCGTCGCCATTTCCAGCGCGCCCTTCGCCCCTAGCGCCCGTGGATCCACGCGATACGTCTTTTGCAGTTTCGCCGCCAGGTCCATTTCTTCCATCATGTCCAAATCGTTGTTGCTTCCGGCCGGACCATCGGTACCCAGTCCCACGCGCATCCCCGCTGCTCGTTCATCAACCACAGGCGCAACTCCGCTTGCCAGCATCATGTTGCTCGACGGGTTGTGCGCGCAGCCCACTTGCCGGTCCGCCAGAATCTTCATGTCTGTGTAGTCCACCCAGATGCAATGCGCCGCCAGCACATCCGGTCCGAGAAATTCGATGCGCTCCAGGTATTGCACCGGTGTCGCACCGTTTTTCTCGATGCTGTCCACCAACTCCTTCCGCATTTCCGCAACGTGGATCAGGATCGGCGCGTGATATTTCCTCGCCAGTGCCGCCGAATCCCGCAGTGTTTTTTCCGAACACGTGTAAATCGAGTGCGGTGCCACGGACGCATGAATCAGCGGATCACCCTGCCATTTCTTTAGGAACTTCTCGGTATACGCCGCCATTTCCGCTTCATTCTTGTTGTCCGGAGCAGGAAAGTCGATCCACGTTTCGCCAACAAATCCGCGCAGCCCCGCCGCCTTGGTCTCTTCAGCTACCGTATCTTCAAAGTAGTACATGTCCGCAAATGTCGTCGTGCCGCTGCGGATCATCTCGGCCAGCGCCAGTCGCGAGCCCCAGCGCACAAACTCTTCGTTCACATTTTTGGCTTCCGCCGGAAAAATGTATTTGCGCAGCCAGTCGTCCAGCGTCACATCGTCTACCAACCCTCGCAGCAGCACCATTGGAATATGCGTGTGCGCGTTGATCAGCCCCGGCATGATCAGCTTGCCCTTCGCGTCGATGGTCTGCTTAGCGATGATTCCTTTCGGCGCGAAGCTACTGACGTCCGGCCCGACGGCAATGATCGTGTCGCCCCGCACAGCAATTACACCGTTTTCGATCACGTGCCGCTGCGGGTCCATGGTTACGATCGTGGCCCCGGTGACCAGCAGATCGACGGAAACGGCTTGCTTGGTGTCTGCCTGTGCAAACAGCGCAGCTGGTGTGCAAAAAACGGACAGGGTAACCAACAAGCTGGGAATGAAAAAATATTTGTGCTTGAAACGGCAGCTACTCATCGCGGTTTTCCCCGACAAGACATTTTTATAAATTGGAAGCATCGAACGGCTTCGGAAACAAATCCCGCATCTTGAACGTCTCGCTTTTACCCTTTAGATTCGCCATTACCACCGGCACATTCCCGCAGAATTCCCAAATCAATTGGCGGCACGCTCCGCACGGCGGCGTCAACGTATCCGTATCCGTCACCACGGCGATCGCATCGAAGCGCCGCTCCCCCTCGCTGATCGCTTTGAAGATGGCCACTCGTTCCGCGCACACCGTCAGCCCGTACGTCGCATTCTCCACGTTGCAGCCGCCGTAGATTTTACCCTCAGCCGTCCTCAGCGCCGCGCCCACCTTGAAGTTCGAGAATCGCGCATGCGCATTCTCCCTGGCCTCTGTGGCCGCCTTGATCAGTGCCTCGAATTCCGACACAGTCTCTGCTCTCCTCTGTCATTCCGAACGGTGTCTGGGAAGTGAGGAATCGCTCTTTTCCCCGGCATCTCACAGCGCCGACGCTAAGTCCGGAATCACCCCACGCAACAGCGCAATGAACTGCCCCTTCACGCGTTCCGCCGTCTCCAGAACTTCTTTATGATCCAGCGGTTGATCCAGAATGCCCGCCGCTGCGTTCGTCACGCAAGAAATTCCCAGCACCCGAAGCCCTGCGTGCCTCGCAGCAATCACCTCCGGAACCGTCGACATTCCCACCAGGTCCGCGCCAATCGTTCTCAAGTAGCGAATCTCCGCCGGCGTTTCATAGCTTGGTCCGGCCAGCGCCGCATATACGCCTTCGCCCAATTCAATTCCTAGTCTGCGCCCCTCGGCCAGCGTCAGTTCGCGAAATGTTTTGTCGTATGCCGTGCTCATGTCTGGGAATCGCGGGCCGAACTTCTCTTCGTTCGCTCCCATCAACGGATTTGCTCCCTGCAAATTGATATGGTCGCTGATCACCACCAGTCGTCCCTGCGTAAATTCCTTTTTGATTCCGCCGGCGGCGTTGGTTAGAATCACTGCCTTCACTCCCATGCGCGCAAATACCCGCACAGGAAACGCCACATCTTGCACTGAATATCCTTCGTAAAGGTGCACTCGACCCTGCATCCCAACAACTTCAATGCCCTCCACGATTCCGAGCACCATCTGCCCGGCGTGCCCAATCGCGGTCGACTTCGGAAATTTGGGAATTTTCGCGTAAGGAATTCGCGTTGCTGCCGCAAACTCGTCCGCAAACGGGCCTAATCCTGATCCCAGCACCAGCGCGATTTTCGGCCGCAGCTTGGTTTTTTTCAGCACGTACCGTGCTGCAGCTTCTGCTTGTGCAAACTCGGGACGGTCAGAGCTCATGTCAAGATTCCTACAATGCAAGCGGACATCAGGTTAGCCATGGTTCCCGCCAGCATTGCGCGGATGCCGAATTTCGCCAACTGTCCCCGCTGTTCGGGAGCCAGCGCTCCTATGCCGCCGATCTGAATCCCGATGGAGCTGAAGTTCGCGAAGCCGCAAAGCGCAAACGTGGCAATTGTAAACGTTCGCGGATCCAGCGACCCTTTCAGCTGCCCCAGTTTGGCAAAGGCCACCAGTTCATTGATGGTCATGCGCGTGCCCAACAAGTTTCCAATCGCCGCCGCGTCTTTCCACGGAATCCCAATCAGCCAGGCGATCGGAGAGAATATCCATCCAAAAAACTGTTCCAGGCTGTCCGGGAACCACGGGAAATGATGAAGCGCCAGCCGGTTGTGCGCGCCTCCAATGAGGAAATCCACCAACGCCAGTAACGCAATAAACGAAATCAGCATCGCCGCAACATTAATCGCCAATTGCAGCCCGTCCGACGTCCCTCTCGAAATGGCGCCCAGAAAATTTGCTTCCTTTTCCATCTCCGGCATTTGCACGCGCCCCGCCGTCAATGGCTGTTCCG
>Ga0210409_10003689_pt1 | contig 16898 bp, 12 predicted proteins | sample IncBWH17MmetaG_FD_161649 | JGI IMG/M metagenome (GOLD analysis project Ga0210409, IMG submission 161649) | Forest soil microbial communities from Barre Woods Harvard Forest LTER site, Petersham, Massachusetts, United States - Inc-BW-H-17-M | ecosystem: Environmental > Terrestrial > Soil >...
TACCATTTGTTGCCTGGCGCGTATCTTTGCGTTCTTGGCGGCTTGGCGGCTCTCAGGAGCCCGCGTCATGAACGACGACAATGCGTCGAGATGAAGGTTGTTCATGCCCCTCCGACGATGACTACGGGGATAGCAGGCTCTTGATTCCTTGCGCGGAACTCGACTAGCGTCGCCGACCCGTCACATAAGGCGCACTTCGCGTCTTGCGCGACCGGACTCGGGGACTCACCCCGAGTGCGATCTTCGGTGGGATGGAGACGACGCGTGATACGGCGAAGCAGTTTTCTAGTGCTGTTGGCTCTGTTCGGACTGAGCTTACCGGCGTCGGCTCAAGATCGAGAACCGCCGCAAGGGGCAGGAGTGCAGGCCGCCGATGGAGGTGCGGCGCCCGATGGCGCGTCTGTGCCGTCAACCACTGGCGATGCCGGCGCTGCGACCGGCGCCGCACCGGTCACCGGCCCCGAACCTGAGCCCGAGGCGCCCCCAGAGGCCCCGCCGAGCGCCGGCTCGGCAATGGTCGTCACCGGATCGCGCATCAAGCAAACCACTTCGTTTAGCGCGGCGCAGGCCGTGCAGGTGATCAGTCGCAAGGAACTCGAACAGACCGGCGCGACGAATTTGGCCGACGTCGTCACGTACTTGACGGTCAGCAACGGATCGGGAGCTCAGGGCGACGGGAACCAGTCCGTCAACATCGTCTCGATCAACCTGCGCGGCCTCGGGGAAGGCGCAACGCTGGTGCTGCTCAATGGCCGCAGGTTGCCGCTGAGTGGCGCCTTCAATTCGAAGGGCCAGATGTTTGTGGACGTCGGCACGATTCCGCTGGCCGCTGTTGAGCGCGTGGAAGTCCTCAAAGGCGGCGCCTCGGCCATTTACGGCTCGGACGCGGTCGCGGGTGTCGTCAACATCATCACGCGCAAGAACTTCGACGGCGCTCTTGTCGAGCTCGACGGGCAATCGACCACCCGGTTCGATCAACGCGATGGCACGGCCAGCGTTGCCCTCGGTGCCCAGAGCAAGCGCGCGCGAGTGTTTGTGGCCGGGAGCTACTTCAATCGCTCCGAGCTGCTGGCGGGCGACCGCGACTGGACCAGCAACGGATACCTCAATCAGTTCGGATTTCCGGGCACTTTCATCGTCGGCAACATGACCCAGCCCGATCCCGCCTGCGGCATCGCTCCCTACTCGAGAGTCACCACGGGTGCGGCGGGCAACATTTGCTCATTTCAGTATCGCAACTTCTTCACGCTCCTCCCCGAAAACGAAAAAGGTAACGCATTCGGCAGCGGCGAATACGACATCACGAAGCACACGACGCTGTTCACTGAGATCCTCGCCTCGACGCTTCGCGGCAGCTACACGGTGCCACCGACCTATCCGATTCCGCCGCCCTTTCCGACCGTGCCGGCCAACCACGTGGACAATCCTTTCGGACAACCGGTGCAGGCCATTCTCGACCCCCTCGGGGCACAGCAATATCCGGCGCAACATCCCCGAACCGACGCCGATGCGCTGCGCGGGCTCGTGGGCCTCAAGGGCGACCTCGAAGGGGCGGCAGCAGGCACCGTCTTCGAGAGCTGGACATGGGAAGCCTACATGAGCGCGGCCAGCGGACGAAATCGACTCCTCGTCCCCGACACGTTGCGCGGCAACATCCAGAACGCGCTCAACAGCTGCTCCAACCCGGCCGATCTATCGAACTGCTACAACCCGTTCTACTCGTCGGTCAACGGCATGGGGACGCCGAACTCGACGTCCGTCATCAATGGGTTCTACGGCGCACAGGAATCGATCACCGACTCGCGACTCTTTACTTATAACGCGGGGCTCACGGGAAACCTGGTCGAGCTCCCCGGCGGCGACCTCGGCTTCGCGCTGGGCGGCGAGGTGCGCCACGAGTCGCGCGCGAGCAAGCTCGATCACGATGCCCATCAAAACGCCTATTCGTTCTTGATTGGCAACCCCGACGGCGCAGCATCTCGCGATGTCTACGGTGGATACCTCGAGTTCGGGGTGCCCATTGTTCATGGAATCAAACTCCAGGCGGCCGGACGCGTCGAGAACTACACCGACATCAAGCAAACCGCGTTCAGCCCGAGCGGAGGACTCACGGTCACGCCGTCGGAAATCGCGGGACGCGACAAGGCTCCTCCCGCGCTCCGACAGCTGCAGTTCCGCGGAAATGCCACCTCCGCGTTCCACGCGCCCAATCTGTATCAATCGTTCCCTGGCTACACGACTGTCCCGACGCCGCTGAACGTGGGGCAGGTACTCCCCCAATATCTGCCGGTGCAAGGGTTCGGCAATCCCGGGCTCAAGCCCGAACACGCGATCGCGGTGAGCGGAGGCTTCACGTGGGCGCCGATCGACGAGCTCAGTCTGTCGTCCGATGCCTGGTATTACGACTACCAAGATCGGATCGAGCTCGAGAATTCTCAGCAGCTCGTCGATCTATTCCTGGCGAGCGGTTCCAATCCGGAGGTCATCGTGGACCCCATTTCGGGGGGGATTTCACGCGTCACTCCGAGGTACATCAACATCGCCGGGGACACGATCACGGACGGCATCGATTTTTCTGGAATCGTGACATTGACGAACAGGACGTTCGGCGGAAACGTCCCCGAGAAGGAGCAGCAGAAGCTGACCATCGGCGCCGCGGGTACGTACGTGCTGAACTTCAACTACCCGTACTCCGAGGCTGCGCCGCGCGTGCTGCCCAACAACGTGTCGCTGCCACCCGCGTACTGCAATGGGAGCTCCCCCACATCGCTATGCCAGGGGGCGGGCCTGCGCAACTTCAACAACGTATGGCAGGTCGCGATTCCGCGGTGGAAGGCGAATTTCCCGGTCACGTGGAGCTACATGGGGCACTCGGTGACCTTCATCACGCACTACATCGACAGCTACAAGGACGACGTCAACCCCGTACCCCCCCTGGGGACCTTCGACAAGATTGCGGCGTGGATCACCTTCGACGCGCAGTACGCTTATCGGCTGAAGGACGTGATTGGCGAAGAGCTCAAGTTTACCGTCGGCCTGTACAACATCTTCGACACCGATCCGCCCAAGGTCAACGGACTCACAACCTCGTTCGATTACACTCTGCACGACCCGCGCGGTCGTATGGTTTATGCCAAATTGGCTGCGAAGTTTTGAAGGCACGATCATGCTCACTCGCCATAAGCTCGGGATTCTTGCGGTCGCGGGGGCGGCGTGCGCATGCCACGCGGACCTCTCCATCCAGCCCGCCAACCAGATTCCCGTCGCCGACGCGCGCGTCCGACGAGACGGCCAAAGCTATAACGCTCGCATGGACGGGGGCGCCGCACAGCTCATGTTCGATTACAACGGCAGCCCCGTCACGGTCACGCTCGACGGCACCCAGTCGTACGATACGGACGGCACCATCGTCGCGTATCAATGGCTGAGCGCGACGCTCGCCCCCGAGGGGGGAGCGCAGCTGCCCGATGGAGCCACGATGCTCCGCTACGCACCCGCGGGGGCCGCCCCGAACTGGCCCGGCACCGCGGCACGAACGGAGGTCCAGCTCGGGGAGGGAATCTGGTCTTTCTCGCTTTGGGTCACCGACGATCAGGGCGCGATCAGCAAGCCGGACACGATCAAGATCACCGTCGGTATGGTCGTCGATCCGGCGGTAACGATGTGTGCCGCCAACGTCCTATCGACCGAGCCGGCCGCGTGCGCTCAGTGCCTCTGCAGCCAAACCGGCACCCAAGGCGACATGTGCCGCGGAGCTGTCACGGTCGACAAGTGCGACCAAAAGTGCTGGGACCTAGTCAACTGCGTCGCGGCGATGTGCCCTAATTTCCAAGCGATGGCCGCGATGATGCCGCCCGATTACTCATGCCTCACGACAAATTGCATGGCGTACCTCAGCGGTAGCACCGGTGCTACGCCGGTTGCGCCTTGCTTCAACGCGTGCACGATGCCTTGCATGGGTGTTCCGTTCCCTGGCGGCGGCGGTGGAAATGGGGGCAGCGACAGCGGCGGGGGCGGCGGGTAGGCAGCAAAAGCTCCCTCCGAGAAGGTGCGTTGCCGACATTCGTTCTTTTGCGGCCGGTCAGACAGACACGCGACAACTTTCGCGCGTGAGCGCATTTCATAAAAACGCATGCCCCCGTTTCATTCGTTATCCTGCAAGCGCACGCGTATGGAGCAGTGTTCGGCTTTTGAGGTGGTCGCATGAGCCAAATCGCGCCGCGTCTGGACAACGGGGAAGAGGTTTCATCGCACGGGGTCGCGCCGACGACGCCGACGAGCGGAATCCGCTCGGGAATCGCCAGTGACGCGCGCGAGAGCCTGTCCACCGGCACCGCCGTGGTGTTTTGCGCGCAAAGTCTCTTTTACGCGGCGATGATGCTCGTCATCGCGGTCTATATGAGCAAGTTCTATGTGGACGTAGTCCTCATTCCCGCCGGCGTCTTCGCGCTCCTCATCGCAGGCGGTCGGGCCTTCGACGCGATGACGGATCCCATCATGGGCTACGTGACTGATCACACCCGCTCGCGTTGGGGTCGGCGCAAGCCGTGGATTTTCGTCGGCATCTTCGGCACGGCGGTCACGTATTACTGGCTCTTTGCGCCCCCCGCCTCGCTTACGGGCGGAGGCGCGACGGCGTGGTTCGTGACGCTGTTCGTGGCCAACTTCGTTTTTTGCGCGATGAGCTTCGTTCCGCGCCAGGCGCTCAGCGTGGAACTGACGCTCGACACCGCTCAGCGGAACAAGCTCTACGGTGTGTCTGCGGCGTTCATTTCGGCGGGCACGGTTCTGGGCGCCATCATGCCTGCCATCTTGCAGGGGGGCGGGGTCCACGAGCCGCGCGCGCAAATGAGGATTCAGGCAGCCATCCTGGCGACCGGCTATCTCGCGCTCAATCTCGCACTCCTTTATTTCATCCGAGAACGTCCGGAGTTCATCGGGCGCGGCGAAGTTCCCTTCATTCCCGGTGTGCGGCGCGCCCTGCGCAACAAGCCGTTTCGCATCATGTTCGCGTCGCACGTCATCACGGCGATCCCCCTGGCAATTCCGGCAGTGCTCACGCCCTTCTTCGTCCACTACGTACTCAAGCTGGACGTCGTCAAGTGGACGGGCCTTTCCACGCTGACGTATCTCTCGTCGGGTTTCTTGTGTGTTCCCCTGTGGGTCGCGATTGCCCGACGTCGCGGCAAGCTCGCCGTCTGGATGATCGCCAGCTTCATCGCGGTGACCGGGTACGCCGCGTTCTTTTCCGTGGGGCCGGGCCAGGGAGGGCGGATGCTGCTCATCGACCTCTACGTCGGTTCCCAGTCCGCTGCGTGGTTCTTCCTCTTCGGGTCCATGCACGCCGATGTCGTCGACTACGACGAGCTTCACACCGGCAAGCGCAGGGAGGCGCAGTTTTCCTCTCTCTTGTCGATCGTGCCCAAGTTCGCCCTGGTTCCCGGGGCGGCCATCCCGCTGGCGATCTTGGGGGCTGCTGGCTACCACCCGAACTCGTTGCACCAACCGGAGAGCGTGACGCTCACGTTGCGCATTCTGTTCGCGGTCGTACCGCCGGCGCTCAACATCATCGGGCTGTCCGTCATGCTGTGGTACCCGCTGAGCGAGGCAAAGCACCGGGAGATTCGCGCCGCGATCGCGGGACATGCTCGCGGCGAATCCGTGATCGACCCAATCACGGGAAAGCCGCTGCCGCCTCCCGATCGCCGGAGTGTCGACGAGGCCGCTGGTTGGTTCCTGGACTACTTCTCCGGTAGAGAGCTCAGGGCCTCCTTGGATGGAGAGCGTCGCGTGCTTCGCTCCGTGATCGCATGGAGCGCGTCATTGACCGCTCTGACGGGGATTGCGATCCTCTATGCCGTAGAGCGCGTCGGCGGGCTCACTCGTGACCCGGGTCCAATGCCGGCCCTGGCGATCGTACTTGCCGGGATGTTCTTCGCCGGCGCGCTCTTCCACGTCCTGCGCGTTCGTCCCGCGCTTCGTTTTGTCCGGCAACCGCCGCAGCGCGACGTCATCTTGCGCCATCTGGCCGCCATCGGATGACCGTAAAGGTAGGATGTCGCGATGTTCGACGATTTCCGCCCTTCTTCGACCGCCCGCGAGTCGCGCCTGCGCTTCGGTCGATCGATGGCTGCCGCGCTGTTGATTTACGGCAGTTTTGGTGCGTCCGTCGTCGCCGCAACGGCCACAGTGCGCAAGGTCGCGGCGGAGACCGAGAGGCAAGTCGAGTTTGCGCCGCCCCCAGAGCCGGAGCCGCCACCACCGCCGCCCCCACCCATCGCGGCGCCGAAGGCGAGCCCCCGACCCAAGGTGAAACGACCCGACCTCGCTCCGCCCGACAAGATCTCCGACGAGAAGCTCAAAGAATCCGACAAGCGCCTCGCGTCCGAGAGCGAAGTCGGGCCGGCGGATGGCTTCCTGGACGGTGTGGCGGGCGGCACCGGCACGGGTCCGTCGCCGCCGCCGCCGCCTCCGCCGCCCCCGCCTCCGCCGGAGGCCAAGCTCATTCCGCCGCTCGACACCGGTCACAACGACAAGCCACGATATTCGGCTGCGGCGCGGCGGAAGGGCGTTGAGGGCACGGTCGTCGTCGCGTTCGACGTGCTCGAGGACGGCAGCGTTGCGAGTCCTCAGATTGTGAGCGGGCCCCCGGAGCTGCACGAGTCCGTGCTCAGGACCGTGCCTTCATGGCACTTTGTCCCCGCCCATCGCGGCAGCCAAAGAGTTCGATTCCGAATGACAAAGACCATCGCCTTTCGTTTGGAGGAGGGCTGATCAGGCCGTGAAAGGGAGAAGTGCGCGATGCAAATCAGTCTGATCGAACTGTGGCGCAACATGGGCCTCCCGGTCCGCTGCGTCGTCGTGCTACTGACGCTTCAGGCCGTAGCGTGCATTGCGGTCGCCATCGACCGTGCCGTGCTCCTGGCGCGCTCGTCCAGCCAAGCGCGCGCGTTCGCAGCGAGCGTAGAGTCCGCGATGGAGAAGGAGGCCTACGAGTCTGCGCTCCAAGACGCGAGCCTGTACAAAGACAGCCATTTTGCCGCCTATCTCCACGAGGGCCTGGGCACGTTCATGAAGCGTCAGAGCGCGGGTGACGACCCCACCCGCGCCGCGGAGCTCGCTCGCCGCGCCCTGGAGCGCAAAGGCGACGCGATAAGTCGGGACATGAACCGGGGCATGAACGTTTTGGCCTCCACCGGATCGACCGCGCCCTTCGTAGGCCTCTTGGGGACTGTGCTGGGCATCATCAACGCCTTCAAGATGATCGCGCTGACCGGCTCCGGCGGCCTTGGTTCGATCGGATCCGCGATATCCGAAGCGCTTGCTGTCACCGCCTACGGGCTCGTCGTGGCTATCCCATCGGTCTTGGTGTTCAACTTCTTGTCGTCGCGCATTGCGAGCTACGAAGCGGGTTTGCTCAACGCGGGTAGCGAGTTGATCGATCGGCTGGAGGTGTTCGGCGTTCAATTGTCCCGACGCCTGTCGGTGCAACGGCAGCCACGGTCCCCCGCCGAGCCGCAGATGCAGGCACCGCTGCCGAACCGCTGAGGCGTACGATGCCCTCGCTTTCCCGCAGCGCCTTCCGGCCGCAGCCCGTGATGAACGTCACGCCGCTGGTGGACGTCGTGCTGGTGTTGCTCATCATCTTCATGGTCGTGATTCCAATGATGGAGAAGGCCGCGCACGTGGAGCTACCGAGCATCCTCCACGTCGACAAGGAGGCGAAAGGCAAGACCGATCCATTCACACTTTCGCTCACCGCCGACGGGAGCATGTTCTTCGAGCGCGACCGTCTAGACGAGGCCAGTTTCCTGTCGAGGCTGCGCGAGGCCAGTCAGCGCGAGCCGCAGCGGCGTCTCGTTCTGCGAGCCGACCGGGCTGCTCGCTATGCTGACGTCCGCCGGCTGTTCAAGGCGTGTCAGGAGATTGGTTTTCCAGGCATCTCCTTGCGCGTCAATGAGCGCAAGGCGGATCACCCGTGAGGACGTGAGGACGCCATGGGAATGGAACTCGGCCAGAAGGCTCCAAAGCGGGGGATGGCACAACCGAATATGAACGTGACGCCGTTGGTCGACGTCGTGCTGGTCCTGCTCATCATCTTCATGGTCATCACGCCCCTTCTGGCCAAGCAGTTTTGGCTGCACTTGCCCGACAAGGTCGAGAAAGAAAAGCCCCCCGATCCATCAGCAAAAGAAAAACCGATTGTCGTCACGGTCACGAAGGCGGGAGAAATCAGGATCAATCGCGACCCTGTGCCGAAGTCGGAGTTCGCGGCGAAGCTGGGCAGAGTGCTCGCCGCGCGCGAGCAGCGAACCGTGTTTTTCGACGCCGAGGATGACGCGGAATTCGGCAACGCGGTCGAAGTGCTAGACCTGGCGCGCGCGGGCGGCGCCGCGAGCATCGCGGTACTGGCGGATCCTATCGACTCGCGCTGAGTGAGGTCACCCCGCGGCCATCAGGGTGTCGAAGTTTCTCGAATAAAAGAGTCTCTTCTCTTCTTCCGTCAGGTCCGAGAGTGTCTTCTCGAATCGTCCGATCGGGTCGTCCGTCCCCTCCGGGTGCGGGTAGTCGCTCGAAAACATGAAGAGCTCCACGCCCGCTTCCCGGACGAGCTTACCGACGTCTTCGCCCGGAAACGGCGTGAACTTGAACTGCCGTCGAATGTACTCCGATGGCCGAAGCGAGAGCGCCGCTATGCCGGGATCGCCCCTCGAGAAGAGCCTCGCTCCTCGATCGAGCCTCTGCAAGAAATCGGGCACCCAACTCGCCCCGAGCTCGATGGCGCCGCCGCGCAAGGTCGGGAATCGTTCGAATACCCCGTCGAAGACAAGCGCAGAAAGAAACATCTGCGGCGCGAAGCTGAGCACCATGTAGTCCTTGACCCGAATATTTTCCCCGCCGCCATGGATGTCCTTCGGCGCCGGCTTGCCGTTCACCTCGTAACCCTTGGGGAGCACGCGAGTGCCTAGGCCGATGTGCAGCACGAACGGGAGGCCGGTCGCGGAAAGGCGCCGCCAGATGGGGTCGAAGTCGACATGTCCCGGCGATCGCTCGCCTGCCGGGGCAGCGGGGATCCAAAGAGCTCCGATCTTGAGTTTGAGGGCTTCTTCGACCTCACGGAGTGCTCGATCGCGGTCGTCGAGAGACAACATTCCGACCGGAATGAGCCGCCGATCGGCCGAACAAAAGTCGGCGATGGCGCGATTGTGCGCGCGTATTCCGCCGTATACGACGTCGGGATCTTGCGACCCGAGGAACTGAGTGGCGGCAAACGTCGTGAACACCAGTTGCCGCGAGAAGCCCAAATCGTCGAGCGCCTTGCTCCGTTCGTGCGCGGCGAACGCGCCGTACGCGCCCCACCCCTTTGGCCCCGAGATGACATTGCGCGCGATGGTCTCGGTCGCGGCGGGATCGTTCAGTCGGTTGAGAGCATCCGCGATCTTCTGGTGGGGCGCACTGCCGCCCTTTCCAAGATTGAGCGGAAGCAGGCGGTCGCGCAAGGAGGGATCGGCATAGCCCGCAAGCCAATCCGGCGTTTCCATCAGATGACTATCCGCGTCGCAATACGTCCGACCCGTTGCGTAGCTCATTATCAGGCCTCTTAGGAGCTCCATGGGACCGGGACAAATGAACTTTGCTCACGTGCGAGCATGAAGGCCGTTCATTGCCGACTCAGAAAGGTTCAGCCGGTCCCTGTAAAGATGTCCACCGGGGCGTTGGCCGAACAGATTTCGCGCAGCGCGCTACGAATCCAAAGCATCGTTGGATCGTGGTCGCGCCGCTGCGGCCAGTACGCATAGACGCGGTACGACGGGAACGGGATGTCGACCGCAGCGATGTTGCGAGAGATCGAGCGTCCGAGGAGGTCGGCATGCCGAGTCCCCAGGGTGAGTAGCAGGTCGGAGGACACGGCGATTCGGCATGCCGTCTCGTACCGCTGGCATCGCACGGCAATATTCCTGCGGAGGCCGTCCCTCAATAGCAGGATATCGACGAGAGAAGGTCCGCGGCTGCGAGACGAGACAGCCACATGTCTGGCGGCGAGGTAGGTGGCGCGGTCCAACCCCTTCAGACGCCCGGGCGCCGCAACGACGCGCAAGGTGTCTTCGAATAGACATTCGCTCGACAGCTCGGGGTCATTGGGGACCGAAGCGTCAACCGCGGCATCGACCACGCCATTTTCCAAGTCCTTCTTCATTCGCGTGCGGTCGAGCCTGACGCTGTGAAGGATGGCTCCTGGCGACTTTTGCATCAGTTTTTCCACGAGCGCAGGAAACAGGAGCGGCTCAAGTTGCGAGGTCATCGCGAGGGTCAGGTGACCGAGATCTCTTTGTGGATCGAAGTCTTGCCGCCCGGCGAGCGCCTCCTCAATGCCCATCAGTGCCGCACTCACTGCGGGTGCGAGTCGGTCCGCCATGGACGTCGGAACGAGTCCACGCCCCTGTTGTTCGAAAAGCGGCCCGCCCAGCCTGAGGCGCAGCCGACCGAGCGCGTGACTCACGGCAGATTGGCTGACCGAGAGGATGGATGCGGCCTGGCTGACGCTCCGTTCCCTATACACGACATGGAAAACGTGCAGAAGGTTGAGGTCGAGACCGGCGAGAAGAGCGGGCCCATGAGGGTTCTTCATTGCATGGCTTTCCAGTTATTCATGTGCCCAGCCGAAAACAAGCGGACCGGCGTCGATGGCTACAAACTTGAGCTAAGAGCGTAGCGCAGTTCGCACCAGACCGTGTGACGAACGGAGTTCATCTGGATTGATGCAGCGCGTTCATCGGTCGATCCGGGCGTGGGCGAAGACTCACCGCATGCATCGCATGCGTCCGTCCGGTGGCCGAACCGCTTGAGTCATTCTTATTATGTGATTCATGTTGTGATGAAAACCATTAGGCGAGAATGGTAGTTCACTTCGACAATGCCAATCATCGACGAAACGAGATAACGGATAACAAATAACCGTATCACAAGTCACTCCGTAGTGGCGCCCAGTGGCTCATGTCGCGCGAGTCCCCCCGTCTCGCGTCTCGCCGAGTTCGCTAAGGTTGTGATTTTCATGCCGTAACGGGACCTATTCTGTCGCGGCGGGGTAGCGGTTTTGGCGCGCGAGAATATTTCCAACGTGCCAGAGTCCTCATCGGCGTCTGCCGGAAGGACAATCGTATAGCGATGAAGTATCACCTTTTCGCCGCGGTCGGCCAGGCACTCCTAATTATCTCCACTGCGGCGGGGTGCGGGTCGAGTGGCTCCTCTCAAGACGGGGGCACGCACGCGCAGAGCAGTTCCGGTGGACAGGGCGGCAACGGGCAGGGCATCGAGGGCGGGGCGGGCTCGGGTGGGCCGAGCAACCTCGGCAGGTCGAGCGACGCGTCGGGCGGCGGCACGACCGACAACAGCGTCGGGTCCAGCGACGGAAGCAGCGGTAGTGCTGGCGACTCCGGGGGAGCAGACGCGTCGGGTTCCACTTCGGACAGCGGCTCGTCAGGGAGCGGAACCGACAGCGGCGGGCCCGACGCCGGCGGCGAGGCCGGCCCCACGCCTTGCACGAAGACCGTGCAGTCGTCGATGGATTGCAATGCTCCGGTCGCGCCCGGTGATCACAAGGACTGTATGCTCGGCCAGCGTGAATATCTGATTTACGCACCGAAAAACCTCGACTTGTGCAATCCGGTCCCGCTCGTCATCGACGGGCACGGCGCGTCCGAAACAGCGGCACAGCAGCTCTATGGGATGCCCCCCTTCTGTTCGGGAACCACATGCTGGAACGGACCTGGCTCCGGTTGGCGCTTGGAAGCCGAGGAAGCCGAGGGTGGGTTTTTGCTCGTGACCCCGCAGGGCCTCAACAACATGTGGTCGCAGGGGACGGATCCCGACTTCATGGTGCAGCTCGTCACCCAGATAGAGATGGTGGCGAACATCGACCCAAAGAAGATCTATATGACGGGCATCTCCAATGGCGCAGCGCTCAGCTACTGGACGGCCTGTGCTCATCCCGATGTGTTTGTCGGCCTCTCGCCGAATTCCGGGGGCACGCTCAACAACACCAGCGTATGCAGCCCCTTGTCGAAGCCGCTGATCGACATCCAGTTCGACGACATGCCCGATTTCGCCTTCAGCGACAGTCAGTCGTCCGTGACGGCGCTGGCAATGGCGGACAATTGCAAAGAGGGTCCCAAGGACTGGAAGACGATCGATTCGACCACGACCGACAAAGTGTGTTTGCTCAATCCGGACGACAACGCCACGACGCTGGTTCCGTGCAACACCATCATGCCCGCCGTGCAACCAACGACTTGCCAGATCTGGGACCAATGCGACGGCAACGTCGAGGTCGTCTTCTGCCAGGTCGCCGCGGGCACGCTGCACGGATCGGCGAACGCCGCGCTCGATGGTCACATCATTTACGAGAACAGCACGAATCTGAATACGCCTTCGGTGGCGTGGAGATTCTTCCGCAGCCACTGGTGAGCTGAGGGAAGCTGCGTCAGAGATTCTTTTCCTGGACCGTCCAGATCGAAGTCTGCGTGCAAAAGGTGCAGCTCGCGGCGGGGACGAAATAGACCTTCATCGTGTCGTCCGACGCGAGCTGCCACCGCAGCCAAGCTGCCGTCGCCGCCAAGAACGCCTGCATTTTCGGATCCGTGGCTGGTGCAGACGCCACCGTGAGATGACTCGCGCCGATGACGTCGCCGTACCAGACCGCAGTGGTCGCCATCATGAAATCGGAGTCACAATTCGGGCGCGCGACGTCACCGGTGATGAGGCCGTCGCCTCCTGAGTCGCCACAGATGAACGCGGCTGGCTTGCGCAGGTTTTGCAAGTCCGTGTGAGGGGACATGGTTCCCCCGTCGAGGTGCATCGTCGTGGTCAGTCGCGAGTCGTTCGCGATCGCGAATGTGGCGAGCGATCCGGCCGAGTGTCCCATGGCCGCAATCTTCCTTGTGTCGAGCTTTCCGTAGAACACACTTCCCTGGCGCATGTCCTCTGCGATCATCCAATCGATCGCCGCGGTCATGTCCGAACCCTGCGGTGTCGTGTTGTACGCGAGCACGGCGAAGCCGTGCGATGCGATGTGATTGAGCAGCGTGCCGTAGACCGTCGGCGACGTGACCGTGGCGCCGTTCCCCCAAATGACGATTGGGCTGAGGACCCCGTTTTGGCCGATCTCTTGCGGATAAAAGGCCATATAGTTCCCGTTAGGCCCGGTGTTGCTGGCAGTGGTCGCCGTGAAGGGGCCGGTAGCGCCCGGGTCTGAAATGGGAGGAAGGCTGCCGCTCAAGGGTGTCGAGCTCGCCGCCTCACTTTGGGTCATCGCTCCTGCCTCCGACGGGCCGGTCGGCGTGGTGGGTTGCCCGCCGGCATCGCTTCCCGTCTGTGCGCCCGAACCCGACGGCGTGCCGCTGCTACTCCCACCCGTCGGAGTAGCCGCCGGCGAGGCGGGCGCATCCCCCGACGAATCGCCCGTCGTTGCTGAGTTCGGGCCTGATTGCCCGACCATGGCACCGGTGCCGCTGTCCGTCGTCGCCGCAGGACCTCGCCCGTTGGAGCTGCCGCAAGCCGCTGCGAGGATAAAGAGACCGACCCACGTCGTCGCTGCCCCGGTGGACAGCCCACGTCGCCCGCAAGAGACAATTGGATCGGAATTGTGCATCGTGGTTACGGGCGCGCGGCGATCGCTACCGCTCGCATCTTGCGCGAGCGGCGGTACTCCGCGGGAGTCCTCCCCGTCCATTGACGGAACGCGCGCACGAAATTCGAAAGCGTCGAGTAACCGAGCCGCTCGGCAACGTCGTCGAGCGAGATTTGGCGCGCATCGAGCAGGAAGATCGCCTTCCTCCGGCGCTCCTGGGCCAGGAGCTCCGAGAAGGACACGCCCTGAGAGGCGAGCCTGCGCCTGAGCGTGCGCGGGGAGACGGCGAGGTTTTTCGCTACCTGTTCGAGAGTGCGATACTCGCCATCACTCCAGATGACCTGGCGGACTCGCTCGACATCAGCGTCTTGGTGGTCGAGCGCATCGAGCGCGCGCTCGCACTCCTCGCGCGCCAGCCGAAGGGCAGCACGATCCGCTTGGACGAGCGGTAGGTCGAGCAGCGCCGCATCGAACACAATCTGATTCGCAGGTTGATCGAAGCGTGCATTCGGCATCAGGTGCTTGAATCGGGGGAAATAAGCCGGTTCGGGGATCGCCAGATCCACGTAGTCGTTGGCGAAGTTCTGACCGGTGAGGGTCCGCGCAATCTGCCCCATCCCGAAGATGAGCCCAATGAGAGGGATGTCTCGAACGTTGCCCATATCGACCTGCTCTTCCACGGTGAGACAGGCGATGCGCCGCTCGACCTGCAGTCGAAGATGCACGACCGACGTGACGACCGGTGTGAATCGGGTCGCGAGCTCGAGGGCTTCGCGCAGCGACGACGCCGTCATGGCAGCAAAACCGAGGTAACCGTAGCCGGTGACGCGACGCTGCAGGCCCAGGTAGAAGCCAAGCCCCGGCTCCCCCGAGAGCGCTCGCGCCCGCTCGAGCAGGGCGGCATACGTGACAATCGACAAACGGCAGCAGGGGTCCTGAACGGCGGCTTCCGTCAAACCGAAGCCCGTGAGCAGCCGATCGGGCAGGATGTTCCAACGCCGCAAGAGCTGCGCGAGCTGGTCCACGTGGGAGGCCGGCACCCAGTGATTTTCGGCGGAGGCGAGCGGTACCACGAGAACGTCCCTGTGGCTCAATTCTTACACGCGGCGCGGCCAGTTCAAGAGCCGCCTTCTCCTCGGCGCCTTCGAAAAAGAAACAGCGGGCATGCCGACTCATCCGCTTGGGATCGCACAGACCTGCAAGCGTGTCGCCACGAGACGAGTCTTCGCGGGCCGCTTTTTTTGCTGTTCTCGGCGCTTCCTGCTCCCCGGGCGCGAGCCACCCCGCGGCTGGCGGAACGCTCAACCTTCCTAGCGTTAGAGCGCCTCCGTGTTTGCAGTGGCCGTCATTCTGTTCCGATGGGGCGACTTGGAAGGCGAGGCTGGTTCAGTGAGCTCAGGTCATCGTCGTGAAGCAGTCAACCCCCGTTCGCGAGGAGCAACGTAGTGTCGACAAGAAGCGGCAATTGGTTTCGTCGACGCGCCTATCTCATCAGGGATAGCGATTTTTTCGAGCGACAAAGACGATTTGCGTTCGACAAAAGCCGGGGCGTACCTTCATCAAGTCGCTGCTCGTCGACTGAAGTCGGCTCCTTGTCGATTCGAGGACGACCTCTCGGGGCAAGACGCCGCTTTGCCTCGATACGATGCAGCTGCCGTTGAACACGATGCAGCTGGCACTCGACTCGATGCAGGTGGCGTTGGACTCGGGCTCGAAGCGGCCCTCTCTCGCGTGAAGGCTTGATCTGCTCGAGGTTTGCTCGATGTAGTCGAGCTGTAATGACGTAGAAGTCACGCACCCCGCTGACCGCACTCTCACCCATAGTTGCGAGGGAATCGGACTGCAGATTTTGACTCCGGCGGTCCGGGCATCCCAGCGCGACGACGAAGCCAGTCGTCGTGGCTGTAACGACAAGTGAGATGATTGTCTATTTTCGATTCGTCTCCGCGGTTTTTTCTCGTATCACGGATTTGTATTTATTTAGTCATCCATCCCAAACGGGATATGCACCTTTGCGCGCTTGGAAAAGTGCCAGTTTCGTTTTGGTGCTCGATTGATTGAGCTGTTAATGCCTATGTCCGATCAGCTCAAAAGCAGACCCTTGGCTCAATTTGCGTGCAATGCAGCTTTGGTGTGGTAAGCCGCAACTCCTGCCCGACCGCGTGCAGTTGGCGGGCGGGCGCGAAACCGCTCGGAGGAACACCATGAACCAGCTGTCGAATTCACTGCGCCACCTCACCTGGCTTTTCAGTTGTCTCGCAGCCTCGGCGTGCTCGAGCACATCGGGAAGCGTGGGCGAGTCGGGAGGCGCAGAAAAGATCGCAACATCCCGTGCCGACCTGACGGTCGTCGGACCTCGCTCGGTGAGCACGGACTTTCTGGACATTCAGTTTCTGGCCGCGGGCGTGGCCGCCGACACGAAGGTCGTCTTCTTAGGCGACCCGCTGGACGGCCAGGTCATCGCTTACTCGCGGGCTACGAGGCAACAGATCGGCACGTTGCCCCAACCGCCGCCCGGATTCATCCTTCCCTTCATCATGCACTCGCTCGGCGAAGGCCGGGTCGGAGTGCTCGATGCCGGCGGACTACCCCAGCCCAAGCCTTTTGCGCCGGTCCATCCGTTCTACTACGAGTACACGTATACCTTCACTCCGTCCTCGGGCTTCTCTGCGACTCTGGCGCGTTTCGTCGATTCCGGAAGCATCGAAGTCGGCTTCCCGGAGGACTTCGTCAAGCTGCCCGACGGGCGAGTCCTGATGAGCGACGCGGTTCTTGGCAGCGTCTGGATCATCCAGACCGACGGCACTTTCGCGCCGGGCATCGTCCCCAAGACATTCAATACGTCGGACGCGATTCCCCAAATGGTCTTCTGCCCGACGATGCCGGAGGTGACCGTCAATGGGGTGCCGTTCTTGTTCAGCGGCTCGACCAACCCCGGGATCGAGGCCATCGCGGTGCGCAACGGTACGGCTTTCTTCCATTCGCCGTGTGCGCGCGGACTTTTCAAGTTCCCCATTTCGATCCTGTCGGACAGTCGCCAGCCGTACCAGCGAGCCGCGGACATACAGCTCGTCGCGTCGACTCCAGCGGACATACAGGTCGAGGAGCTCCTCGATATGCAATTCAATTCGACCGACCCGTCGGACACGCGCCTCTATGCCGCTCACGGCCTGCAGCTCGAGATCCTGCGCATCGATTCCACGACGGGCGCGCGCACGGTGCTCGCGACCGATTCGAGGCTCTTTGACTTCCCGTCCTCGATCGCGTTCTT
>Ga0210409_10003690_pt1 | contig 16895 bp, 13 predicted proteins | sample IncBWH17MmetaG_FD_161649 | JGI IMG/M metagenome (GOLD analysis project Ga0210409, IMG submission 161649) | Forest soil microbial communities from Barre Woods Harvard Forest LTER site, Petersham, Massachusetts, United States - Inc-BW-H-17-M | ecosystem: Environmental > Terrestrial > Soil >...
TCTTGAAGCCCTTGCCCCATCGCGGAGAGCCGGGCGGGAGGCCGCCCAGGGCGAAACTTATTGGCGTCTGATCGAAGCGTGCGTCTAGCCCGCCGCCGCCGTGAAAACCGACTTTGTCGGGATCAAGTTCGTAAAAATCGTGGAGGATGCGGCTGACGGCGAAACCTTTGTAGTCGTTCAGAGGATGCTCGAACACGCCGACGGAGAGCGCGCCGCTGTTGAACATGAGATGCTTGCCGACTTTGCCGCTGCTGTTGGCGAGACCGTCGGGAAATTGCTTGTTGGCAGAGAGCAAGAGGAGACGCGGCGTTTCCGCTCCATTCGCGCAAACTACGACGGCTTTGGCTTTCTGGCGCTGCACGTTGCGCTGCGCGTCGAAATAAACGGCGCCGGAGGCGCGGCCATTGGCGTCGAGCTCGATGCGGTGCACGTAAGAATTCGGGCGGATTTCGCAGCGGCCGGTTCTCTCCGCCATGCGGATGGCGGTGGCGAGCGAGCTGGACTTCGCGCCGACTTCGCAGGCGAACGCAAGACAGAAACCGCAATTGATGCACGCGCTGCGCCCCGGGCGCGGCTGCGAGAGAATCGCCATGGGCGCGGGAAATGGATTCCATCCTAACTTGCGTGCGGCGCGTTCGAAAATCACGCCGCCCGATTTCACGGGGAGTGGCGGCATGGGGTACGGCTTGGAGCGCGGGGGATCGAACGGACTCGCACCGGCCTGGCCAGAGACTCCAATCTCCCATTCAACCTTTGTGTAATACGGCTCGAGGTCGGCGTAGCTGATGGGCCAATCGGCCAAAGCCGCGCCGGGGATCGGGCCAACCTTGCTGCGCTCCTTGAAATCTATTTCGTGGAAGCGCCAAAAATTCGCGGTGAAGTGCGTGCTAGTGCCACCGACGAGACGACCGTAGGCAATGGCGCGCTGCGGCTTGGCTTTTTCGTCCGGCGTTTTGCGAAAGGTATTGGGCTGGAGATCCGGATGATTAGTTAGAAAATCGCGGTTGAGGACCTCGATTTCGTCGTGAATGAAATCTTTTTCGGTGAGGTACGGGCCCTGTTCCAGAACTACGACACGGAATCCGTTTTCGGATAATTCTTTGGCGACGATGCCTCCGGCTGCCCCGGAGCCAATGACAACGAAGTCAACTTCATCGGTCGTTTTATATTTAGGCTGATCCAGCGTCATGTTTTGGGTTTGTCCGCCGCGGGAGGATTTGGTTGCCAGCCTGGATAGTCTTTGTCGTAGTAGCCAAACGGCGGCATGAACATGTGCTCGTTCTCGCGGCCGATCGCTTTCCAACCGGCGCCATCACGATTGCCGCGTTTGTTGGCATCGGGATCAATCAGAAACCCGGAGATAGTGTGAACGCGGATCGTTTCGAAGAAAGATTGTGCCCCGGCGCTCTGACGGAAAGGCCGTCTTCCCCCGCTGGGAGATTGCGGGTCCAGAGATTCCAGGATCTGGTCTTGCTGCTCGAGAGTGGCAGCGGAAAATTTGTTTGCTGCCGGGAACATCTCGTGCACCCTGACCTGCAGTTCGTGCAAACCATCGGCATACAACTTCTGATCATCTTTGGCGAAAGTGACGAGAGCGCGGTCGATGAAAAATACGACACCCGCTTCGTGTGCGCCGGGCGTATCCGTCGCGGGGATGATACGGGACGAGATCGCGTCGATCTCCGCAGCTTGTTCGGGGGTAAAAAACTCAAATTTTGCAATCGAAGCGGATTGGGCGGCCTCGCGCGCGTGAGTGGCCGCCGAGAGCATGGCCGGCCAATGCGCCGAAATCCAGGCGGCCGAAATCCCTGTTAAACCTTGAGACAAAAATCCGCGGCGTGAGAGATGGCTGTCCATAGATTCGCGCGCACATAGCGAATGAAGTAAAGTGAATGTATGCTGTGAGCAGCGCACGGTCAAGAACAAAGCGGCTCAGCATGCAAACCAATTTGGTCCGAATCGAAACACTCGTTTGCGGAGTGTTGCGACCCTAGTGTACGATTTCGCAGGCGCGCAGAAAAAATCAAATTCTCGATTGGTCGTAGCAAAAGAATGGCTACCTTCACAGGCGCGATAGGAACCGGAAGTAAGTGGCTGCTGGACAAGATCGTCGGCGTGCTGGCCGCCACGGGCGTCAACCCCAATTTTCTGACGTTTCTCGGCCTGGTGGTGAACTTCATTGCGGCAGCAAATTTCGCTCTCGGACATTTTCGAATTGCCGCGCTGATTATCTTCTGCGCGGGCTTCCTTGACATACTCGACGGGCAAGTGGCGCGTCGCCAAAACCGCGTAACCGCTTTTGGCGCTTTCTACGATTCGACGCTGGACCGTTACGCGGACATGGCGCTGTACATGGGCCTGCTCGTCTATTATTCCGTGAGCGGGCGCACACCTTACGTCGTGCTGGCTGCCGTCGCGACCGCGGGCTCGGTGATGGTCAGTTATGCGAGAGCGCGGGCGGAATCGCTTATCCCTCTGTGCAAAGTCGGCTTCATGGAGCGGCCTGAGCGCCTCGTTTTGCTGATCATTGGCGGCCTCACGACGCGCATGGGAGCCGTGCTCTGGGTGATTGCGGTGGTCTCCACCATCACCGTGATCGACCGCATCGTGTACACCTGGCAGGAAACGAGAGCTGGCCGCACCATTCCGGGCATCAAGCTACCTTCCTGACATTCCTCAATTGATTTCGTATTTGGCGATTGGGGCAGAGCGATCGCCACGTTCTAAAATTCTACTCGCGCGACTTTTCGTCCAAACTCGCTTCCATCGGCGCAGCGATGATTTCGCGAACTCGTTTGCAAAGCGCGGGGACGTCTTTCTTGGTCATTCCCTTTGTCTCTATGACGTCATGAAGATGGACCGTGATGGTCGCGGGCCAAAGCATCCAGTGCCCTGTGCGATGATGCTTGATGGATCCGGCGAGACTAACAGGCACAATGGGAATCCCTAACTGTTGCGCGACGCGGAAGCCGCCCTCTTCAAACACGTCGACGTGGCCGTCGCGCGTGCGCTTCGCTTCCGGAAAAATGATCAGGCTCGTGCCCCCGTCGAGGGCGTCCTGCGTGAGACGCCACATACGCTTCAAATCGGAAGGGCGGCGCACGTCAGGGACGGGAACGTTTCCGAAGCGCTTCATGAGCCAGCCATACGCCGGAATTTTGAAGTGCGATTCCAGTTCCCAACCACGAACGTATTGCGGAATAGCACAATACAGGATGAAGGGATCAAACAAATTGACGTGATTCACCATGAAAAAGCAGGTGCGCTGCGGATCGAACGCCGACGCGCGAACGACTTGCACGCGCGCGCCAGCGAGAAAGACGATGCGACGGCAGAAGCTGCGTTGAAGCCAGTCGTGCTTGTGCGGGTCCAGAAAAATGCCAAGGAAGATGAGCAGAGGCGCGCACACGAAAAAATGCAGGCCGCTTAAGATCCAGAGAAACGCGCTGCGGAGGGCAAGCAGTCCGCGCTTCATATAAAGATGTCCACGGCAGCAGGAATTATGTCGAGGGACAAGCACTCAAGCGCTGCAATTTCTCCGTCGATCAGCACATCCACGGGAACTTTCACGCCAAATTCGATGTGGCGCACAGCCCGCCGCGAAGCCAACGGATGATCGATATGCGTCCCGTCGTAGAGCTTGGGCAACATGCGCAGTAATCCGATGCGTCCGATCGGCCCCCAGCGGACAAATTCGATCAGGCCGTCGGTAGGATCGGCCTGTGGCGCGATCAGCATGGTGCCACCGGTATACTTGGTGTTGCTGAAGGAAAGAAAAAGGCAACGCCTTTCGTCCCATTCCTCGTCTTGGTCGCAACGCAAACGAAAAGCGCGGCGGCGCAACTGAACGACGCGCACAAAAACGCCTAGCAGATAACCAAGATAGCCGAAGGGTTTGAAATAGCGATTGGTCAAAGCACCCACGTCCGCTGTGAAGCCCAAGCTAAGAAGGTTGAACGAATACACTTCGCCTTTGGTATGAGTCAGCCGAATCAAATCGACGGCTCTTTTTCGACCTTCGATTAGGGCTTCGAGCGAAGCGTCCGCGCCGTCCCTTGTAAAATCCCGGAGAAACGAATTGCCAGTGCCGAGTGGTAAGAAGCCGAGAGCAATGCGTTCCTTGCCGCGTGCGCGTTCATAAACGCCATTCAGAATTTCATGAGCGGTGCCATCGCCCCCGACCGCAATGAACCGCCTGTATCCCTGTTCGTAGGCTTCGCGGGCAAGTTCGACAGCGTGGCCGGGTCCTGTAGAGGCAACGACGTCGATCTTCAGTCCCTTTTCGCGCAGCCTCGCGAGAGCCGGCCTGGCAAGCTTGGCCGAGCGGCCGCCACCGGCGGCGGGATTAACGATCGCAAAGAATTGATGCCTCAAAGCCGTTTTATTCCCTCAAAGGAAATGCTCATTCCTGTTCGCGCATGACCATCTTCACAAAGGCAGAAACGCAGTGGCGCGGTCGAGCCTCGCAATCTGCTCCGCGAGGGAGTTTCTCTTAATTTTGAGCGAAGCTGTGCGTGGAAAATCCTCATCGAACAGAACCACGCCGTGAATGCGCTTGTAATTCAGCAGCTTGCTGTTGCGCGCGGAAATATCGCGGCGCAGCTCGTCAGAGTAAGTTTGGCCGGGCTCAAGGTGCAGCGCAAGCAGCAGCTGCTCGCCGACCAGCGAGCGTTGAGGCCAGATGTAGTTGGCGGCGAAAACGCAGAATTCTTTGACCGGAAGGCTGTCGAAGACCGCCTCGATGTCCTCTGGATAAATGTTCTTGCCTTCCTCGGTCACAACCATGTTTTTCTTGCGCCCGAACAATTGCAAGTGGCCCGTGGCGTCAACGCGGCCGAGATCGCCGGTCATCAGCCATCCGTCGACGATGGTTTCGGCAGTCTGCTCGGGCTCATTCAGATAGCCGGACATAATCGTCTTGCTGCGGACGGAGACTTCGCCGATGCCGTCGGCGCCGGCATTCACGATGCGCAACTCCATGCCGGGAAGCGGCTTACCGACGGTATCCGCACGAAAGGGTTTCAGGTCGTTGACGGTGATCGCAGTGCCAGCTTCGGTCAACCCATAGCCGTTTGCGACCGGTATGCCCAGATCGTAAAAGAATTGCAGCGTCTGGGGCTCACTGAACGCGCCGCCGATAATAATCGTGCGGAGTTCCCCGCCAAAAGGGTCGTGGACTTGCTTCAACAAGCGGCGGCTGAGACCGAGCCGCGGCCGATTTTTCGTCAGCGCTTTGTTGAGGGCAACGAGAGCGTCAAAAATTCTGCGCTTGCCGGATGGAAGTTCGTCAAACCGCGCCTGCAAGCCTTTCTGCAGATTTTTCAGTACGAGCGGAACGAGGCTGACGTAGGTGATTTTGTATTTTGAAAACGCCTCACGCACATATTCGGGGCGTAGCGTGCGCAAATGCACCACGGCTGCGCCACAAATAAACGGCCCGAAGAAACCTACCATGAAATCGATAGCGTGATTCGTCGGCAAAATGCTGAGATATCGCACTCCAGGTGAAAAAGGATAGATGGACGTGAGCGCGACGCACTGTTCGAGGTAATTTTCATGCGTCATCATGCAGCCTTTAGGGCGGCCGCCAGTGCCTGAAGAATAGACAATGCACGCCACGTCCTTGCGCGCGCGCGGAACGAAAGCTGGTTCAGCGCTGCCGCGAAACTCTTCCCAGCGCATGGCACCGTCGAGATCGGCGTTCTTGGGTGCTTCGGTCACGAGGGCAGTGGTCACGTTTGTTGCGGCAGAGCGGCCCGCGGCCACACTCAGTTGTCTCCAGATGGGATATTCGGTGATCAGGACTTTTGCGCCCGAATGCTCGAGCAGTCGCCATTGCTCGTCCGGAGTGAGTTTGTAGTCGAGCGGCACCAAAACGCCGCCGGCGTAAAAAATCGCGTAAGCGGATATCAACCACTTGGACTGGTTCGTCATGATAATGCTGGCTCGATCGCCCACGTTGAAGCCCGCGTCTTGCAGCGCCTTCGCGAGCGGGTGTGCGCGCGCATTGAAGTCCTGATACGTGAGCCGCTCTTTCTCTCGCTCGCGGTCGGCTTCGATCAGACACACTTCGTGTGAGAATTCTTCCAGCGCATCCTTCAGCGCCGCGCCGATGGATTGATATTTCGAGAGGTCCAGCATTACAGGCGGGATTGAATCCGCGAAGCGAGCGTGCGAAAGTCGCTGACACCTTGCACTTCATAGTCGGGTAATTCAATGCCAAAATGATTTTCGAGACGGCTCAGCATTTCGAGCGTTTGTAGGCTGTCGATTCCCAACTTCTTGAAGAAATCGTCCTCAGGCGCAAGCGAGCCCGCAGGCACGTTGAAGTGCTTCGACGCCAGATCGAGCACTTCCTGGGTGGTTTGCTCAAGCGTTCGCATGGAAGCTTAAATTTACCATTTTCCGCACGAAGAAGGAAAACGACCTGCCTCAACGGAAGCCGCTAAATTCCAGGGAACTTTCTACGGCAGATACGGCATCGCGTCGGTAGATTCGAGGAATTTCTTTAGAGCGGCCATCACGGTGGGGCGCGCAAACAGGTCGCAGAACAGATCGATTTCCTGCCGCAGTTCTTCATGCGGAATTGGCTTGATAAACTTTTTTGCGGCCGAACGCGTGACGCCGTCAAACTTAACGATTTGGGCCGCGGTCGCACGCGCTATGCGAAGCGCTTCCCCTTCTGCGGCAAGCTGCGCGACGAGCCCCACGGCTTGTGCGCGCGCGGCGTTAACGCTGCGACCCGTCAAGAGAAGATCGCGAATAAACGCGTTGCCCAAATCGCGTTTCAATCGCGGTATGCCGCCAAAGCCTGGGATCAAACCGAGTCGCAATTCGGGAAACGCGAAACGCGCCATTTTGTCAGCCACGATGATGTCGCAGATTAAGGCGAGCTCGAAGCCGCCTCCAAAACATACTCCATGGACAGCCGCGATCGTCGTGAACGGGGCTGCATCGATGGTGTTAAAAGCGGCTTGAATCCGCGCAAGAAAATTGCGCACACCGGAAACGCGGTCTTCTTCGGAAAGTTGCGCGGCACCCTGGTAAAGTTCCCGAAGATCGGCACCTGCGGAAAAACCATGCTTGCGGTTGCTGTAAATGATGCAGGCGGAAGTATCTGATGCTAGCGATTCCATCGCAGCAACAAATTTTTCCAATTCTTCGAGCATCGCGAGCCCAATTTCGTTTGCTGGCGCACGATCGAGCACCAACTCGATCACGCCCTCGCGCCATTCCCAGCGAAGCGCTTTGCCGGTGAACGACTTCACGCGTTGCTCCCGGCGGCTGCTTTACTTTCCAGCGCCTCGGCGTACATGGCGTTGATTTCCGCCGCGAATCGCGCGTTGATAGCATCGCGCCGAAGTTTACCCATAACCGTGAGAAGCCCGTTTTCTGGCGTGAGGTTCTCTGTGAGCACCGTGAAATTGCGAATTTGGCGATAATGCGGAAGCTCGAGATTCAAGGTATCCAAGGCCGATTGCACGGCGGCACGCTCGACAGCGCCCGTCACCAGCGCGCAAAGAAAGCCGCGGCCATTGCCGACCACAACGATCTGCCGCGCACTGGGAACCAATCCTGTCAGCTTCTCTTCGATGGGTTCAGGTGTAATCTTGTGGCCCGAATTCAGCACAATCAAATTCTTAAGGCGTCCGATGATGCGCCAATTGCCACGAACATTCACCTCGCCCTGATCCCCGGTATGAAACCAACCGTCCTCCATCACGCGCGCTGTTTCTTCCGGCCGATTCCAATAACCGGGAAAAATATTCGGCCCGCGCACGATGATCTCTTCGTTTTCGCCAACCTTCATCTCGATGCCATTGACCGCCGTCCCTACGTAGCCTGGCTCGACCGGAACGCGAGGGTCATCCAACGTGCAGATCGCGGTAGTTTCCGTTAAGCCGTAGGCTTGCAACACTGGAATCCCGAGCATGAGAAAAAACTGCTGGGTTTCCGGAGCAAGCGGCGCTGATCCGCAAATTAAAACGCGAATATTCGGGCCGAAACGGTTTTTAATCTTGATGAAAATGAATTTGCGTCCGAGGCCCAGCCAGAAAACATCTGCTGCGCGCCCGCGGCCCAAGTGTTTCCGCATCCATGCTTCGCGCGCTTTTCCATAAAGAGACCGGATTGGAGCGGACCTCTTCGACAGCGCTTCTTCGACACCCCGGCGAACCCGTTCCAGAAGTGTCGGTACATTCAAGAAATAGTGCGGAGAAGCAATCCGAATTTCGTCCGCGAGCTTGGTCAGATCCGTGGACAATGTCAGAACGCTCTCCCGTGAAAGACACGTAAGCAGCAGGATCCACGATGCCGCGAAGCTGAACGGACCATAGTGGAAGACTCTGTCAGGCTCATGCGTTTCCCCCATGAGCAGATCGAATCGCTCGCGAGCGCAGGAAACGATGTGCGTCACGTTGCCGACGTTCAGACAAACACCTTTGGGCTCTCCAGATGTACCCGACGTATAGATGATAGTCACCAGGTCCGCATCCGCACGGGAGTTCGGCCCCTCGGGGACAGCCGCGTCTGATTCAGTTTCTCGCAATACATCATCAAAAAGGACAAGCCTTCGCGCGTTCGACCATTGCGGCGGCAAAGCCATCGCCACGGCCTCGCCGAGTGCCAAATCGCTGCTGAACAGAAATCTTGGCAGACAGTCTTTCATCATCGCGGCTAATTCGACAGGCGCCTGGCGCGCGTAAAGCGGCACTACGATAACGCCTTCAGCCAGCAACGCGAGATTGAACGCCACCCAGCGTGCGGAGTTCGGCGCGAGCAGCGCGCAGCGCTCACCGGGTTGAAGCCCCACGCGCCGCAGATGCGCGCGCACTCCTTGCACTTGCTCGAGCAATTCCCTTCCCGAAACGCTGATGAACTTCTCGCCATGAATTTCGCGCAGAACGACGCGGCTATCGGCTTTTTTCAGTTGCGCGAAAATGTCGTCAAGAAAATTCGGCATGGTGGACGGGCCGGGCATCACCGCGACGCGGTTCCAGCCACAGAATGTTGCGGCACGGCGGCGGAAGAGTCGTAGCGCTCGGCGAGTTGCACCAAGGTGTCGCCCAACGGCGGGAGATAGTCTTCCCACGAAAGAATTCCGGAGCGCAGCGGAAATTCCGGATACGTGCGCCGCATAGCGTCTTCGAGAAAAGTGCCCATGCGCGCCATGACTTTTAAATTGTGGACGACAGTCTTGCCAATGCCATCGCGCACCGAATCCGCCTCGGCCACCAGCGTGTCCATCATTTGTATGAGTTTGGGCTCGAGATCGGGGTCATCGACCGTCAGGAAAAGATGCTGATGTCCGCGCTCGCGCATGAGATTCCGGATTCGCTCGTCCATGGTGACGCCCGCCGAAGCTACCAAGCTCGGCATGCAAGTCACGATTCCGTGATACCGCGAGGAAACCATGTACGTTGCGGCGCGAAGAATCGAGACGATCTGGAACATGTCGTAGTCGTCGGAAGTGAAAACCGGAATGCCCGGGAGTGCTTTCTCAATATCGCGGCAAGCGACCGCGTCCAGCCGCTCCATTCCGACAAGAATTGGGAAAACATTATGACGCTGGCGAAAAGCGGTGAGCGCTTTGATGAAACTGTTGATGTAGCGCTGGTATTTTTTCTCGACTTCCGAGCCGGACTGAAAAAAGTAAACTGTGCGGTACTGGCTGTCCTTATACGCGCCGGTGGTGGCGCGTGCGAGATATTTCCCGACCGAAGCCTTCACCGGCCAGACGAATGGATGAATCGGACAAACCGCGAGCACGGGAGTCTTCTCATCCCAACCCGCGTCGCGGAGCGTTTTGCGGCCATACGCAGGTGGATGCGGCTCGAACGTCCACGCGGTGTCCGTACCGAGTTCCGTCGGCATGCGCAAAGAACTGAGCAGCTTCTGCGATTCCTCATTGCGTGTGATCACCATAGAATCGTGCACGTAGCGCTCGCACATCCACTCAATGAGCCCGTCCATGTGCCCCGCTTCGCCGCCATACCCGAGGGAAAGCTTGTTCTCCGCCGAAGCGAGCCCAAGCGAGCCGATCATCATCGTGGTCAGCGCATTGGCGAACTTGCTTTTGAACATCGAGCCTTCGCACGCGATGACGCCGTGATTTTTCTTAACCTCACGGAACAAAAACGGTGGAAACACATCGGGGAGATGCACCTGTTGCGTGCCTTCGAAATAACCGCGCGTGCGATCGAAACTCTGGGTCATCACGCTAAAATCGACTTTGTCCGCGCCAAGCACATGCCGCACCTGCCGGAGCATTTCCTGTACGCGCACGTCCGAACCGGTGTTTCGCGTGCCGTTGTAACCCGCAAAAAGGAGACGCAGTTTTTCGCCCGGCGTCCAGCGCTGTCCCAGGCCGAAGGTCCAGCCCAGTCGCCTGATCTCAATCAGCGCGCTTACCCAGGCAACAAGAAGAAAATCAGTCATGCGCGAGCGCTCCCCGCAACCGCGGATTTTTCCGGCGTGTCAACCTTCATCTCGGGCCATGGTTTTGCCGGATAGCGGAACTTGTTTTGTCGGCTGAATTTCAGCAGCGGAAATGCGTAGTTCGAAAACCTTGCTGGAGTTTCCCCAAGGTCGGCCACAACGCGCGAATTGTCGAAGACCGTGTTCCAATCCAGATAAGGCCAGAAAACTTTCAGAAGCGACGCTCCGTGGGCCACCGCGCTCTTTCCGTTCGAGAGCCGATTCACCGTCCCAGAAAACGTGCCGCCCATCCAGGGCCAGTACGCGGGGCGCCGCCAGCCGCCCGCTTCCGCGAGCGCATCGGTCAATTCCTTATAGGTCTGCGACCCAATGCCGGAAGACAAATGATAAATGCCGTGCGCCGGTTCGCTCTTCTGATGAATCGCCACGATCGCTTTGCTCACGTAATCTGCCGGCACGATGTCGATTTTATCCTGAGGGCGCAACGGAAGAACAGGCATCCGAACAAGAACATCGAAGGCTTGCACCATATCGAATTGCGAAGTCTCCGGCCGCCGGCTGTCACCTAAAACGATCGCGGGCCGGAAAACCGTGTGCGGAACATCTGCGAGCAACTGGTGCAGCATATACTCGCCGAATTTTTTGGTGCGGGCATAAGGATCGTAGTCCGACCGTGCCCAATCGATGGCCGCATCTTCGGTTACGACTTCGTTGCGCCGCTTTCCCGCGACTGCCACGGTAGACACATGCGAATACCGCCGCAACCCGTTGCGATTCTGCGCGCGCCGGGCCAGCTGGATCACTTCGAGGCCGCCGCGCAAATTGACGTTGAGGCACTGCCGCTCCGATTTGCGGTTCAGCGAAGCGGCGCAGTGAATGATCGAGTCCGTCGTATCGACCAGGGCGTGGTATTCATCGTCGCTAAGGCCGAAACGCTCGCTCGTCAGGTCGCCGCGAAAAATTCGCACGCGCGAGTGGAGAAATTCGCAAAACTCGCGGAACCCAAAATGAAGTTGCAGTGAAGTCCACAGCCGCTCGCGCGCTTCTTCCTCGCTCTTAGCGCGAACCAGAAGGTTTAGCGCGTCGCGGTGTTCGGTGAACAATCCCGCGGCGACGTAGCTTCCCAAATATCCGGTTGTGCCGGTTATGAAGATCGCCATAGTGGGTCTGACGGCGTCGCAGAGTTAGAGACAACAGCGGCCCGGGCATGTTCAGGAGACCAATCCAGTTCGCGGGGGGCGCGCGATTCGAGCGGGCGGCCCTCCATCAGTGGATAGCACCAGCGGCGGAGCGCCGGAATGTGCACGTTGATCCAGTAGTCCCACCAGTCGATCGATTCGGGCGCAAAATCAAAAATCGCTTTTTCTTCCGGCGAGAGCGCCGCGGAGAGCAGCCTCGCGTTTTCGCATTCGAAGACGTGCTCATTGTGAAGGATGAACGGCTCGTAGAGTTCGATGAGCTTTTCGGCACGAATCAGATCGCGCTCCTGCCTCGCGAGCGGCGCTTTCTTCATGTGCAGTGAAACCGCGGCGCGGTTGATGCGCGAGATGACCGCCTTCTGCATCGGAATGGACAGCCGCTCGTAGCGCTGCTTCGAGACGGGGATCGTTTCGAATTTCACCTTGAGCCAGTGCTCGATCCCTTGCTGCGTCCGGTAATGTTTTCTATGAGCCAAGCCCGTAAGCTCGATGCTGCGGCCCATGTTTACGGGATTAATCGCAGAAGTGGCCAGCTGGTACATCCGCGCATGCTTCCGCGAAATCACCGCCGCCGCAATCAACGTCATGCCACGGCATACCATGTCCACGGGAATCACGTCGAGGCACTTGCGCTCGTTCGAAGGCAATTGCCGGAAATTGGTTCCTAGCAAATACGACAGCGGCCCGGAAGTGTTGATCCCTTCGTTCCAACCAGTGAACGGCGAGCGCTCCGAACTTTCCACAATGGAGGGCCGCACAATCACAATCGGCAACTCGCCGGCGCTGCGCGCAAGCATGGATTCGCCCAGGCTTTTCGTAAACGTATATGTATTTGGCCAGCCCAAGTGCTGAGCGCGCCGCAGACCGATGCGCACCAAACGGTTCCGCGCCCAGCGCAGGCGGTTGCGCTTTAACACGCCATCCAACTCCGTCGCAGGCACAGCTGTTGGATCGCCGCCTCGCCCCAGCGCTTGCCGCTTCAGAGCTTTCGTGAGTTCCGGGCTTTCGGCTCGCTCTTCGACGTGGCGGATCGTTTCGCGCAACGAAACAATTTCTTTTTCGGCGTTGAATGCCGGGTCGCGCGCGGGATTGTAGTTACTCTGCAACTCTTCCGTCACGCGCCCGTCGCGCATGCCCACCACGTAACACGTCGAGAGATGCATCAACCCGGCGTGGTCGCATTTCCGCAAAAAATTAAGCAAATGCAGCGTGGAATCCACGTTGGAAGCGAGCGCATCGCGCAAGTCCGGATTGAAATCGGTCAACCCCGCACTGTTTACTACCAAATCGAGCGATTTTGCCAGACGCGCCTGCGTCGCCTGATCGAGGCCCAGCCCAGGCTCGCCCACATCGCCCTCGACAACTTCAACCTTGTCCTCGAGCAGCGTGCCTAATTTGCGTCCGTATTTTTCCTGGAGCGTGTCGAACGCCGGCGACTCCTCGATAATTTTTTGAAAGCGTTTCTGCGCCGAAGTCGTCCTGTTTCTGCGAATCAGCAGCGTAATTTTTCCAATGTTCGGAATATTTTCGAGCAGATCGACAAGCCACACTTTGCCAATAAATCCAGTAACGCCTATTAACAAGATGTGGCGATTCGCAAGAGTCTCGCGAACCGATAACGGACCGGTGCGCGGCGCTCCGTCAAAAAGCGTAACGGATTTGCTCGCAGGGAGCGCAGGTCGCACCGCCGTCTGCACGGCGGTCTCCAATTGCAGCGGCTTTTTCGTCCAACCAAGCTGCCGCAACAGTTTCTCGCGCGCGATGCGGCCATCCGTAGCTCCACCAGTCAGCCAAGCAAAGGGCCCGCGAGGGCGCACGACCGGGTCGAGTATACGTCCCGTGGCGTACCCATCGCGAAATTCCATGCGGTTGGAAATAAACGATTCGACGCCGAGATGCTGCGCCAGCGGCCGCAAAATATGATCCAGGAGCTGGCCGACAAGCACAATCCGCTCGCCGCTCTGTCCCGCTTCGAGCAATTTCTCGACAGCTTCGCGGCGAAGTTGCGGCTTTAGCACATAGTGGAAGTACTCCTCGCCGAGAAGGTCCAAACGGTCGCGGCTCACGCCTCGCAGCAGCGTGTGCAGCAGTCTCGTGGCCAGCGTCCGGTTTATCGCATAATCGATGGGCCGCGTAATCGTTATCCACGCGATTCCCGCGCGACGCCTCCAGCGCTCCGCAAAACTCTGTGCATTCCACGTAAAAAACCACACCGGGCGCATGGCCCCCAACTCGAGCAAGGAGCCTTCGACGCGCCAGTAGGTCACCGGGCGCGCCGCCGTACCGGCTGTCACGCGATTCGAGTTGGTAGCTGGGTCCGCCATTAGCGATAACCGGCCATTGTCAGGCCGCTGTTGCAAGGTGAAACATATTTGCGCTGAAAGCTTGAATAATGATTCGCACCCTAAATTATTTCATTCAGGATCGAATGCCAAACGGCCGCCCGCCTCCACACCCATGTGTGTACCCCGACCTGGGGGCGTCGGCTGCCTGAGAAAGTGTAAAAGTAGCATCCTCAGCGGCTTACCGCAAGCCAAGTGCGCTTTCTATCGGGGAGCATTGACAAGTCGACTGGAATGTTCAAACGACAGGAATTAGAGGCAGGTCCAACGATCGGTGGCAAGGTAGAACCTGACCGAATGGAAGTCGTTCATGCTCGGCGCCGGGAGGATACTCCCATATCGGCAGAATAGGGTTTTCCTGAGATTCCTTGTCCACGGATCCTGACAGCGCCGAATCGCATTCCTTCTGCCGGATTAGACGAAATTTCTGAACGGACGGCTTGGAAGACATCCATTCGGGTGACTTGCCGCAAGGAAGAGTGAAGTCCACCCGGATGAATTCACTCTGGATGTTTTTGGTTTGTTGGACACGAATCACCATCGACCAGTCTCCATTCCCATTCAAACACACAAGTGGTCCTGCATAGGCAACGACTCGCCCTAATATGTTTTCATGAGTAGGGCTTGAAGCTGACGAAGAGAAAATGCTTACAAGAATTAGGCACAGAGCTTGGAAAACGTTTCTCATCGGTTCATAGCATTATGTCATGGGGGGCCGTGTTACACGCCCCAGCCGTAGCGCTCAGCGTGCTCAAGCGTACGCTGCATCTCCTCGCGCAGCATCTCTGTGAAGACCGATCCGCCAATGGTGCTGGCGCCGGGTTGGGCGATATCCGCGGTACGGTAGCCGCCCGCCAGGACGCGGTGCAGCGACTGCTCGACCCAATCCGCTTCGAGCGAAAGCCCAAACGCATCGCGCAGCATCAGCGTCGCACTGAGGATCGACCCAACCGGATTGGCCGAATCCGTGCCCACCAGCGAAGGCGCGGAGCCGTGAATCGGCTCGAAAAGCGGAGCGCCCGTACCAAAGCTCGCCGAAGGAATCAGCCCAATGGAGCCCACCAGCGCCGCCGCCGCATCGCTCAAAATGTCGCCGAACATGTTGCTCGTCAGCATCACGTCAAACTGCGAAGGCTTCAGCGTAAGCTGCATCGCCGCGTTATCGACGTACATGTGCTCCAGCTTCACCGAAGAGTAGACGCCGCTCATCGCCACGACGGTCCGCCGCCAGAGCTGCGAGCTCATCAAAACGTTGGCCTTGTCCACCGAGCACACACGCCGCGAGCGATTCTCCGCCCGCGCAAACGCAAACGTCGCAATGCGCTCGACCTCCGGCGTGGAATAGGATTCCGTGTCCCAGGCGCGCTCGACGCCATTTTCGGTGACGTTGCCGCGCTCGCCGAAGTACATTCCCCCCGCCAGCTCGCGCACAATCTCAATATCCAAATCGCCCAAGCGCTCCGGCTTCAGCGGAGAAATTCCACGCAGTGGCTCCAGCACCTTCACTGGACGCACATTCACATAAAGCCCCATCCCCTTGCGCAAATCGAGCAAGCCGCTCTCGGGCCGTTTCCCCACCGGCAGCGCATCCCACTTTGATCCGCCGACGGCTCCAAGAAAAACCGCGTCCGCTTTCCGGCAAGCGTCCAGCGTTTCATTGGGAAGCGGCGTTCCGGCGGCATCAATAGCTGCGCCACCAATCGGAAACTCGTGCACGTCAAATTGGTGGTCGAATTCGTTCGCGCACTCGCGCAGCACGGTCGTCGCGGCGCGCGTAACTTCCGGCCCGATGCCGTCTCCCGGCAAAAGAACAATGGTCTTTTTCATCTGCATCACCAATTACCGTAAACTCGCAAACCGCGGTTTGCTCCTCGCACAACTACACCGCGGAACTCGCCTCCGCCGCGACCACCGCGGGCCGCCGCCGCATCACTTCGTGCGCGATGGCCACCAAGTCACGCGGACGCACCTGCTTCGCTTTATCAGCGAGCGTGGTCACGCGCTTGTAGCATTCGGCCAATTCCTCGTCGCTGGGCTCATAGCCGAGAGTGCGCAGGCTCACCTTCAAGGCGTTCCGCCCGGAATGTTTCCCGAGCACGAACGACCGCGAAGGCACTCCCACAGACTCCGGCGACATAATCTCGTACGTCAATGGATTCTTGATGATGCCGTCCTGGTGAATGCCAGCTTCATGCGCAAAAGCGTTAGCGCCCACGACCGCCTTGTTCGGCGCCACCACCGCCCCAGTAATTTCCGTCAGCATGCGGCTCGAGCGGAAAAGCTCGTCCAGCTTGATGTTCGTCGTCACACCAAAACTTTCTTTCCGCACGGCCAGAGCGACGGCAATCTCTTCCAGCGCCGCGTTCCCCGCGCGTTCGCCAATTCCGTTGACCGTGCATTCAATCTGCCGCACGCCTGCGCGAACGGCCGCCAGAGAATTTGCTACGGCGAGCCCCAAATCGTCATGGCAATGCGCGCTCAAAGTTATGCCCTGCGGATCGTCAAGATGTGCGCGCACCTGCTCAAACATCGCTCCATACTCATCCGGCACTGCGTAACCAACCGTATCCGGCAGATTCAAAACCGTCGCACCCGCATCCACCGCCACCTGGCAAACCTGGCAAAGAAATCCAATGTCGCTGCGCCCGGCATCTTCCGCCGAGAACTCCACTTCCCCAACGCTGTTCCGCCCCAAGCGAATCATCGAGCTAATCGCTTCGAGCGCCTGCTCCCGTGTCATATTCAGCTTCACTCGCAGATGCAAATCCGAAGTCGCAAGAAAAATGTGCAAACGTGGCGCCGCGGCAGGTTCGAGAGCTTCGATGGCAGCTTCAACGTCTTGTTTCTTCGCACGAGCCAACGCAGCAATGGGCACGCTTCGCACTTCCCTCGCCACACGCTGCACTGCCTCAAGATC
>Ga0210409_10003691_pt1 | contig 16893 bp, 15 predicted proteins | sample IncBWH17MmetaG_FD_161649 | JGI IMG/M metagenome (GOLD analysis project Ga0210409, IMG submission 161649) | Forest soil microbial communities from Barre Woods Harvard Forest LTER site, Petersham, Massachusetts, United States - Inc-BW-H-17-M | ecosystem: Environmental > Terrestrial > Soil >...
CGATGCGGATGGCATCAACTGGACAAGCGCCTGCATTTCATCCGGGACCGCGTCGAGAAACCGAGAGAAGGCTTGCAGAAGCTCTGGCATACGCCCCGGGGGATACATCAGCGATCCCGACACAACTTCGCCTACGGGATGGAGTTGGTACTCGAGCGACGTTACTACACCGAAATTGCCGCCTCCTCCGCGAATCGCCCAAAAAAGATCTGGATTCGTCGCCTGGCTTGCCTCTACTTGTCTCCCGTCCACAGTCACGACGTGTGCGGATAGTAGGTTGTCACACGCGAGGCCGTACTTTGTGGCCAGCCGACCTTCTCCCCCGCCGAGCGTCAGGCCGGCGATGCCTACCGTTGGGCAGCCGCCTGACGTTGTCGCAAGCCCAAAGCGCTGCGTCGCTTCGTCTAAGTCGCGCACCAGCGCGCCTGCTTCCGCGCGGGCTACACGTTTGCCGGTGTTTACCTCAACTCGTTTCATCGCTGAGAGGTCGATCACCACGCCGCCGTCGCACATCCCATACCCGATCCGGCTGTGGCCTCCGCCCCGCACCGCAAGAGGTAGATTCTTGATCTGAGCAAAACCTAGCGCCCGCGCGACGTCGGACGCGCCAGCGCAGCGCACGATCACCGCCGGACGCCGATCGAACGCCCGATTGAAGATTAAGCGTGCCGCTTCGTACTCGGAGCTGCCCGGCGTGATTACCTGGCCGACAATATCGGCAGACAACTTGCGGATCGTTTCCGAATCCAGCGGAGCGCCATTCTGTTCGTCCGCGCAGAAAAGCCGGCGCGATTCACCAATGGCGCCAAGCGGGCATGCGTAGAGCGCAGCGGTAAACGCCGTTTGCCGGACGAAATGTCTTCTGGTGATAAACGCCATATTCAGCTTACCCATCTCTCCGACTTAGTCTTCCAGCGAACTCCGACTGCGAAGCCTACGCCGCCTCGTTCTCGTCGTCAATTTCCTTTGGTCACCGAGTGGGCGACAAGTAGGAAGTGATTCTACCTGCCTGATTAGTCGGGTGGTCTCAATGGGTCGACGCAACACTCAAGTCGGACTCGACTTGCGTTGAAAACAAAGGCTAAATCGCTCGCTAGGGTTAGATCAACCGGAACACTACTCTGGCTAGGTTTTGACCGAGTATAGCCAACAGATCGCTTCTTCTGCGGAAGCATTGTCGCATCAACTGGTTAGAAGGTGTTGCGTCCACCGTTTGACCCGGCAGCGTCAATCAGGCACTAACTTTCCAGATGGGTGTCCAACGTCAATCGAGTACTCTTCCCCAAGAGGTATTGCCTTATGCGAGCCACCATTTCCAGTTTGGTTCTCCTCGCAGTTGCATCGCTGGCGCAAGCGCAGATCGGCCCCGGAGGGCAACGCCCGCTGGCGCTAAGCTGCGAGCAGTTTTCTCAGACGTATCACCAGAAGTACTTTTTGGACACTGTCCGTGCGGGTTTAAATGCAGCAATGCTCGGAGAGGCGTTGTCCGACGCTGAGCCAGGCATTCAAAACCTCGGTGATGCTGCCTCTGTCGCCGTGCTAAAGGTAGTCGACACAAAAGATCTCGCAACTCCGAGAATGGTGAGAGCGTACTTACAAGTGGTTCGCGCGGCGTTTTCACAAACACAGATGAAGGTGGCCTGTGCGGACGACAAAACCGCGAATGTGACGATATTCCTTCTGGACTATCTCCGAGAAAAAGTAGAAGACACCGAGTTACAGCGCCAAATCGATTCTACAAAAGAGTACGTTCTAAAGAGGGCACCGCTCAGAAACGGAGGCGGCAACTAACGTCGCCGGGATGAACAGGGTAGGTTTCATAACTCCTGATAAGTCGGATAACCGGACACGTGACTTCTAGTACCCATTTGTCCGGTCAGGGAGTTTACCGGGACCTGACTTGGCGGCGGGGCGGCTGATGTCAGACCCGATCCTTCGATGCAAAAAGATATTCGGGGATCTTAATCTTGATAAAGCGACGCAAGGCCATTGGAAGCGATTAGGGGGAGCGGACCGGGGCGCGATGGAGCTGGGTCGGCAGCGATGGCGACGCGGTCGAGTTTAGTCGCCGGCGACGTTTTCGAGAAAGGTCGCGGACGGGGCGAAGAACAGGCTGCCGGTGACGGCGCGGCTGAAATCGAGGAGGCGATCGTAGTTGCCGGGCGGGCGTCCGACGAACATATTTTCAAGCATCTGCTCGATGGTGGCGGGCGAGCGGCTGTAGCCGATGAAATAGGTTCCGAATTCACCCTGGGCGGCGCGGCCGAAGGGCATGTTGTCGCGCAGAATCTTGATCTCCCGGCCGTCTTCGACAATGGTGGTGAGGGCGCTGTGGGCGGAGGTGGGCTTGACGGAGTCGTCCAGCTCGATATCGGACAATTTCCTGCGGCCGATGATGCGCTCCTGCGCCTCGGTGGGCAGCGCATTCCATGCGGCGAGATCGTGAAGATACTTCTGCACGATGACGTAGCTGCCAGCGGCGAATGCGGGGTCCTCGTCAGCTACCAGGGCAGCGTCCGAGACGGCATCGCCGCGGGGATTCTCGGTGCCGTCCACGAAACCGACGAGATCGCGTTCGTCGAAGTAACGGAATCCGTGGACTTCGTCGGCGGCGGCAACGGCGCTGCCGATGCGGGTCATGATCTGAGCGGCGAGTTCGAAGCATAAATCCACGTGTTTCGCGCGGATGTGGAACAGCAAATCGCCCGGTGTGGACACGGCGTGGCGCGGACCGGCGAGAATCTCACGGAAGGGATGCAGTTTCGCGGGCCGCGGCGCGCCAAACAGGCGGTCCCAGGCGTCCGAGCCAATTCCCATTACGCAGGAAAGGCCGGCTTCAATGTTGCGAAACTCCACGGCGCGAAACAGCCCGGCGAGGTCTCCGCAGAAAGAGCGCAGCATGGCGCGATGATCGGCGCCGGGTTTCAGCGTGGCGACCAGGAAGATTGCAGAGCGCGAGAGCGGAGCGAGAATTGGTTGGGCGACGACTCGCGCGGCATTCGGTGAGTTCTTCGAATCGGGCGCCATGGCGAATCCTCTTGGTCAGGCGATGACGGTGGTGCAAAGGCTTCAAACAATACGTCGCCGCCGCCCGGCGAAGTTCCATCGCCGAGCGATCGTACTGCGCGCAGGGTCGTTTTCGGAATTAGCGGTGCGAGTTCGCAGCTTCCGCGGACTCTTTTATTTCCTGACTGGCCTGCACGAGAAGCTCTTTTGCCCTGCCGGCATGACCGCCCAGGTTGTAGTTGTTATCCTGCTGCGCCTCGTCAATTTTTTGCCAGGCTTGTTGAATCAACTGCTGGGCGGCGCGCATGTTTCCATGCTTTTCGCCGACGTCCACGGGGGGTCTTTGCGCCAACAATGCGCCGCCAAAGGCGGAAGCTGCACAAAGCGCAATAACGATCATCACGGTTTTTCTGGTCATGGGTTTCTCCTTACGGTGGATGGTGTCTGAGGCCAAGCTCCGGAAACAGATAATACTCGATTGCGCTTTGGCGTCAACAGTCGCGAAATTGGGGGATGGAGGGTGCGGCGAGATTGCGCGGCGGCGTGCGTACAGCGCGTGGTGGCGATGAGGGAATAAATAAAAAGAGAGGCGCCCGGATAAGCCCACAGGCGCCCCTCCAGTTTACGTCTAATTATTCGTGTACCTCAGGGATCACCTCCTTCTCGGCAGGAGCACCGATAGGGCGAGTATATACCTGATGGCGCGCAAATTTTGAAGAGGAGGTTGGCGGGAGTTTACACGGGCGCCAATCCCACGGCGCGTCCGAGTTGCCCGGCGGCGCGTCGGCAAGCTACAATCCGCTCGCCCAAGGAGGACACCAATGCGTGAGGGACTCGATCAGTTGCTGACCCGATATGAAAATGGCGGCATCAGCCGGCGGGAATTGCTGGGGACGCTGGCGGCGTTGCTGGCAGTGGCACCGGCGGCGAAAGCAGCGGAACCTGCGATCGGCACGGTGAAGCAGGTAAACCACGTCACGATTTTTGTGCAGGACGTGCAGAAGTCCGTGGATTTTTATCAGGGGCTGTTCGGCATGCCGGTGCTTACGATGCAGCCGCCGGGCGTCAATTTGAGGGCGGGCGCGAGTTTTCTGGGCGTCTATCCGGCAGGGACACAGGCGACCGGAATTAATCATATTTGCTTTGGGCTGGATGGATTTGACGCAGACGGAGTGCTGAAAAAGTTGACGGACCGCGGACTAAAGGGAGCGATTCGACTTCGCGGCGATACCAAGGAACTGTACTTCAGCGATGCGGACGGCATTCGCATTCAACTGCAGGACGTGAGCTACCGGGGCGGGGTGGGGCCGCTGGGCGATCGCGATCCGAAGTAGCGCGAGGCCGCGGCGTGGAACTTTCGCGTGGCCACGCGTGCGCCTCGCGGAATTTTGTGCGAGCGGCGGTCAGCGCGCGGGTCAGCGCCCGGCTCGAAACGCCCATTACACGGTTACGACAATTTTGCCGATCTGCTCGTTTGACTCCATGTAGCGGTGCGCTTCGACGATTTGCGAAAGCGGGAAGACGCGATCCACGCGCGGCTTGAATTTGCCGGCATTGATCTGATCGAAGACATATTTTTCAGCCTTGTCTCTCAGCTTGGGGATCGCGAAAACTTCGCGCAGGGTGTATCCGCGAATCGAAAGGCCTTTGCCCAGAGCGGCGAACAACGGAAAGGGCGTGGGCTCCTGGGCAAGCGCACCATATTCGAAGATTGTTCCGCCCATAGACGCGGCCTGGGCGAGTAGCTCGATACCTTTTCCTGCGATGGGGTCGAAGATCACGCGAGCGCCCTGGGAATGGGTGATCTCCTTCACGCGCACGAGGTAATCTTCTTCGCCGGTGGCGATGACGTGCGCTGCGCCGACGTCGAGGAGTGCGGCTTTCTTTTTTGAGGTACGTGTGGTGGCGATGCTGATGGCGCCTTCGGCGTTGACCATTTCGATTGCCGCGATTCCCACGCTACTGCTGGCCGCGGTGATGATTACGAAATCGCCTTTGGTGATCTGGGCGTGGGCAATCAGCGCGCCGTAGGCTGTGAGATATTGCATCCAGATGGAAGTGCCCTCTTCAGGCGTGAGCTTTTCGGGATAGACCGCGAGCGCGCTGGCGGGAACGATGGCGACTTCGCCGTACACTCCATATTGCGTCATGAGGAATGCGGGAACGGTGCTGGCCTTCTTGCCGAGCCAGCTTTTGTCCACGTCCGGGCCGACAGCCGCGACGACGCCGGCCGCTTCATAGCCGAGCTTCGACGGCAGGACCGGCGCCTCGAGATACCGACCGAGCCGGTACATTACTTCGGCGCGGTTGAGTCCGATGGCTTTTACGTTGAGGCGAACTTCACCTTTTCCCGGCTCGGGGATTGGTTCTTCCTGAATTTTTAATACTTCGGGTCCGCCCAGAGAATGGAAGCGGACGATTTTCGCGGTCGCGGTGGCCATGGGTGTCTCCTCACTTGTTTTGATCGTTGGAAACGCGCGCGGGATTCAGGAAATTCGGCGCGGCTCGTTTTTGGGACAGGCGATCGGCCTCCGGTGGCGGCTACGAGACAACTGAACCTTGGGTCAGGTCCAAGGCGAATCGAAAACTGTCATCATGAAGTTGAGTTAGAAGCGCCGGCCGCGTGGGTGGAGCGAGGAAGGCGCTGGGCAAACGATTATGAAGCCGAAACGGCACATACTGGCGGCGGCACTCGCCGCGATTGCGGCATTTGCTTTTCCAGCGACGCGGACGATCACGGATGCGGCGGCGCAGCAAACAGATCAGCGATTACGATCGAAGTCCGCGATGCCCATTGACGATCGCGCGCTTTCCTCTGCGATTTGCTCGGTGGTGTACCAGGTTGATCGCGTTGCGTCGCGGCGCGGCTACCACTATCTTTTTTATGGCGACGGCTTCTTCATTGATAGGGACGGCTACGTGCTCACCGCGGCGCATGTGCTGGGGCCGCTGCACGGGGGCCAACCTTATCTGCTGATTCGCACGGCGAATGGGCCGCAGCGATTTGTGCAGGCAAGCGTCGTGGCCCTGGACCGCGATCACGACGTGGCGATTTTGCGCGCCACGCCAAATCCCTTCGAGGGCGACTACAACGTTTCGTTTCTGGCGCTGGACCGGCAAAGCCCGCTTGCGGGGCACACGGTGCTGGCGGCGGCGGCGCGTCCGCTGAAGCCGCGCGATTCGTACACGCTCGATCCGGTGTTTGAGGAGCGCTCACCGGGAGAGGTGATCAATTTCGAATTCTCGCAACTCGAAAAAGGGCGCGCGGACACCGAACTATTTCTTTTCAGCCACAGCATACAGCCGGGCCAGAGCGGCGCGCCGGTGATTTCGCTCGACTCGCATGGAGTGGCGGGGTTCGTCGAAGGACAATGGCTGCATGCCTACGACACGGAAGCGGCGTCGCCGGCGAGCGGTGCGGCGCCGAGTTTGCAGACTCCGGCAGCGGCGGGCAACGGCGGGCCAGTGCCCGGCGCGGTGGTGCCCATACATTATGCGATTGCGCTACTGCAGCAGAAGGGCATTGCCTGGCACGAAATCTCGGAAGGCTCGGGTGATCGCGAAGGGGCCGCGGGAGATGCGGAAGCGTCTTCACTGCCGGCGCCATTCTCTCTGATTCCCGCTGCGTATCCTTCGCAAGCGCTTTTCGGCGGCGAGGTGATGCTGGACGCGCTGGTGGAGAGCAGCGGCACGCTTTCCGATATCAAGATCGTGAGCGGCGAACAGCCGTTCGTTGAAAAGGCGCTTGCGGCGGCGCGCACCTGGACGTTTGTTCCGGCACGCGCAGGCGGCCACGCTACGGAAGCGCGCATCGCGATCGCGTTCCAGTTCCCGCAGCCGTACGTCCCCCCGCGAAGTTCAACTGCGCACAACTATGACGAGGGATCATCGGCTGGTGCGGCGAACCGCGCGGCGCTTGCGCTGACGACGGTCGAGCCGAAATATCCGCCGGAGTCGAGCGTGGAAGGAAGCGTGATTCTGTACGAATCGCTCGACAGCCAAGGCGTGCCGACATCAACGCAGATCGTGCGCGGACTCGATGCACTGACTCCGGCGGTGCTCGCCGCTGCGCGCAAATGGCGCTTCGCACCGGCGCGGCAGTCCGGGGCAGCCACAGACTCCGCTGCGATTCTGGTGGTCACCGTCCGCCGCCCGCTGGTGGACAACCGCGCCTCGCAATAATCAGACGCCTAAGCTATCCGACGCTCGAGAGATTTCCGCGCTTGGCTTCTTTGACGAGGTGTTCGGCGGCGCGGTAGGCGAGAGCCTGAATGGTCATGGTGGGATGGTTGCGTCCGCCGGTAACCATGCTGCTGCCGTCCACGACGAAAAGGTTGGGGACATCGTGGGCGCGGTGCCACTTGTCCACGACGGAAGTTTTCGGGTCGTTGCCCATACGGCAGGTGCCGCGGCCGTGCGCGCCGCCGCGAGTGTCCGTGACCGGCTCGGACCACACCGTGGTCGCGCCGGCGGCCTCGAGAATTTCGACGGACTTCTGCCGAAAGAATTCCATGCTCTTGAAATCGTCGGGATGACTTGTGATGGTGATACGCATGGCAGGCAGGCCCCAGGCGTCCTTGAGATCGGGATCGAGATCCACGCGATTGGTCTCGACGGGCAACTGGGTAACAAAATTGGTGATGGTCATCTTGCAGTTGGCTTGTTCCTTGAGCGCTTTTTTGAACTCCGCGCCCCAGCTGGGAGCGTCGTGCGGCCCGCCGAGCCCGTACTGAATCGGCGACTGCTGGCCGCGGGCGGTCATGCGTCCGCCGCCGTAGAAGCCGCGCTTGGGATCGGTGTGCACGTAATCGAGAATTGCGGCGCCGGTGACGCAGCCCTTAAATTCGTTCAGCGGATGATCGAAGAGCCCGCTGGCCCCGCTGATGTTCCCGCTCATCAGATATTTTCCGACCATGCCGCTGGAATTCGCGAGCCCGTCGGGAAACAGGCTGGATTTTGAAAGCAGCAGGAGGCGCGGCGACTCGGTGCCGTTGGCCGACAGCACGACGGCCTTGGCCTTCTGAAATACCTCTTTTTTTTCAGCGTCGAAGTAGATGGCGCCGGTGACGCGGCCCTTGTCGTCCACGGAGATTTCGCGGACGTAGCTATTCACGCGGATTTCACAGCGGCCGGTTTTCACGGCAATCGGAAACACGGTGACGGCGGAGCTGGATCGAGCCCTGACCTGGCAGCCGAACCCGCTGCACATCCCGCAATTGATGCAAGCGGCGCGGCCCTGATACGGCTCGGTGATGATGGCGGCGACGTTGGGAACCACGGTCAATCCGAGTTTGCCGGCGGCGACTTTGAACAGCGCGCCGGAAGCCTTGAGGGGCTGCGGCTTCACGGGATAGGGCTTGGACATCGGCGCAAAAAACGGGGAGTCAATGCGCAGACCGGCGATGCCGATTTCCCACTCGGCCTTGGTGTAGTAAGGCTCCATCTCCGCGTAGGTGACCGGCCAATCCGCGAGACCCGAGCCGGCGATGGTCCCCACGTGAGTCGCTTCGCTGAACTCATAAGGCAGATGGCGCCAACTGCTGCCGCCATAGGTGACGGTGCCGCCGCCCACGACACATCCATAGCTGTGATTGCCGCGAACGGCTTTTTCCTTGTCGTTGCGGCGGAAGGTGTTGGGCTGGCGGACGAGGGGGTCGCTCATCAAATGGTCTGCCAGGGTCGGCGGATACATATTGAGCAGCTCGTCCTTGCTGTAGTCCTGTTCGTGGCCGTAGGCGCCCCACGAGCCTTGCTCCAGCACGACGACGGAAAAACCGGCCACCGACAACTCCTTGGCCATGATGCCGCCGGCCGCTCCGGATCCGATGACGATGAAATCAACTTCCTTGGTTGGCGAATATTGGACCATGGGCTTGTTCTCCCGTCGCGAGCCTAGCGGCCCGGTTTGCTGACGGCATCGTAGTAGCCGAACGGCGGCTTAAAATTCAGGGTGTCCTCGAAGCCGATGAGTTTCCAGCCGGCCTGGTCGTAATTGCCGCCGTGCGCGGGGCTGGAAAACATGCCGATGATGGTGTGGTTGCGAACCGTCCTGAAGAACGGTGTTCTTTCCATGGATGTGAGGATTTGAATCTGCTGCCTGGAGGTGAGCGCCGAAAACAAACTGGCGCCTGGAGAAATCTCCTGGGTGAACTGCTGCAGATCCTTGAAGCCCTGGGCATAGACAGGCTGGCTATCGTGGAAAAAAGTGGTCAGACCGCGGTCAATAAAATAGACGCAGCGCGCTTCATGGGCGCCGGGAGTGTCGTCGGTGGGAATGATCTGGGAGGCCATGGCGTCAATTACGGCGGCTTGCTCCGGGTTGAAAAAGACCAACTGGCCGGACGCGGCCGCCTCCCGCGCCTGGAGAATGGCCGGCCAATTCGAAGCGAGCCAAACGGCGCTCAATCCCGCACCGGACTCCAACAGAAAAGATCGTCGCGATGGTATTTTCATGGTTGTTCACCGTTCCTGATTCAGCTTCGTGGCCGAGCCGATCAGCGAACTGAGCTTGCGCGAACGCTATGAGCCGGAAACTCGGGTTTCGGCTGCGTCCTTGGGCAAACCATATGCCTGCCGCCCTCTGGCGTCAACCGCAGATTGCCGGGGGGGCGGTTGGGGGCAGGATCGGAGGAAGCTCTTGAAGCAGCGCGCGGAAGCGGATATCACGCGAAAATTACCTGCAAGTTTTTATGTAGGGGCCTGCCGTCTCTCAACTCGCCTACGGGCTCTTGCATTCAAACGGAAGGCCTGCTTTGTTGCTTATGGCACTGCCGCCGCAGATTGCATTCTCTAAATTTTTCTTGGCATCATCCGTGATTCCGCTCGAAAAGGTCACGTCGTATTTGGGTGGCCCATCCACAGGCTTATCGAGACCTTGCGTGGTGACCTTGGCCTTGAAAGTCTTCCCGGTCCTTGCAGAGAATACGAGGAAACCACTGATGCCATCTCCACAGCTACGCGGAACACAACCCTCGATTAGGATGTCGTAGTCGTAATCCCTCACGCGAACGTCTATGGATTTGGGCCCCGAGTTCTCGAACTCTTGCTCTTTCACTTCGACTTCAGAGTCCCACACCGTTCTAATTCGATGATGATCCACCCTTAGAGCTTCAACTCTCCATCCACTCCAGGCGCCATGCTTCCCACCCGACACAACAATGTCGAACCTTCCGTCCGTATCGTCGGCCATGCTGATGGTGTCGATCCGGTCGATTGAGCCAAAGTCTCGCTGAATCACCGCCGCTATTGCGGTTAGATCTGCCGACGAAACAGCAGACTGCGCAACGCACAGTGTAGCCGACGAGAGAATTCCGAAAACTAAAGTTGAAATCCCTATATTTGGCCGCATGTTATTGGAAGCCCTCCACAAAGTCTACTCGGAGCTAGGAGCCGACAACGTCATCCAGTCAGCCATGGGCCTAAGAACTAATGCGAGACGCGGAGACTCTTTGCCATCCGCAGGACGACGCGCTGATACTCCGCCTTTCGTTGATCATCCTCCCAGTATCTAAGACGCGTAGTGAACTTGCGTCCATTGATTTCACAATAGTAATCGGTATCGATGATGTACGGCACGTGGATAAGGGCGTCCTGGGCGGGCACCGCTTCGTGTTTTGAGATTAGCTCTTTGAAATCGCTGCAGCCGTTGTTCCCTGCGCCTTGGTTCGGGACATCTGTGCGTGACACGATCGACACTGCCCCGCTTGCATCCTCGTCCATCAGTTGAGAAAGTGGCGCACCCGAGCGATCCGGCAGCTCCATGACAATGATCTCTGCCTGACCGCGTTTGATCACGATCGCCTCCGCGCCGCCCCTAGAACTCAGAATATCAAGCCGTCCTTCCGACGCTAATCCGATTCTGAACCACGAAGCAGGGTACATAGTAGAAAACCCCGTGCTGCTGTTGAATTCCTTCCAGTGCAGTCCGGTTTGTGCCTGCGCGGGAGACGTGGAGGCTAGCAACGCAAGTACAACGACAGGTTTTAGGCGGGTGGCCCAACGTCTGATGCTCCCGTGTATTCCGGGTCTGACCATCACGTGGCGGGATGATACCACTTCGCCAGTTCCGCTCCGAGTTCATCAGCGCCGGAGGGTGCCCCGTCCTTGCCGCAGGCAAGGGTGGGGGCAGGATCGGAGGAAACCCTTACCGGCCGTGGAAGTTGGGACTGCGCCGGACCCTCGGATGCGTTGACAATCGGCCGCCGAAAGTATAACCAAGTAGGAAAATTTCCTGCGAAGCAAGCCACCGGGAGGTCGAGAAATGTTCTGCGCGATGTGCGGTGCGGATAATCCCAACGACGGGCACTTTTGCAAGAAATGCGGCGCGGTGCTGCAGGGGCAGAGAGCCATGCCGCCAGGAGTGGGATATGGACCGCCTGGGGCGGCGTACACCGGCCCGACCGAAACCAGCGGCAAGGCCATCGGCAGCCTGATCTGCGGACTTTTGTTTTTCTTTTTTCCGGTGGCGATCGTGGCGATCATTCTGGGGCATATTTCGCTGTCGGAAATTCGACGGGCCGGCGGACGGCTGACCGGGCGCGGGTTGGCAATCGGAGGATTGGTGCTGGGCTACGCGGGGGTTTCGTTTATTCCCGTGCTGATCATCGCTGCGATTGCGATTCCGAATCTGCTGAGGGCGAAAATGGCGGCGAATGAGGCGTCGGCGGTTGGCTCGCTGCGAATTATCGAGACGGCGGCGTACTCCTATGGGGTCACCTACTCCAACGGCTATCCGGCACGCCTCGAGGATTTGGACGGGATGGCAGGCAGCGGCAGGAGCTGCGACCACGCACATCTGCTTAACTCGATGCTCGCGTCAGGGCAAGGGAGCGGCTACATATTCAGCTATGTGCCGAGGACGACGAACGGCGAACAACCGGCGTTATCACCCCAGGCGCAGCGTCTTGGCTGCACCGCGCCCGGCGCTGCAGGTTTCGAGGTGCACGCAGATCCATTGACGAGAGGCACGACGGGCCAGCGAAGTTTCTACACCGATCAAACGGGTGTGATCCGGTTCAACATGGATGCTCCGGCCACGACGGACAGCCCGGTGCTGGAATAGCCGCGAGAATCTAGTCGGCTTGGACTACGGCGCTGATGGAATCGGATGGGGATGAATGTTCGGCGGCAAGGCCGGGGGCACGCGCTTCGGTGGTTTCCTTCCAGAGGGAGCGATCTTCCAGGAGACGGGTGACGAGCTGGGTGTGCAGGGCGTGGCCGGCTTTGTGGGCGACGAGCCGTCCCTGAAGCGGGCGGCCCACCAGCGCGAGATCCCCGATCAAATCGAGCGCTTTGTGGCGAACGAATTCGTCGGCAAAGCGCAGCGGGCTGTTGAGGATGGAATTGTCGTCCATGACGATGGCATTGGCGAGCGAGCCGCCGCGAATCAGGCCCATTTTCTGGAGGGCCACAAGCTCCTTGACGAAAGTGAAGGTGCGGGCGGGGGCCAGTTCACGGCTGAACGTCTCGCGATTGACGGGCATCTCGATTTCCTGCGGGCCGGCGCAGGGATGGTGGTAGTCCACGAAGCAGTGCACGCGAAATTCGTCCGCCGGGTAGATGCCGATGCGGCGGTCGCCGTCGGAAAATTCGAGCGGTTTGAGGACGCGGATATAGCGCCGCTGGCGGCGCAGACGCCGGGTTCCGGCGCGCGCAAGCATTTCGATAAATGGCTTGGACGAACCGTCGAGGATGGGAAGTTCGAGGGCGTTCAGCTCGACGTAGATGTTGTCTATGCCGCAGCAGTACAGCGCCGCCAGGAGGTGCTCGGTGGTGGAGATCAGCACGCCCTGTTTCATCAAGCTGGTGGCGTAGCTGACGCGCGCGACGTTGGCGACATCCGCTTCGATTTCGAAGTTGTCGAGGTCCACGCGACGAAAAACTACGCCGGTGTCCGCCGGCGCAGGGACCAGGCGCAAACGGCTCTCGACCGCCGTGTGGAGGCCGATGCCTTCGATCTCAACGGGATGCTGGATGGTAAGTTGGCTGGGCATTAAGAAGCGCGCCCTTCCAAGGGCACTTTACGGGCCGCGGAGGCCTGAATTTACGCCTTTGTTTACAGCAGCTTGCGGGCCGGAAAAACGGATGTCCCCAAATGCGTTGTAATTGTACAACACTTCGGCGGTTTCAGATGTGGTTCTAATCGAACAGGTTGCGAAACGTGAAACAGCGGCCGGGGGGCGACGAGCGGATTGTTTCGACGGGTTCGAATGCGTAGAATGAGGTGAGCCTGGATCGCTGCGACGCAGAAATGGCCGCTCCTTTCAACATACTCCCGAACAGTCCCGCACCGCCGCCGCGCGGGCAGCCGCGTCCGCCCTGGCTGAAGGTGCGATTTTCCGGCGGAGAGAACTTCCGGGAACTGGACCGCATCATGCGCACGCTCGATCTGCATACGGTGTGCGAGAGCGCGCGGTGCCCGAACATGGGCGAGTGCTGGGAACATCGCACGGCGACGTTCATGATCCTGGGAGACATCTGCACGCGGGCGTGCGGATTCTGCGCGGTGCCGAGCGGCAAACCGCTGGGCCCGCCGGAGGAGGACGAGCCAGGCCGCGTGGCGGAAGCGGTGGAGCGAATGGGACTGCGCTACGCGGTGGTGACTTCGGTGAACCGCTACGACCAGAAGGACGGCGGCGCCGGGATTTTCGCGCGGACAATTCAGGAGATACGGGAGCGCGTGCCCGATTGCAAAGTGGAAGTGCTGATACCGGATTTCCGCGGCGACTGGGCGGCGCTGGGCACGGTGATGGCGGCGCGTCCCGACGTGCTGAATCACAATATGGAGACAGTGCCGCGGCTTTATCGCCGGGTGCGCAAGGGGGCGGTGTACGAACGGTCGCTCGAACTGCTGAGGCTGGCGCGGGAGATGGCGCCGGATGTCCCGACGAAAACCGGAATGATGCTGGGGCTGGGCGAATCGCGCGAAGAAGTGCTCGAGGCGATGGAAGATATCGCCGCGCAGGGCACGCACATCCTGACGCTGGGGCAATATATGCAGCCGACGCTCGAGCATTTGCCGATCGAGCGCTACGTTCACCCGGATGAGTTCGCGGAACTGAAGCGGCTGGGCGAGCAGATGGGGCTCAAGCACGTGGAGGCAGGGCCGCTGGTGCGATCATCGTATCACGCGTTCGAGCAGGAAGAAGCCGCGCGGAGCTAGGCGTCTGATTTGGCCGTCAGTGGTCTATCGAATACATGCCAGCAGGACTTCAGGGGTTGAAACCCCTGAAGTGACTGTTTAGCTCACGGCGGGGTTGAAACCCCGCCCTCCCACCAGCGCAAGCCTCGGGCTTCGAGAAAGTCGCTGCATTTCGCGGAAGCCGCCAGTTACCTTGCGGATTCCCCTGCCGGGCGAGGCGCGGCGAGCGACTCGTGGTAGACGTCATAGAAGTCGAGTCCGCGCCGATTGACGTGCATGCTTATCTCCACCTTGTCGCCGAGCACCAGCACATTGTCGCTATCCGCATTGTAGGCGGGCCATTTCGCCAGCTGGCCTGCGTTCGGGTCGCCGGTTTTGGCAAAATTCGTCCAGTAGCTCATGACGGATTCGGACAGATTTTTGTCCGCGTCGTCATACGGGAACGGCCAGGTGAAATTGCCGAAGACGTAGGGAATCTCGGACGCATGGAACGCGCCGAGGCGCTTGCCCTGATCGCCGGGCGGACGGCGGCTGAAGTAGTAGCGGTAGATCGGGTGATGGCCAGTCTTGGTCTGCATTTCGGCCCAGGTGCGCATCTCCCAACCGAAGACGTCGTCGCGGAACGAAGCCCAAAACGAGGCTACAGCTTCGGCGTCCGAAGCAGCCGGGTAGGCTTCCAGGAACTGCGGAGTGAGATTTCCAAAACGCTGCTTGGCCTGGGCGGTGTACATGGCGAGGGTCATGGCTGCGGCTTGAGGAGCGAGGGTGGTTCCCTCATCGGAATTGTTGCCGACGATCATGGGCACGTCGTTCTGCTTGCCCTGCGCGTAAATTGTTTGAACGTCCTGCGGCAACACCCAACCGTCCACGATGGCGCGAACGGCATCGGCGGAAGTCGCTTTCAGGAGCGCGTCGGCAGGCATGGCGCGCATGGCTTTCAAACTGTCCGGCGCGCCGCCGACTTTGGTGGCCAGCTTTTCACCGGCCTTTTCGGCATCGGCGAGCGAAGTCATCGGAGAAAACGAAGCGCCGCTTTCGCCGATGGCGCCGCGGAATAATCCCTTGGCGAGGGGGCTGGCGGTGAGAAGGTTCACGGCCCAGGAGCCGGCCGATTCTCCGAAGATGGTGACGCGGTTGGGATCACCGCCAAACGCGGCGATGTTTTTCTTCACCCATTGGAGCGCGGCGATCTGATCCATCAGCGCGTAGTTGCCGGAGGCGTGATGCGAAGACTCGGCGGTGAGCGCGGGGTGGGCAAAAAAGCCGAAGATGCCGAGGCGGTAGTTAATGGTGACCACGACGACGCCGCGGCGTGCCAAATTCTCGCCGTCGTAGCTGGCCACGCTGCCGGCGCCGCGGGTGAAGCCGCCGCCGTGAATCCAAACCATCACCGGGAGTGCGGCGGAGGAGGATTTCGCGTTGGTCCAGACGTTCAGGTTGAGGCAATCCTCGCTCAGCGGCGGGAGATCAGATTGATAGATCGAAAATGCGGGCGGATAAGGGGCCTGCCAGCAGGCGTTGCCATAGTCGGAGGCAGCGCGCACGCCCTCCCAGTGCGCCGCGGGTTGCGGCGGTTTCCAGCGCAAATCGCCGACCGGAGGCGCGGCGTAAGGAATGCCGCGATAGACGCGCACGTCGGGACTCTTGCCCAAGGTCCCGGAGACTTTGCCCTGCTCGACCTTGACGGCATCGGCGGCCGCCGCCCAGGATTGCGAAGCAAAAGCTGCGAACAGAATTCCGCACAGCAGGTAGCTCAGCGATCGTTTCATGACGTTACCGTTCCTTTCGACTAAATGATGTGGAGATAGTGGATGAGCAAACCCGCGAGCGCTCCGCCGATGCCGGTGCCAATCAGCGAGATCGGCGCATACCCCCAGTCCGAATGGCCCTTTCCGGCAATGGGCAGAATCTGGTGAGCGATTCGAGAACCGAGATCGCGCGCGGGATTCATGCTGGTGCCCGTTGGCCCGGCCATCGAAATGATGATCGCCCAAACGAGTCCGCCGACCAGGAACGGGGTGAGCGATCCGGCCACCGCACCCGACCTGGCAACTCGGGAAACGATGGAGACGGCAACAAACACAAGGGTGAAGGTGGGGACGATCTCGGCGATCAAGTTCTTCGGTACGTTGGGAATCGCCGGATGGCTGCAAAAGCAAGCAAGCTTGTGCCAGGGATCCGGCGTCTCCGCCCAGTGAGGTAGGTATTGCAGCCAGACGATCACCGAGCCTACAAACCCGCCGAGCATTTGCGCCGCGAAATACGGCAAGACCTTGGAATAATCGCCGGTCGCTATGGCCACCGCGAGGGTAACCACTGGATTGATGTGCGCGTCGGCGCTACCGCAGGCGTTGGCGGTGAAAATCCCCGCCATGGCGGCGAAACCCCATCCCGTGGCGACGGCGATCCAGCCGCCGCCCAGACCCTTCGAGCGCCCCAGGGAAACGCAGGCGATGACGCCATTCCCCACAATCACCAGAACCAGAGTGCCCATGAACTCACCCACCATTGCGGCATGCATCGTTTGACCTCGTGTTTTTTGGATTAGGAGCCAGCGAGCGTGCGGTGCTTCCAAGCCATCGGCCCCCCGGGTCGCGCTTCGGTGCCGGGAGCATACTACAGCTCTCGAAAAGCGAGAAGCGCTCACAGAGCTCGAAGCGCGCGGCGCGCCGAACCAACTGCGACAGGCGATTGACGCACCGACCGAAGAAGATTCCACGCGGCATGCACGAATCAACCACGCGCCG
>Ga0210409_10003692_pt1 | contig 16887 bp, 10 predicted proteins | sample IncBWH17MmetaG_FD_161649 | JGI IMG/M metagenome (GOLD analysis project Ga0210409, IMG submission 161649) | Forest soil microbial communities from Barre Woods Harvard Forest LTER site, Petersham, Massachusetts, United States - Inc-BW-H-17-M | ecosystem: Environmental > Terrestrial > Soil >...
ATCCATGAGCGCCCTCATCAAGTAAATGCCTCGGCCATATTCGGACTCGAGGCTAGCGATGGCTGTTGGATCCCCGACCTTGTTGGGATCAAACCCTTTTCCCTCGTCCTTGACAATGATTGACACTTCGCCACCGAATTGAATGCGGCAATGGATCTGAACTTTCTTCTCGGCGTCCTGATGATTGCCGTGAAGCACCGCATTCGCTAACGCTTCGCGAAGTGCAATTTCAACGGCACGTTCGTGTCCGGTTACACAATTGCATTCCTGGATCATGGTCATGAGCCAATCTACGGCTCCTGAGATCGCGTTGATTTCGCTTCGCATAGTGATCGACAAGGCCGCATTCGGACCCGCTATGTGCGGCTGACTGGATAACGAGGTAAGATTGAACTGCGAATGCATTTCGTTTCGACCCCACTCCACTGCAACACACTCAGATTCTGGCACGCTAGAGAAGTTACGAACTCTCATTGCGAATCATCATGATGCCCGTAACACGCGTGGGAATCGTCCTCGATACCTCGAACGTGGTGTGTAAGCTGACTAGTCATTGAGTCCGGCAGTGCAGCACAATCGATTCGTGTCGATGTGACCGCGAGGTCCTCCGCATCATCCGAACGCTGAGGCAGAATTTGTGCCGAAGGAGAATATGAAGACCAGACCGAATCTCGGGTTAGCCATCGTCGGAGGCTTGGTAGGAACACCAGCCATGACAGTAGCGGTATATCTCCTCGCCACGCTGGTACATGTGAAAATGAACATCGTGGACATGTTGGCGACGATGCTTGGTGGCTGGAAGAAGGGAATGTTGGCTCACGTGCTGAACGGCGCAAGCGTGTTTCCTTTGGCCTATGCGGTTTTCTTTCTAACGTTTTCTCCTGGGCCCGAGCTACGTGAAGGGGCTGACCTTCGGGCTAACGCTATGGCTAGCCTCACAATTGGTAGTTCTGCCAATGATCGGGGCGGGTGTGTTCAGTTCCGACATGGGTGGGATTCAGGGCCGGAGGGACGTTGCTGTTCGGTCACCTGATCTACGGCGTGTTGCTGGGTTGGGTTGGCTGGAGGTGCTATCGAGAGGACGTCCGTGGCTGAACCGCGGACAAAGCAAGCGGCTTAGCCAGTTCCGCGGCGGGCGAGACACTCACACGCTCGCGGTCTTGAAGGCGATGGGCAAATCCAGACCGGCGCGGTTCCTCCCCCAGACTGAATGATTTCGATTACCCTTGTGAGCTTTCCGACGTGGCCACGAGATTCGAACCTCGCTTATAGTCACCTGGCCCCCAAGAATCATGCTCTTGATGGCCAATCCCGCAGCTACTAACTACCCACAGTTTTATGCCGCGCAAAATGCATGGAGAATCATGAAACTTTTCGTGCCTGAGCGGATCAGATCAACAGACTGAACCTAGATAGGAGCTGTGATGAATCAGGTTTGCCTGACCAAATCGGCCAAGGCCGCGCGTTGAGCCGCGAAACTGAGTTCTGGTCTGTTGGACTCCATTCTTAGAAAGCTCCCAAGTCGGCCAATGCGAATGTGCTGGTCGGCTACGAGACGAGTGATGATGCGGCAGTCTATCGTCTGAGCAACGACTTAGCTTTAGTGCAGACGGTCGATTTTCTGACACCGGTTACTGACGATCCTTTCATGTACGGCCAAATCGCTGCGGCTAATTCATTGAGCTATGTCTATGCGACGGGTGGGGAGCCCATCTCCGCACTCAGCATACTGGCATCCTTCGTCCGGTGACCTTGAAGTACTCGAGCGAATTTTGCGAGGTGGACTGGCCACCATGGAGGAAGCGAACTGCAGCCTAGTGGGGGGACATTCGATCGCGGACGAGGAAATGAAATTTGGTTATGCGGTCACAGGCCCGCGGATGTGTGCGCCAACGTCCCGCTCTCCCGGATCGATTCGGAGGTTCATCCGCTGCGGCGTGCGAAGGACGGCGATGCCGGCATGGGGCAAGATCATGGCGGGCAGCGAGATCTGGCAGGTCGTTGCGCTTCTCGACCACTTGGACAACCTCCCGCCCGCAGTTGGCCAGGAGCTTCACAGGCCAGCCTTGAGCAATTCCTGACCTTCGTTGCTAACGTCGAACGCTTGCAGAGCCGACGCTGTTCTGCTTGGCTTCCTCGAACGACAAGCCGGATCGCTCGCATGTTTCATCATCGGCTTCGCAGGCCAAATTGTTCCGTTCGCGTCGCACGTCGGCGACCTCCCTCGAGTCGCTTGGAGTGAGGAGTGAGTCATCGCAGTAGCCATCCCCTGCCTTGCATGCCAGGAGATTCCTTTCATAGCCGATAGTGGCAATCTGCTTAGCTTCCATCGGGGTCAGCAAGGACTGATCACACAATTGCGGGTCAGTCTGACACGTAAGCAGATTGTGTTGTCGTTCAAGTTCATGAACCTTCGCAATCTCCGCGGCTGTTAGGAGAGAATAGTCGCAAGCACTCGCCCCGGTCTCACAATTCAGCTTGTTCTGCTCTTTCTGGATTTGTGCAACCGCTTCGGACTGAGATGGTGTGAGGAGAGCGTGATCGCATATACCGATCGTTGTTTCACACGCAAGAGCATTACGGTGCTGTTCCACCGTGGCGACATTTTTCGACTCCGCTGGAGTCAGCGCCGAATGGTTGCACTCGCCATTTCCGGTGAAGCATACCCACAGGTTCTCATCATGCTGCAGGTCAGCGATTTGTTGTGCCTGTGCGTTCGTAAGCAGTGATCGATCGCAAGCCTCGAATCCATCCAGGCAATCGCGAAGGTTCTGCTCTCTGTTACTGGCTGTCGGCGACGTCTGGCCGGACACTGTATAGACAAGACTTGCGAAGAGCACAAAGAAGATCAGGGAGCGCAGCATGCCACATCCTTTCGCATTTGGGAAAACGTTTATGTTTATCTCTATGTTTGCCTCGGAAGCCCGCAGAAGGTGTTGTAGAGCCAAGCAAATAGAAGACCTGCGAGGGCCCCATCCACGAGTCCATCGAGTGTGCCCACCATGTCCCGCCTCAGCTGGAAATGGAGAAAGCGTTCGTCCGTTTACAACACGGTGCGTTTGCACAGCGCGATCGGCTATGTGACGCCGCAGGACATGCTGGCGGGGCGACAGGCCGAGATCCACGCAGCTCGCGATCGCAAGCTGGAACAAGCTCGTCGGCAGCGGCAACTTCGCCGGCAACAGGCAACGTCTTCGACCTTTGCACCAGCCGCAGCTACAATGACTTCGCCAGGTGAAACGGAAGCGGGCTCTGCGGGGACGCAACCATGCTGAGGGATAACCTGGCGGGGCTCATCGGGCCGATGTTGAGCAGCGCGGGAGTCAACCCTCTCGCGCTGTGCATTACCAGGAAAAAGTCATCGGACGATAGACTCCCATGCCTTGAAAATCCCCGCCCCGAAGGGGCGGAATCTACACTAACGGAGAACGCCCCTTCTCCATTTCACGCTGAGCCAAAACATTAGGATCACGTTCCTTCGACGCTACTTTTGCCCTTTCTTCAGTCATGCAAGTTGGGAATACTCCCTCAAAACGAGCAAAATTTTACTCTCAAAAAGGGCGACCTTGGTTTTCAGCAACTTGCGAAGATACCCATCGTTCACTTGCTCTAGCCGCCATTTTGGTGAATCAGCGAGTCTGCATCTTCCTGCAGAACTTGAGGCGCGACTCCGATTATGTGTTTTCCGGTTTGTGCGCTGACTTGGTTCTTGAAGGCGTTCAGAATATTTGAGGCAGTGACATGATCCCCGTTCGTAGCAGCTGTAGACGCTGCGTTGAGTTTAGCTGAAAGAGCATTTGCTATTCCGGAGTTGTCCATTAGCGCTAATTGTAGGCTGTTTGCGATATCGGCCAGCGTGCTCGCGAAAGTAGCCATGCGACTAACTGTGGACCCGGTGGTTGATGTCGGTGAAAACTCAATCTGGAAAGTTGAGCTCGATCCGTTATTTGCGACACCGACCAGCGTTAGGCTTCCGGCTGTACCGTCTTCGGAGTAAAAGTGCACGCTGACATTGTAGAGACCTTGTGCGACTCCGCTTACGGTAAGGGCATATGGTCCCGCCGTAGGCGTGAGCACCTGTATAGAATGAGTCAGGCCGGTAGTGGTCTCTCCCGTCACGTCATCGGCTACCTGAGTTCTCAGGTACGCGGATTTGGGGATTTCATGTACCGTACCAGCGGCCGTGTCGAAGCCGGTCCTCCGGCCACTTGAATCAGTGACGAGCAGATCAGCGTCATCTCCGACACTTAGATTGAGCTCACTCATATCTGTGGGATCCCGAACTACACCTACTGTTTGCGGCGCAGGCGATCTCTGATAATAGCTTTGTAATGTCGTCTGCGAATATCCGGGGTCCTGGATGGTGTATTGGCTACCGTCTGTTGCAGTTCCCTGTTTTCCGGTCACGACAACGAAATGTGTACCGTGCGGAGAAGTAACCTGTTCAATCACGGGGAGGTTGTCCACACAGAGTGCATGATCAAGAGCTACTGAACCGTCAAACGTAAATTTGTTGCGTTGCTGATTATTGCCAATGTAACGCGGCGTGTTGAACCAATCCACGTTGCCCTGTGCGTCGAACTGTCCGCCCAGACTTGTGAGATCAATTGTGTTTGACATGAATTCATTGAACTCTTGGGGGCTAAGAGCCTGGGGTCCGGTTCGCTCTTGGATACTACTGACGCCCACGTGACTCGTTGCGATCGACAAAGCAGTAACCGCGCATCCATAAGCATTCATGAGCTTGGGAGTTAGAATGTTGCTTCCGGTAGCGCAAGGCCCATCGCACAACTGCAGGGTGTTCGCACTTCGAGGAAAGCAACTGGCTACCTCGCATCGCTTATTGTAAACGGATAGGTAATAATTTCCTGAAGACCCGCCAATCGCTGCATTAGCCCCGGGAACAGAGCTGAGAAGCGTAGCCAGACCGTACAAGCTATTGGTGGAAGACGCGAGTGGAATGCGAAAGGTAGACGTGCCGTTCTGCAATTGCATTACCCCGGTCTGGGATACTGGCGTGGACCCCAGCGTTGCGTATCGAGTGGTCGTGATGTACGACTGATCGTAAGGTGTGCCAGTGAACTGCGTCCATGCGGGCACAGCAGGTGTTATCGTACAGTCGACTGTGATGCTGAGCGCTTGCGAAGCAACTGCCCCCGCAGAATCCGTGACTTCAACTGTAAAATTAAATGTCCCTCCGGCCGTAAGTGTGCCGGAAATCACGTTACCTGAAAGGTTAATGCCGTCCGGTGTTGCACCAGAGGATATTGACCACGTATATGGCGGTGTTCCCCCCGTTGCGATCAAGGTTTGCGGCGTATACACCGAATTCACGTTTCCATCCGGCAAGGACGTGGTCGTAATACCCAGAGACCCTGATGTATTCAGTTGATAAAGTGAAACAATGATCCAGTGGTTCGGATCGTTATCGTAAGGGTACCAGTCGAACTGGAACAAGACGATTTGTCCAAAGGTGTGGTTGAGCATGACAACTGAACCGGGAACGTAGCTGAGAGGAGCGCTCACTCCGCTGGATGCATTGCCATCCCAGACAACTGGGTTGCCTCCTTGCAGATTCGAACTCACCGTGACGACTTCATATCGTCCAGGAGGAACGTTAATGAAGTAAGGACCTGGGCCGAGTGGGTCGATACAAAAATAAGGATTAGGGGAAGTAGGACCGCAGCCAGCGGTGTTAGTCAGATAGTTGACATTGAATGTTCCGATCAGTTGCTGAGCATTTGCACGGCCGGCGAAAATCAGAATCGGCAGCAATACTGCTACAAGCGAGACTCTGAAAGAATACAAATGCATGGCGGACCTTCCTTCTTGCTCAAAGTTCAGTTGCTTCAGCGTGAGGAAAAAAAGCGCGAGCCCAACAGCAACGAGGAGGAAACGGGGCCTAGCGGGTCACGTGTGTATTTCGGGACCGGACTCCGCTGATCAGCAGGGGCATGCTGAACGCTTGGACCGTACAACCAGTTTCTTACGCTGTCAAGTTGTCCCGTCAAGTTGTCCCTCGAAATTTTGCATGCAAATTCGTTAGCGCAAAACAGAGGTCTGCGACGGAGTCAAATGACTGAGAACACTTTTTGGTCCAGTTTGGGTCCAGTTAACGCCGGATAACTTCTAATGCGACTACGAGGCTCTCAGAACAGACTAAGCAAATCAACAGGTTAGGTACCGGAAACCATTTTCGGGATAAGGATCTGAGGTTTCAGGTTCTCATTTCAAAAGGGTTTCGCGCACACATAAGAGTTCGAAAATCGTCCTCTAGGGCCGACGAACTTCTTCTAAATCAATCGTTTACAGCCTACGAAAAACTGAATGACACCCTGGCGAGTGACCAGAGGCTCAGGTGGCTGTCTTTGCCGTGTGCAATCAGTAGCTTGAAAACTCAGAAGTCCCTGAAAGGGTGTCAGAGGGTTTACATTCAATTCGTAGAGGTGCATAAGAGCCACTGGGCAAGGAGTAAGCGGATGGTTGTGCTTGCCATCCATTCGCTGAACCCGGACGGCTAACGCACCTGCCTATCACGCAGGAGACCGCGGGTTCGAGTCCCGCCGCTCCCGCCATTTGCGACCGCGGTTCTCATGCAGAAACTGTCAAGCGCCAACAGAGCTTGGCAGCTATGTCAGGACTTTGTTCAAAAAGCGAAGAGTTGTTTGCCGTGAACGATCTTTCAGACTGGGTATGGAGGTCCGCTTTGGGACTTGCTTGACTTGCTACCCCTTTCGCTGGCGAAGCTCTGCCTAGCATCACCGTAGACGTCGATCTCCCAGTTGGCGTGGGCTTTGTGCATTTCTTCATGAATGCAATGACCTCGCCAATCGGAACGACGGGATCAGCATCACCAATGCAACACAAGAATTTTGGCTCGGATGGCGTTCTGCTCTGTCGGAATCGGTGCACTCAAAACGCCATGCAAGGAAAGAACCCCTCTGACAGGAACGCCAGCGCGCGCTAGTACGACCACACCGCATCCACCGAGACAATACCTTACCGCCACGATTTTGCTTTTCGCACACGCGGATCGAATCTGAAAGCGCCTTAAGCGCAGCGTAGAGTCGACTGATTCGAACAGCAAGGAAGGGGCTGCAACTGTCATTGGGAACTCAGGAGGCGCAGGGCAAACGCCGACCCCAAAAAGATTCGGTACGTAAACTGTGTAACCTGGTTTGCTAATCGGTCCGCGCGCTGGCAAATGCCTGAACTGACATCGAGCCAAATTGGGACCACGAGAACGCCCGGAAGTTTCCGCGCTCCTTTTCGCGTTACGAGATAGCTTTCAAGTTTCCGGTCAGCAACGACTTCACGGGACAAGCGCTCGCACTCAAGGAACTACGCACAGGGTGATGACAAGACCAAAAAGGCCGAAGCGGTATTCCATTGCATATTTGGCGGGGGCAGATTATACCTCAACGTTAACTCCGTTAAGACGTGGTGCAAGTTTGCACCGCCCCTTGCGTGATAAGCACTGGGAAACTATGTTTTGGCGAATCGCCACTGCGAGCGTTCTTGCGATTGCTAGATTCCTACTAGGTCTGCGCTATCGAGCGGCTAAGCAGTTTGTAGGCCCGCTTCTCTATCGGTGGTTATCCTTTCTGAGTGCATTTGGGCAAGACGACAGTAGAGCAAAGCTTGCAATGGAGCTTGGTTCGATTCTCATCGACCTCTCTGATTACAATGGAGCGCTTGCCGCCCTGCAAGATGCCCTGAGATTCTTTCACGAACACAATGTTCCCCTCATCTCCGCGAGCATTCTGGGAAGAATCGGCAACTGCCATTCCTATCTAGGAGGCAATGAGAGTGCGCTCGCATGTTTTCAGGAAGCCTTAACTATCCAGCGAAGATTTCAGGACCGAAACGGAGAGGCGATCTCTCTGACTGACATTGCTCGAGTCGAAGCATTACTTGGCCGGAAGCATATTGCGATGGCCCACTATGAGCATGCTCTAGCACTTTCCCAGACTGTTGGCAATGTTCGAAATGAGGCAACAGTTTTGTCTAGTTTGGGGCTGCTTTTTATTGATCTTGGTGACAACGATAAGGCACAGCTACTCCTCCGGGACGCGCTTGTACTTCGCAAGCGAGGTCGAGATTCACGAGGGGAAGCTTACACCCTGAATACCATAGGGTATCTGAATTGGAGATCCGGCCACTACGAGAGTGCGTTGGGACGCTACAAAGCCGCGTCGAGCCTGGCACACTCACTCGGCGAAAAGCGGCTCGAGTGCGGAGTTCACAATAACGTTGGACGGCTCTTCTCGTCCCAAAGGCGGTTTCTTGAGGCGATTGCAGAATACGAGGCTACCATCGAACTCGCACGAGAGATAGGAGAGCGTCGGGTGGAGGCGGTTTCGCTATTGAATCTAGGGCGTGCCTATGTTGATTCTGGACAGCTCGAACCTGCAATACAGTCTTTCAGTGAGGGCTTGGCTTTGGTAACCGAAGTCGGCGACAAGGCGATGGAGGTCGTCGGTCTTCACGGTCTCGCAGAATGCGCTTATGCCCAAGGGCAATCATTCGCGGCTCGCGAGAAAATCGAGCTAGCCCTTGAGATTATTGAGTCTGAGCGAAGTCACATAAGCAGTCACGAACTTAGGACTGCGTATTCGGCTTCGGCATATCAGTTCTACTCTTTGTATGTCGACATTTTGATGACTCTCGACAAGGGGCAACCCAATCACGGGTTCGCTGAACTTGCGCTGAAAACAAATGAGCGACTAAAAGCCCGGAGCTTGTTCGAAATGCTCGCCGAGGCCCGGAACGATGTCGAAGGCTCAGAGACAAGACTCGTGTCTCTGGTAAATTCCATCAGAGCAAAGCTCGAGCAACTCTCCGAAGAGCGGGTCCGAGCTGAACTATTGAACTCTAACCAAGAGCAGAAAGTCGTTGAGGAGTTAGTTGCTGCTGAGACCGAATATGACCGCGCCGTGCAGAGGCTCGGCAATAGCCGCAGATCTTTCGAAAACGCCTATCCACCACCGCTATCGATTGAGGACATTAGACGGCAAGTACTGGACGACGAATCGATTCTGCTCAGTTTTATGTTCAACGAAAGAAAAGGCCACCTTTGGATTGTAAGCCGAGATGCCTTTTACTCCCTCCCGCTCCCGAACCGAAGCGAAATCGATAATTCTGTATCAATCGTCTACCGCTCCCTCATTGCCAGGACGCTCTTTATTCCAGGAGAAACACAAAACGCACGCGCCGCACGAATCGCAGCAGCAGATCTCGACTTTCTGCCCGCTGCAAAAGAACTATCAGCGTCGATTCTTGGTCCTGCCCGCAAATACCTAAATAGAAGGCGGCTGTTGGTTGTCGCAGATGGTCCGCTGCTTCATCTACCAATGGCTGTTTTGCCGCTATCTACATCAAATTCGGACTACGTACCGATCGTTTACGATCACGAGGTCATCGCTCTGCCTTCGGCATCGCTTGTTGGTCAACTCAGGACCCAATTCGAACACGAAAGCTCCCACCCTAAACAGATTTCCATCTTTGCCGACCCAGTCTTTTCTGCAGAAGACACGAGACTACATCTCGCGAAAACACTGAGAGGTCCTAACCGCGTTCAACCCTATCTGGACAATGGCGATGTACACGAAGCCATTCGCAATGCTGCGGAATGGCGGGGAGGCGCGAAAAGCGCGAGCCTGCTACCACGATTACCGGGAACTCGAACCGAAGCAATGGCTATCAGCGCGCTAGTGTCCGAGAACAACAGACTACTCGCATTAGATTTCGACGCATCGTTGAACCGACTGCTCGAGACAGACGTAGCGAACTCCCAGATCCTTCATTTTGCCACTCACGGTATTCTTGATCCGGAACACGCCAACCTGAGTGGAATCATGCTTTCCCTTTTCCAAAAAGATGGCTCACGTCAAGCTGGCTTCTTGAGCGCCAGACACGTCCTATCCAAACGCTTCAATTCATCCTTGGCAGTATTGAGCGCCTGCCGTACAGGTATAGGCCGCGAGATAGTCGGGGATGGTCTCGTCGGACTTCCCCGCGCATTTATGTTCTCCGGCGTTCGGCGGCTTCTAGTTACAATGTGGGCTGTAGACGATGCCGCAACATCCGATTTTATGGCCGCCTTTTACAGAGAATTGCTCGGCTCAGCAAATGCAGACCCCTCATCAGTACTCCGTACAACGCAACTGCAGACCATGAAGCATTCCGAACGTTCCTTTCCGTATTTTTGGGGCGCGTTTAGTCTATATGGCGATTGGAAACCCTTTCGATTGGCTTTACACTCTCACCCCACTAAATAACCCTTCACCCTCGGTACAGCAGTCTTGCTCGGTGGAGTTTCACATCTCTTGCGCTAGCTCCAGCGCCCTCTACATTTGGGGATCTTCGCCCGCGAGGAGTTGTTCAGGGCGTTGCGGCACAGTAGTGCTGGGCTTCGATCAGCGTGCCCTGCGTGAGATAGGCGGACACGGGATCCGCCGCGCCTGTCACGCTAGACACTCCCATACAGAAGCGCTTGTTCTAGCGTACCGTTTCCCGAGATGCCTGGGTGCTCCCTACTCAGCTACAATCCATGCACTGAGGTCACCACTGATGTCTGCTGCTCTGTGGCCCATACTAGCCGCGATTGTCGGTGCTGGCGTCGGCACAATTGCGTACCGCGTTCAACAAATTGTTGCTTTTCGGCGTGCATTTGTTAATGTTGGATTCTTAGAAGGCCGGACTTCACTTTGGACTGTCCGGACCATTCTCGCCGCCACCAGCGATTCTCCGTCGCACGCCCCTCCTGAACAAGAATTGGCATTGAGACAGCGCCTCGCGTCTACTGATGTCTGCTTGTATCACAAAGGTGACTATCAGTTGGGCCTGCAACTGGCTTTCCAAGGGCGCGCGTATGCCAGGCACCACAACAGTGAATGGTGGAACGCGACATTCTGCTTGAGAGTAGCGTCAGCCTATAACTATCTCGGCTCGTACGAGGACGCGATTGAGTGTGATCTCCAGGCACGTGCCGTGTTTGAACGAATTGGAGATCTTCGGTCCTGCGCAAAAGTCATACTCCATCTAGGCCAATGCCAAATCGGAACAGGTGATTATGATGCAGCACTCGAGTCTTTTGAGCGCGCGTTAACCTTGCGCAAACAACTGAAATCCATTGAGGAAGTACCAACAATCCTATTCGACATTGGGATTGTCTACTTCAACCGAGGTCAGTTCGACTCTGCACTTGCGTACTATCAACACGCCCTAATCCTCCACAAGCTTTACGGTACTCCGTACTCCGTTGCACTGATAGTCAGTTCGATCGGAAGCGTGTACTACAGCATGGGCCACCATGCCAAAGCGAGGCGGCATCTGTTGGAAGCCCTTCATGTTCTTCGAGGGCTGCCAAACACGAGGGATCTCGCGTTTGCATGCATGAACCTCTGCTTGGTTGATACGGCGCTTCAAAGATACCCCGAAGCAGAAAAGTGTGGCACTCGAGCTCTTAAAATGCTTCACGAAATCGGCAATCGAAGATTGATTGCTTGGGCTCATAGCGGGCTTGGCAAAATGTATCTAAACGTAGGAAATTACGAACTCGCGCAGCGGCACCTTGCCACGGCTTTGAGAATTCGGAACAGACTTAACAATCTGCAAGACATCGTCATAGGCCTAAGCTTCTGCGCTGGACTTTACGTTGCTCGCGGGCGACTCGACTGCGCAAGACGCGTACTTGAAAAGGCAATTCGTTACCATGATCAGCTGTGCGAGCAAATTCCTTCACCTAGCCATATAGGAGCTTTTCAGGAGGCGCACCAGGGAAACCTGCACCCGCAGTATGCCCACGTTTTGTTCTTGCAGGAGCGCTACGAGGACGCCCTGCTTGCACTTGAGAGGGGTCGCGGCAAGGGCCTTATCCGCCAAATTGCAATCAGCGGCATAGATACAAGCAGAATCATGTCCTCCGACGATGCGTCTACGCTCGACAATGCTGCAAAAGAGCTAGGCGTCGCTCAGACTAGGCTGTGGAAGGAGCAGGGAAAATCGAATGGGCAAAATCCTGTCCTATCTGAAGCGAACCGAAGGTTCGAGGACGCGGATAGGTCCTACAAACTCCTCCGGGATGTTTTGTACGTACGTTATCCGGCGTACCGGACGCTACGTGAATCCCAGCCTGTTACTGCGACCCAACTCAAGGAAATAGCTCGGAGCTTTCCAGATAGCCTATACCTTCAATGGGCGGTTATAGACGAGCGGACCACGATCTTGTTTGCACTGTCTGAGCGAATGGGCATTCGGCATTTCGAAATTGGGATAGGCAAATCCGAACTTCGCGCCCGCGTTGTTGCGTGGCGAGAGTACATTATGAGAGGCGTGGATCAGATCGACCAAGAGGCAATAAAACTATACCAGTACCTATTCGGGCCCTTGGAGAAGACCGGCGCGCTCCAACCCGGTAGCTACGCTCGGTTAGTGCTAGTTGCAGATGATCCCCTTTTGGATCTCCCATTCGCTGCGCTTGTTGACGCTGACCACCGACATCTTGTCGATCGCTACGCTCTTTCGTATTCAATTTCATTCGCGCTTTCCACTCCCTTGGAAAATCGCAGGCCTGCTGTCAGAACGTTCTTGGGAATAGCGGACCCGATCGATCACAGTTTGCACCCATCTCGCAGGCAGACGGGCTTCGACGGTCTGAAGCATGCTCAAAGCGAATGTAAGGTACTGGGAAGCGAATTTATAGATTCATGTATTTTGACCGGCGCGGAAGCGATGATCGGCCGCTTGAGACGCGAGATCGACAAATTCGCGATACTGCACTTCGCGACCCACTCAGTCTTGGACCCCCAAGACGGTCTGCGCTCATGGCTACTACTAGCGGACGGTCAGCGGTTGGAGGGGCGTGAAATTGCAGGTATGTCGTTACCTGCGAAAATGGTAGTGTTATCCGCGTGCGAGACCGGTCGAGGAAGTGTCAGCGGCGGTGAAGGTCTTTTGGGTCTCGTTTGGGCCTTTCGAGCAGCAGGTTGTAAGAGCGTTGTGGCTTCGCATTGGAGCGTCAATGATGAAGCCACGGCGACCTTGATGCTTTTGTTCTACAAGAACTTGAAGAAAGGATCGCGTAAGGATGATGCTTTGCGAGATGCAATGGTGGGTTCGCGAAGACAGTACGCTGATTGTCGCAGTTGGGCCGGATTTCAAGTCTTTGGTGACGCTGGTCCTCTGGCAGCTGATTTCCCGTAATATCTGAAATGGAGGCCGCAATGAATGCGGGAATTGTCGTCTCTGCCATCACATTCGTTTACCTACTCGGACACTTTATAGTCTCACGTCAAAGCGGAAGAATTGACTCTGACACTGCTTACGACCTTGACCACTCGGCGGGGACACGAGGTTCAAACCGCAAATCGTCGGCGCGAATGTCGTACCAAATCCTCCTGAATGCACAATTGACGGAAATTGTCGTGACGTTCGCGCTGCTCTTTGCGGCTCTATTCATAATTTTGTCTGGCCAGTATGGGAACGATTCTCAGAAATGGGCTTTTGGCACCGTTGGCGCTTTGATAGGGCGATGGCTGAGAGCACCGTCTGCTAGACATCCTGAATGAGGTTAGAACGCCTATTACGCACTAGGACAATGTTCAGAATTGAGCCTGGAATCACCCTCTTGTCATAAGGATTCAAAGCCTCGAAGCGATCGACAATTTCCCGAACCTTTTTCCAGGTCAATGCTTTGATGGCGTCGCTTCCATCCGGCATGCGCTGCATGCCTCCATTGCATCGGACTGGTGCGCCTTGTTCCGAGGACACGATGGCCATCGAATCGGTGTCGCACATAAGATAAGTTCTGCCTACATCTGCAACCATCCGTTCCAACATGGCCAGAAGCAATCTGCCGCCTGCTGTAATCAGAGAGGCCACAGGTGGGAAATACCAGGGACCTGGAACTTCCATGACGCAGGTTCGTTCACTCCCGCTCAGTTCTCCAGAAAAGATTCCGATTTTCTTTGCCTTGTTCTTTCCAACTTGGAGTTTGTTGACTTTGGCATAGATTCCATAGCACCCGGCATTGGCCAGGATTTTGAGAAAATAATAGAGAGGATCGCTCTTCTGTTTTCCCTTTCGCTCTTCAATGACTCTGCGAAAGAAATCATCCGTGTACGGATCGATCGAGCCTGTTCCCAACGTAACGGACTTCATGCCCTTCTGAACACCAATCGGTTCGATCCGAATTGCTCGCAAAATCTTCGCTGGTCTTCCCGTTGTTAGTGCTGATGCGACCACGTCAGGACCCACCGACCAAACCGGCGCATTTGACGTGAGCGAATTCAATCCTATGTTCGTTTGATCGACTGTCTGACCATCTCTATATACCGTTCGAACCGGAAAAATGCGCCTTTTTCCTCCAAATTACACCTTACCCGCTTCGCCTGTGGATCGGAGAGTTCTTCAGAGGTTCCCTAGCAAGACGAAGTGGATCAGTTGCCAGATGCCCGCCTCTTGCCGATCGCGCAGTCCTCGCCAGCAGACTCATCCGACTCGATGTCACACATGCTGAGCGTGCTGCATCAGGCGGAAGTAAACACGTTCGATGGAGCGAGTTACACGTGCGATGATCGATTTTCCTGGAGACAGGAAATGACGCTGAGATTGGAAGACTTTAAAGACGGCATGTCGAGAATCTCGAACAGACCGTGGCGTAGGCCCGCTCGAAAGCAGGTGTACGCCCCGTGCGCAAACCGTGCACTTATCGACCGTTTTCAGCTCATTTGGGTTAACTTTGAACGAAGAGCAGATTCCCCAAATTATTGAAAAGAATAAAAAATCTAGGTGCGAGACAGACGCGTTGGAAGAACTTTTTCTGCGCCCAAGGCAGGTGCGCTACCAGGCTGCGCTACGCCCCGACATTACTGGCAAAATTGATTCTAAAGCACGCCGTCACTTTGTTCCAATCGGGGTGTCCCGCATCGTCTGTGTACAGCCTCTCACGCGACAGCCAGAGTGAGCTTCACCACGCTCGCAGCCGGGAAGCGGAATACCGGCGCATCTCCCTTGATCTCCATCTGCGCCGATGTGGGAACGATAGCCTGCCGCTGCTCAAACGTATTGTGAGCATGAATGTCAGACGCGGTGAGCACGGTCGCACTTCCGCTCTTCGCCCGCCCTCCCCGGATCGCAATCTGGGCCTCGATCGGATTCTTGACATCCGGATTGACCGCCGTCAGCACCAGTTCTTTCCCGTGCAGGGATGCCGAACCTTGCAGTCCCCCAAAGCTTGCCGCCTGTCCGTCACGGTCGTAATGAATCGCCGGCACCGAAAACTCGGTTCTCAGCCCCGTTCCTCCCTGATGTGCCGCATACATGTCAAAAACGTGCCCGACCGGTGTGACGCAGAATCGATCTTCATGCGCTAGATAGAGACTGTTCAGGCAGTTGATCAATTGTGCGCAGCAACCAACGCCCACCTTCTCCGGATGCCGGTTGAATGTATCCAGAGTCATTCCGCTGAAGACCGCATCTCGCAGAGTCGGCAACTGCTCCAATTGATCCCCGGGCGTAAGTTCGCTGCCGGGCTTATACCACGGGCCCCATTCGTCTACCACCAGCTTGATGTGGTGCTCGGGATCGAACTCGCCCATGGCGAGCCAGTGCCCCTTGATCAACGATTCCATGACATCGCCCTGGCGCAGCAATTCGTACCAGTCCACTTCGTCGAAGTTGACCGCATCCCCTTTTCCTTTATTCCAGTCGGATGTCTTCCCTCGGCTCAGGTTCCAGGCGTAGTAGTGCAGCGCTACGCCGAAAATTCCCCGGACTTCACTCCTCCCCTTGCGCACAATCTCTTCCAGAAATCCGCGGGTCCAGTCCCACTTGTCGTCATTGGGTCCAGACGCAACAAAGGACAGGTCCGCCCCGGGATACCCCGGCGCCCATGCTGTGAACCGGCGATATTCCACGGCGTACTCTTGAGGCGTGAAGTTCCCACCACATCCCCAGGACTCATTTCCGACGCCCCAGTAGTGAACGTTGAAAGGATCTTTGAATCCCGCGGCTGCGCGCATGTCGGCCAATGTCGTGCTGCCCGCAGGGGAATTGCAGTACTCAATCCAGCGGTTAAACTCCTGAGCGGGAAGGCTGCGCAGGTTCGCCGCGAGATATGGTTGAGCCCCTATCGCCCGGCAGAACTGTACAAACTCGTTCGTGCCGAAGTGGTTTGGATCGTAGCGGTGCGCGTCGGGAGCTCCAGGCTTCTCGCCGCCGTTCCAGAAATTCGTGCGCCGCGGGCGCTTGTCAACCGGGCCGATTCCGTCGCGCCAGTCATAGCTATCTGCGAAGCAGCCGCCCGGAAAGCGAACAATCGCGGGATTGATCTTCTTCATCTCATCGATCAGTTCCTTGCGAATGCCGCCAACGTTGGGCACCCTCGAGTTCTCACCGACCCATATACCGTCGTAAATCACTCCGCTGAGATTCTCCGTGAAATGGCCATAGATGTTGGGCGAGATCGTGCCTAGAGGTTCGTCCATCAGAATCTCAATCCGTCCCGGCACTGTCTGGGCTAAAATTTTAGGAGCGGACCGGGACACTAATAACCCGGCTCCCGCGGCTGCAATATTGCGAATGAATTCTCTCCGTTTCATCGGGTACTCCCTTATCGATTAGCCTCCCAGAGTAAATCTTTTGTGGAAGTGCATACCACTTTTCCCTGAGGGCAGAACCTGCGGCCACAATGCTCGATTGAACAAACACGCCAACCCTCCCGGGCCACGCGTTATAATTTTTCTCCAGTTATGCAGACGGGGCGTTATGCGCTGGTGGCTTATTTAAGAAGCCCGGCTGGCGAGTTCGTGGAAAATCTTCGGCGGGAGCTGCATCCGGACCTTCCCCACATGGCGGCTCACCTTTCGATCCTGCCACCTCGCC
>Ga0210409_10003693_pt1 | contig 16883 bp, 26 predicted proteins | sample IncBWH17MmetaG_FD_161649 | JGI IMG/M metagenome (GOLD analysis project Ga0210409, IMG submission 161649) | Forest soil microbial communities from Barre Woods Harvard Forest LTER site, Petersham, Massachusetts, United States - Inc-BW-H-17-M | ecosystem: Environmental > Terrestrial > Soil >...
GAGTTGGGCAAGGGTCTTCGCTTCACGACGAAAACGCGCGAGCCGCTCGGGATCCCGTGCCATTTCGGCAGGCAAGACTTTGAGTGCTACGTCGCGACCGAGTTTCGCGTCGGTAGCGCGATACACTTCGCCCATGCCGCCCGCGCCCAGCGGCGACTGGATCTCATACGGTCCGAGTTTTGTCCCCGGAGCGAGGGCCATGAGTGGCAGCAATTATAACCTCGGGTGCGGTTTCCAGTATCTCTGAGGCCCAGGCGGAGGCCAACCGGTTTCCGGGAATTGGTCGGGCCAGAAGTCGGCTTACAGGAAGCTTCACTAGTTATCCAGAAACGGGCTTCTGGGAAATTGCCCGCAACGAATCCCCGATTCTGAACGGATGGTCGGCCAACCGGAACTTGCGAACTCCGGTCGCGAATTCTCGGCGTGTCCAACCCACATCTAAGACTCGTTGGCTTGCCGGAAGATATCTTGCAGATTGACGCTGGGCCAGCGGACCGAACCTGTGTCCGCTGGAAATCGGATCGCGTCACTCTCCACGCCCCAACTGAGCCAGTCGAGAAATTGTTCTTTCTCGCCTTTGACAATCACCGGGTCACATCCAATACCGAGAGCACGCGTAATCGCGCGATGCGTATTCAGTTCATCTGCGAACCAATCGGCCCATTCGGGGATGCCAGGAATCCCATGGACCTGGGCGATGGAAGCCCAAACAAATCGGTTGTCGGAGCTTGCCAACAGAGTTCTTCCCGAGCTAGCAGACATATTTCCCGAGGCGAACTCTTCCGACATGCCGATGAGGTGGCGCAGCGGCTTCTTTCGGCCGGCAAGCTGGATCGAGCCTTTGACGCACTGTGCATTCCTCTCCAGACATACTCTGATCGGCTGCACGTCCGGCGCTTCCACCATGAACCGGTCTGTCATGGAGATGGCCGCACTGACCGCGGCGATCTGCGTGTCTCCTCCGATCACGGAAATCAAATGAGCCTTTGCCTGTCGCGGAGGATCCGGCAGCATCTCTCCGATAAATCGGTCCAGAAGCAACTTGAGGTTGGTCGTGGTCTTTTCCGTGCTCTTGACATAGGTCAGCCAGCCGAATCGAAGGTGTGCATTTTTCACTTGGAACTTCCTCAAATCTGAATGGCGAAGCGCCGGGCAGGATAGTGAAGAGGGAGATGTGTGTCGGCGCCAAGAGCGGCGTGGATTCGTATGAGGTCCTACCTCGCGCGCCGACGCACCCAGTGACGAACCAATTCGTATTCGGGAACGGCCGTCGGGCTGGTCTTGAACACTCTTATCAGACCGCGTCGCTTCAACGCGCGAACGGCAGTCTGCACGGCGGATTTAGATAGGCCCGTCCCATCAGATAGTTCTTGCAGGCTCAGTGCCACACGTTTTTCCTCCGCGCGGTAAAGTGCTGTCCAGAGAATGACGTAAACCAGGAACGCTGTCGGAACGCGATCGTGACCCGCGAGATCGGGCAGAAGCACGTCGATGACGTATTCATCAATCGGGATATGCTGCATGGCACTATAGCGTAACACACCATAGACCTCTTGCTAACGTAGCCCGTCGGCTTCAATAATCGCCTGGAGGCATGATGAATATGATCCGAGGAGTGAAGTTCGCTACCATTCCGGTCACCGACCAGGAGCGGGCGCTGGCTTTCTATACCGAAAAGCTGGGATTCCGTCTTTTAACCGATCAGCCTTTTAACGAGACACAACGCTGGATTGAACTTGGGGTTTCCGGCGGGGAAACACGCATCGTACTCTTCCATTTTGATGACGGGCTCCAGCCGGGCACAAAGATGAACATCACCTTCTGGACAGACGACGTTGAGCGAACGATTCATGAACTCGAGAGCAAGGGGGTGGAATTTGTCACGAAACCGCAGAAGGCCGACTGGGGCACGGCAGCCACGTTCAAGGACCTCGATGGCAATACATTTGTCATAACTTCGAAGTAAATCCGGAAGGAGGGCAGGAAATGCGCACTGTTCTGGCGGTTGTTGCCGGCTACCTGGTCTTCGCGGGATCTGCAGTTCTGTTCTTCCAGTTGTTGAATGTCGACCCACACTCGCCCGCTGCTGTCGGTTTCGAATCGGTCACAATAGGTTTCGGTCTTATCTCTGGCTCGCTCGGTGGATTTGTCGCGGGCAAAATTGCGCGGCGCAGGGACCTGACATGTGGAATCGTGCTGGCGCTCGTGATTGCCTTGGGCGCGACTGTTTCGATGATTGCCCGCCCCGGTGCTGGAGCGTTGTGGACCCAGACCGCCGCCCTGCTGCTCTTCGCGCCGGCATCGCTTGCCGGCGACTGGCTTCGCAGGCGAACGCGGCGAACCGCGTGAAGCAAGCAATTACGCCGGCCACGCCGTGAGCTGTATCACTTGTCAGGAGAGTCGGTCTGCTTCTTTTCATGGGTAAGAATCTGTGTCTTGCCATTGGCAAAGACCAGCGTCAATTCGTGGGAGAACCGCTCCCGATCATGGAGGATCTTGGCGCGGTCTTCTTCTTCTTCCCAATGGTCGGTAAACTTCACAGAACGCCAATGGGCAATATGGCGGTCTTCGCCTTCGCCGAATATCCCGTTGAGCATCCCTGCCGTACAGAGTAGGCCAACATGCCCACCATGCAATGGCGTAAGCGGTCGGCCTCGCACATCGCGCTGCTTGGGAAGAAGGACTCGACTAGCTTGACGATAGGCCGCGGAATCGAGCAGCAGATCCTCCACTTCATCCAATGGAATGCCTGTGTTGGTGAGTACGACAGGTCCAGAGGGCGGTACTTCGTAGGAGAGTGGCGGGCGGGCGGTCAGGTCGGCGAGATCAGGTTTCCAAGCCAGCATCTCTAACCAGCGCACACAGTTGTGCAACTCGGAATCGCGGAGGTGCTGGTGACGTTTGCGGCGCCTTCCTAGGACGACAACCTGCTTGTACTGGACACTCACCGGTTCGGTGAGGCGATACACGGCCAGATCGCCAAAATGCTCGCTCAGGATTCTGGCACACGGCTTCAACTGCAGTTGCGGGATCACAAAGACGAGAACGCCGCTCGGCTTCAGCCACCGGTATGTGTGCTCCAGAAACACCAGTTCCAAGCGCTGATTATTCGTCTGCCCCGACTCCAGGTCGTACGGAGGATTGACATAGAGAAGAGAGATTGAATCCGCCGGGCAGCGCACGTCCATTGTGTTCGCGTGCACTGTTTCGATTCCCAGGCTTCTGGACTGTCCGGCTCGATACGCATCAATTTCAATTCCGTAGCGCCGCGCGTGTGTCCCATCGACCAAATATGTGAAAGCCACGCCGTCTCCTACGCAGGGGTCAACTGCCGAAAATTCATCCGGGAAAGTCAGGCAATTCCTGAGACGCTCGGCTTCAGTTGGTAGAAGCGGGAAGAAACCAAGTTTTGCTTTGCCATGAGGACGCATCGAAAACCTCTTTGCGCATGAAACGCGATGGGTAGGAACTGAACTGCGTCGGTTGCTGCGTGGCGGGACGATGCAGTTCGGTGGCTTACGGAATATCTATGAACTATCTGTTTGGGTACAGACAAAGCCCTGATATCGTACTGGCTTAAGGAAGAGGAGAATCCGTTGACCGTTAACCTGTTAAGAAAAATGATGCTGATGATTTTCGCGATGACTGCTATGGCCAATGCACGCGACCAGCACGGACAATGGGCCGCAGCCGACAATCCGATTGCGAAGTTCATGATTGACGCGGAGAGGCAATGGGCAGAAGCTGCTTGCACTCACAACAAAATTGCGCAGAAGATTCTCGCCGAGGACTTCCAGGGCACCTCTCCGGAAGGACTACGCTACACAAAATCTGAAGAAGTTTCTGACACAGCGGACACATCCAAAAGCGCCAGGGATTGCCGGCTGATCGATGCGAAAGCCCGCTTTTTTGGAGACAGTCTCGCAATGGTGTATGGCAGCGAGAGTTCAGTCCGGAGAGAGAAAGATGGGACCGAGCAATCCCGCTGCCTCATTTGGACCGACACCTGGTTCAAGCGGAATGGTAACTGGCAGATCATCGCAGCCCAGGATACGCGCTTCGAGTGCAAGTAAGTGTGGGCATAGCTTCTTATTGCTCGATCATGACGCGGCATTCGGTCAGGTACCTGAAGGATACTCAATACGGGACGCGTCGGTAAACTCCCCTCTCGATCTCGACCCTCAGCTTTTTCATGATCTCCGGGGGATTGAAACCGATTCTCTGGAATTCCTCGGCCGCACGCTTCCTGGCATTCTGAAACGCTTCTTCGTCCTTCCAGACCGCTGAAGTCACAACGTTATGCCGGCTTCCACCATCGGTGTTTTCGTAAACAAAGCCCTCGACGAACCCAGGCAAGGTCCTGAGCAAGGCGGCACTTTTTCGCACCTCCGCTAGGAACTCAACCTTGGACCCTTCTGGAACGACGAACGTATCAATCAGAACGACTTCCACATGTCCTCCTTTTCTTTAGATAGGGGAAAATTCGCCTTCCTCTAGCTCTGACTCTCGCCACGAGCGGGAAGCGGTCCAGTCCGGCGCCATGCCAGCAGCGACAGCAAGAGACCAAGAACGACGGAACACGCCACTATGCCGATCGATTGCCACAGTTCCGGTTTGGCGGACATGAGCAGCACAATGCCAAAGAACACGGCGATTCGAATGCCCAGTGAAATCTTCAAAAATGGATCTTGTAGCCGTCGGAGCAATTCGGATTTCATTGTTGATGCCTCGACGGAGCTGCGGCGAATGGCGCGCATGCGTTTGCCTGTTAACGCGCCGAATGGCGCGATCAGCAGAAGGGCTACTATCGCTACCTTGGGCCACGCCAAGGCGAACGCCGACATTCGCACAGCTAGGTAGATCCCTGAAAGCAGCACGACGAAGATCGACCCGATTGCAAGCGAGGGAATGCCCGGAACGAGCTCAATCCATCGCTGCACCTCGCTCAAATCGGAAGCTCGCCACAGATGAAATAGCGAAAGGACCTCAAAACTCAGGCTGGCGAAAAGGCCGAGCACCGCCGCGACATGCAGGAACAGAATGATGGAATAGAGTGTCATTTGTGTCTCCGTTTCGATTAGTTCGCGATTCCGACAACCTTGCGGATCGATGTCCCATTCTCCGCGAGCTTGATCATCAAGTCGGCCACGTCAGCTCGCGAAATTTTGAGGCCAAAACGCGGCAGGTGCCCCTCTTGCATCCGGTATTTTCCGGTGTAGGGCTTATCAGTGAGTTCTGGTGGCCGCACCATCGTCCCAATCGAGCTCAGTGTTCGCGAAGATTCGTTCCATCGCCGAGGCATCGGCAACCGTTCTTGGAAGGAACAACCGACCAAGGAGGTAGGCGGGCGGAAAAATGGAATTCTTGAAGAGGAACGCGACCGACTCGACAACGGCTCTTCGGACTCCGGCAGCCGGCATCGCTGTGGTTAGAGCCCGAGCGAAGCGCTCCAGCAGATTTGAATTCGTTTCCGACCTCGGAGCCCGCGGACCAAATCCCGACAGGACTGCATCGTGACCTTGAATGACCTCCTGCAGTGAAGCACTGTTCAGCAGGTCTCCTTGCCTGACGTTGATGTGATCCCGGAATTCCTTGAGCCGTTCGGGCGAGCGAACGAATGCCGTAACCATATGGCCGCGTCCGAGTGCCTACTTGACGAGTTCGAGTCCGGTGCCGCCGGTCGCACCCAACACCACCAGTCTCAGGCTCGGTTGGTTGTGTCCACGTCCGTTGCCGCCAAGCTCGCTATCACTTTGCATAGTGGTTATAGATAACTCTACTTAATAAAGGATGCTATAATTTTCGCTTTGCCGAAGACCAAAAGAAGTCCTTACAAATCGCTGGTTCGCGAGCGCCAGGCCGCGGATACCCGCCGGCGGATTGTCGAAGCCACCCGGCAGCTTTTGCAGAGGGAAGGCTACGCCGGGATGACGATTGAGGCGATCGCTCACCAGGCGGAAGTCTCGGCTCAAAGCGTGTATGCCATTTTCAAATCGAAGACAGGCATTCTCATCGAACTACTCGATGAGTCGACGTTCGGGCCCGAATACGAGGAAGCCGTATGCAAAGCCCTGAGCGAGAAGGACCCGGAAACGCGCCTGCGACTGGCGGCACCGATCGCCAGGCAGATTCATGACGCCCTGAGCGCCACCTTCGATCTACTACGAGGGTCGGGTGTGGTCGCACCCGAACTGGCAAAGCTCGAACAACAGCGAGAACGCCTCCGTTACGAACGACAGGAGAGGATGATTGTCTCGTTGCAGGACGCAGGAAGGCTACGGCCAGATCTTGATTACACCACAACCCGCGACATCTTCTGGATGCTTACCGGCCGGGACGTTTACAGGATGCTCGTGCGTGAGCGTGGATGGTCTTCTCAGAAGTACCAAGACTGGCTTGCGGATACCCTTGTATGTTCACTGCTGAGTCCCGAAAGAAAAAAGCGAAATCTCGTTTCGAAGTAGTTCAAAGTCTCCGAATTCACCTCCTCAGGATCGCAGGTCGATGGAATATGGTTCCCGATGTCGACGACTGGCAAGGATGGGCCTGGCTGCGAGATCTTTATCCATGCTCCGAAATATGCCCTTGCCACATTGATCTAAGGTCTCGCAATGGCACTTGGTCATCAACTCCTTGAGCAAGGCACGCACTGCTTTTATCGCATCCATCAACTGATCCAGTTCCACAAGCTTTCTTTGTGACAGTTTTCGCCACCGTGCTGGGGGACGAGTGACGTCGCGGAAGCCAAAGAACAACTGCCGGATTTCGCTCAACGAAAACCCCAGTTGCCGCGCCCGTTGAATGATTGCGAGGCGGTAAAGTACGCTGGCGTCGTAGCGTCTCTGCCCGCTGAGTCGCTCCGCACGAGGAAGCAGGCCAATCCTCTCGTAATAGCGAATCGCCGACGGACGAAGGCGAATTTGCCGTGCCACCTGAGAGATGGTGAGTTGAGGCATGCGTCATTCTAACGCTCTCTTGATCGTCCTCTCCTTCGCTGGTGACAAGTTATTTACAAAACACATCTTGCCTTAAAGTCCACTTTAAGTTGTAACGTGACAAGAGAGCGGACGACCTTAGACACCTTTCCGCTCGCGGGAGAAATGAGTCATGCTGAAAACAAAATGGATAACGGTTCTCGTGCTGTGGTTCGCTATAGCGGACCTCTTGGCTCAGGCGGCTCCGCAAGTCGTTGATACAAAGAATACTTCGAGTCTCGACGCACAGAAAGAAAAACGTGCATTCGAGTCCCTGTTGAATCTCGTCGAGAAGGAGATCATCTCTGCGGTGGACGCCATGCCGGCCGACAAATTCGGGTTTGCCCCGACGGATGGCGAATTCAAGGGCGTGCGTACGTTCGGTCAAATGGTGAAACACTTCTCCGCCACCAATCACATTTTGGCTGCAGCAGCATTGGGAGAGGAGCCACCCGCTGAGGCTGGTGATGAACTTGGACCCGAAAGTGTCAGGACCAAGGCTGAAATTCTTGCCTATTTGAAAGGCTCATTTGTACATCTGGACAAAGCCGTCGAAGCTATCGGTCAGACCAACATCCCGGTGAATGCCTCACCGATCTCACCCCTGAAACGCGGCGAAGTGACTCGCTTGGCGCTCATAACAGAGACGCTGCTGCATGCTTATGACCATTATGGTCAGATGGTCGAGTACCTCCGAATGAACGGCGTCGTCCCACCGGCGAGCCGGCCATGACGAATCTTGATAAGCTGCCAATAGCTTGCTCTCTCACGAGCGCAGAACTGCGTGAGCGCGAGGCAACCCTTCTGGCCCAATTCAAATCGGCCATGATTAAGACTGAGGAACTTCAAGGGGGTTACGCTTTTCAAATTCCCGGCGACGGCGAGCTCATTCGGCAGGTAGCGGAATTGATCGTGGCAGAACGAGAATGCTGCCCGTTCTTAGTATTTGAGGTGAGTGCTCTGCCGAACATGGGACCGGTGACCGTCCGTGTGAGTGGTCCGGCTGGAACAAAGGAGTTCCTGATCAGCCTGCTGGGCCTGCCCGGGGAGGCCACCCCTGGCAGCCCGAACGAGGGTATCGCCGCCCCACAAGCAGGGCTGACTTCAGATCCTGCCGCCTGAGAAGTCACGCGCCACGAAAGGAGCTCTATGCCGCGGATCTCAGCACAAGAGTTCGCGCATTTGCCACTGCGGGTTCACGGATTCCTCGCCGACGTGCCGCTCCACGACGTGTGGGCGGTCGACCTACCGCGCTCTCGTTCCGGCATCACTCTGGATGAGTTTCTTAGAGCGGAAAAAGTCCATCAGTGCAGGCTTTCGCCGAGCGCGCGTGCGCTGTTGAGCGTCCGCCTCTCCATCGGCCGCCTGCTCGGCTGGGATCAAGAGCCGGTCGCGACCGCGTCCGAAGCCTTTGCCGCGCGTATGACAACCGTTGATTGCTCGAAGACGCTTGTTCCGAGCGGGACGCCTGAGGGGCTTTTCCGTGTCGTCTATCGCTTCGAGAACGAGCAACTCCTTGAGATAATCAACCGCACCGCGCACGCTGCGGCTCTGAGCGCTCTGGTCGAAACGGCGAACGCCTACCGCTTCTATTTCGGAGTTTACGTGCGCAGCGTCAGCCGTTTTACGCCGCTGTACATGTCTTTGATCGACCCATTCCGCAAGCATATTGTCTATCCGTCACTGCTTCGCTCGGTCCGCACGACCTGGGACACAACCTTCGGCACGGCCTGATGCGTTACGCCATGATCGACAGGTAAGCTAGCATGAAATCAGAGTTCCTGATTCGGCCCTGGACAGTGACGCAGCCACATGAAGATCACGATTCGACCGCTTACGCCGTCTCTCTGGCCGGCCCTTGAAGGCCTCTTCGGCAAGGCCGGTGCCTGCAATGGTTGCTGGTGCATGTATTGGAGGATCGGCCCCGAATATCACAAGCGACCGCGCGAGAAGAATAAGAGCGCACTCCGCAGAATCGTGCAACAGGGGCCCCCGCCGGGCTTGTTGGCTTTTGATGGTGAGCGGCCTGTAGGTTGGTGTCAGCTCACGCCGCGGCACGACTTGAGTTGGCTCAATCGCAAACCAACTCTCGAAGCCGTCGATGACACACCCGTCTGGTTGATCTCATGCTTTTATGTGCGACGTGGCTATCGCAGAAAAGGCGTCATGTCAGCTCTGGTCGTTGAGGCGTTGAAAGCCGTCAAGCGCGCCAACGCGCCGGCTCTGGAAGCATATCCAGTCGACACTGGGCAACCGGGCAGCACCTCCAACGTGTTCCCAGGTACAGCTTCCGCATTCAGGCGCCTCGGCTTCAAGACCATCGCTCGCCGCCAGCCCTCCCGACCAATCATGCGCCATAACTTGAGGGGGATTACTCCCTGATGCAGCAGCAGGAGGTTAGCACTCCTGCAGGATCAGAATATCAAACGAAACACTCTCTTAGTTATCGATCAATATTCCTCTGGCAGCAGTAACGTGGTCACGGAGCGATCGGCTTCGGTGATGATCCACAACCTGTCTGTTCTTGTGACCTCATAGCTGCTCATTAGGCGGAATCCATGCTTCAGGCTCAATTCATTTTCTGTTTTATCTTCCTGGCACAGATTGCCCCAGTCGCCGCGGAGATGTCTCGACAGAAATTCCAAAGGTGACTTATTGGTCTGCTCGAGTAAGGCGAGGGCACCGGCCGTGGCAACTAGGCGCCCCGATGGAAAAAGCGGAATTGTCGGTAAAGAGTTCATGATTCAGCTCCAGTTTCAGAGCTTGGCTCCACATCGACGGCTCGTTGCTCGTCACGATCGGAGGGCGCTCGGACCACGATGAGGTTCGCGTCGTCAGCTCTTCTTTTGGCGATCTTCGTGTAAAGGTGAATGACGTACAAAGACTCACATCCTTCACATCTCCCGTCGGGTTGGCGTCCATCGCGCTTGGGATCGTAGCGAGGGTGCCGCGTACACCTTCCATAGAAACGAAACCGAATTTTGAGCGACATCAAACACCTCACCAGTCCCCTCGCGCAGCACGGCTTCTGTTCAGCGCCTCGGCTACAAGATCGGCAAGCATGTCCGAAGCAGGTAGCTCCCGCACGGCGACGAACGAGCAGAAACCGTTCACCGGAATCGGCTGTTCCTCTTCAATACGGTATCCGCGTTCGATGTGTTCTTGTTTTCGTTTTTCGAATAGGTTGGCTCTGGTAGTCACACGAATTCTCATGGTCATCCTCGGTTCTTGTGTGCGGGTGAAGTACTTCAACTAGAAAGGAACAACAAAGACAACGACGGGAACGCCAACCGGGTCGGCGAATGGATTAAACTTGTACCTCAGCGCGTAATAACAAAGCGCCCAGTCTCACGCTGAACGGATTTTCGTTTCGCTATTTCAGAGCGTATGAGCCGCCTCCTACCGTCCCCACTGATGACCGTGCGTGCGTTCCACGAAGCGGCACACGCGGTCGCAGCGATCGAGTTGGGTATGGTTGAGGTAATGGTGCGAATCGGCCCTGATGGATCGGTGAGCGGGGTAGAAACCGATGCCGACATCAGCTTCGCTTGCCCTGCTCTGCACGACGAGCCAAGGTCGCGGACTCTGCAGCGCAGACTAATCGTCATACTGGCGGGCCCAGAATGGGAGTTGTTTGCCGCGGTTCAATCAAGAAGGAGGCAGGTTCTTCGCGAGCAACGGTCCGACTGTATCGCTATCGTTAAGGTCATCCGACAACTTCGTAATCTCTGCGGGATGCATGGTCGGGCATTGAAAAGATGCATCGAAGACGCCTGGAATGAAGCGGCCAGCATTCGCGTGCTCAGGAATGACCAATTGATGAACATCGCAGCAGTGCTGGATGCCTCTGGCGCACTCGACGACTCTGAATTGAGGTCACTCTTTGCGCAAAGCGCGTAGAGAGACTCCAAGCGGGGTTCAATGTGCTTCCTTGCGCATGCTTGATCGGCATGAGCTCAGACGGCGGTCGCAATCTCGAGCGATTGCCGCACAGTAGCGAACATTTTCATGATGGCCTATTCCAAACTTCCGGTCGACGAAATGATCCTCGCCCATCCGGGCAACGAGAAAACGGACACGTTGCAGTACTGGATTGAGGCGAGCGCCTATCTGTTCAACTTTGTTATCGAGGATCCGGACCTCGCTCGACTGCCTATTGCCGATCAACTGGACGTTCTGTTGCGCTTTTGGCGAACAAGGCGTCTCAGCGCCAAACAAGTTGACCTTGAGGATGCTGCGCTCGATCTCTCGTACTTCGGGCCAGTGGGAAAAGCTGTCCGGTATGTGACCGACAAGAAGAATCCCCAGTTCAGGAAGGAGTTTAAGCGGTTCGCAACCGACCCACCATCCGCCATCGGCTATCACTATCTCTTCTATATTGTCGGGACCCTTGCGGCAAATGCGTACCAAGTAGGATTCGTGGCGGAGGCTGGCAAACAGACCAAAAAGACTCCGGACTTGTGGGCGGAAAAGGGTGGCAAGCGGACCTGGATTGAAGCCAATGCGAAGCAACCGGTCAGAACGATTGACTCTCCTGAACGGGAATGGCAGCTGATCAGGGACATACTGGAGGAAAAAAAGCAGAAATTCAGCGAAGCTGTTTACTGTCCTGGCCTAATCGTTGCAGATATCTCTCCGATCGCCCATCGAATTAACAAACCGGGAACGCTGGACGGAGCTCCCTTGGTCAAGACAAATAAAGATTGTTGCCAGCCGTTGCCTGGAGGCGGCTTCCTGTGTCGACTGTATGACGATCCAGAGTGGGCCGCTCGCCCGGAGAATCGCGACAATGTATTCGCGTTTCTGGTTCAAGAATTTGCGACCATCGACCGTAGCAAGTACCACGTCGAGCAGTGTCTCGTCACGATTTCAAGAAGAGTCGTCTCCATAGGAAACAACTTGGCGTTTCCCCGCCAGCACCAGTTGATCGTAACGCGCAACGCAGAGGCCATCGCCCTCACGGAGTTATCGCGTTCCTTGTATGTGATTTGACGTGTACTCACGATTGTCATTGCGATCGTTGCTCGCCATTCGCCCCGCGGTTGGTGGCGATGTCTTCAAGGGCCATGAGGATCCGCTTCAACACTCCGAGATTGTCAACGCGTTCGAGACTGGCCAATCCGAGTGACCTCAAAATCGAAACCAGGGCCGCTGGTCCAGTCTTGGCCACAATTTCCTCCAGACGGCGCAGGCTGATGTTCGCGGTACGCATGTGTTCCAAGACTTGCTGCTGAACCGCGGAATTCTGAATGTCGCGCGGGTTCCAGACGCGTGCCAGGTCGCGCAACAGTCCACGATACAGGCCGCGGCCCAGTGACTGAGCCATCGCTTCGATTTGTGCAATTGCCGAGTCTGAAAGAGAGTGATCGATCTCTGGTGTTGAGCCGGGCGTTCGAGCACTTTGGTTTGGCCGAAGACCCTGCCGCCACCCTTCCGGTGTTGCCCATCCGGCTAGTTGCGGAACGGTCTTTGGTCGTTTGTGGTCGTCCAAATCCACCCACGTTCCGGTGAAATAATAAAGATATCTGCCGAGTCCAAAGCAGGCACAACTCCGTTTGAAGGCCTGTGCCTCCGCTGCGGTTCCTGCGTTTTCATTGTCAGAAAACTCTTCCCCTACGGCTGAGTGCGAACCCAAGCCAAAGACCGTCAACTCGCACGTCACCAGCACCTTTGCGACAAGTTTTTGGTCCTTGCCTCGTTCGAAACTCGCGCTGGTGTGAATGACATACTTCCGCGTCCATCCAGCAGGGGTGAACAGCGCGTTGAGACGATCTGTATAAGCTCGCTGATCGGCATAGGGGACAACCTGGCCGCGTAAAGGGTGACCGTTCTTTGAGGTGTTCATCACGCGCCATTCGATCTGCGAGTCATCAAAGGGCACTTCCAACGCCGCGAAGAGTTCCTTTATCTTCTCCGGCGAGAACTGAGGCCCCGTCGAAGCAACCAAGGCAGTTGCTGTCGTGACAGTCGAGATGGCACTGTCCTCGCGAGATTGTCCGTTTACGCAGCTCATAACAAGACCTCTTCTCTGGCTGAACCTATTTCGTCTAGGCGCTGTCCGTACATCCATCGCTGCGGTTTAAGCTCGAACAGCCAATCCTGGGCTGTCGGAATGTGGCCAAGATCTTCCCGGACATGCTGTTCTCCCAGGTAGCGCACGGGGATTTGTTTTCCGTCGCTGTTCAAGATGGTTACGCCGAAGATTCTTTCCGTAAGGAAAATACCTTCTGCATGATGACGCAAAGCTCGGTGGCGGAAGTCCGGAATGAACGCTTTCGACTCGTCAAACCAGTTGTGAATCGGAAGATAGTCCTCTGGCCTGCCGCCGAACTTCCTTGCACTGCTCTCGGCGTGCTTGAGTGGGTGGGCCATAGCCTTACACCTCATACGTGCTGGTCGTGTAGTCTTCAAACCGATCATTGCACTCGACGGTTATCTTGCGTGCAGACACGTCAAGAACGATGTCTCCAAAACCGCCGCAATCGTTTTCATATCCGAACGGCACCAGAGCCTCAAAGTGCTCCTGTAGGTGGGAAGCTTCAAACCTGATCGGTTCATGTTCCCCCCAGCCGTACCACTCGCTGCTATAGCATTTCACTTCTTCGGTGGTTCCATCGTCTCCGTAACCATCGAAGTGGGCAGCAGCAAACGTGACTCCCGCAGCGGCAAGTTGGTCACATTCCGCGAGAAGCGCGGCTTTGGCCGCCGCCTGTTCTGGCTCGAGAGTGTTGCCATGGTTCTGCTGTGTACCTTCCATTGCGTGGTCCTTTCGGTTGGGAATGTGAAATTGGACCCTGGGGGGCCGTCGCAGCGTGCTTATGTTACCTAGCTGCTGCTAGCCCAAAAAGCGCCGGGACGGGCGCGCACCGCATGGGGATGCGGGTGAGTAGGACGCGGAGTGCGCCCGTCCCTATCCGTGGCTCTGCCAATAGTGGAGAGGTTTCCACAGATGTCTTGAGTATCTAAAACGGGATGTCGTCGTCAACCACAGCGGAGAAAGGCTCCGTGTTAGATCCGTCGCCGGCAGCCTGCCCTGCGGCGTTCTGCCCGTTCTCGCGGGAACCGAGCAGGAGAAGATCACGAGCGACAATTTCTGTGCGGTATTTCTTTTCTCCGCTTTGCCGGTCTTGCCAACTCGAAGTCTGCAGCTTGCCTTCAATGTAGAGCTTCGTTCCTTTCCGGACGTACTCGCCTACAATCTCCGCCAACCGTTGCCAAGCCACAATGCCGTGCCATTCTGTTCTGTCTTGCCATTGATCGTTCCCGTCCTTGAAGCGTTCGTTCGTGGCCAGACTGACCCTCGCGACAGGAACGCCGCTCGGTGTGTACTTCACCTCTGGGTCCTGGCCCACATTGCCGACCAAAATGACTTTGTTCACGCTCTTCGCCATGTCGTCCTCCAACTGCTTTGCTCTACGAGCATCCGCTCGTGCTGCCACATTCCAGGCAGCGATAGCACGAGCCGTTTCTCGCCATCAACGAACCGCAGAACTGGCATGTGGGGGCATCTCCCAGTTCGACCAGCTCGCCAAGCGCCTTTACGCTACTTCTCTCAAGCTGTGGATTGCCTAAGCTCTGTTGCTCGAAAAGGATCCCTTGCTCGCCCTTGAGGAACCGCAGTTCGAGCCACCGGAATAGGTAATCCATCAAGGACTTGGCGTATCCGATTTTTGGGTTTCCCGACCAGCCGCTTGGCTCAAACCGTGTGTGGCTGAACTTGTCGCACAGGATCTTGAGCGGTACTCCATACTGCAGAGCCAGAGAAACGGCAGTTGCAAACGAATCCATGAGACCGGAAACGGTCGACCCCTCTTTCGCCATTCGGATGAAGAGTTCGCCGGGCAGACCGTCCGCGTAGAGTCCCACGGTGACGTAACCTTCCTGCCCACCGATGGAAAAGTGGTGTGTTAAGCTGCAGCGCTCGTCGGGCAGTCGTCGCCGTACTACCTGTGTCGTCTTTGACTCTTGCGACCCGTTGGTACTATCTTCGCCGCTTGGACTCGAAGAACCGTCTGGGCGTCTATCGACACTCACAATTTCCTTCGTTTCTGGCATAAGGACCTCGTCAACCAGTTGTGTGCCGGAACAGCCTCGCCGGATTGCGCAACCCTTATTTCTGGTTTTCGATTTTCACAAACATCAGTGCAACGCGATCCGCATAAACGAGGTTCCAGTCCGCTCTTTCGCGCAACACCGTACCCAGCGCGGAATCGACTGGAACAAGTGCAGCATTCACTCGGTATCGTGTCAGGATCTCGGCCCAATCGGGCCGGACCTCCCAGACACGCAGTCCTTCCAGAACGAATAGGGGACCGTAAAAATCCGTCCGACCATCGTTGAACACCGGAACCGAAGGCCAAAGGCGATAGATCAGATACCCACCCCATTGCCAACTGGCGTATAGCCGAAGAGTGGGTGCAGAATCGTTGAGAGATAGAAAAGTCGCCGCGTCCGTGGGGAAACGACTCCGGTCAAAATCGGCATGCACGGCTCTCAAGCGACCTGGATGAGAAACAAACCATCCCAGCGCGAGCACAGCCAGGCAGGGCGCCAGATGCCAGCGGCTTCGGTCCCAATCGCCGGCGATTACCCCCAGTCCCGTCTCCACCTCAGCCAAACCTGCGGAGAGTTTTCCTCGCCAATCGAGAGGCGACGGTGAGTCCACAAGTCGCAACCAATCGCGCATTGCCAGACCGATTCCAGGCGCAGAGACCACGGCAAAGATCGGAATGTTCCGCACGGAGAATAGTGCCAAATGCGACCAACTCAGGAGCAACAGCACCTGAATCAGCCTTCCTGTACCTAAGTGCCAGGCTGCCGCAGCGATCGCGAGCACAAGTAAGCTCTCGAAATACGCGGCCGTAAACGAATGAAAGTCGACTGACTGAAACTCGCTGATGCGCTCGAAATAAAATGAAGCCCCGAGATATTGGGCAACGTGGACATGCAAGCGATATCCGTATGGGTTCATGAGGCTCGCAACACCACACGCCCCAGCGGTTAATAAATACTTTTGGGCTCGAATCCAAGCACTGCGTCTCGTCCCATGAGCCAACTCCTCGCCCGTAGCCCCCATCGCGTAGGTAATTAGCAAGACGATTCCGACGAAGAATCCACCATGCAGATTCACCCAAAAGATCGTGAGTGCAGGCAGCCATAAGAGAAGACGCCTGTCATTGCCTCGCCGCTCGACTCGGTTGAGCAAGCAACAGAAAATGCCAGTGAATAGTGGCGTTACGAGGTGTGGGCGTGCGAGCCAATGTATTGTGCTCGCCGCCACAGCGAGTCCGGTCAGAACGATAGCAATCAGGCGATATCCGGATTCTTCGACCGTGCTCCGGTAAATACAGACCGACGTAGCCCCGAGGAGCACCAGGCTCGCGACGACGATGCCGCCTAAGCCGAAGCGGCTGTGCATTGCTGCCATCAAAACATCAGAGAGCCACTCCCAGGCAAACCAGGCTTGGCCAGCCTTAGTGAATGAGAAGAGGTCTGCTGAGGGGACTCGCCCGTTCTTCAGCATCCACTCGCCGGCGCGAATATGCCAACCTGTATCCGAGTCAGTGAGCAGCCAGCCCACGCCCGTGGTACACCAAAACAAGACAAGAATTGGGATCAAGAAAGCCAGATCGGACAGGGATAGAACGAGAGAAACCCAACGGCTGAGCGGAAGTTCGCGAGCTTGCGCCGTCGCCTCTTTTGCCCGTGGGACACACATCTGGCTTGCTCACTGTCGGAGGACGGTCTCGATCTCCGATGCACTACGGTGGCGTGCTTCGCCTTCGGCAATATTCAGCGCGTACCCAGGACTTCTTGAGACGGGAAAAGAATCGTGTTCGACCACCCTTGGCAACCGTTCCCGATTGAAGAAGTGGATAACGAGTGGTGTACCCGTCGCAGCTGCGAGCA
>Ga0210409_10003694_pt1 | contig 16882 bp, 14 predicted proteins | sample IncBWH17MmetaG_FD_161649 | JGI IMG/M metagenome (GOLD analysis project Ga0210409, IMG submission 161649) | Forest soil microbial communities from Barre Woods Harvard Forest LTER site, Petersham, Massachusetts, United States - Inc-BW-H-17-M | ecosystem: Environmental > Terrestrial > Soil >...
TGATGACGATTCGAAGAAAAGTCGTCACGCTCTAAGGCTCCTGCAGCAGCCGTTTCAACAGTTCAATCTCCTCCGCGAGCGCCGAGTCGTTGCTCGCCAGCGTCTCGATCTTGCGCACGGCGTGGAGCACCGTGGTGTGGTCGCGTCCGCCGAAGCGCCGGCCGATTTCCGGCAGCGAGCGGAGCGTCAGCGCCTTGGCGAGGTACATGGCGATCTGGCGCGGACGGACCACGTTGGCGGTGCGCCGGGAGGAGAGGAGGTCCGCGCGGCTGACGTTGTACTGCCGCGCGACGACGCGCTGGATGTCCTCGATCTTGACGCGCTTCGGGTCCTGCGGCCGCACCAAGTCGCGCACCGCCCGCTCGGCCATTTCGACCGTGACCACTTGGCCGGTGAGCTTGTTGTGCGCCAGCAGCCGATTGAGCGCGCCATCGAGGTCGCGGCCGTTGTGCGTCACTGTTTTGGCGATATACGCCAGCACCGGTCCGGGCACGTCGAAGCCGACGTGATGCGCCCGCGCGGCCGCGACGCGCGACTTGAGAATCTCGAGCCGCAGCTCTTCCTCGTGCGAACCCATTTCGACGACGAGCCCGCCGGCAAGACGCGAGCGCACGCGCTCGTCGAGCGTCTCGAGGTCGGAGGGCGGACGGTCGGCTGCGATCACCACCTGACGCCCGGCGTCGATCAGCGCGTTGAGCGTGTGGCAGAACTCGGCCTGGGTCGACTTGCCCTGCAGGAATTGCAGATCGTCGATCACCAGCACGTCGATGCCGCGCAGGGCTTCTTTGAACGCGATCGCCGTTTGCGTCTTGAGCGCTGCGACGAAGCCGTACATGAATTTTTCGACCGTGAGATAGAGCACCCTGCGCGAGCCGTTGCCCTGACTGCCCGCCCAGGCGATCGCCTGCAACAGGTGTGTCTTCCCAAGTCCGACGCCGGCGTGAATGTAGAGCGGGTTGAACATCACCGGTTCGCCGCAGCGCGCGCTCGCCACCTGCTTGGCGGCGGCGTGGGCGAGCGTGTTCGATCGCCCCACCAGGAACGCATCGAACGTGAGGCGCGGATCGAGCGGCGACCCACCCAACGCGTCGCTGGCGGCCGGCACTGGTGCGCTTGGGGCTCGCGGTTCGCTGCGTTCCCCGTTCGCCGCCGGCGTCACACGGTCGGCTTCGCCGTTCCGCTCCGGTTTTGTCCGCGTGTTCGTGCGAATGACGGCGGTGCGCAGCGTAAGCTCGATGCGGCGTAACGCCGGGTCTTCCGCTTTCCAGCAGGCGAGCACGCGCTCGATGTAATGCGCCTGAATCCAGCTCTTGAGAAACCGCGTCGGCACCGAGAGGCGGACGACCTCGCCCTCGATCGCATCGAGATCCATTCGCGTGAACCAGCTGGAGAAGATGTCGTCGCCGACCTCTGCGCGCAGCCGCACCTTGACGCGGGCCCAGATCTCTCGCTCCGAACTGTTGGTCAGCATGGTTGTTCTCGGCTCGTGGGTCATGGGCAGCGTCGGGAATGGTCGTCGGGAATAGTCCGTGCTGGCCGATTCGGACGGCTTCAACATCATTGGCTCCGTGTCGGAGAGCGAGAGAATGGGACCCGCGGCAGCGGGATCTGGCGGGTTGCGTCGCTTGAAAAGCGGTGCGGCGGTTATCCGCCTGGCGGGGCAGCGGCGTGCGGCATCGTGCCGGCGACGGTGCCGCCAGATGCTCTGCCTCGCTGCTTGCAAGTGAGAAGGCGATCCGAACTGTGCTTTGTCTTTATACGCCTGATCGCCGGGTCGAAAATTGCCGCGGTCGGCCGCGCCGACCTTCGCCACGTCATCATAGTTTTGCCCCCTGCATCATCGCCGCCGCCGCGCGCGATGTCTCGTGCTTGCTTCCACTTCTTGCGTTTTGTGGTTCTTCTTCGGCGCCGGTGACGAAAAACATCCTCGCCGATACGCAAACGCTACGCTACACGGTCGCCCCCTTGATCGGAGAGCGTGAACTCAGGCCTGCTGCGGGCAGACTCCGCCGTTTCTCACCCAAGGATGAGAGCCGCGTACGCGAACTTTGGTTGAAACTGCCGGCAAAACCGGTGTGCTGAGACACTACATAGGGGCCATAGGGGCGGCAAATAATTTTCGTGGCGCAACAGCGACGGCGCGGGGCCCCGGTGACACTCCGATGACAAATTTTTGAAAGGTCGGCGTCCAAGCGTCTGAAGACTCGCAGGGATTCTCACGCGCCCGTGACCGGCTTGCAACAAACGTGGCCGGCGCGACACGCACGCTGTTCCAGCGTGCCCGCAGTTGCGCGGAGCGGGATTCCAAGTCCCGCGCGGCGCTATGAAGATAAACCTTTGTCTCGGCGGCGGTTTTTGTGCGCGGCCGGCGCGGGTAACTTGATGCGAAGGAGGCGGGTGGAACTCGATAGTTTGGTCTACTCGGCCGTGCGCAAGCCGCAACCCGGCGCAAACGGGTCGCTTCGCGCCCGTTTCGGTTTGGCCGAGATTAAAGAAGGAAGGCCGGCGAACGCGCCGGCGGCCGGCATCAGCCGAGCTTCGCGACCCGGTGGCTCAGCCGCGATACTTTTCGGCTGGCGGCGTTCTTGGCGACGACGCCCTTCTGTGCGGCACGCATAATTTCCGGCTCGGCCGCGCGCAAAGCGGCAAGCGCCGCGGTCTTGTCGCCCGTCGCGATCGCCTCTTCGACGCCGCGCACGTACGTGCGCATGCGTGAGCGGCGCGTCTTGTTGATCTCGGTCCGGCGCTCGATCTTGCGGGTCGCCTTCTTGGCGGAAGTGGTATTGGCCATCGATCGGTTCTGGGTTGCTCACGGCGCCGCTATGTCGGCGGCAAAAAGCGAGCCGGCGTTATAGTGAGCGCGTCCGCGGGCGTCAATGCGAGCTGAGGCGCCTCCGGTCAGGCGACTTTCTTCGCGCGCGCCGCGTCATGGCCGGCAACCGCCGCGGCACGGTCCGCCGCGGAAAACCCCGCGAGCGGCGGCATCACTTTCGTCCAGGCCGGGTCACCATGGATGTGCGCGAGGAGCGCCTTCACGCCCGGCACGAGCGGCTTGCCGTCGAATAGTTTTCGGATCGTCACCGCGGCGTCGAGCGCCACGCGATCGCCCTGGCGTAAGAACCGCGCGCACAAGTCCGCGTTCAGGTTCACGGTCGCGGAGATGCAGCCGGCGAAGGGCCCGTCGCGGGCTTCGGTGAGCGCGGCCTCGGTCGAGGGAAAGACTTTGAACGTGTTCGCGATTGTCGCGGCTTCGCGGGCGAACGGCATGTCGCCCGAGGAATCCTTCAGGCCGACGATCCGCATTCCGAACTCGCCGATCAGGCGGCGGATCAGTTTCACGTGCCACGGTACGCCCGAAAGCGCCGGGAAATGATAGAGGTAGATCGGAATGGGTCGTCCCGCCGTCGCCGAAACCAGTGCGTCCACGAAGGTGACGAGGCCGTCGTCGGGCACACCTTTATAATAGAAGGGCGGCAGCACCAGCGCCCCGGCGAAGCCGAGTTCGGCCGCGTGCCTTGCGAGCGCCACCGCGTCGGCGAGCGCCGCGGCGCCGGTGCCGACCATCAGCCGGTCCATCGGCAGGCCGGCCTCGGCGTAGGCCTGCATGACGCGCTGACGCTGCGCGAGCGAGAACGACGTAGCTTCGCCGGTGGTGCCGAGGACGTTGAGGCCGTCGCAGCCGTTGTCGAGGAGAAACCGCGCGAGCGCAGTCGAACGCGCGCAATCGGGCTCTCCTTTGCCGTCGACGGCGGTGGCGATTGCGGCGATGACGCCGCCAAGTCCGCTCCTGGTCACTTTGAATCCTCCTGCGGCACCGTTGATCATCCGCTCACGTTATAGGCGGCGAGCGCCGCCATGTTGACGAGGTCGGAGTCAGTCGCGTTCAACCCAACGATCTGCACCGGCATGTCGAGGCCGACGAGAAGCGGGCCGATGACGGTCGCGCCGCCGAGTTCCTGCAGCATTTTCGTCGAAATGGCAGCCGAGTGGAACGCCGGCATGATGAGCACGTTGGCGGGGCCGGTCAGGCGGGAGAACGGGTAGGCGGCCGCGAGGGTCCGGTTGAGCGCCACATCGGCCGACATCTCGCCGTCGTATTCGAAATCGACGCGCCGGCGGTCGAGAATGCGCACCGCCTCCTGCACCCGCGCGGAACGTTCGCCCGGCGGATGGCCGAAATTGGAGAACGCGAGCAGGGCGAGCCTCGGCTCGTAGCCGAGCTTGCGTGCGACGCCCGCCGCTTCGACTGCGATCTCGGCGAGTTCTTCCGGCTCCGGCATTTCGGTCACCGCGGTGTCTGCGACCAACAGGGTGCGCCCGCGCGTCAGCACGAGCGAGACCCCCATCACTCGGTGGCCGGGCTTGTCGTCGATGCAATGGCGGATGTCCGAAAGTGCGAGCGAGAAGTTGCGCGTTACCCCGGTCACCAGGGCGTCGGCGTCGCCCAGCGCAACCATCGCGGCTGCGAAGTGGTTGCGGTCCTGATTGATCAGCCGCTGGCAGTCGCGGGCGAGGAATCCTTTGCGCTGCAGCCGCTCGTACAGATAGGCCGCATAGGCGGCGTTGCGCTGCGACAGGCGCGCGTTGATGATTTGGATGCCTTCGCCCAGCTCGATCCCGGTATTCTTCGCGGTTTCGCGCACCCGCTCCTCGCGGCCGACGAGTTGCGCCGTGCCGAGGCCCTGCTGCACGAAGCTCGCCGCGGCGCGGATGACTTGTTCCTCTTCTCCCTCGGCGAACACCACGCGCTTGGGGCTGCGGCGCAGCCGCTCGAAAACCCGCGCCAGCACGCCGGCCACCGGATCGCGCCGCGTGCGCAGCGCCTGGCGGTAGGCGTCCATGTCGACGATCGGCTTGCGCGCGACGCCCGAATCCATGGCCGCCTTGGCGACTGCCGGCGGCACGTAGGAGATGAGCCGCGGATCGAACGGCACCGGAATGATGTAGTCGGACCCGTACTTCGGCCGGGCGCCGTAGGCGGCTGCCACTTCGTCCGGCACGTCTTCGCGGGCGAGCGCGGCAAGCGCCTCGGCGGCCGCGATCTTCATTTCCATGTTGATGGTCGTGGCGCGCACGTCGAGCGCCCCGCGGAAGATGTAGGGGAAGCCGAGCACGTTGTTGATCTGGTTCGGATAGTCCGAGCGGCCCGTGGCGACGATCGCGTCCTGGCGCACCGCCGCCACTTCCTCGGGCGCGATTTCCGGATCCGGATTGGCCATGGCGAAGATGATGGGCTTGTCGGCCATCGATTTGACCATCTCGGCCGTCATGGCGCCTTTCACCGAGAGGCCGAAGAACACGTCGGCGCCTTCCACCGCTTCGGCCAGCGTGCGCGCCTTCGTTTCGATCGCGTGCGCCGACTTCCACTGGTTCATGCCCTCGCGCCGCCCGCGATAGATCACCCCCTTGGTGTCGCACATGATCACGTTGGCGGGCGCAAAGCCGATCGCCTTGAGCAGCTCGAGGCAGGCGACGCCGGCGGCGCCGGCGCCGTTGCACACGAGCTTGGTGCTGGCGATGTCCCGGCCCGTGAGATCGAGCGCATTGATGAGGCCCGCCGCGGCGATGATGGCGGTGCCGTGCTGATCGTCATGGAATACCGGAATGTCGAGCAGCTCGCGCAGCTTCTGCTCGATCAAAAAACACTCGGGCGCCTTTATGTCTTCGAGGTTGATGCCGCCGAAGGTCTGGCCGAGAAAGCGCACGCAGTTGATGAATTCGTCGGGATCCTCGGTCGACACTTCGAGGTCGATCGAGTCGACGTCGGCGAACCGCTTGAACAGCACCGCCTTGCCTTCCATCACCGGCTTCGAGGCGAGCGCGCCGAGGTTGCCGAGGCCGAGGATGGCGGTGCCGTTGGAGATCACGGCGACGAAATTGCCCTTGGCCGTGTAATCGAAGGCGCGGCTCGGATCCTTGGCAATGGCAAGGACCGGAACCGCGACGCCCGGCGAATAGGCGAGCGAGAGGTCGCGCTGGGTCGCCATCGGCTTCGTGGCCAGCACCTCGATCTTGCCGGGGCGGCCTTGCTGATGAAACTGCAGCGCTTCCTGGTCGGTGAAAGTCGGTCGCACGCGACGGGGCGGCGTGGCCATGAATACTCCCTCACTCCCGGCCTAGCACGCCGGCAAGCGGACGTTAGCGATTGGCCTTCACCCGCTCAATGGCGCCGCCCGCCTGTGGGCGGCTGTGCGGCAGGGATGAACTCCGGCCGAGCGATCTGGTAGCGTCCGACCTATGACTCTCGCGCGTTCCGGCAACCTGCGGGAAGACCCGCCCGGCGCAACTCCGGCGCCGCCCGCATCGGCGGAGAACGGACGCGCTGCGTCCGCGCCGCTCGACGGGACCCCGGCCGATGACCTCGGCCGGATCACGCCGATGATGGAGCAATACATCGAGATCAAGGCGGCGAATCCGGATTGCCTACTGTTCTACCGGATGGGCGATTTCTACGAGCTGTTCTTCGCCGATGCCGAAGTTGCGAGCCGCGCGCTCGGCATCGTCCTGACCAAGCGCGGCCGGCACCTCGGACGCGAGATCCCGATGTGCGGCGTGCCGGTCGAGCGCTCGGAGGAATATCTCCATCGCCTGATTGCGCTCGGTCATCGCGTGGCCGTGTGCGAACAGCTCGAAGATCCGGCCGAGGCGAAGAAGCGCGGCGGCAAGAGCGTGGTGCGGCGCGACGTGGTGCGCCTCGTCACCGCCGGCACGCTCACCGAGGACACGCTGCTCGACGCGCGGCGCAACAATTATCTTCTCGCGGTTGCGCGTGCGCGGCCGTCCTCGAGCGAGACCGGTGGCGTGTTCGCGCTCGCCTTCCTCGACATGTCGACTGGCGAGTTCCGGGTGACCGAATGCGACCGCGCGGCGCTCGGCGCGGAGATCGCCCGGCTCGAACCGGGCGAGGTCATCGTCTCCGACGCGCTCTACGGTGATGCCGAGCTTGCGCCGACCTGGCGCTCGCTTCCGGCGGTGATGCCGGTCACCCGCGACGTGTTCGACGGGGCGACCGCCGAGCGCCGGCTCGCCGGCTATTTCGCCGTGGAGAGCACGCAGGCGTTCGGCACGTTCTCGCGCCTCGAGCTGACCGCGGCGGCCGCCTGCATCACCTATGTCGAGCGCACGCAACTCGGGCGAAAGCCGCCGCTCTCGCCGCCGACCCGCGAGGCCGCAGGCGCGACCCTGCTGATCGACGCCGCGACGCGCGCCAATCTCGAACTGGTGCGCACGCTCTCGGGCGAACGGCGCGGGTCGCTGCTCGCCGCGCTCGACCGCACCGTCACGGCGGCGGGTTCGCGCTTGCTCGCGCAACGGCTCTCGGCGCCGCTCACCGATCCCGGCGCGATCGCGCGCCGCCACGACGCGGTCGAGGCGCTGATCACCGACGCGGCAGTGCGCACCGACCTGCGCGAGCGGCTCGCCGCCGCGCCCGATCTCGCGCGCTCGCTTGCGCGCCTCGCGGTCGGCCGCGGCGGCCCGCGCGACCTCGCTGCCGTCCGCGACGGCCTCGACGCTGCCGCCGCCATTGCGGCGCGGCTTGCGGCCCTCGCGAACCCGCCGGACGAAATCGTCGCGGCGGCATCGGCGTTGCGCGCGCCGGATGCGGCCATCGCCGACGAATTGCGCGCGGCGCTCGCCGACGAACTGCCGCTCGTCAAGCGCGACGGTGGCTTCGTGCGCGCCGGCTACGATGCCGGCCTCGACGAGGCGCGCGCGTTGCGTGACGAATCCCGCCGCGTCGTGGCCGCGCTGCAAGCGCGCTACGCCGAGGCGACCGGCGTTCGCGCGCTCAAAATCCGGCACAACAACGTGCTCGGCTATTTCGTCGAGGTCACCGCGCAGCATGGCGAGAAATTGCTGAGCGCGCCGCAGAATGCTTTGTTCATTCATCGCCAGACGCTCGCCGGTCAGGTGCGCTTTACCACCACGGAGCTTGGCGACCTCGAGGCGAAGATTGCTTCAGCCGCCGACCGCGCGCTCGCGATCGAACTCGACATTTTCGAGCGACTGACCGCGACGGTGAGCGAGGCGGGCACGGACATCAAACTTGCCGCCGAGGCGCTCGCCACCCTCGATGTCGCGGCCGGCCTTGCCGCGCTCGCGCTCGATCGCGACTACGTGCGGCCGGAGGTGATCGATACGCTCGAGTTCGTGATCGAGGGCGGGCGGCACCCCGTGGTCGAGCAGGCGCTCGTGCGCGACGGCGGCCCGTTCGTCGCCAACGACTGCGATCTTTCTCCTCCGTCCGATCCCGCGATCCCTGCCCCGCATACGGGAGACGGGGGCGGCCGCATCTGGATCGTCACCGGCCCCAACATGGCGGGCAAATCCACCTTCCTGCGGCAGAACGCGCTGATCGCCGTGCTCGCCCAGATGGGGAGCTTCGTGCCGGCGCGCCGCGCGCGCATCGGCGTGGTCGACCGCCTGTTCTCGCGCGTCGGCGCCGCCGACGATCTTGCGCGGGGCCGTTCGACCTTCATGGTGGAAATGATCGAGACCGCCGCGATCCTCAATCAGGCCGGCCCGCGCGCCCTCGTCATTCTCGACGAAATCGGGCGCGGCACCGCAACTTTCGACGGACTGTCGATCGCCTGGGCGACGATCGAACATTTGCACGCCGCGAACCGCTGCCGCGCGCTGTTCGCTACCCACTTTCACGAACTCACGGCGCTCACCGCCAAGCTGCCGCGCCTCCACAACGCCACCATGCGGGTGAAGGAATGGCAGGGCGACGTCGTGTTTTTGCACGAAGTGGTGCCCGGCGCGGCGGACCGCTCCTACGGGGTGCAGGTGGCGAAGCTCGCCGGGCTGCCGCCCGCGGTGATCGACCGCGCCAAGGTGGTGCTCGCGGAACTCGAAGCCGAGGACCGCACCTCGCCGGCACGCCGGCTGATCGAAGACCTGCCGCTGTTCTCCGCTGCCGCCCGCGCGCCGGCGCCGCCGCGCCCGGACGCGGCCCTCGCCGCCGTGCACGACGCGCTCGCGGCGCTCAACCCCGACGATCTCTCCCCGCGCGAGGCGCTCGAAGCGCTCTACCGGCTCAAGTCGCTGGCGGCGAAGGGGGATAAATGAGCATGAAGAAAACGCGGAAGAAAGGTCGTATCGCAGCTGCTCTTGATGACTTCCTCAGAGAAGAAGGCATCTACGAAGAAGTAACCGCGCGCGCTAAATCGCGGGCTAAATTGCGCCGGCAGAAAAAAGTCCGGGCGGCGTTCGGCAAATACCGCTGGCGTGGCGACCTCGCCGCAAGCCGCAGAGGACGCGGCAGCCGGTGATCGTCGGCGACAGCAGCATTTGGATTCACAATTGACTTATCCCGCCATGAACCGATTCCACTCCGGCGTCGGTATCGTGTGATCGAGGTATGTGAAAGTGCCGCGGTCCCTCACCTCGGTCGCCGCCGCCAGCACGCTGGTCATGGCCGCGCGGAATAAAGAGGTCGCCAGGCTGATGCGCTTCACGCCGGCATCGGTCAGTTCGTTCACGGTGAAGGATTTGCCGCGAATTCCCGCCATGAAGTTCACCGGCTTCGTCACCGCGCCACAGACGGCGCGGACCGCGTCGAGGTCCGGCAGGCCTGGCGCCATCAGCACGTCGGCACCGGCTGCCTCGAATGACTGCAGCCGACGGATAACGTCGGCAAGGTCCGGATTACCGCGCAGAAAGCTCTCGGTGCGCGCCGTCAGGACGAAGGGAAATCCGACCGTGCGAGCCGCCGCGACCGCCGCGGCGACGCGCTCGGCGGCGAACTCGGCATCGTAGAGAGGCTTCGCCGGGTCTCCCGTCGCATCCTCGATCGAAGCGCCGGCGAGGCCAGTTTCCGCGGCCATGGCGATGGTGCGCGCGGCGTCCTCGGGACGATCGGCAAAGCACTTTTCCAGATCCGCCGAAACCGGCAGGTCGACCGCGTCGACGATCGCCTTTGCATGCGTCAACGCCTCATCCCTGGTCACCGCGCCGTCCACCCGTCCCAATATGCCCGCTTGCGCGCCGGAAGACGTGGCCAGCGCGGAAAAGCCGAGCCCCCGCAGCAATTTCGCCGAGCCCGCATCCCAGGCATTGGCGATCACGAAGCTTCCCGGCGCTGCGTGCAGCGCGCGAAAGGTCTCTGCTTTCTGAGCAGCGGTGTTCATGTTGCGGTCGTCCTTTTCAATGCGCACGGTAATACTCGTCGACAGCAGCATCTCGACCCGCTTGCAACACATCCTACGAAGCGCGCGTTCTGGTGAGTGCGGCCCGTACCGCATCGGGATTGCGCGCGACCGTGACGAGGAAGTTGCGTGCCGCGGTGTCGGGCACGGAGCGGCCCTGCTCCCAGTTGCGCAGGGTCGAAACTTCGAGCCCGAACTCGAGGGCAAATTCGTCCTGGGACAGCCCCAGGGCCTCACGGATGCCCTTGATATTGATCTTCGCCGGCGCACCGTATGGCGTGGCGGTCACGCCCGCGCCGGCCAAGTCGCGAATGACCTTGCGCGCGTTCTCGACGGCCGGCAGTTCGACCACCGCGAGGCCGCGGTCGTAGAGGCGCGTGACCACACCGTGCGCGGCGCGCAGCGGCAGGCGCCGCTTGGCGAGCGCAAGCGCCGCCTGCGGGCCCTTGAAACTAGCGCGATCGGCCCGAAGCAGGAACTTTCCGCGTGAACCGGAGCGGACGCGGGGCACGTCCCGGATTCGCACCCGTGCTCCGGACAGCGCCGATAATGACGATTTCATCGACACCGAGTTCCTCCATCGCCTCGTGAATTATCCGCCGGAGGCCGGGTACGCCGACCTCGTTCGCTTTCACGTCCTCGCCTTGTATGTGCACGCCGCTCAGGATCAGCGATCGGCCTGTCAGTTCGACCTCGGCCATAACCACGATGGTCCCGACGGTCGTAGCGATCCGGGCAACGACGATATTCTCATCCGACTGCTCGCGAATGATCTCGATCATCGCCGCCCCGAACATATCATATACGCAATTTGCGTAGGACTTGCAAGGTTTGGGAGGGGCGTCGCGTCGCGCGATTTGCCCTCACACCAGCTCCACCCGCAGCGTGCGGCCGACGATCTTGGCGGCGCGTTGCAGGGTGGCGATGGTGACGTTGCCGTCCTTCGGATCGAGCAGGCGGCGGATTTGGCTGCGGCTCGTCTTCATTCGTTCGGCGAGGCGCTTGCGCGACAGATTTTGCGCCTTCATCGCCTCGGCAATCTGGCCGGCCAGCGCCTCTTTGACGGCGAGTGCCTCAAAGTCCTCGGATGTGCTTGCGTGATGCAAAAAATCGTTCAGCGGTGCTGCGCCTTCGATCGATCCGCGATTGTTCTTCTCCATGCTCATGCCTCAGTGGCCGGCGGACCGGTAAGCGGGCGAACGAGACCAGCGCCGCATAATCAACGCTTGGGAACACCGGCAAGGCGCAGGCCCTTGCAATAGTTTTCACGGTCTTCCGCCAGCTTGAACGGGTAGGTTTTACCGAACTTCTCGACGGTGAAATCAGGTTCGAGCGACAGAAGTTTGTCGACGTATCGGGCCGCCTCTTCGCGGCGTCCGAGATGGCCGAGCGAAGCGATCAGAGGCTTGTAGCCGTTGATGAAGTCAGGAACGCTTCTCACAACACGGCGCCCGACGATCACGGCGCGCTCGTAATCGCGCTTGAAGGTATAAGCAATGACGTAGATATTTTCGTAAACGCTGAAATACGGATCGATAGGGCAGAGCTCGCGATGTCGACTGAGCCGCCTGAGGGCCTCCTCGGGTTCGCCGATGTAGCAGTATGTTGCGGCGCTCAGAGCCCAAACAGATGCAAGATTGGGGTTAAGACGCAGCGCGCGGTCGAAGTATTGAACCGCGTGGTCGAACTCTTTTTTCCAGGCCAGCGAATGCGCATATATGCCCATTGCTTCGGAGTTTTCCGGGTCCAATTTCATTGCCTGCACGCACAGAGTCTCCATCGTGGCGAAGGTCCCGGCTGCATCATTGGTCCAACCTTGGCCGACGTGCCACAAATGCCAATACGCCAACAGCGTCACCGCCATGCTGTTCTCAGGCTCGATCGTTAATGCACGCTGGATCAGGTTGCCGGCTTCCTGGTACTTCTGCCGTTCCATAGTGTAAATGAGCGGAAGGGCGAGTAAGAGGAGGCCGGTCGCACCATACCGTTCCCTGCGCCTAGGTTGGCCCTCGATGAACAAAATAACCGGGTCGATACTGGCGACCACGCGACCGGTGACCATTTCATTGAGGCGATGCAACTCGCTGATTCCGAGTTCGAAGCGATGGCTCCAAACCGGTCGAGTGCATTGCGCCAAGTCTAACAGCCACACCTCAATGTGGTAGTCTTTGCCGCGTTTCTTTATTACTCCCTCGATTGCGTAATCCAATTGTTGATGCTGAACGGCGTCCTTGCTCAGCAGAGTGGCCACAGGCCTGCTTCGTATCGAGACAGGCGTAATAACGTCGAACCAGCGAAATCTGGCTAACGCACTGGCGATTTCGTGACTTAACGAGAAAGCCAAGTCTCGCTCGCTGTCCGAGTCTTGCGCATTATCGAAGGGAAGAACGCCGACACGCAGTCGATGACGGCCCGGCAGCGGCGTTTGAAAATTAACGTAGTTGCGCTGGAGGTCGGCTGAACGACGGTTTCCGGCCGAGTCTTTTCGCTGCAAGTGTGCTTGAAGCGATTGGTAAAGCCGCTCGGATTCAATCGACGGCATGACGCGAGATGTTTTCATCAGTGCTTCGCGGCATCGCTCGTACTCGCGCAGCGCCTCCTCGCGTTCCCCCAATTTGGCGAGCGCGCGCATCAACGCTCTCGATGCGCCTTGATGGGTCGGATCGAACGAGATCAAGCGGCGCGCGACGGCGGCAACCTGGTGGGGATCAAAGCTGGGCCGATCGGCTTGCTGAAGCACGATGTCGAGTGACGCTTTCAGCCTTTCCTTGAAACGGATTCGTTCGTTGGTCAGCCACTGGCCGAAGGGTTCGCTGACCTCCTCCATCCCTTCGAGCAGTTCTCCCCCGCAAAGCACCGCAAGGTCGCTGCGCTGCGTGTCGGACTGCGAGGATTCCAAGAGAGCCAGCGCATCGATCCAGCAAGCGTCGGTATTGAAGCGGACGGTCGCCCGGCCGGTCGAAATCAGCTCCGAAGACAAGCAACCCATCGCCGACATCAGTTCGCTCACGACCTGGCGAAAACTGGTGCGCGCTTGCGCGTCACTGACGCGGTCCCAGAGCATCGAGGCGATACGCGCTCGCGGCACGCGTGCTCCGAAGGTGAGGCACAGATATCCAAGCGCGGCACGCGCTTTTTTCGCCCGTGGGAGCACATCGTCGCCGAGATAATTCGTCGCCCGCATCGGACCGAGCAGGTGGATGCGCACGATCGGATGCGCTGCCGGACGGTAAGCGTGCCTCGAGATATTGGCCGCTACGAGACCTTGGCCGTCTACAGCCGTAGTGCTCATCGCGCCCGTCCCCTCTTTCGCAGCGAAAAATTCTGGTGGCTGCCCTTGGCCGGCAATCGAGCGTAAATCGGTCGGCTGTCACGCTACCCAAGACTGTGGCCTGGGTGAAGAGTTAATTCTTGCGAATAACGGTTGCGCCAAGATTGCGAGTTGTCAACATTTGGATGCAAAAAAGCAATATATTGTGTCTCCCGACCCTGATTCGGGGCTAAATATGGAGGGCTTCCGTGAAAAGCATTGGTTCAGACAAAGTCGTGCGCGTTCCGGATCCTGCAATCCAGGACGATGCTAAAGTCCGCATGGGCACCTTGAGCCCGACTTTCCCACCGGCGCGCAATAAGCCGGCAAACGCGTCGGATAGTGGCCGGCTTCGGATGGGCACCTTGAGTCCCACGTTCCCGCCGCTCCGAGTTCGCTGATCCCGCGCCGCAGACGCGGACAGCCATTGCGTAGTTGCGCCGGTCAGCAGATGAGTTGACGTCGTGCTGACCGGCGTCTCCCTCAAGCTTCCGTCTGAAGTCCTTCGCCGCTCCTCGAATAACCAGCATCAGAGCAGAGGCGGTCGCTCTCCCCCTCGCCCCATCCATGGTTCATGCCCCATAAAATGTACGCGCCGGCTTTGAGATAATTGCCCCGCGTGAATTTTGCGCGCCGAGTCTTTGCTCCGGATCGTCCACAGTTTCGATTGATGGTCGTGAATGATTGCTTCTAGACTGCGTTGCACATTCGCAATTGCGATTGCAACGAGCGCCGGATGCCTGCAAAGAAGCTCCCGAAAAAGCCGACTTCGATCGACATCGCGGTAGGACGCAACGTCCGCATCTGGCGCATGGCGCGGGGCATGTCCCAGGCGCAGCTTGCGAGCCGGCTCGGCGTCACGTTTCAGCAGCTCCAGAAATACGAGGTCGGCGCCAACCGGATCGGAACCGGGCGCCTCGTCAAGGTCGCGGCCGTCCTGGGCATCCCGATCGCCACGCTGTTCGACGGCGCCGATACGGATCCCTCGCGCTCGCTGCTCGGGCTCGTCGCCGACGCGCGCGCGTTCCGGCTCGCCCAGGCCTTCGCGGCCATCCAGAACAGCACGCTGCGGCTCTCACTCGTGTATTTGGTGGAAAAAGTCGCGGCCGCGGTGCCGCAACCACCACGGCGGCGCCGTAAATAGACCGAGCCTCTCACCAGCGGCGGTGCGCCAACTACCCGCGCGCGAGCCTGATCGCGACCGGCGGACCGTTGCGGATCGTCTGATAAACCACGCAATAGCGTTCGGTGAGCTTGAGCACCTGGTCGAGCTTCTCCTGCGGCGCATCGGTGTCGACCGTGAAGGTGAGCCGAATCTCCCGAAAGCCAACCGGCGCGTCCTTGGCGACACCGAGAGTGCCGCGAAAATCGAGATCGCCTTCCGCCGCGACCGCGGCAGACCGCAGCGGCACATCGAGCGCGGTCGACACCGCCTTGAGCGTCACGCCCGCGCAGGCGACGAGCGCCTCGAGCAGCATATCGCCCGAGCACAGCTCGAGGCCGGACCCGCCGGTCGCTGGATGCAGCCCCGCCACCGCGAGCGCGCGCCCCGTCTCCACCTTGCAGGCGATATTGGTGTCGTCGAGCGTTCCATGCGCCTTGAGCGTGATCACCGCCGCCTGCGGCTCGGCCTTGTAACGGTCCTTGATTGGGGCCTGCATGGCCCGCAGCGCCTGTGCATCCATTTCGGTCTCCTCAATTTTCTTAATGGAGCATGATCTTGTCCGAAAACCGGTACCCACTTTTCGGGATCATGCTCTGACGATCACCACCACAGCGCCGCGCCGGCGGTGGCCCGGGTCTCGCGGTCGTCGGTCGTAACCGCGCGGTCGAGCGAGCGGTCGAGCGCCGCCATCACGCGCCGCTTGGCGAAGTCGAATGCCGCCGATTGCCGGTCGCGCGGGCGCGGCAAGTCCGTTTCGACCTCGGCGAACACGCGGCCGGGCCGCGGCGACATCACGATCACGCGGTCGGCCAGCACGATCGCCTCGTCGACGTCGTGCGTCACCACCACGAGCGTGGGTTTCGCGTCCGCCCACAGGTCGAGCAGGTGATCCTGCAGGTCGATGCGGGTGAAGGCATCGAGCGCCGAGAACGGCTCGTCGAGCAGCATCACCTCCGGGCGGGTGATCAGCGCGCGCGCGATCGCGGCGCGTTGCGCTTGCCCGCCGGAGAGTTCGCGCGGCCACATGCGCGCCTTGTCGGAGAGCCCCACGCGGTCGAGCGCGGTCGCGACCCGCTGGTTGCGTTCGGCCGGCCGGCGATGGGCGAGCCCGAAGCCGACGTTGTCGGCGACCGATAGCCACGGCAGCAGCCGCGGCTCCTGGAACACGATGCCGATTTTCTCCTGCGGCTCGGTGATCGTTGCGCCGTCGAGCACGACGGCGCCTTGGGTCGGCTGATCGAGGCCGCACACGAGGCGCAGCAACGTCGACTTGCCGCAGCCGGAGCCGCCGATGATGACCGCGATCTCGCCGGGCTCGACTTCCAGCGAAACGTCGTGCAAGGCGCGCACACGGTTGGAATAGGTTTTTCCTACGTGGTCGAGAACGAGCATCTCTAGTTTCGCGCCGCGAAGGCGTCCTCCCAGCGCAGTAACGGCGCCGTGGCGATGACGATGATCCAGTCGGACAGCTTGCCGATGATCGCAAAAGCCACGATGGCCGCGACGATCTCGGCTGGCTTACCGAGCTGTTGGCCGTCGATCAGAAGATAACCCAGCCCCTCCGAGGCGCCGAGCAATTCGGCGGCGACCACGAACATCCAGCCGAGCCCGAGGCCGGAGCGCAGCGCGATGACGTAGGAGGGCAGCACGGCGGGAAGCAGGATGCGCCAGACCATGGCGATGGCGGATAGGCGGAACACCCGTCCGACCTCGACGAGCTTGCGGTCGACCGAGAGAATCGCGCCCATCACGCCGAGATAGACCGGGAAGAACACGCCGACCGCGATCAGCGTGATTTTCGAGCTCTCGAAAATACCGAACCACAAAACAAACAGCGGCACCCACGCGATCGACGGAATGGCGCGCAGCGCCTGCAGGGTCGGGTCGAGCAGCCGCCGGGTCAGGGCCGAATAGCCGGCGATTGCGCCGGCCAGCGTTCCGGCGACGACGCCGATGCCGAATCCCGCCGCCACGCGCCCGGTGGTCACAAGCACGTGGCGCTGCAATTCGCCGGTACGGGCCAGGTCGACGAAGGTCTGGAAAATGACGGAAGGTGGCGGGACCAGCCTTCCGTTCGATAGTCCGTGCCGCACAGCCGTTTCCCACAGCAGCGCGAGAACGAGCGGCAGCACCAGGCCGAGGAACAGCCGGCCGAACCGCTCCAGCGGGTCGCGCTGCAACGGCGTCTGCTCCGTCCGCACGGAGCGCTGTTCGGCCGAGACGGTCACGTCGGCAGGAGACATGGCGAACGCAAGG
>Ga0210409_10003695_pt1 | contig 16875 bp, 15 predicted proteins | sample IncBWH17MmetaG_FD_161649 | JGI IMG/M metagenome (GOLD analysis project Ga0210409, IMG submission 161649) | Forest soil microbial communities from Barre Woods Harvard Forest LTER site, Petersham, Massachusetts, United States - Inc-BW-H-17-M | ecosystem: Environmental > Terrestrial > Soil >...
GCGGAGGAAGACCACGACGGCCGGATCGTTTTCCCATAGCCCGCCGAGGCGAATGGATTTGCCGAAGGCGTCGGGGAGAACGATGCCGGCAAGTTGTAGACTCAAGGATTCGGCCATGATTGGAAATGATTGAGGAGAAGGGGATTTCTGTCAAGAGCCGCAAGGAAACGGAAAGATCAAGTTAATGCGGCAATTTCTGGACATCGTTGCCAGTGCCCGATCGATGCTTCCCAACGGCCTTGCAGACATTCCCTCTGCGGATGAGGCGAGCAGCTGAAAAAGTCCGACTGAGCAGGGCTCGTCGATGGCATCTTGCCGGTTGGAGAGTGGCGTGGTAGTTCTTTTCGGCAGAGACGCATGGATGCCTCGACACATCGGCCTGCCTGGAAGACGCTGCTGGCGTTCGCGATTATTTATTTTGTTTGGGGATCGACGTTTTATGCGATCCGGGTTGGAGTGCGCGAGGTGCCGCCGTTTCTGCTGGCGGCGATGCGATTTCTGATTGCCGGAGCGGCGCTCTATGGGTGGACGCAGGCGAGGGGAGAGCGTGGGCCTAGCGGCCGGGAATGGGCGTCGGTGGCTTTAGTCGCATTTTTGATTTTTGTGCTGGATTACGGGTTGGTGTTCTGGGCGGAGCAGCGCGTGCCTTCGGGGTTGACCGCAGTGATGCTGGCTACGATCCCGGCGTTCATGGCACTTTCGGAAATTTTTATTTTGGGGACGCAAAAGCTTTCGGTGCGGCTGGTAGTGGCGCTGTTAATTGGCTTGGGCGGAGTGGCTGTGATGGTGAGCCGGTCGCTGAACCTGGGCGGGACGCCGATTGACCGGGTAGGGGCGGTGGCGCTGATTGTGGCGGCGATGGGCTGGTCGATTGCGTCGGCGCTTGCGCGGAAGCTGCCGCTGCCGGAATCGAAGGTTATGAGCTCGGGAGCGCAGATGCTGGCGGGCGGAGTGTTTCTGGCGGCGATTTCGGGGGTGCTGGGGGAATACCGGAATTTTCATGCGGGGGGCGTCTCGCGCGGGGCATGGATTGCATTAGCGTATTTGATCGTGGCGGGGTCGATCATCGCGTTCACGGCGTATGTGTGGCTGTTGCACCATGAATCGCCAACGAAGGTGGGGACGTACGCGTATGTGAATCCGGTGGTGGCGGTGGTGATTGGATATTTTTTGGGTGGGGAAGAGTTGGGGCTGCGGACGATTTTGGGGACAGTGTTTGTGCTGATCAGCGTGGTGGTAATTACGATTGGACAGAGAAAGTAAAGTCCAACGAGCACGGACGCTACGGCCGTGGGAGGGAGAAGAGGTTCTTTACAGCGTGAGCCGCATTTCGTTGCTTGGCTGAAAACCTGAGGCTTCGTAGAGAGGGCGCCCTGCGGGACTGGCGTGGAGGGAGACGGTGCGGAAGCCCTCCATGCGGCACCAGTCGATCATGGTTTCGAGAATTTGTTTTGCCACGCCACGGCGGCGGGCTTCGGGCTCTGTGTACATGTTGAGAATCCAAGCGCGCTTTGCGAGAGTTTCGCCGGGATAGCCTGGCCAATTGGCGATCACGATTCCGCCGCCGGCTACGACACGAGCGTTTGAATCCTCGGCCAGCCAGGCTTTGTAAGTACCGAGGCGCAGCGCTGCGCTGAGATACTCTCGCGACGATTCTTCCACCTGGTCGAGCACGGCGAAATCCCGGAAACCCATTTCCTCGAACATAGCGCGGCGGTGGTACATGATGTGGTTCAAGTCATCAACGCTTGCTTTGCGGATTTGAATTTCCATGGTTTCCCATGTTGGTGGCGACCTGTTGCGAGTGGTAGGGACAAAATGGTCGGCCGCATGGTTCGTTTCTCGGAGGTGGGGACCTCTTCCATCAATTTGTTGAAAGACTTTTGCACAGTCTTGCACAAATATCCTCAGGGTTTCGGTGAGAAACCGCTTGCCAAGTTTTCGGAGTGCTCATAGTATGCGCACAGATTGATCGGGAAGAAAAACTTCACGAGTCAATTCAGAGAAGGCGGCAAGGGTAAAACCGAGCAAGCCATTATCGAGTTGAATGAGAAGTGCGAACTTCGGAATTCAGTTCAACAGGTAGGCGCGGGTAAAACCGAGCCGGCCTGAATGGCTGGATGCAGAAGAAAAGCGCCACCATTCGATGTGTGGGGAACGAGCGAGGGTAAAACTGAGCGATTTTCCGGCGCGTCGGGTGGAGGAAAGAGCTTCGCAGCCAGGTTCACGGCGGCCCGGGTCAAACTGGGTTGACGCGAACGAAAGCGGAAGCGTAAGGCTTGGCGGAACTTTCAACGATGCGGCCTGGGTAAAACCGAGCCGAGATCATGAGAGGCACCAAAAAGAGGAGCTTCACGGGGAAACTCACCGGGGGCGACGCGGGTAAAACCGAACCGGCTTCGCGTGAGTGGAGACGAGAAGCAGCAGCTTCGCGAATCAATCAAAAGAGGGCGACGCGGGTTAAACCGAGTCGCCCTTATTTTTTGTGCGTGAGAAAAGAAAAGCTTTAGCACAGAGAACACTGAGAAAGAACACCCTTCGCAGAATACGCTCAGGGCAGGCAGAGGTCACAGAGAAGAGTGATCCAGGAGCACAGCCGGAAGTTTTGCACGGAAGTTTTGCACAGCTTGACCTGTCGATGGTGACCGCCTAACATGCGCTGAAATGAACGACCTTTCTTTGTTGCGTTCCCCGTTGAGGTTTTTGCAGAGCGAGATTCCGGAAATTACCCACCGCGAGTTGCTGACCGCCGCGGAGGAGTGGTGGAAGGGCGAAGGTGTCGCTATTTCGGGCGACATTGATCGCGGGGGAACGCCTTGGTTAAGGATGCTCAATCGCGGAGGAAAGCGAGTCGACGAGATTCTTTACCCTCACGAATACCAGACGATGCTGAAGAGGGGCTACCGGGCGGGAGTGATCTGGCGGGCGATGGAAGAAAAATCGCTGATACCGACGTATTCGCTGATGCACACGATTTCGTTTTATGACCCGGGAGTGTGTTGCCCGTATACCGTGTCGCTGGGGACAGCGGTGCCGCTGGCGAAATATGGAGGCGCTGAATTGCAAGCGCGATTCCTGCCACAGCTTTTGCGGAAAGACGATTCGGTGTGGCAGGGCGCGACGTGGATGACGGAGATCAAGGGCGGCTCGGACCTGGGAACGGCGGTGGAAACGATTGCGCGGCGGGCTGGCGATAGTTGGAGGCTGACGGGCGAAAAATATTTTACGAGCAATGCCGGGGCGGAGTTGGCCGTGGTAGCAGCGCGGCCGGAAGGAGCGCCGGCGGGGGTGCGCGGGGTGGCGCTATTCCTGGTGCCGCGAAATCGGGAGAATGGCGAGCTGAATTATTTTGTGCGGCGGCTGAAGGATAAGATTGCGACCCGATCGGTGCCGACCGGAGAGGTGGAACTGAAGGAGAGCGAAGGGCATCTGCTGGGATCGACGGAGTCGGGGATTTACATGATTCTGGAGGTGCTGAATCTTTCGCGGGTGGCGAACAGCGTGGTGAGCGTGGCGCTGGCGCAGCGGGCGATGGCGGATGCGCTTTCGTATGCGGAGCAGCGGACTGCGTTTGGCAGGCCGATCGTTGAGCATTCGCTGCTGCGGCATCAATTTGAAGAGCGGATGAAGGGGTTGCGGGCGGCGTTTGCGCTGGCTTGGGAGTCGGTGCGATTGCTGAATGAGGTGTGGATGGAGCGGCCGCCGTATTCGGAGCGCTACCAGTTGTTCCGGCTGGTGGCACATCTGGCGAAATACTGGACGGCGGAGTTTGCGGTGGACACGGCAAAGTGGGCGATGGAAGTACACGGTGGGCTGGGCGTGCTGGCGGAGTATGGCGCGGAGCGGTGGCTGAGGGAGGCGATGATCCTGGCGATCTGGGAGGGAACTTCGCACCGGCAGATATTGGATGGAATGGAAGTGATGGAGCGGAAGCGGGCGCACAAGTTGCTTTGGGAGCGACTGGAGGAACACGCGCTTTCGAAAGAAGTTGAAGAGATGGAAGCGGAAGTAGAGCGGCACTTGAAGCTTCCAAGCGAGGAAAGGGAAGCGCTTGCCGAGCCGGTGTTCCGGAGACTGGCGATATTCACGGCGGAGACGCTCGCTCGCGGAACAAAATAGAGGTAAAGGGTTCCCCGTACGGCGAAAAATATTGACAAGGGCGTTGATGCGGCGTAGTGTTCGGCAAGATCGGTACCCAGGCCCGCAATCCAGGTAAATTCCAGAAACCGAATCAGACGACCAGGCAGAGTGCCTGGTGACAGGACGCAAGGAGGGTTATCCATGAAGCGTGTTTTGACGGTTGTGGCAGTTGCTGTGTTGGCTGTGGTCGGTGCTTCTAGTTTGCAGGCGCAAGGCAATGCAGTCGCTGGAAAGTGGACGCTCAATTCGGCGAAGTCAAAATTCGATCCCGGACCGGCACCCAAAAGCCTGACGAGGACAGTCGTAGCAGACGGCGATGGCTTGAAATATACGTTTGAAGGAGTCGGCGCGGACGGAAAGACTTTGTCTTACAGCTTCTCTGTAAAATTTGACGGCAAAGACTATCCCATCACGGGTTCGATGCCATCCGGGGCAGACAGCATTTCCGCCAAGCAAGTTGACGCCAACCATTATGAAGCGACTTTGAAGAAGGGTGGGAAGGTGATCGGTACGTCCAAAGTGACGGTTTCAGCGGACGGAAAGGTAACGACTGTGGATGCGACCGGGACAAACGCGGCGGGCGCGAAAACGCACGACGTGCAGGTGTACGACAAGCAATAAAAGTCCGTATCCCTTCCTTGCCAGTGCGATTTCAGGGCGGTGCTCTGTCGAACCGCCCTGTTCGCTTTTGTGAGGCCCGTATCAACCCAACTGGTACTTTTGACAATTCCCGGCGGGATGGGGCGGGAATATAGTCCCCCCAATTGCAACCTCCATGAGGATCCGGATCGAGTCACCCCCGACACCGGAAGAATGGCTTTCTCAAGCTTCATTCTCTCCTTACGACCGGATCCTTTTTTTTCTTTGAACTTTCCCTGAAAAGTGAGTTGAGGAGCTTTTCGCTTGTGAGGGCGGCCGATCTAACGGAGCGTTTCTTTGGCGCCGAGATAGAGGGGCATGAGTATCTGACAGTCCGATGGCGCAATCAACCGAGATGGATGAGTCAATGGGCGAAGTAGGAGGCCAGCATCGTCCGACCTCTCATGGGGAAGAACGCTTCATATTGGCATATCCGCGAGAATTTCAACACCACGGACGTGTCGAGCCAGCCTTTGTCGGATTCGATGAAAAGCGTTTCCATTGCTTCTTCGTGAGGCAAGGCTCCACGGTAGGGGCGATCGGTGGTCAACGCATCGTAAATGTCCGCGACCTGCAGAATCCTGGCTTTCAGCGGAATGGCGTCTCCACGAAGGCCGTCGGGATACCCACTGCCGTCCATTTTTTCATGATGGTGGCGTATGACGGGGAGGATGCTGCGAAGCGACTTGAGTGGTGCGCAGATTTTCTCGCCAATCATGGGATGCTCGCGCATGATCTCTGTTTCCACCTCGTCCAGAGGGCCGGGCTTCAGAAGGATGCTTTCCGGCACCGCAAATTTGCCGACGTCGTGAAGCCAGCAGGCGATACGTAGTTCCTGTAAATCTTCTTCTCCAAAGCCAAAACATTTTCCCAGTTGCTCGGCGAAGGTCATCAGAAGGTCCGAGTGGCCGTTGCGGAGATTCCGTTTGGAGTCGACGCTGCGCGCTAACGAAAAGAGTGATGACTTCGCCTGTTCATCCATGTAGGTTTTGAGGCGCAAGAGAGTCTGAACGCGCTGCAGTGCATCCCAGAAAGATGATGGAGTAGCCCAGATATCCGTGGCGCCGGCTTCCTGTCCCAGGTGAATGTCCCACTGATCGGGGGAAGGTTTCAGCAAAACCACAGGCGTGAGCTGATTGAGGGGATCTTCCTTCAGGCGGCGGCAAAGCGCGAAACTGGTGGTGTCCGGCAAGGTATCGTAAAGGAGAACCAGGTCTGGCTGCATCCGGCTACAGCAAATAACGGCGGACTCGGCATCCTGGCACGTAACGACATCACAATTCTGATTTCGCAGGAAAGATTTGAGTTCTTCGCGTTTTGCAGAAACAACATCCACTAGCAAGATGGCCGGGTTCATGCTTCCCTCGCTATTTCTCCGCGCGAAGAGCGATGAAGACACCACTCCCCCTCGTGGAAAAAGAAGTTAGGGTGGATTGGCCTTGCTCGCGATCTCCAATCCCTGTACTCGGAGACCCCTTGCCTCCGCTTTCCGGGGACGAGAAAAGATGTTGGGCTTGGCGAGGTTGGTCTTTGCTTCTGGAGGTCCAAACTGCGACGCCCAGAAGTGCCTAGCAAGCATGGTGTTGCAAGCACGACGGGAAAACAACGGGGGTCCTGGGCAGGGAATTATTTGCATAGGACCTGCAGTGTTTACCTGATGACCCGTACGGAATTTCCTCGCTTCGCTGTGTCTTCGCCGGAAGCAACCAGAGGGTCTTGCAGATCGGGAGTCGCGGGAGTACAGTCGTTTATCGATATACTGATTATCGACTACCTATGCCTAAACAGAAACTGAATCCGCTGCCTTCGACTGCATTTCAAATTCTGCTTGCGCTCGCGGGGGAAGACCTGCACGGATATGGAATCATGCGGCAAGTTGAGGAGCAGACCGAGGGCCGCATGCGGCTGGGGCCCGGGACCCTGTACGGCTCGATTCAGACGTTGCTTGAGGCGAAGCTGATCGAAGAGGTTGACGTGCGCGAGGACGCGAAGCTCGGGCAGGAACGGCGGCGGTATTACCGGCTGACAGCGGCGGGGCTCAAGCTGGCCCGGTCGGAGGCGGAGAGGCTTGCGGACCTGTTGCGGGTCGCGCGGACCAAAAAGATTTTGAGAGGGCGATATGTCTGAGCGGATTTATGCGTGCCTGCTGCGACTCTTTCCCGGGCGGTTTCGCGAGGCGTATAAGGAGGAGGCGCTGCAACTGTTCCGGGACCGGGCGCGTGACGAAAAGGGATTGTTGCGAAGTATGCGATTGTGGCTGGACCTCGTTGCGGATCTGGCGATATCGATTCCGCGTGAGTACCGGAACGTGCAACCAGCCTTCGTGAGCGCTTCCCTACAGCAGCGGGTGGAGGGAGCACCTTCCTTCTTGGTGCTGGGGGATGAGTCGCCACAATTTGGGTCGATGATTCTGGGAGGTGTTCTGGCGCTGGTGGCGCTGAGTATGTTTTCGGTTTTAATCAATCACGTGGAAGAACGAGGTTCACGGAGTTTTGCAACTGTTCAGCGCCAAAGTGGAGGCGGGGCGCATGTATCCGCAGCCGGACGCGCGCTACAACCGCCCGCGGACGATCGGGAAGATAAGGCAAGGGCGTCAGCTGCGGGCGAATCGCAGGCGCTGGATGCTGGCGAGCGGCACCGCGTGATTGGCGCGGTGATCGCGAATCTGAGGCAGCACTACGTTGATCCGGAGGTTGGACGGAAGATGGCGGAGGCGCTGTTGGCGCATGAGAAGAACGGCGATGACGACACGGCGACGGACGGAGAGGCTTTTGCAGGGCTGTTGACCAGGCAGATGAGAGACGTGAGCCACGACGCGCACCTGGAGGTGATTTACAGCCGGGACCCGCTGCCTGATTTAACTATCGGACCAACACCGGAAGACCTTGCGCGATATCGAAAGGCGCTGGAGCAAGACAACTGCAGGTTTAAGAAGGTCGAGATCCTGGCGAACAATATCGGTTATCTGAAGCTGAATGCTTTCCCGGATCCTGCCGTCTGCCAGGCAACAGCGACGGCGGCGATGGCTTCGCTGAACGACGCAGATGCGATCATCTTTGATTTGCGGGACAACCATGGTGGTGAACCGGAGATGGTCGCGATGATGGCTGCATACCTCTTCGACCATCCGGAATACTGGTACAACCCGAGGGAGAACACGACGCAGCATTCCTGGACACGGTCTCCAGTTCCAGGAAGCAGATTGGCTGACAAGCCGGTCTATATCTTAACGTCAGCCAGGACTTTTTCGGGCGCCGAGCAGTTCTGCTACGACCTGAAGATGCTGAAACGCGCGACGATTGTGGGTGAGACGACTGGTGGCGCCGCACATGCGGGGGTTTTCCACCGGATTGACGATCACTTCGGAATAGGCATTCCTGAAACGAGAGCGATCAATCCCTTCTCAAAGACGGACTGGGCCGAGACGGGAGTCGAGCCGGATGTGAAAGTGAAAGCGGCGGACGCGCTGGAAACGGCGATGAAGCTGGCGGCTAGCAGGCTGGAAGCGAAGAAGTGATGTAGGTCCCCGGTTGATGCAGAAAAGGGCCAATAAAACTGGAACCTTTTGGTGTGCCCACGCATCAGCTAGCGTGAAAGGAATGGAAACCCATGAATACTTTACGAGCGGTATTGCAGGATGCGCAGGCCAGGGGCGATGCGGTCGGGCATTTCAACATTTCCGACCTTGTGCTGCTGAAGGCGACGCTTGCCGGTGCGCGGGAATTGAATGTGCCCGTCGTGGTTGGATTGTCGGAGGGTGAGCGCGAGTTTGTGGGGACCCGCCAGATTGGCGCGCTGGTGCGCAGCTTGCGTGAGGAATTCGACTTCCCGATTTTTCTGAACGCGGATCATACCCACTCGCTGGCGAAGGGAATCGAAGCAGCGAAGGCCGGGTTCGATGCGATTGTGTTTGATTTGTCGGCTTTGCCGTTTGAAGAAAACGTGCGGCAGACGAAGCAGGCCGTAGAGGCGCTGAAGGCGATCAATCCTTCGATGATGGTGGAGGGAGAGATCGGGGACATCGGGACGGGTTCGGAGATACACGATTCTTCGCCGGACCTTTCGAAGGGGCTTTCGAGCCCGGAAGAAGCGAAACAGTTCGTGGAAAGCACGGGAGTGGACATCCTGGCTCCCGCGGTGGGGAATATGCACGGGATGCTGCGGAGCATGGTGCGCGGGGAAACGAAGAAACGGCTGGACATCGAGAGGATCGCAAGCATCAAGCAAGCAACGGGCGCGTATCTGACGCTGCATGGGGGATCGGGAACGGACGATGACGATTTGCGCAGAGCGATCGCCGCGGGAATTGATATTGTGCACATCAATACGGAACTGCGGGTGGCGTGGAGGCGCGGTTTGGAACAGGGGTTGGCCAAGATGCCGGACGAGGTTGTGCCGTACAAGATTCTGCCTCCTGCGGTGGAGGCGGTGAAGCAGGTAGTGCTGTCGCGCTTGAGGCTGTTTAACGGGAAGCGGCGCGCTGCTTAAGAAAGGCGGCGCGAGGCTGTCGTTGCGGATTACTTTATGGCGCGGCCGCGGAATTCTGGTTAAGTTTTCGCCAAGTAGCATCCGCTAGAACCACCGACGTTTCGACCTGGCGGTCGGGAATGCTCCAATATTTTGGGAGAAGCTGGTTTTTCTCCTGGGCGCTGACGATTTGAAAGCCATGCTTTTCGTAGAAGCGAATTGCCCAGGCAGCATCGGCCCAGGTGCCGATCAGAACTGGACCCGTTGCCAGTTCACGCAAGTGGGAAAGCAAGAGCGCGCCAATGCCTTGCTTCTGGCTGCTGGTTAAAACGTAGGCGTGGCGGATGAGGGTGACGTCGCGCACGTGTTGAATGCCCATTACGCCTGAGAGCGTGCCGTTGTCCTCGTAACCCCAGAAAATTACGCCTTCATCGATTTCGTGCTGCAGTTGCTTGGTGGACATGTAAGGTTCTGTCCAGCGATCGTCAGGGATGATGCCTTTGTAGGCGCGGGCGCCGTCGTTAATGATGGTCCAAACGCGTTCGAAGTCTTGACTGCCGCAGCGGCGGATCATGGGTGCCCGGCCTCCCCGGCTGGCGTGTTGAGTGGTTGTGTTGGTTTTTGCCGCCGTGCGGCGACGAGGCCGCCAGCGGCGCCGCCCAAGATTTTCAGGGCGTGCGCAACGAGATACGCCGGAGGTTCGGGGCCACCCCGGGTTAAAGCGACGTAAATGAGGGTGGCGACGACGCCGACGAGAATGCCGTGCAGGACGAAGCGTGAATCGAGGCTGCGGCCCACCCAGATTGCCAACAAAAAACAGGCCAGCAGAGAGGCGGCTGGTGCGGCGCAGGTCAGAGTGTTTTTGCCGAAAAGCAAAGAGATTGGAATGACGAGCGCGATGACCAAAACTTCAGCCAGAAAGCCGCCGAGCAAGACTCGCAGCCAGCGGATTCCCACGGAGGTGGACATTGTAAAGACTCCCTTTCGGGCAGCCGACGGATTGGAATTGTATCGCGAAAAAGGCGGCAGAGGGCGCCCCATTGCTTGGGCGAAATCCGGCTGTGCAAGAATCTTCGGATAACAAAACAGGCGCAATTGTGGTATGTTCACCGCTCCCGCCGGTACGAAAGTGACGCGCCAAGGGGAACAAAGCGGCTGCTGTAGATGAAATCAAACGCGACTGGCCACTGTTGGCGAGCCCCTGGATTACAGGCGAAGAGCTGAATCCCATCCTCATTGGGAAACCAAATCCAACGAAAATTCCGGAGTGTCCATGGTCGGGCCTAAAAGAGCATTTTTCCTGCTAGCGGTGACGCTGGCGGCGACGGAAGCGGCGTGTGCGCAGCAGGCGAACTTTCACCTGGAGGAAGCGACGATCGACGACGTGCAGAGGGCCATCCGAGATGGCCGGATCACCTGCAAAGGATTGATCCAACTCTATATTAATCGGGCGAAAGCTTATAACGGGGTCAGCAACGTGTTGGTCACGAAAGACGGAGAGGCGGTTCCGCCGGCATCCGGGGTAGTTCGCGCAGGCACACCACTCAAATTTCCCACCCAGACAATAGCCATATCCAGCTTGCTGCCCGATTTCGAGCAGTATGCCGGGCCGCCGATTGAGTTTGGCAGGATGGAATCGACCGCGTCCGATCCGACGGTGCAGCAACAGTTCGGCATGATCGTCGGCATTCCCCATGCGGGCCAGCTCAACGCGCTCGGCACAATCAATATCCGCGGCGAGCGCTCTGTGACGTGCAAAGGCGATCGTGATCGGCGTCCATCCGACGGGCCGCTGCCGCCCGGTTCGCCGGCGGTCTGCGAGGAATTCCGCAAACAACCGGATGCGCTCGAGCACGCGGCCGAACTCGATGCGCAATACGGAAGGAATCCCGACCTGGCGAAAATGCCCATGTACTGTATCGCGTTCTCCTTCAAGGACGCGTTCGACACCAAGGACATGCGCAGCACTGGCGGCGGTGACGCTCACTACGATATTGATTTTCCGGCGCGGGACCAGACGCTCGTGGCACAGCTGCGGGAAAAAGGCGCCATTATGTATGCCAAAACCGCGAACACGGAATACAATGGGCGCCCGGTGCCATCCACCCGCGGCGGCGCCGGTGCAGAGCGAGGCACGAACAGGCCCGCAAAAGTATTTGTCTCGGTCCAGGGGTATCAGCGCAGCACTTGGGCGGGAAATCCGAGCGATGTCTATGACACCACGCGCGCCGCGTCTCTGGGTTCAAGTTCGGGTTCGGGTGTCTCTGTGAGCGCGAACCTTGCGACCTGCAGCATCTGTGAGGAGACAAGCCTGTCCTGCCGCGGACCGTCGAATCACAACGCGGTGGCTCTCATCTTGCCTCATAAGTCGCTCATTTCCTTTCTGGGGGGCGCTATTGGCGCGGACATCTATCTGGATCGCACAGGCATTATGTGCCGCACCGTGAAAGACGCTGCAAAAGTATTGGATGCGCTTAAGGATCCCGCCAACGGATACTACGATCCACGCGACATCTTCACGACGGTTCCCAGATCAAGCGTCTTGGATAAGCCCTACGCCGGCAGCGTGGCCTCGCTGGGCACACGAGGCTCGCTGCGTGGAATGCGCATCGGAATTGTCCGTGAATCGATGCTAACTTTCCCAGGCACGATGGCCGACGAACCGATTTCGCAAGCGGCGGCCAAAGAAATCAAAACCATTCTGGGCGATTATCTGGGAGCCACTTTGGTTGAATCCGTCGACCCCCTCTGGCCGGATGACCCCAGCATCGAAAACATGTCGCCTTCCTACACCCAGGCGCTGGCGCAGCTTGTGCCGATATTTTTCCCGGATATTCTTTATCGCCTTAAGAGGGACGGGCAGCCGCAATTCCCGGAATTCGCCGCGAAAATAAAGCCGACCGAGTTTGCGCCGGGCAAGACACTTGGAACTGGCGCGATGAAACCTATCGATTATTTCCTCAATCTGGCTGAAGGACGCGTGCCCGTCCCCAAGAATCTGAATATTCGGGCAATTGAGGAGGTAGTGGAGTCGAACGCCTTCACGCTGGAATTCAATCAATACGCCCTGCGGCGAGCGGCCGATTGGAAGGAGCGCGGATTCATCGAAACCATGATCGATTTCCCCACGCTCAATGCGCGGTCGAAGTTCTGGGGCGATGATCAGCGGGCGGCATTCAAGAATTGGGAAGAGATGGATGACATGCGCAACACGCTCGGGGACCGGCAGGGAATCGACGAGCACATTATGATGCGAGAGTTACTGCGGCGCGTGGAAATGAAAGTTATCTCGGAGAACCATCTCGATGCCGTCGTGCGTCTTCACTATTCGCTGCCACCCGGAAAGATAGGCCTTGCGCCTCAACCGGAGCCACCCGACGATACCCGCGGTGAACTCCGCATGGGACCTTTCGCTGGCGTCACGGAAGTGCTTATTCCCGCCGGGTATGTGCGAACGGTCTACGATCCCGTCTTTGTGTTGAGCGCCGACAAAAAGCGATATGTTCCGACCAACAACAACACGCCAACGACCCTGCCGCGGCCCGGTCTGCCCTTCTCGCTCGTTTTTCGAGCGGAACCAGGGAAGGAAGATGTCATTTTGAAGATAGCCTCGGCCTACGAAGCGGCTTCCAAACGCCGCATCCCTCCGCCGGAGTTTGGACCCCTGCCGGGCGAACCGTAAGAATTTTTCCAGCCGAACGCGTCGAAGTGGTTAGGCGGATGGGTGTTTCAGGATTTCGGCCAGGGCCCGCAGTCGGGCCGCATCGGCTGGAGTCTTAGCGGTGGCGGCGGACTGTTCGAGGGATGGCGCCATGGTCTGCAGCTTGGCCACTTTGTTTTTGTTCAGGTGGGAAAACTCTGCGCTTTGGATTGCCTTTTCTACAGAGGCGATTTGTTTTGCCGGCAATGCTTGCGAACGGGAGAGTTGGTCGAGGTAGGCTTTGGCTACGACCAGGTTTGAGGGCCACTCGATTTTTTGCTGGTTCTGCACGTTGAGGTCCGGCACGTGCACGGACTTTGCGGCGTCGATTTCGTTTTGCGTGAGAAACTTGCTAGGCGTGAGTTCGAAGACGTCGAGGCCTCGGGCGATCTCTGAAGCGTAGATGTTGCCGTTGTACCAGTAGGCCGACCAGTCGCCTCCGAGCACGAGCATCTTAGGATCGATCGGGCCACGGTCGAAGTAGGCGATCTCGAAGGGTTGCGCGGGGTCGGTAAAATCCATGATGGAGATGCCGCCCTGATACCAGGCCTGGACTTCGATGTCGCGGCCGGGAACCGGAACCAGGGAGCCGTTGTGCGCGACGCAGTTTTCGGTGTCGCCCTGCGCGGCGGGCAGCTTGTAGTAGTTGGCGAAGGTGAGCTTGTCGTCCTGCAGGCGGAAGATGGCGTCCGCGCCCCACTTGTTCGGGTCGTTCGGACGGCAACGCGCGCCGAGGCCGCCGCCCCATTCGTCAGTGAAGACGACTTTGGTGCCGTCGTTGGAGAACGAAGCGGAGTGCCAGTAGGAATAGTTGGGATCGTTCACGGCATCGAGTCGCTTCGGATGCACGGGGTCCTTGATGTCGAGAAGAATTCCGTTACCAGAGCAGGCGCCGGCCGCCAGTCCAATCGCGGTGTAGACCGTGATGTCGTGGCATTGATCGGTGTCGGCCGGCTTTTCCTCTTTGCCATTCTTCCCGTGACTGCCTCCGCTGGTGAGGCCGTTCAAAGCACCGCTGCGGGGATCGATAAATAACCGTGGAGTGGAGACGATTTTCGCGTCCTGCGGCGCGGCGACCGGGACTTTGATTACGTCAATACGAAAGAGCGCGGTGTTCGGGTCTTTGTCGGGCTTTTCACCGGAGCAGCCGGCGAGTTCTTCCGGCTGGCGCACGAACGATGTGCCGGAGACGTAGATGTAGACGTTGGCCTTGTCGTTGGGATCGAGGACCAGAGTGTGGGTGTGGGAGCCGCGGCAGGTTTGCACGGCCGCGACTTGTTTAGGGTTCTTGATGTCGGAGATGTCGAAGATGCGCACGCCGCGGAAACGTTCTTTTTGCGCTGCGGGGATGCGGCGCTTTTTTTCTTTCTGGTTGTCCTTATCTTTTTCCTCCGTTGCGGGCGGCGGAGGCTCGGGAGGAAATCCCTGCGTGCCGCAGTCAAGACGTCCATTGGGCATTTCCACGGACATGAAGAGGAGATTTTTATAGACAGAGACATCGCCCTGGCCGCCCGGGCAGATCATCGAGGTCAGCAACGTGGTGTTCGCAGGGTTGGAGATGTCATAGATATTTATTCCGTAAAAATTGCCGAGGAAGAGATGGTTGCCCTGGAAAGCGAAGTCGGAGTTCGCGAAAGCGAGCTCCGCGATCGCCAGGTGGACGGATTTGGGAAGTTTCGCGATGTTGCCGATGCCGAGTTGGCTGATTGTTTTCTGCACTTTCGGATCGTCGGGATCCGTGGCGCCGAGCTGGAAGGCGTCGGGCTTTTTGAGCAGAAGAAGATGCTTGATGCCGAGGGAGGTTTCGCCGGCGTCGTAGAGACCCGGAGTGAGTTTGGCGCGGGGATCGCTGGTGTCGGAGCCCTTCATGCCCGGAGGGAGAGCTGGCGACGGCTCCGGCTCAAATGGATTGCTGTCCTCATCCGGGGCATCGGTTTTAGCGGGTTCCGGCTTGGAGGTGTCCTGCTTTGCAGCTTCCTGCTTGGCGGGAGTGGAGGCAGTTTCTTGCGCTTGGACCAGACTCATGCCGGAAAATAGAAAAATCATGGCCGCGGCGACACGGAAAGCAAGAGATAGTGCTCGGTTCATCGGTTCTCCTCGGACGGTTTTTGGTCCAGCATGGATTGCATAATTTTGATTTCGGCGCGCTGCGTATTGTCGGCATCGGTGGCGAAGTTGAAGAGGTCGGCCTCCTGGCCCGCGCCCGCGGTGTCGAAGAGATCTTCCACCATGATGAGAGCGCCATTGTGGTGCTGAATCATGCCGGTCAGAAACAGGCGGTCGAACTCGGCGCCCTTCGCTATGCGGAGAGCTTCCATTTGATCGAGTGTGAGCATGCCGGGCATCAGGGCCACCGGATGGCCGGATTTGTCCATGTCCGGCATTCCCGCCATGGCCATGGAAATGGGTTCGCCGCGGGCCGCCAGCCAGCGCTGCATGAATTTGATCTCGCTGGACTGCGAGCTGCTGATGCGCGCGCCGAGCGACTGGAGATCCTTGTTGCTGGTGTGCGATGGGATCAGGGCGGTCATTTCCACGGCTTGCTGGTGATGCATGATCATGCCTTGCATGAAGTCGACGTCGGCTTGCGAGCGTGGGGGGAGGGTGCCTTTGGTCGAAGGTGGAAGCGTTTTGCTGGGCTTGCCGGGTGCGCCCGGCTGGATGACAACTGGCGCGGGGGAATCCTTTTGCTGTGCGAGCGCTGGGGAAGAGAAGAGATTTGTGGCAGCGGTCGCGGCTAGAAGGAGGCCACACAGCACCGCAAAACCTTTTGTCGAGTGGAGTTTGCGATCGCGGTGAAAAGGGAAGAGTTTCCCGTTCGGTGGGCAACTAGACATTTGACCAGCCCGAATCTTTGGTGAGGCGCCCGCGATCTTGTGAAAGTTTCAACAACAGAATTTATATCACGGCGGCGCGCTTTTTGCATTTGAAGAGGAAGAGTTAAGGCAGAGTTCGCAGAGAAGAGAACCCAACAGGACAGGCTGAAGCCTGCCTGCGGCAGGCCTGTGCTACCCGAGAGCACCATTCGGGCGAATGGTGTTCCCGGGGGGGGATTATTCGGTGCAGTGGGTGATCCAGAAGAGGTGATTGAATTTTTGCGGGTGGCGCGGGTCGGAGTAATCGGTGCCTTTATGCTTGTATTCGACGTCGGTGCAGGCGGCTTGCATTCCTTTTCTTGTTTTTCCTGTGGCGTGGGCGGTGCCGCCGTCGATGGGGCAAGCGGCAGTTTTTGGAAAGGTGGAGGCGGCGAAGGCCAGCGGGACTGCCAGCATCACAGCAGTTGCGGCGGGAATCGCCAACCGGCGGAAGATATTCTTATCCATTCAGTCCTCTATCGCCTTTGGTGTTGAGCCAACCAGGCATCAGCGCGCCGTTTACCTTCCACAATTTGCGCAGGAGCCATACGCTTTTCCAGATCGCTCAGCCTCAACCGTGCATCGGGATCTCCCGCCGCTGCGCCCAAGGAAAACCACATGTATGCCTCGACCGTGTCACGAGAAATCCCCCGCCCAGCCTCAAACATTCGGCCCAGGTTAATTTGGGCGCTGGCATCTCCCTGTTCCGCGGCTTTCTGAAACCATTTGATAGCTTCGCCGTCATCTTTCGGGGTTCCGTCGCCGTTTGCGCAGAGTTCTCCTAGACTCGTTTGTGCATCCGGCTCACCTTGTTCAGCGGCCTTGCGATACCAAGCCACGGCCTGGGCAAAATCTTGAGCTACCCCACGCCCGCGTGCATACATGATACCCAAGTTATTCTCGGCAGGAGCGAAACCCTGCTCAGCAGACTTTCGGAACCACGTAACAGCTTCGGCGTCGTTTTGCGGAACCCCATCGCCACTGAAATAGGCAAACCCCAGATTGAATTGCGCACCACTTTGTCCCTGCTCGGCGGCTTTGCGCAACCACTTCAACGCCTCAGTGTCGCTCTGC
>Ga0210409_10003700_pt1 | contig 16861 bp, 18 predicted proteins | sample IncBWH17MmetaG_FD_161649 | JGI IMG/M metagenome (GOLD analysis project Ga0210409, IMG submission 161649) | Forest soil microbial communities from Barre Woods Harvard Forest LTER site, Petersham, Massachusetts, United States - Inc-BW-H-17-M | ecosystem: Environmental > Terrestrial > Soil >...
CGACACCGTCGTCCTCGCCTGCACCCATTATCCGTTGCTGATCGCCCGATTGCGGCAGCTTTCGCCGTGGCCGGTGAACTTCATCGATCCGGCGCCGGCGATTGCGCGCCGCGTCGCCCATCTCCTCGGCCCCGCCTCTTCGCCCGGCGCAGCGCCATGCGCGGGCGGCACGCGCGCCATTTTTACCTCCGGCCGCGCACCGCACGCAGTGCTCGCCGGCTTTGGCGTCCGGGCCGAGGAGCCGGCGCCGACCAGCGTGCGCTGACGATTGCCTATTCGGATTTCGGCGGCTTACCCCAATTCGGCGTTGTCCGGCTTGTTCCGATGCAGGCGCGACGTTACGCTTTTGCGCGCTGGCGCCGGAGGGGCAGAGGCGACACCACCATGAACGTCGCAATCCAGACCGAGCGGGTGGCGTGGCACGCCAACCGCTGGAATCAGCTCATTCTCGGCATCATCGCGATGATGGCGATTTCCTCGCCGCAATATGTCTGGACGCTGTTCACCGGCCCGCTCAATCAAAAACTCGGAACGACGCTCGCCGAGTTGCAGTGGACGTTCTCGCTGCTGATCATCCTGCAGACCTGGTTCTCGCCGTTTCAGGCCTATCTGGTCGACCGCTTCGGCCCGCGCACGCTGATCTCGATCGGCGCGCTGCTGTCGGGCGGCAGCTGGATCGCTTCGGGCTACGTGGACAATCTGTGGGCGCTCTATTTCACCTACGGGGTGATCGGCGGGTTCGGCACCGGCATCATCTATGTCGGCATCATCGGCCTGATGGTGCGGTGGTTTCCCGATCGCCGCGGACTGGCGACCGGCCTCGCCGCCGCGGGCTACGGATTCGGCGCTTTCTTCACCAGCTTTCCGATCGACAGCATGATCAAGAGCTCCGGCTATGCCCACACGTTGATCGTCTGGGGCATCGTCCAGGCCGTGATCGGCGTTCTGGCGGCGCAGTGGCTGCGGGTGCCGCCGGAAAACTATCAGGTCGAGAGCGCCGCGCCGCCGGCGGCCGTGGCCTCCCAACAGACGCGCCGCAGCTATTCACCGCGCCAGATGCTCAGAAGTCCGGTCTTCTATCTGCTGTTCGTGATGATGAGCATGATGTCGACCTCCGGTCTCATGGTCACATCCAATGTCGGGCCGTTCGCCAAGGAATTCGGCGTTGCCGATATGCTGGTGCTGGGGATGGCGGCGCTGCCGCTTTCGCTCACGCTGTCGCGCGTCACCAACGGCCTAACCCGGCCGTTCTTCGGCTGGGTGTCCGATCACATCGGCCGCGAAGCCACGATGGCGCTCGCCTTTTCGCTGGAGGCGGTCGCCATCCTGGTGCTGTTCGCCTACATCAATCAGCCCGCTCTTTTCGTGGTGCTGACCGGCCTCGTCTTCTTCGGCTGGGGCGAAATCTTTTCGCTGTTTCCCTCGACGCTGACCGATACCTTCGGACCAAAATTCGCGGCGACCAATTACGGCTTCCTCTACATCGCGCAAGGTGTCGGCTCGATCCTGGGCGGCCCGGCGGCGGCCTTCCTCAAGCAGTCGACCGGAAGCTGGACCGCGGTGTTCATCGTCGTCGCGGTCCTGGATGTCATCACCGCCCTGCTGGCCATCACCGTGCTGCGCGCCATGCGGCGCGAGCACTTGGCGGCGGGCTGAACGACCCCTTGGCCGCCGCCTCACCGCCGGTTTGACACTGCGCAGTTTTCGCCCTAGATACGTGGCGCTGCGCGGGCCCGAACGGGCCCGCGTGGTGTTTCGCGACCCGTGGTTGACGCCGGCGCTTCGGCGGTCGACCTGTCGGTCCGCCCTCCCCCTCCGGCCAACAGCGGATCGGAGGAGCGGGGTCTGGATAGAGGAGGGCGCGATCCTCAGCCAAAACTTTCAGAGCGAGGACGCGAATGACCAAGCGCCATGAGGCGAAGTACAAGATCGACCGTCGGATGGGACAGAATATCTGGGGTCGCCCGAAGAGCCCGATCAACAAGCGCGAATACGGTCCCGGCCAGCACGGCCAGCGGCGCAAGGGCAAGCTCTCCGACTACGGCGTACAATTGCGCGCCAAGCAGAAGCTCAAGGGCTATTACGCCAACATGTCGGAGCGCCACTTCCACGGCATCTACGACGAGGCGCGGCGGCTCAAGGGCGATACCGGCGCCCACATGATCGGCCTGCTCGAGCGGCGGCTCGACACCATCGTCTACCGGGCGAAGTTCGTGCCCACCGTCTTTGCCGCGCGCCAGTTCGTCAACCACGGCCACGTCAAGGTCAACGGCCGGCGGGTGACCGTGCCGAGTTACCGCGTCAAGGTCGGCGACATGGTCGAGGTCAAGGAGAAGTCGAAGCAACTCGCCCTGGTACTGGAGGCGACCGCGCTCGCCGAGCGCGACGTGCCGGATTACGTCGACGTCGACCACTCCAAGATGACGGCGAAGCTCAACCGGGTGCCGCTCATTGGCGACGTGCCGTATCCGGTGATCATGGAACCGCACCTCGTGGTCGAATATTACTCGCGCTGACTCTCGCCGAGCGGCGACACTGCAATAGGCGAGCGCGAAGGGACGGCAGAATCGCTCACGCCTGGATGCGTCATGGCGACCGCACGGGACCTTCGCCGCATCGCGCTCTCGCTCGAGGGTACGACCGAAGCGCCGCATTTCGATCGCACCGCTTTCAAGGTGAGAAGGATTTACGCGACGCTTGCCGCGGACGGCCGCACTGCAAATCTGATGTTCACGCCCGACGAACAGGCCCTCAAGTGCACGGTCGCGCCGGAGGCGTTCTCGCCGGTCCCCAACGCCTGGGGCCTCCGCGGCGCGACCACCGCGAAGCTTGCTGCGCTGACGGTCGAGGAACTGCGCGACGCCCTGGCGCTTGCATGGCAGCACGCGCTGCCGAAAGCGAAAGCGCGCTGACGAAGAAATCCGACGGAGCCGACGAGGCGTTCGCCTGTTTCCGGCGTGTGCGCGAACGGGTAGAGCGCGCTAAGCCGGCGCGCTCTCCTTCACCGGAACGCCCTTGTCCTTGAGCAGCGATTGCAGCTCGCCGGCCTGGAACATTTCACGGATGATGTCGCAGCCGCCGACGAACTCGCCCTTGACGTAGAGCTGCGGGATGGTGGGCCAGTTGGAATAGGCCTTGATGCCCTGCCGCAGCTCGTCGTTCTCGAGGACGTTGAGCCCCTTATAGGCCACGCCGAGGTAATCGAGGATCTGCACGGTCTGGCCGGAGAAGCCGCACATCGGGAATTGCGGCGTGCCCTTCATGAACAGAACGACGTCGTTTCCCTTTAGTTCGTTGTCGATGAATTGCTCGATGGACATCGCGCTCTTCCTTGTTTGCGTCGCGGATCGCTTCCTCGTCCGCGTCGACTGAGTCCCGCCGGAAACGCAATATATGTAGCGCAAAGCCGGCGCAAAGCCTATGCGCAGATTTCATGCCTGCAATCCCTTGAAAACCCAGCAGTGTTTGGCCACCGCCGTTCCGGCGCAGAGCATGGAATTCCACCGGGGCGGCGCTGGAAAGAGAATGCCTTAAAGAGTCCTCCGGCCGCCTCAGCGGTCGGGCGTGCCGGTCTGCAGGGCAAGCGCGTGGAGCTTGCCGCCCATCTCGGTCTTGAGCGCCTCGTAGACGATCTGGTGCTGCTGCACGCGCGACTTGCCGCGGAAGGATTCGGCGATGACCGTTGCGGCGTAGTGGTCGCCGTCGCCGGCAAGATCGCGGATCGTCACCTGCGCGTCAGGGACGCGGGCTCGGATCAGCCGCTCGATATCGTTCGCAGCCATGGCCATGGCGCGCCTCACCTGTTCCGCCTGCGGCCACCCCGTGCCCAAGCTTGCGCAGCGTCGCGACCACAATGCGGCGGCTGCGCCCGAGCGTCAATGCGCCGCTTCGGCTCAGGCCGGAGCCGCCATATAGGCGGGCAGCCAAGCCTCGAAACGCGCGCGGAGGTCCTTGACCGGGAGCGGCCGTTCGCCGGCGACGGCAAGGACTTTGCCGCCGGTCGCGCCATGCCGGACCACCGGCACAGCGGCGGCGCTCGCCCGCTGCACAACGGCGTCGGCATTCTTCGCGGTGACGACATAGCGGCCCTGGTCCTCGCCGAACCAGAAGGCGTGACCGGCGACGCCCGGCGGCGCCTCGAGCACGGCGCCGATGCCGGAAGCCATCGCCATCTCGGCGAGCGCCACCAGAAGGCCGCCGTCGGAGACATCGTGCACCGCGGTCAGCAAGCCGTCACGGATGAGGGCGCGCACGAATTCGCCGTGCCGGCGCTCGGCGGCAAGGTCGACCGGCGGCGGAGCCCCCTCCTCGCTTCCGCAGATCTCGCGCAGGTAAAGCGATTGGCCGAGCCAGCCTGAGGTTTCGCCGACGAGCAGGATGGCGTCGCCCTCGCCCTTGAAGGCGAGCGTCATCGAGCGCGCGAAATCATCGAGCAGACCGACGCCGCCGATCGTCGGAGTCGGCAGGATCGCGCGGCCGTTGGTCTCGTTGTAGAGCGAGACATTGCCGGAAACGACCGGAAAATCGAGCGCGCGGCAGGCTTCGCCGATGCCGCGGATGCAGCCGACGAGCTGGCCCATGATCTCGGGCCGCTCGGGATTGCCGAAGTTGAGGTTGTCGGTCACGGCGCGGGGCAGCGCGCCGACGGCGGTGAGGTTGCGGTAGGCCTCGGCCACCGCCTGCTTGCCGCCTTCGAACGGATCGGCCTCGCAATAGCGCGGCGTCACGTCGGCGGTCAGCGCCAGCGCCTTGGGGCCGTCGTTGATCCGCACCACGGCCGCGTCCCCGCCCGGCCGCTGCATCGTGTTGCCGATGATGACGTGATCGTACTGCTCGAAGACCCAGCGCCGCGAGCACAGGTCCGGAGCGCCGATGAGCTTTTCCAGAGCGTCGGCAAGGCGCATCGGCGGCTCGATCGAAGCTGCGCCGATCACCGCCTGCCGCGGGCCTTGCTGGAACGGCCGGTCATAGAGCGGCGCCTCGTCGCCGAGTTCCTTGATCGGCAGGTCCGCCATGAGCGCGCCGCGGTGCCTGACCTCGAAGCGCCGGTTCGCCGTGGTCTTGCCGACGATCGCGAAATCGAGGCCCCATTTGCGGAAGATCGCCTCGGCCTCCCTCTCCTTCTCGGGCTTGAGCACCATGAGCATGCGCTCCTGGCTTTCCGACAGCATCATCTCGTAGGCGCTCATCCCGGTCTCACGGCAGGGCACCTTGTCGAGGTCGAGCGCGACGCCGAGATCGCCCTTGGCGCCCATCTCGACCGCCGAGCAGGTCAGGCCCGCCGCGCCCATGTCCTGGATGGCGATGACGCAGCCCTCGGCCATGATTTCGAGGCAGGCCTCGAGCAAAAGCTTCTCCGCGAACGGATCGCCGACCTGCACAGTCGGGCGCTTCTCCTCCGCATCGGCGCCGAACTCGGCCGATGCCATGGTGGCGCCGTGGATGCCGTCGCGGCCGGTCTTCGAGCCGAGATAGACGATCGGCATGCCGACGCCGGTGGCCTTGGCGTAGAAAATCTTGTCCTTCTCGGCGATGCCGACCGCCATGGCGTTGACCAGGCAATTGCCGTCGTAACGGCGGTGGAAACGCACTTCGCCGCCGACCGTGGGCACGCCGAAGGAATTGCCGTAGCCGCCGATCCCGGCGACGACGCCCGACACCAGGTGCCGCGTTTTCGGATGGCGCGGGTCGCCGAAGGACAGCGCGTTGAGGCAGGCGATCGGGCGGGCGCCCATGGTGAAGACGTCGCGCAGGATGCCGCCGACGCCGGTCGCCGCGCCCTGATAGGGCTCGATGTAGCTCGGGTGGTTGTGGCTCTCCATCTTGAACACGACGGCAAGCCCGTCGCCGATGTCGATGACACCGGCATTTTCGCCCGGCCCCTGGATCACCCAGGGCGCACTGGTCGGCAGCGTGCGCAGATGGATTTTCGAGGATTTGTACGAGCAGTGCTCGTTCCACATCGCCGAGAAGATGCCGAGTTCGGTGAAGCTCGGCGCGCGGCCGATCAGCTTGAGGATGCGCGCGTACTCGTCGGGCTTGAGGCCGTGCTGGGCGATCAACTCAGGGGTGATCGGAGGCTCTGTGGAAGTCATGCGTCAGCGCCGCCTTGTTACCTTCGAGGTAACCGAAGCCATCCTCACGTTCCCGCGTCAATTGTGTTGTTCAGGCCCGTACCTGATCGCGTAGTGCGCTTTCGGCAAGCGCGATCCATTCGGCCTGCGCGCGCCTGACATATTTGGGCGCCCGCTTGAGCTGGGCCAAGACCTCGGCAAGGACCGTCTTCGCCTCGGCGTGGCGGCCCGCCTTGGCAAGCAGCAAGCCGTAGCGCACGCGCGCCTCGGCGCCGGGGTAATAGTTCGCAACGGCCTGATACTCGGAGAGCGCGTCCTCGGTGCGGCCGCTTTCTTCGAGCGCACGGGCATAAAGCAGATGCCCTTCCGCCGACTGGTAGTCCGGCCAGCGTTCGCGCAAATCGTCGAGCGTCGCCACCGCCTGCTGCGGATTGCCGTGACCGAACTGGGCGCGCGCCTTGCCCAGCGCGTAGATCGCGTCATCGCCCATCGGCAGCGCCAGGATGTGTTCATAGTGCCCTAGCGCCTCTTCGAATTTTCCCAGCGCCAGGCACTCCTCGGCGAGCGCGGCGCGGTTCGCGATGGTGTCGGCGACCTGAAGCTGATCTGTGAGCTCGCGATAGCGTCTCCCCGGATCAAGGGTGCTGACCACCCGCCGACGCGCCTGCTGGCCCTGGGCGCTGCCGAACCATTCGGGCAGAAGCTCAATGAGCACATAGGCGAGCGCGCCGAATCCCGGAATGAAAAGGATGATGAAACCCCACGGCCAGAACCGGCCGGTCTTGGCCGCATGGACGATCAACGCCACTTCGATCAGGAGCAGGATCAGTCCAAGCTGCATGGGAGCCCCAGAACGGCGACCGGCGAAACGCTCACGCCGCCTTCCGGAAATGGTCCACCAATCCCGCAAACAGCCCACGCCCATCGGTGCAGCCCAGCACCGCTTCGACGTGGTTCTCCGGGTGAGGCATCATGCCGAGCACGTTGCCGCGTTCGTTGACGATGCCGGCGATGGCGTTCATGGCGCCGTTGTGGTTCCAGTCCGGATCGACCATGCCGTCGGGCGAGGCATAGCGGAACAGCACCCGGCCGTCGCCTTCAAGCCGGGCGATGGTTTCGCCGTCGGCAATGTAGTTGCCCTCGCCATGCGCCACCGGCACGCGGATCACCTGGCCGGCATTGTAGCCGCGGGTGAACGGCGTGTCCGAGCGCTCCACGCGCAGATAAACATCGCGGCAGATGAAGCGCAGCTGCGAATTGCGCATGAGGACGCCCGGCAGCAGCCCGGCCTCGCAGGCGATCTGGAACCCGTTGCACACCGCGAGCACGAGCCCGCCCTTTTGCGCGAAGGCCCGCACCGCCGCCATGATCGGCGCGCGCGCCGCGATCGCGCCGCAGCGCAGGTAGTCACCGTAGGAGAATCCGCCGGGAATGACGACGAGGTCGGTGTCCGGCGGCAGGTCGGTCTCGGCGTGCCACACCATCGCCGGCTCCCGGCCGGAGACGAGCCGCAGCGCGCGCGCCATGTCGCGCTCGCGATTGATGCCGGGGAAGACGAGCACCGCGGATTTCATGAGAGCATCGAGACCCTGCCGTTGCGCGGCCCGCGGCCGCCTTACTTTACCTCCGCCTTCTTGACCAGCGGGCAACCGCCCTGGTCCAGTGGCCGGAACGCCTGGTCCGCGGGAACATGCTCCACGACCTTGAGGTAGTCCCACGGCTCCTTCGATTCCGCCGGCGTCTTCACCTCGACCAGATACATGTCGCGCACGACGCGGCCGTCAATGCGCAGCTGCCCGTTCTTGGTCATGAAATCGTTGATCGGCATCTCGCGCATCTTGGCCATGACCTTCTCAGGCTCCTTGGTGCCGAGGGCCTTGATCGCCTCGAGATAGTGATGGGTGGCGCTGTAGACGCCGGCCTGGATCATGGTCGGCATGTGGTGGACGCGCTCGAAGAAGCGCCGCGAGAAGGCGCGCGTCGCGTCGTCCATGTTCCAGTAGAAGGCGGAGGTGAACTGCAGCCCCTGCGCGGTCTTGAGCCCGAGGCTGTGGACATCGGTGATGAACATGAGGAGCGCGGCGAATTTCTGCCCGCCCTGGACGATGCCGAACTCCGCTCCCTGCTTGATCGAGTTGATGGTGTCGCCGCCGGCATTGGCGAGGCCGATGATCTGCGCCTTGGAGGCCTGCGCCTGCAGCAGGAACGAGGAAAAATCTGCCGTGTTGATGGGGTGATAGACGGTGCCCAGCACCTTGCCGCCGGACTGCTCGACCACGGCCGCGGTGTCGCGCTGGAGAGCGTGCCCGAAGGCGTAGTCGGCGCCGACGAAGAACCAGCTTCGGCCGCCGGATTTGACGATCGCCGAGCCGGTGACGTGGGCGAGCGAATAGGTGTCGTAGGTCCAGTGCGCGGCGTAGGGCGAGCAGCGCGGGCCGGTAATGTCCGAGGTGGCGGGACCGTTGAACAGCACGAGCTTGTGCTTCTCGCGCGAGACCTCCTCGACTGCCAGCGCCACCGCCGAGGAGCCGCCGTCGGCGACCATGTCGACGCCGCCGGTGTCGTACCACTGCCGCACGATGGTCGAGCCGATGTCCGCCTTGTTCTGATGATCGCCGACGATGACCTGCACGGGCTGGCCGAGGACCGGCCCGGCATCCTCGGCAGCCAAGCGCGCGCCGACGACGGAACCTTCGCCGACGATGTCGGCGTAAAGGGAATTCATGTCGGTGAGGACGCCGATCTTGACCGGCCCCTCCTGGGCGGCGGCGCCGCCGCCGAGCAGCGCGAAAACGGCGACAACAGGGGCTGCGAGCCTGGCGTTCATGATAGTCCTCCCTGGGTCCTTATGCAGTCGCGTCCTATCCCGTCACCTCGACGCGGTAGTTTTCGATCACGGTATTGGCAAGGAGTTTCTCCGCCGCGTTCTTGAGCGCCGCTTCGGCGCCGGCGCGGTCGGCGCCCTCGATCTCGATGTCAAAAACCTTGCCCTGGCGCACGCTGGCGACGCCGCGGATGCCGAGCGAACGCAGCGCGCCTTCGATGGCCTTGCCCTGCGGGTCGAGGATGCCGGATTTTAGCGTGACGGTGACGCGGGCTTTCATGGGCAAGTCTTCATGGGCAAGTTTTCATGGGCAAAGCGCTCCAGCGTTGCCTGCCGGTACGGAGGCGCCGCCATGGCCGCGACGATGCGGACGCCACGGGCGCCGTTCAATCACTATCGCAAATCGGTGTCGCGATAAATCTCCGCCAGCGGCAGCGAAATGCCCAGCGCCGGCAGTTCGAGCGTATCGGCGAGTGAGCGCAGGTGCCGCTCCGCGAATCCGGCGGCGCGCGCGAACACCACGATATCGACCGCGTCCTGGGCGATCACCACGTAGTGCGTGAGCGAGGGCAGGCTGGTATAGGCCGTGCGCTTCCAGCGCAGATCGCGCTCCGCCGTCGAAGGCGAGAGGATTTCGAACGCGACGAGGACGTCGCTGGTTTCCCGGCGATAGGGGTCGCGCCGCGCCGACCCGGCCGGAACGATGAAAATGTCGGGCTCAGGCAGGCTTGTATCGGATACCCTCACGCCAACGCCCGGGCTCGCTTCCCACGATTGTGGACGCTGGCGCTGGATCGTTCCAATGAGAAGAGCAAGATTCCAAAAAATCGTCTGATGCGATCTGCTGGGCGAGGCGTTCAAGATCGGCTCCCCGTCGATCAACTCCCACTTCTCATTGTCGGGCTGCGTCTCGGTGAAGGCGAAATACTCCTCCACCGTCATCGGACCGGTTTTGATCGTCGGGACGCCCACGGGACGCGCTCCTAGATTGCGCCTGCGAGCACGATCCTTGGCGCAATACGGCGGCCGCTTTCGCGGACCATGCTCCAGACTAGCCCTTGACCAGGATCGGGCCGGCGCCCTGCGGGCGCTCGCCTTCGCTCATGATGCCGAGGCGCTTGGCGACCTCGGTGTAGGCTTCAAGGAGCCCGCCGAGGTCGCGGCGGAAGCGGTCCTTGTCGAGCTTCTCGTTCGACTTGATGTCCCAGAGCCGGCAGGAATCCGGCGAGATCTCGTCGGCGACGACGATGCGCATCAAGTCGTTCTCCCACAACCGGCCGGTCTCCATCTTGAAATCGACGAGCCGGATGCCGACGCCGAGGAACAGCCCGGAGAGGAAGTCGTTGACGCGGATCGCGAGCGACATGATGTCGTCGATCTCCTGCGGCGTCGCCCAGCCGAAGGCGGTGACGTGTTCCTCCGACACCATCGGATCGTTGAGCTGGTCGTTCTTGTAGTAGAACTCGATGATCGAGCGCGGCAGCTGCGTGCCTTCCTCGATGCCGAGCCGCTGCGACAGCGAACCGGCGGCGACGTTGCGCACCACGATTTCGAGCGGAATGATCTCGACCTCGCGGATGAGCTGCTCGCGCATGTTGAGCCGGCGGATGAAGTGGGTCGGAACCCCGATGTCGTTCAAGTGCTGAAACACGTACTCGGAGATGCGGTTGTTGAGGACGCCCTTGCCCTCGATCACCTCATGCTTCTTTGCATTGAAGGCGGTCGCGTCGTCCTTGAAATGCTGGATCAATGTTCCCGGCTCGGGTCCTTCATAAAGGACTTTCGCCTTGCCCTCATAGATGCGGCGACGGCGGCTCATCGGAGTGTACCGTGGCTTGGTGAAATCCATGGGATGCCGTGGCTCCAGTTCTGCTATCGAGATCCGCGGCGGCGGCAAGGGGCGGCGACTCAACGCAGCCCCTCCGCAACGGGAAGGCTAGCTGAACGCGAAGCGGAGTACAATCGACATAGACCCGCGCCCCGCGCGCCGCAACGGCGATGTGTGGAAGCATCGCGGTTGCCTTGACGGCGCATGCCCGATATGCAAGGCGGCAGGCGCGTTGCAAGGTTCCACGCAACATCAGGACGAGAGGCATGACCACGTTCGACAAGCGCGAGGAAGGCTTCGAGAAGCAATTCGCCCACGATGAGGAGCTCAAGTTCAAGGCGACCGCGCGGCGCAACAAGCTCCTCGGCCTGTGGGCGGCGGAAAAACTCGGCCTCAGCGGCGCCGAGGCGGAGGACTACGCGAAATCGGTGGTGATGGCCGATTTCGAGGAGGCGGGCGATCACGATGTGTTGCACAAGATCCGCCGCGACTTCGACGCCAAGGGCGTCGCGCAATCTGACCATCAGATCAGCCGCACCATGACCGAGTTCCTAGCGAAGGCGGTCGCCGACATCAAAGCAGGTCGGTAGGGCGGGAGCCGACATCATGGCCCTTCCCGGCTTCAGCTTTGCCCGCCGTCTGCGCGCGGGAGAAACCGTGTTCTGCGGCTGGTGCAGCATGCCCTATCCCATCGTCGCCGAGACGATCGGCCGCGACGGTTTTGTGGCGGTCACGCTCGAAAGCCAGCATGGCCTGTGGGACATGGGCGCAATGCTCACCGGCATCGCGGCGGTGCGCCAAAGCGGCGCGGCGCCGCTGGTGCGCGTTCCGGTCGGCGACTTCGTGATGGTCTCGCGCGTGCTCGACTACGGCGCCGAAGGCGTCATCGCGCCGATGATCAACACCGCCGCCGATGCGCGCGCCTTCGTCGCGGCGGCGAAATACCCGCCGATTGGCGAGCGCAGCTGGGGACCGCACCGGGTGACGACGCTCGCCGGCATCGCCGACCAATCGATGTATCTGCGCGAGGCGAACGACAACATCATCACGCTGGCGATGATCGAGACCACCGCCGCGCTTACCAACCTCGAAGCGATCCTGGCGACTCCCGGCATCGACGGCGTCTTCGTCGGTCCGGCCGATCTCTCGATCGCGCTCACCGGCGGCAAGAGCCTTGACCCGGTGTCGCCGGAGGTCGACCGCGAAATCGACCGCATCATCGCGGCGGCGCAGAAGGTCGGAAAAACCTCCGGCGTCTTTTGCCATTCGCCCGAACGCGCGGTGGCGCTGGCCAAGCGCGGCGCACGCTTCCTCGCGGTGATGAGCGATCTCACATTGCTGCGATCGGGGATCGCGACCGCCATGAAGGTGCTCAAGGCCGGCTAGTTGCGCCCTGACGCGCGCTTCCGTTGGCGCGTCGACGGATCGTCTACCGTTTCGCGACCACGCCGGCCGTGCCCAGTCCTTCCGCCAGGCGATCGAGCGCCACACCGACGTCCGCCTCCACGTCGCCCGCCGCCATCTCGATCACGCGATAGCCGCGCGCGACCAGCCAGACGCGTTTCTGCTTGCGCGCTGCGGCTGCGGTTTCCTCCTCCGCGCTCGGCACGACGTCGAGCACCACCTTGAGCGGGAAGGAGACGAAATCGCAGATGTGCGGACCGACCGGCGTCTGCCGTTTGAATCCGCGGCCGGCGAAGCGGCGATCGTTCACCAGCGCCTGCCACAGGGTGCGCTCGGCTTCGGTCGGGTTGCGGCGCAGGAGCCGCGCCAGCCCGCGCACCGGGCCGCGCTCCGAGGGCACGCGGCCGCCGCCATGCTCGGCCAGGAGCGCGCGCAGCATCTCCGCTTCCTCGCCGTCGAGGACGCCGCCGCGCGCCGGGCCCTTGCGCCCCTCCGCGATCGCCATGACCACGCCGTGCAGCGTCTGGATGTCCTGCCGGGTCGGCTGCATGCGGGAAAAAATGTTGCGCAGATTGATCTGCATCGTCTCGCGCTTGTCGGGCGGGCGGAAGAACTCGACCTTCTCCAGCTCGCGCTCGAGCGAGGCAAAGAAGGCGAGAAGCTGCTGCTTCGGCGCGGGCGCGGATTTCTCCGGCATGGCGAACGGCAGCCTGCCGCCGGCCGCCAGCTTGAACCACTCGTAAGCGACGATCGCCACCGCCTGCGCCAGATTGAGCGAGGCGAACGCCGGATTGACCGGCAGCGTGAGTATGCGGTCGGCGAGCGCGACCTCGTCGTTCTCGAGCCCGTTGCGCTCGCGGCCGAAGACGATGGCAACGGTCTCGCCGGCATCGACCCGCGGCGCCAGCAACGCCGCCGCCTCCGCCGCTCCGACGACCTGCTTCGCCTGATCGTGCGCGCGCGCGGTTGCCGCGACAACGAAAGTACAGTCGGCGATCGCGGCTTCGAGGCTGTCGTAAATTGCGGCATCGTCGAGGATGCGGTCGGCGCCCGCCGCCATTATCCGCGCCTTGGCGTTTGGCCAGGACTGCCGCGGCGCCACGAGGCGCAACCGCGACAAGCCGAAATTCGCCATCGCGCGTGCGGCGGCGCCAATATTCTCGCCGAGCTGCGGCTCGACCAGAACGACCACCGGTGCGGCGGCCGCCGCCCAGCGTTTGGTCTTGTCGGTTCCTGCGCCCGGCATGGTTGTTCTAATGCACCGCGGCGCCGATCCCGTCGAGGTGGCGAGAATTCCCGCGCAATACGCCAGCAGGCCCGAAATTCCGCGTGCCGGAGAACCTGCCCTGCTCTATCTCGCCGCCGTCGAACGGCACACGCTCTTAAGCGCACGCCACTCGGCAGCCGACAGCAGCTCCGGTCCCGTGGCGGGACGGTCCTCGCGCCGCATCAGCTCGCGGCGTTCCTCGGTCAACGGATGGCTAATCAAGATGCCGATCGTGTGGCTTCCTTGCGCACCGGTGATGCGGAACAGAAGCTCCCCCATGGGGGCGGGCGAGCGGCCGAGCGTATGCATGGTCTCGATCGCGAAGGCGTCCGCGCTCTGCTCGGCGTCGCGCGTATAAGACGCGTCGAACAGGCTGCGCGTGACGAATATCACGGCCGTCGAGCCGGTGACGTCGCCGAACAAAAGTCCGACCAGGAACGACATGCCGCCGCGCTGGAGCATCAAGCGCGTTTGGTCGCGACGGCTGACATGGCCGATTTCATGGGCGATGACGCCGGCAATCTCGTCCGCGCTCTCGGCCTTCTGCAACAGCCCGTTGAGCAGATAAATTCTGCCGCCCGGCAGCGCGAACGCATTGGGTACCGGCGACGCCAGCACCTCCGTCGGCAACGCCATGTCCACATGGCCGGCCTGACGCAGCGTTTCGACAAGCTTGGCGAAAGCGGCGTCGCCTTCCGCATCGCTGCAGGTCCTGCCGCCGAATATCGCCCTCACCTGATTGTCGGCCATGCCGCCGAGACGCCGTTCAAACGAAAGCGGGACCAGTGGCGTCAGGCGCTCGGCGGCGAGCGGCACGCCGAAGACGACGATCAGCACGATCGAGGCGACGGCGGCGAGCGACCAGGCGACGATGCGGCCGGTTTGCCCTCTGCCGCCGCGTTCGACCTCGAGCGAGCGGGCGCGCATGCCGATTTCCACTTGCGCCGCCGGGTCGGCCACCTCGAGCCGCGCCAGCGGCAGGGCGGATACGCATTTGAGGCGCAGCGTGCCCAGCCCGCCATCGACAGCGCGCAGGTCGGCATAGGGCCACGCGGCGAGCGCGACGCCGTCTTCGACGAGCTCGAGAGCTGGACCAAAGCGAAGCACCACCACGCGCCGGCGATTGGTGACGCCGTCGAAGTAAGTCGCCGGCCGCGCCGCCGCGCTGGCCACGGCGGCCTCACCCGGGACGGCCTGGCCTGGGGCGGCGGCGTCGCTTGCGGCGTCAGAATCCGGCGATGTCGAGGCCATCGGCAAGACCTTCGCCCAGAGCGCTCGCCAGCGTGCCCTCGCCGCGCACGTTGTCGGCGCGGTCCAGATCGTGGGCGGTGACGGAGGTGACGACGCGCTTCCAGAGCTCGCGGACGAGATAGACGCGCACGACTATCCCGGCGCACAACGCCAGCACCAGATAATTGCCCAGATTTGCGCCAAGGAACAGATAGGGGTGCTGGCGCAAAAGCACCAGCATGTCACCGTTGCCGATCTCGCCGAATCGCAAGGCGGCGGAGCCTACACCTAGCACCAGAATGCCGTCGACGATCAGCAACAGGACGATCCAGCCGATCACGGCCCAATAGAGGCCCATCATTGCGCCGGTGCGCAGATCGGACTCGAAACGCACCTCGCCGAAGCGGACGCCCGACGCCCACCATCGCCAGAGCACGGACCGGTACGCCGGATAGGTGAACGGAACGGTGACGATCAGCAAGGACAGAAGCCAGAGCCACCAGCCGCGCTTCAACAGCCCCCAGCCGGTGCCTTCGAAGCGCCCCTCGAGGTCGCCGTAATGCAGATGCCGCATCTTGTAGCGTTCCAGCGCACTCTCGCGCCACGGCAGCGCCAGGCCGAGGGTCAGCAACGTGAGCACGCTCCACAGGCACGCGCGCCAGGAATAGGCCCAACCCGAGCCCGACATCCAGAACCGCACGCCGCGCCACACCGTGCGTGTCGCGCGATAACGGCGCGCACGGTAGATGGCGAACTGACCGAAGGCTAGAAGAACAGAAAGAGCGGAACGCTCGCGAAGGCCTTGGCCCGTTCCGCTTCGATGCCGATGAGAAAATACAGGACATAGATCGGCACCAGGATGGCGAGCGCAAACAGAAAACCGAGCAGGAGTTCCTTGGCCGTGCCGGTGTATTCCGGCGGATCGCCGTCGACGGACGTGCCCGACCACAAGGCGCGACTGATGTCGGTCGCCAGCCAGAACCGATAGAGACCCGCGGTGATCAGTTCGAGCAGCGCGCCGCGTCCAACGAGCCGAAAAAAGTCGCCGCGGCCGCCGGTGAAAACGATGCGCGCCGAACGTCCGCGCGCAAGAGGTGGAAGCGTCGTGGTGTCCATCGGGACGGTTCGTTGTGAGGGAGGATCGAGGCTGGAGGATGGAGGATGGAGGTCCGCTCGGCGGCAACGCTTGGTCGAGGCACGCGCGGCAAAGGTCCGCGACGTTGTGCCGGTGCCTGCGGAAGGACGCAACTTGAAAGGTAAAGAAGCTTCCGCCACGCACCTCTGCGCTGGTGATATTACGCGGTTTCCACGCCGCTCGCCAGCGCCCGGCAGGCGGTGATTGATTGCCGCAAACTTCGGCTTTCTCCGCTGCGGGACGGGTGCTATAGCGACGCCGCCGGCGCGTTGGGGCGCTACTCTTCATGCGCGCCGTCGCTGCCGCCTCTCCCTCCATTCCGCGCTGTAAAGGTCCGAAACCCTATGCCGAAAATCAAGGTAGCCAATCCGGTGGTCGAGCTCGACGGCGACGAGATGACCCGGATCATCTGGCGCGACATCAAGGACAAGCTGATCTTCCCCTATCTCGACATCGACCTCGTCTATTTCGATCTCGGCATCGAGAAGCGCGACGAGACGCGCGATCAGATCACCATCGACGCGGCGGAAGCCATCAAGAAGGTCGGCGTCGGCGTCAAATGCGCGACCATCACGCCCGACGAGGCGCGGGTGAAGGAATTCAACCTGCACGAAATGTACCGCTCGCCGAACGGCACCATCCGCAACATCCTCGGCGGCGTCATCTTCCGCGAGCCGATCATCTGCAAGAACGTGCCGCGGCTCATTCCCGGCTGGACCAAGCCGATCATCATCGGCCGCCACGCCTACGGCGACCAGTACCGCGCCACCGATTTCAAGGTCCCGGGCAAGGGCAGGCTGTTTCTCACCTTCATCGGCGACGACGGCAAGGAGATCAAGCGCGAGGTGTTCGCGTTTCCGGGCGCCGGCGTCGCCATGTCGATGTATAACCTCGACGCCTCGATCACCGACTTCGCGCGCGCGTCGATGAACTATGCGCTCGGCCGCGGCTATCCGCTCTATCTCTCGACCAAGAACACCATCATGAAAATCTACGACGGACGCTTCAAGGACATCTTCCAGGAGATCTACGAGAAGGAGTTCAAGGCCGAGTTCGAGAAGAAGAACCTGTTCTACGAGCACCGGCTGATCGACGACAT
>Ga0210409_10003701_pt1 | contig 16857 bp, 15 predicted proteins | sample IncBWH17MmetaG_FD_161649 | JGI IMG/M metagenome (GOLD analysis project Ga0210409, IMG submission 161649) | Forest soil microbial communities from Barre Woods Harvard Forest LTER site, Petersham, Massachusetts, United States - Inc-BW-H-17-M | ecosystem: Environmental > Terrestrial > Soil >...
GTTTCGCTCCGGTGATTTTTCGGGAGTCATTACCGTCACCAAGGGCCAGGATGTGACCAAGGGTGGCCTCGACTTTTTTGACGACCAATTCTGCCTGAAGCGTCTTGTGGAAAAGCCCTCGCCCGACCAGCTTGACCAACTTCGACGCGAGGGCTGGCTTAAGCCGGGCGAGCCGGTCTGGTACAACGCCGGGATTTATATTTTCAAGCCGGTCCTCTACCAGTACACCTCCACATTGAAAAAATCGCCGCGCGGTGAATACGAACTGACCGATGCCATCAGTGCAATGGTGAGGGCCGACCACAGACTGGCTGGGTTGCAGATTGAGGGCCGCTGGGTGGATGTGCGCGACCCCGAGGTGCTGGCGAAGGTTCGATCCGAGAATGAGAACTTCCAACATTGAACGCGAAGTGCTCGCGGGTTCAGGCTCTTGCTTCCACCCTCCGGCTGTCGTGATGCTCGTAATGAAAACCGCATCAACAGAGGTTCGAGGTTGGATGTTGGACGTTTAATGTTGGAAGTTCAAAGCTGCGGATTTTCGCGACCCTCTCCCTTTAGAGCCACTCTAAACCACAAACTTCGGCTCGAAGACCGGCGTGGCAGTGTGCTTGCGCAGCAGTTCGATAAACCTGGCCAGCCCGCGTTTTTCGTCCGTGCCGAGATGATAATGAATGTGCCAGCTCAGGTAATCCTGGCGAAAACTCAAATCGTATTCCGTCCGGCTGCGAATGATGGTGTCGAGGGTATCCAATCCGAAATCTCTGGCTTCGCGCAGTTGTCGTTTGAGGGCGGTATTCTCGAGGCCGCGGCGTAAAGCCCAAACGGCATAGACGAAGGGCAGGCTGGTCAACTCGAACCAGGCGGCGCCCAGGTCCCAAATCTGGTGCTGGTGTGGACCCAGAAGAAAATCCAGCGCCCGATCGCCAATCAATAATGCGTAATCGGGCAGTGCGGCAAAGTCGTAACTTTCCAACGGCTTGAACTCGGGTTTCAATGCACGCTCGGCCAACAACACGCGCGCCAGCTCGATGCTGGTAAGAGAGGCGGGATCGCAAAAAACCTCGCGCGCCTCTTCCAGCGGACCGCGATGGGCCAGCAGCACGCTTTTGACTTCCCCAAGGGAGGCAATCGCGATTCCGTCGAGGATGTCGTACCGATTGGTGAACAAAACCTCGACCACGCTCACCAGTCCAGCGTCCAACTCATCGCGCCGCAGCAACTCGGCCAGTTTAGCGGGTGTGGCAAAGAGCACTTCGTCCTCCAAACCGCGCGTCAACGGCACCGCGTTGAGATAGCCGACCGAGCCGACCCGGAAGGGGGCCAGAGAGCGTTCCAGGTTGGATTCTCGTTGGAGGTTGGACGAGCGCTGCTCACGTTCCGTCCGGTGCGCCAGTGATTCCGCCGGCTCTGGCGGTGCCATCCGCAGTTTTGGGGTCTCCTCTGAAGACATGGCGCCAGCTTACGCGGTGGCGAGATTTCCTTCGAGCAATTTCGAGGATCCGCCGTTTTCGCCAGTATTACTTTCCGGCACAGACGCCGTGCCTTTTAACGGTTCATAAAACGTATTCCGTTGCACCGGAACTCGGCCGGCCTCCCGGATTGCTTTTATCATTTCCGCCGCGGTTTGCACCTGGGGCGATTTTGCCCCGGCCATGTGGAAGATGTGCTCCTCGACGATGGTTCCATGAAGATCGTCGGCGCCGTAACTTAAAGCCACCTGGGCGAGCTTTAAACCTAAGCCTACCCAATACGCCGTGATATGGGCAAAATTATCGAGGTAGATACGGCTCACCGCTATCGTTCGAAGCGCGTCAAAGCCGGTCGGGCCGTGTTCCACGGGGATTTCATTATTCTCCGGATGGTACGGCAAAGGAACGAACCCGACAAAGCCGCCGGTTTCATCCTGGAGCCCGCGCAACTGTCGCAGGTGATCGACTCGATCAACCGCGGACTCCACGTGGCCAAACAGCATGGTGCAGGTGCTCCGGCCTCCCATCCGGTGCCAGGTCCGATGCACTTCGAGATACTCTTCTGCTGACTCTTTGCCTTTGGCAATAGCGGAACGAATCGCCGGCCGGAAAATCTCCGCCCCACCGCCAGTCAACGAATCCAGGCCCGCCGCTTTCAATTCCCTTAGCGTTTCTTGGGTCGATTTTTTGGCTAACCAGGCCAGGTGCAGTATTTCAATCGCCGTAAAACACTTCAGTTGCAAACGCGGGTCCAGCGCCTTGAGCGCTCGAAGCATGTCCGTGTAGTAGCCGAATGGAAGCGACGGGTGCAGGCCCCCGACAATATGCAACTCGGTAATCCCCAGGGCCAAGGCTTCGCGCGCTTTCTGGACGATCTCCTCGACCGTAAACTGGAAACCGTCGGCGTCCCGCTTTTTGCGCGCGAACGCGCAAAACTGGCAGCTCAGAATGCAATAGTTCGAGTAATTAATATAGCGATTCAGGATGTAACTCGCGTCGTTTCCAACTTTTCGCTCGCGCGCCAGGTCCGCGATGGCGCCCACGGCGTTCAAATCCTTGCTCTCAAAGAGCCGCAGCGCGTCGGTTTCGGAAATCCGTTCGCCGGCGGCGACCTTTTCATACAGGTCCCGCAACCCGCTGCGCTGGACGAAATAATGCACGAGATACGAGTAGCAGAACGGCCGAGGTTAGCAAATAGAAGAGCGCTCTTACCTCGACACCATTCGCGGCACGCCATAAGCTATGTCGGCACTTTTGCTCGATTTTGCATGACGGAAACTGAAAAACTGCTCAGCGAACTGATAGCGCTGCCGAGCGTTAATCCGGCTTTCCTGGAAACCGGTAACGCTAACGGCGGCGAGCAGCGCGTCGCGCAGTTTTTGGCCGCAAAAGCCACACGGGCCGGCCTCGGAATCGAGTTCAAAAAAGCTTTGCCCCATCGGGCGAATCTCCTTATCCGCCTGGTTCCAAAGAATAACCCTCGGCAACGTATCCTTTTGGCGCCGCATTTGGACACTGTCAATGGGACGCCGAACCAATTTGTGCCGCGTCGCCGGAACGGACGGCTGTACGGGCGGGGAGCCTGTGATACCAAGGGGTCGGTTGCGGCAATGATCTCGGCTGTCTGTGAGCTTGCAAAAAATGGCCAAAACCCGGCCAGCACGGAGATCATTTTCGCGGGACTGGTGGACGAAGAAAACAACCAAAGCGGGTCGCGCGCGCTGGCTGACAGCGGTTTCAAAGCAGACCTGGCCATTGTGGGGGAACCTACGCGGCTGCAGGTAGTCACGGCACACAAAGGCAGTTTGTGGCTGCGCTTCGAAACCAAAGGCAAGTCGGCCCACGGTGCGCGGCCGGAACTCGGGCGTAATGCGGTGCACGAAATGTCGCAAATCGTCAACCTGCTCCAAACCCAGTACGCCGCGAGCTTAAAGCGCAGGCACCACCGCCTGCTTGGGCAACCCACCGTGAGCGTCGGTGTCATTAACGGTGGCACCCAGCCGAATATTGTTCCTGATCGCTGTTCCATCCTGGTGGACCGGCGCACTCTGCCTGGTGAAACCGAAGATGGCGTCCGTCGTGAGATCCTTAAGTTCCTGAGACAGCATGGTTTGCACGCTGAATGTGCCGACAACAAATTGGCTCCGTGCCGGCCGATGGAAACAGATTCAAAGCTCCCGCTCGTGGCGCAATTGCTCGACCTGGTTGGCCAGCGCAAACCGACTGGCGTACATTATTTTTCGGACGCCGCGGTTCTGGCCGAAGGCGGAATCCCGAGCGTGGTGTTTGGCCCGGGGGATATCGCCCAGGCGCACACGGAGGATGAGTTTGTCGAACTGAAACAGCTCGAACGAGCCAAGGAGATGCTAGCAGGATTTCTACGCTCACTTCCTTGAACCAACTTTTGAATAGTCATCCCAAATCGCATGCTCGCTGAAAACGTTGAATCTCCTCCCAAAACCGAAGTAGAACATCGAGCGGCATTCTTCCGCCAGAGTGGCTGGTTGATGATCGCCAATATTGCCGGCGGCGTGCTGATGTGGTTGTGCCATTTCCTGGCGCGGGCCATGGGGAAAGATGAATACGGCTTGTTTATCACTTTGCTCACTGCAGTGATGCTGGTCCCGGCCATCCCTTTACAGATGGTTTTTGCCCAGCAAACCGCCAAGGCCCTGGCAACCGGGCGCGAACGCGAGCTAGCCGGCCTCATCCGAATGATTTGTCTCGGGTTGTTCAGCGCCTGGGCGGTTCTCTGCGTGGCCGTGTTCATTTTTCAGAGCACCATCCTGAAATTTTGGGGAGTCCAAGACGCGATCGGCTTGTGGATTACGATGCCGATCCTGCTTGTGACGCTTTGGGCGCCCATTTTCATGGGAGTCCTGCAAGGACAACAGAATTTTCTCTGGCTGGGCTGGAGTATGATGAGCGCCGGGATCGGCCGGCTGGCACTGGCGTCCGTCGCCGTGCTGGTTCTGCACACGGGCGCGGCTGGGATGATGGTCGGAGTGCTGATGGGGATGCTGGCTATGCTGGCCATCGCGGCCTGGCAGACCAACCGGCTTTGGCGATTGGCTCCTTTGGCCTTTGATTGGGCGGGAGTTTTGCGCCAGGTAATCCCGCTTCTATTCGGGTTTATCTTCGTCCAATTCCTTTTCTCGGGCGACACGCTCTTCGTGAAGCACTATTTCTCGGCTTCCGCGACGGGTGCCTATGGCAGCGCGGGCACGCTCTCGCGCGCTCTGATCTGGCTCGTGGGTCCTTTGGCTACGGTGATGTTTCCGCGCATTGTCCACAGTTCGGCCAAGTCCGAACAAACCAATATTATGGGCATGGTGCTGATAGGCACAGCGATTCTGGCTATTGGCGGGGCGGCGGGCCTGGCCGTGCTCGGCCGATGGGTCGTAGGGTTGGTTTTCGGGCCGACTTTTGTGCAGGTCGCCGGGCAGGTGCTGCCGTGGTATGCGGCGGCCATGGTACCCTTGGCCCTGGCCAACGTGCTGGTAAACAATCTGCTCGCGCGATCGCAATTTGCCGTCGTGCCGTTCATCTTCCTTTTAGCCGTCGGTTACGCCGCGACGATGGTTTACGTGAACCACATCTCGAACAGTCTCGTCGCCGTTCTGCAAGTTGTCGGCGGTTTTAACTTCCTCTTGCTGGCAGTCTGCGCCTGGTTTACCTGGGGAGCAAAACCCTCGCGCCAGGTTCAAGGATGAAGGATGGTTACTCGGCCCTCTTTGATCCTTCATCCTCCATCCTTCATCCTTCATCCTTTTTCAGGTCGTGTCGTTCCGACCGGAATCGCGCGATTCTGAGTGTTGGGACGGTTCGTCTGGCCCTCGGCGGGGCGGCGGCTGGCGGAGTTTCTTGTAAACCCAGGCTTCGAGGGGGCGCAGCGGGCGCAGCCAGCGATAGAAAGGCGAGTAGATCAGTCGAATTCGAAGCACGGAAAGAAACATTGTCAATGAGGCTCGAAACAGCGAGGCCGTGACTTTTGAACCGATTTTGTCCGTCCATTCCGTGGGGACTTCGAGAATGGAAAATCCGGCGCGTTTGAGGGAGTAAAGCAGATTGACGTCGAAGGCGAGGTCGGCAATGTGCAAAGAAGAATAGATCCGCTCGATCGCCGTGCGCCGTATGACTTTGCATGGGCATTGAGTGTCCTTAATGTGCATCAAGAGGAAGAACTCCACAACGAGGTGGAAGCAGCGGCTCGTAAAACGGCGCAGACGCGTTTGAGACTGGTGCAGGACGGCGCCGGGCAGCCAGCGCGAGCCAATGACACAATCGGCTTTGTCGATGAGTTTAACGAGCGCATGCAGGGCCTGCGGCGGCGAGGCCCCATCGGCATCGACATAGCCGACCACGTCTGCAGCAGGGGCCAGTTTGAGGCCTTCAATCAGCGCGCCGCCTTTACCGATCGGGTCGGGAAAATTTTCGGCGCGGACGGAAGGGAACTCGCGGGCAACCTCCTGAACGACGCCCAAGGTATTGTCACGGCAGCCGTTCAGCACCACAACTAAAGAGAACTTGCCGTCGTAATGATCCTGGAAATAGCGCGCATAGTCGCGCAACACCGGCCCAATCCGGCTCTCTTCGTTATAGGCCGGGATCAGGAGCAACAAACTCGGCTCGGTCACTTGATGTTCAACTCGCGCTGGATCCCGAACTTCTCGACTCGCTTGCGCAAGGTGGCGCGGGTGATTCCCAGAAGCTTGGCCGCGTGAACCTGGTTGCCGTCCGTTTCCTTCAAGGCCTGAATGACCAATTCGCGCTCGACGGCCGGGATAATTTTCATCTTGGGCTCTCGCCTGGCCCACTGAAATAGCTGGCGGGCCAGGTTGGTAACGTCCGCGGCGCCGGCCTCCCCGACCGGACCGGAAATCTGACCAGAGCTAGTGCCCGAAGGGGCCTGGCCGCTGACATCGGCCGGCAAATCGGTCAGCAGGATGGCATCGCCCTTGGACATCACCAGCGCCCGCCGAATGATATTCTCCAATTCTCGAACGTTCCCGGGCCAATGGTACTTCTCCAACGCCTTGAGGACCACGGGCGCAACCGAACGCGGCGGCCCCGGTTGGTCCTTGGCGAATTTGTTCAGGAAGTAATTGACCAGCAGCCGAATGTCCTCACGCCGTTCGCGCAGTGGTGGAATATGGATGCGCACGACGTTGAGCCGATAAAACAGATCTTCTCGAAATTGCCGGGCCGCCACTGCTTGTTCCAAGGGTTTATTGGTCGCGGCGATGATCCGCACATCCACTTTGAGCGGCTGGTTGCCGCCGACCCGTTCAAAAGTGCCGGACTGCAGCACGCGAAGAATCTTGGTTTGGGTCGCCGGCGTCATGTCACCGATTTCATCCAGGAATAGCGTGCCGTGATTGCATTGCTCGAATTTGCCGATCCGCTGCATGGTCGCGCCGGTGAAGGCGCCGCGCTCGTGCCCGAACAATTCGCTTTCGAGCAACTGTTCGGGGATGGCGGCGCAGTTGACGGCAAGAAAGGCCTGCTGGTTGCGGTTGCTGTGATGGTAAATGGCCCGGGCGACGAGTTCCTTGCCCGTGCCGCTTTCGCCGGTGATGAGCGCGGTGGCGTCGGAAGCGGCCAATTGACCGATTAACTTGAAAACCTGCTGCATCGGCTCGCTTCGGCCGACGATGCCCAGCTCATAGTCCTCCGTCTCGAGCAACGGTTGGTAGGACACTACCTGTTTCATATCGCGCGCGGCCTTCAGCGCGTTCATGACCAGGTCCTTGAGCTTCGGCACATCGAATGGTTTGAGCAGATAGTCGTAAGCGCCCAACTTCATCGCTTCGATGGCCGTTTGGGTCGTCCCGTAAGCAGTCATCAGAATCACCAGCAACTTCGAATCCATCTGCCGGATACGGCGCAACGTCTCCAAACCGTTCATGCCCCCCATCCGCACGTCCATGATGACCAAATCCGGTTTGAGCTTCGAGAGCAGGCGCAAAGCCTCTTCTCCGCTCGACGCCGTCGTCAGCTCGATTTCCGGCGAATCGAAAATCCGCTGGAACGAGTATTGCACGTCCGTTTCGTCGTCAATTAACAACAGTTTATTCATGAATCTCTAACCGGCACCAAAGCCTTTAAGATAGTCAAATAGCCGCATTCTGACAGCGAAATCTTCATGGTTTTAGTTCCACACGTTAGCCAGGAATGATAAGCTGTGGACCAAGTGAATCGAACCGCTGGAATCCGGCGCTGCAAGATTCTGCTCATCAGCGCCAACCGCTGCACGACGCCCGAACCTGTATTCCCTTTGGGACTGGCCTATTTAAGCGCGGCGCTTCGCCAATCGGGCCACCAGGTTATTTGGCTCGACCCCCTGTGCGCCGATCACCTGGAAGAGGTCTTGGAGGAATCCACGCCTGATTTAGTCGGCATTTCTCTGCGCAATATCGACGACGTGCTCATTCGGAGGCAGGAAACTTTTGTAGGCAACCTGGGCGAGTTGGTTTCAACGATCCGTCGCAAGAGGGCTTGCCCTGTCGTTTTGGGCGGCAGTGGATTTAGCATTCTACCGCGCGAATTGCTCGAACTGTCGGGCGCGGATTACGGCATCGTCGGCCAGGGTGAAGCAGCTTTTCCCGCGTTGATCCAGGCGTTGCAGACGGGCGAAGATTTTCGCGCCATCCCGGGCCTGATCGCGCGCCAGCAGGGAGATTTTATTCGGAACGCTTCCGACACGGCATCGCCCGCTCTCCAACTCGAAGCGGGGGATTGGCCGCAGGAAATCTCGGCATATTATTTGCAAGCCGGAGGCATGCTGAACGTGCAGACACAGCGCGGCTGCGCGCACCGTTGTTGCTATTGCACTTATCCTTTGATCGAGGGAACGCGCCACCGGAGGCGTTCGCCCCAAGCCGTCGTTTCGGAGTTTGAGCAACTTGAAAAACTCGGAGCCAACTACACCTTCGTTGTCGATTCGGTGTTCAATTCTTCCGCGGCGCACGTGACAGAAATTTGTGAAGCACTGCAGCGCCGCAAGATAAAGATCCGCTGGGGCTGCTTTCTCCGCCCACAGAACCTGACTCCCGAGATGATGCGGTTGATGGCCGGGGCAGGTTTGGCTCACATCGAATTTGGCTCCGACAGTTTCTGTGACAAAGTTTTGGTTGAGTACCAAAAGGGCCTTACCTTCGAGGATATCCGCCGTTCAACGGAACTGGCGCGGGACGAGGGGATTGATTTCTGCCACTTCGTCATAGCGGGCGGGCCGGGCGAGACGCCGGAAACCTTGGAGATTAGCTTTAAGAACTCTTTAACTCTGGGTAGCCCGATAATTATGGCCGTTCCCGGAATGCGCATTTATCCCGGCACGGATTTGTTTAACCGGGCCGTGGCCGAGGGCCAGGTCCGGGCGGAGGCCAACCTCTCGCAACCGACCTATTATCTGGCTCCCGGACTGCACCTGGCGCAAGTGCTCGAGCTGTTGAGGAGCTTTGCGGGCCAGGCGCCCAATTGGATCGTCGGCGACTCCGACCCGGCCTATGAGAAACTAGTCAATCGCCTGCGCCAACGAGGAGTCAGTGGCCCGTTATGGAGCTATTTGGCAACAGCTCAGCGGCTTTGGCCAAAGGGAGCGCGTTAATTACGGCTCCTGGGAGCGCCGGCGTCTCGCCGGCGAGACGCCGGCGCTCCCAGGATCACTTACCGCCGACATCCAGACACACCAACCGAGTCAAGTCCCGGGCCAGCAATCGGGTATCAACCAGGGCCATGGGTCCCCAGGACTCACGACCTTTGAGCACCTGGGCTTGGGATAAACAGTTATATTTTTGGGGAGAGGCTTCGAATAAACGCAGCAGTCCCGAATCGTTCATCGCGAAAATGACCCCATCCGCAACCAGGAAGGGTCCGAGCCCGAAGGTCTGGCCGGTAGCACTGGTCCAGGCGACTTTGCCATCGAGATCCAGGCAGACGAACCGGCCGTCGGCTCTGGCCCCGTAGATGTGATTGTCATAGAAGATGGGCGTGTGCTGCGTGGCACCGAATACTTCCGGATCCAGCTTGAATAGGGTTTGTGTTTGCCAACGGCCTTGATCCTTTTTGACCTGAAGCATGAGACTGCCCGCATTGTAGCCACCCGATAAAAAGATTCGCCCTCCAGGCAAAATGAGCGGCGACGGTACAGTGGCAATACTGATTTTCCAGGCTGCGGTTTCCCAGAGCAATGTTCCGTCTTTTGCTGAAACCCCGACGACCCCATTGTTGGCGCAATACACGTAGGTGCGCTCCCCGTCGACTACCTGGGGCATAATGGACGAATGGGTCATTTTCCAACCGTGCGGGTTGGGCGTTTGCCAAAGTGCGCTGCCGTTCTCCGGCTGAACCGCTAACAACAGCGCCTTTGGTCCTCCAGGTGCAAGGACGACAGCCCCTTCATCAATTAAGGGGCACTGGCCTGCGTACCAGGGCGGGACGGTAGCGCCGTATTGCTTAACCAGATCGATGCCCCAGCGTAATTCGCCCGTGATTGCGTCGACGCAGACGACATGACATTTCGGGCCCATGCCGACCACGAATTTGTCCGTGACGGCCGGCACGGTGCGCGACATTCCGTGGTTTCGTTTTACCGCTACGGGGTACGAGTATCGCCAGATCTCCGCGCCATCATTGAGTGAAAGGCAGCGCAAAGCGTTTTGTTTATGGGCCGCATCGTAATCCATGAGATAAACCCGCCCGTTGAGGATTGCGGGACCGGCGTAACCGTCGCCGACGTCGACGCCCCACAATTGACGCAAGCCCGCCGTATCCCAGGAACGCATCAGGCGACCGGATCCTTTACCGATGCCATTATGGCCGGGGCCACGGAACTGTGACCAATCACCAGATGGAGCGGCCGGTTTGCCGTTGGAGACAATGAGTTTGCCGGCCAGGATTACGTTGCCGCGACCTTCCGGGCCGGCCCCCGGCGCATTGTCAGAACCCGGAACGCGCAGGGCCAGAGGTTTTCCCGAACCGGTGGCCATCCACACGGCCAGAACCGCCAGCGCGACCAGGCCGAGCGACGCCGGGATCCAAACGTTTGTTCTTTCGCTTCGCGCGTGCATCCCGCTGGCCGGGGCGCTTAGGCTCCGTATTTGTCGAACATTCTGGCGTTGGCTTGCATCAGCCGCATCAGGTATTTCGCCTCGAATACCCCCAGCGAGCCGGTATTGGCGCCGGTTTCGGTGAAGCGCTCCAGTTTGTCCGACCCGGAGCAGGCCGAATGGAGCAGCACCGGCTGCGGATGCCATGAATGACCGCGCAGGGCGCACGGCGTCGAGTGATCGCCCGTGATGGCCAGAACATCGGGTCTTTTGCCCAAAAGAATGGGCAGCGCGGCGTCGAAATCCTCGACCGCCTTTTTCTTGGCGGCGAAGTTGCCGTCCTCGCCATACTTGTCGGTGTATTTGTAATGGATGAAAAAGAAATCGAAGTTGTCGTATTCGGCGCGGTACCGCTCGAACTGTTCTTTGATGGTTTGGGGGCCTTCGATTTTCTTCATGCCGACAAGCTGGGCCAATCCCTTGTACATGGGATACACGGCCAGGGCCACGGGCTTGAGCTGATAACGATCTTCAAACAGCGGAATCTGGGGCTGATGCGCGATGCCGCGCATGAGGAAACCGTTGGCGGGCTTTTGGCCCGCAATCACCGGCAGGGCGGCTTTGTAGAAATCAGCGATGAGTTTTGCCACTTTCTTTTGGCCCGCGTTTTTGGGATCGCGGGGCTTCACGGTGGGAATGGGCAAACCCTCTCTATTCGGATCGGCGTCAGTTAGCGGGCCTTCGAGCCCTTTGCCGCGAAAAACGACGACGAAACGGTGTTCCTTGCCCGGGTGGATTATAACTTGGGTCTCGCCGATCTTCTTCACCTTCGCCGCGAGCATCGCGCAAAGTTTCTCGCAAGTTTCTGTCGGAATACGGCCGGCGCGGCGATCGGTGACGATGCCTTTTGAATCGAGCGTTGCGAAGTTGGCGCGAGCACACACGTCGCCCGGCTTGAGTTCGATCCCCAGCCCAAGCGCTTCGATGACACCACGGCCGACCTGGACTTCGAGCGGGTCGTAACCGAACAATCCCAGATGTCCGGGACCGCTGCCTGGCGTCAGGCCCGGGGCCAGTGGTATGATACGGCCCTGCGCGGAATCCTTCGAAAGCGCGTCGAGGTTAGGTGTGCGCGCCGCCTCCAAAGGGGTGAGATAGCCTTGTTCGCGCGTGGCCAAATCACCGAGTCCATCCAACACAACTAAAGCCAGTTTGGCCTTGGTTTTTAGGGTCAATTCCGAATAAAGAGCGTCCAGATTCATGATTCAATTCCATTCAGTTCAAGATAAATAGATCCACGGCAGCCTCATGCTGCCACAACTTGCCCTGATGATGAGAGCAACGGGTTGCCAGCGTCAACGCCATTCGCGGAAGTGTGCAGGAAGGCCGTAGGGTAGCCTTTCCAGGCTGCCGGTGAGGGGCGCTTTCCAGCGCCCCGTTGGTCTATCCATGCTCGGGCCACGCGGGGCTAAAAAGCCCCGCTAACCGGCAGGCTGGAAAGGCCTGCCCTACGTGGGGGAACGGCTCGCCTTCGCAAGGTGCTGAAAACAACGCCGGGCGAGGGCCAGCGCGCAGATTACACGCTCACTTTAAACAACATCACGTCTCCGTCCCGCACAACATAATCGCGACCCTCGATCCGATAATGTCCGGTGTCGCGCGCCTGACTCACCGAGCCGGCTTTAACCAACTCCTCCCAATTCACGGTTTCAGCCTTGATGAACCCGCGCTCAAAGTCAGTGTGAATAATGCTGGCTGCTTTGACCGCCGTGTCGCCGGACCGAACGGTCCATGCCCGAACCTCCTTTTCATTAAACGTGAAAAAGGTGCGCAAGCCCAGCACACGATAAGTACTGCGAATGAGTGCTACCAGTCCGGATTCGGCGATCCCCAGTTCTTTAAGATATTCCTGGGCTTCGTCTGCGGAAAGATCGGCCAGGTCGCTCTCCAGTTGCACGGAAAGCACCACTGTCTCACAGGCGTGGTGAGCGCGGGCGTATTCGCGGACCTGTGTAATTCGGGGATTGGAACTGGCGCCAGCGAGCTCGCTCTCTTTGATATTGGCGACAAAAATCGCGGCTTTGTCGGTCAACAAAGAAAAGCTGCGGATCATTGCCCTTTCTTCGGGAGACAAAGCCAGGGCAAGTGTGTTCGCGGGCTTTCCCGAATTGAGGTGGCTTTCCAGGCTCTGCAACAAATGCGCTTCGAGCAAGGCGTGTTTGTCTGCTCGTTTGACGTCGCGGGCAATTTTTTCGAGCCGTTTTTTAATCGTCTCCAGATCCGCAAGCAAGAGTTCCGTCGTCACAATCTCGATATCGCGCTGTGGATCGGGGCTGCCGGTGACGTGCACTATATCCGGATCATCGAAGCAACGGACGACGTGGATGAGAGCGTCCACCTCGCGGATATGGCTTAAAAACTTGTTGCCCAGACCTTCGCCCTGCGACGCGCCTTTTACCAGCCCGGCAATGTCGACAAATTCAAATGCCGTCGGGATCAGGGTGTTGACCTTGGCAACCTGCGCAATCCGGTTGAGTCGCTCATCCGGCACACTCACGACTCCCAGATTCGGTTCAATCGTACAAAAGGGATAATTCTCCGCGGCCGCCTTGTGCGAGCGAGTGACGGCATTGAACAGCGTGGATTTCCCGACGTTTGGAAGACCAACGATGCCGGCTTTTAGCATAAAGGTTAATAGCGCAAATACCTATGGAGGACACACCTAAAATGAAATCCGAAAATCGAAAAAGAAAGCCGATTTTTACCGCGGATTTCGCGGATTTCGCGGATGGGAAAAACGGTCATCCACAGTAAGACCCTCTTGGGCTTTTCGCGTATTTAGCCATTTCGCGGCTCCTCAGATTCGGATTTCGGGTTTCGGCCTTCTTCTCGCCGCGCTGGCGCGCGAGCGCAGCGGGTCGGGTTTCGGCCTTTGGCCTTCGGATTTCCCAAGACCTGTGGGTTTGTTTCCAAATCTGGGCCGTGCGCCTCCGCGACGGCTTCCCGTATCAAGTCCTTGAACTTCTCAACTCCTTCATCAAACGCCGCAGCGATTGGCAGCACAGGAACCTTGCGAATACGCGTTTTGAATTTCTTCAGATTCGCTTCCGCCGCGGGTTCATCCATTTTGTTGCCGACCACCAACCGTGGTTTCTCGAGTAAGCTGCTATCATAAAGAGCCAGCTCGCTCAGCAGATGCTTGTGATCGTCCCATGGCGCTCGGCCGTCGGTGCCGGCCATGTCCAGCAGCAGAACAAGGATCTTGCAGCGCTCGATGTGCCGCAAAAACTCGTGGCCGAGGCCCACGTTGCGGTGCGCGCCATCGATTAGGCCAGGCACGTCGCAAACCGTCAGGCGGTGGAAATCCTTGTATTCCACAATTCCAATCTGCGGGTGAAGCGTGGTGAACGGATACGGAGCGACTTTGGGACGAGCCCGAGAGATGGCGGTTAGCAGCGTTGACTTGCCCGCATTTGGATAACCCACCAGGCCGACCTCGGCGATGATTCTCAGTTCCAGCAGGAAATCGCCTTCCTCGCCGGGTTCACCCGGTTGGGCGAACCGCGGGGCCTGCCGCGCTGCCGTAGCGAAATTGCGATTACCCAATCCACCCCGCCCCCCCTTGCACAATATGAAGCGTTGGCCGTGCTGAGTCAGGTCGGCAACTAACTCGCCCCGTGGTTTGGGGCCGGGCTCGAGCGACTCCCCGCTTGGGGCGGACAGATCAATTTCAAAAGCCCGCGCGCTGGCGGCCGTGCGGAACAAAGGGCGCCGGGCTGAACTTGCTGGCAACGCGCCCTCTGACGCTGATTTTGAGCGCGTCTCGATTTCTTGCGCCAGGGCCGTCGGCTCGAGTCTCCAGACCATGGTTCCACAAGGGATTTTGACAACCAGATCCTGTCCCGCGTGCCCGTCCATCCCTTTGCCCAGTCCGCCCTGGCCCTCGGGAGCTATCAGGCGAGATTGGTAGTATTGCGCTATAAGATTGTTCAGGTCGTGGTCGGCTTCGAGAATAACATCGCCACCACGGCCGCCATTGCCGCCACTGGGACCGCCCTTGGGACGGTACTTCTCGCGCTGGAACGCGACGCAACCTTTGCCGCCGTGTCCGGCCCGAGCGTAAATCTTTATCTCATCAACAAACATAGTGAACAGGTTTGGAGTCCCGCCTTCAGGCGGCTGAGCGTGACCATTTCCTCAGCAGACTACAGCCGTGGCCGACCAAAACAAAAAAAGGCGAGGCTGCGGCCTCGCCTCGAAATGATGTTCCTTTGGGTTAGCTCTTGGTCGGGGCGGGAACTTCGGTCTTAATATTCACCCGGCTGCCATTGCGATCGAAACTGACTTTGCCGTCCGCCAGAGCGAACAACGTCCAATCCCGCCCGGTGCCGACGTTCTGGCCGGCGATAAATTTGGTTCCGCGCTGCCGCACCAGGATGCTTCCTGCTGTCACGAACTGCCCGCCATAGCGCTTTACACCCAATCGCTTGCTGACGCTGTCACGCCCGTTGCGGACGCTGCCTTGACCTTTCTTATGTGCCATAAAACTAAATTTCTAAAGCTTAATCTCTTTGATTTGGACCACGGTCAGTTCCTGACGGTGCCCAATCGTTTTGTGGTATCCTTTGCGCCGTTTCATCTTGAAAGCGATCTTCTTTTCGCCCCGAATATGCGCCACCACGTCCGCAACCACGCTGGCGTTGGCGACAGTGGGTGAACCCACCGAAAGCTTTCCCTCGTTGTTGACGAAAAGAACGCGGTCGAATGTCACCGGTTGGCCGGGTTCCACGCCCAGGCGCTCGACTTCCAGCTTGTCGCCGGCGCTAACGCGATACTGTTTACTGCCTGTTTCTAATACTGCGTACATAAGGTCTTCCACTATAAAGAACGTTCAATAGACCAAAACCCGCTTGGGTTGTCAATGGCTCATTTTATCTTTTCCTTTTTTAGGGCGTTCGGCTAGATTCCAGCGCATGGCGGAGATAGTGGAATTTGTCAACCGTGGAGCAGCGTCGATTACACCCGGCGTGGTGGAGAAGATGCTGCGGCATCTGCCCCAATGGAAGCTGGAATTCACCCAGATCTATGAGCCGCTGTTCCCCCATCTGGTCGATCAGTTGGAGTTTCTAGCCAACGCCGTCGAGGACATCGCCGAAGGGGCCTACAAGGACATGCCCTACATCGCATTTGCGCAGGCGGTCTTCGCGCTGATCTATTCCCACAAAAAGGTCGGCATCATTCCTGACACCGTCCTGAACCTTGGCCGGGCGGATGACTCCAGCGTAGTCCGCGCTGTGCTGATCCAGAACGAGAAAGTCTTTGCCATCTACGCCGCCTCCCAGAACATCGAGTGGTCCAAGATCACCAGTCAGCCGTAAGGCTGAAAAAGGTGAGCGACTTACAACACACTAACCGTCTCCTTTGGGTTGGATTAGGTTTCACCGCCGCCCTGCTGGTGCTCGCGTTTTTGCTAGCGACACTCAAAATGGGGGCGAGTTTGGACAAGCCGCTCCCGATCTATGGGCAGGTGGCCGGCTTCACCCTCACCAACCAGGACGGCCAGCCGATTTCCCTTTCGGATTTGCGAGGCGAAGTCTGGGTCGCCGACATTATTTTCACTCGCTGTCCCGGGCCTTGCCTGAAAATGACGCGGCAAATGGCCGAACTCCAGGAAGCCTGGCCCCAAAAAAGTCGAGCGAAGCTGGTCACCTTGACCACAGATCCGACATACGACAACCCTGCTATATTGAAAGCCTATGCGCAGCGGTTCCGCGCTGACTTCAAGCGTTGGATATTCCTCACCGGGACGCCACGCCAGATCGCCCATTTGGCTATCGACTCCCTTAAACTAACTGCCATTGAGAAAAAACCCGAGGAGCGTGAGTCTCCGGCCGATCTTTTCGTCCACAGCACTATTTTCGTGGTCATCGACAAACACGGGCAGTTGCGCGGCATCTTTGAAACCACCGGAGCGGGAGTCGATCCCGCCCAAACCCGGCGCGAAGTCCTGTCTGCAGTGCGGCGTCTGGAGCGCGAATCATGAGCCCGGCTGACCTTCCCATCGTCAATGCATGTTTGAACGGGCTCAGCGCGATATTCCTTAGCGCCGGCTATTATTTCATTCGCCGCAAAGACCAGCAGTCCCACCGCAACTGCATGATCGCCGCTTTCATCACCTCGACCTTGTTCCTCGCCTGCTACCTGACCTACCACGGATATCTTGCTTACTACCTCCATCGAGGACCGACTGTATTCAAAAACCCTCCCTGGTTCCGCCCCATTTACCTGACCATTCTTTTGACCCACACGGCGTTGGCGGTCGTGATTGTTCCGCTCGT
>Ga0210409_10003703_pt1 | contig 16851 bp, 10 predicted proteins | sample IncBWH17MmetaG_FD_161649 | JGI IMG/M metagenome (GOLD analysis project Ga0210409, IMG submission 161649) | Forest soil microbial communities from Barre Woods Harvard Forest LTER site, Petersham, Massachusetts, United States - Inc-BW-H-17-M | ecosystem: Environmental > Terrestrial > Soil >...
AATACGCGAACGTAGTGGCCGCGTCTTGCAGGCTGAAGTCCGTTCGCCGATAACCTTCTCGCTTGAACGCCAGCACCGCGTTAGGTCCGGCATCCACGCCGCCGCTGATACGACGCGTGAAGTGCACCCCCAGAAATGGGAAACGCAGATCGGGCACGGGATAAAGCAGTCCCCGAACCAGGTGCTCTTTTTCCGGAACCAGATCGTAATATTCGCCCCGGAATGGCACGATCGTGACTTCTGTTTTTTCCCCCGCCATGCGGCTGATGCGATCGCTGTGCAGCCCCGCGCAGTTGATCAAATATCTCGCCGCAACCGATCCCCGGTTTGTTTCGACTACGATTTCTCCGTTACTCCGCTCTATGCCCGTGACCTCAGTTCCAGTGCTTACGGTGCCACCTTGCGCGATGATCAACTCGGCATATTTTTGGCAGACCGCCACATAGTCCGTGATTCCCGTAGCCGGTACGTGCAGCCAGCCCATGCCTCCACAGTGGGGCTCGATCTCGCGCGCTTGCGCCTTGTCCAATAATTTCAGACCGGTAATTCCGTTGGCTTGCCCGCGTTCCAGCAACCCTTGCAGGCGCGGGACTTCTTCACCGCTGGTCGCAACAATAATCTTTCCGCAAATCTCAACCGGAATCGCATGCTCGCGGCAAAACGCCACCATCGCCGCCGCTCCCTCGACACACAACTTCGCCTTCAGGGACCCCGGCTTGTAATAAATTCCGGAATGAATTACGCCGCTGTTGTGCCCACTCTGATGGCGCGCCACCCGGTCTTCTTTTTCCACCAGCAGCAGCCGTAGCCGTGGAAAGGCTTGGCAAAACTGCATCGCGGTAGACAGACCAACAATTCCACCGCCAACCACCACAATGTCAAAGCGCTGATCGGCCATGTGTAAGCGCTCCCTCAAATGAAGACGCCGAGAGAGCTACTTACAAGATAAACGTAAAGCCCCAACAAAGTGTAGGCGCGAGCTTCCCCGCTCGTGCGGGGCACCCAAATGAAACTCATGTTTCGCCAGGAAGCCAGAAGCTAGAAGCTAGAAGCGCGTCCTAATTAACCGTCAACTGCACCTGCGCCGTCTGTTGCGGAAGCGAACTCACAGTAGCGCTCACTGTCATTGTGTAAGTCCCCGAGGGCGTGCCCGTCTGCCCATTTCCGCTGCCATTACCTTGAAGACCGCCGCTGCAGGCAATCTCCAGCCAGAGCCCGACAACAATAAGAGGAAGCAAACGGAACAGTACAAATCGCTTCCGGCGGCTTCGTCGCATTCCTCCCCAAACCACAACCAACCCCGGCAGCGAAAGCCACAGCGAGTAGATAAGCGGCAGCGCCCGATGCACGCCCGCGATAACCGGCGCAGTGGTTGTGATCGTGAAAGTGACCTGTGTTTTTCCACTGATGCCCTTGTTTACTTGTGTCGGGCTGACGGTGCATGTGCTCAATGGTGGACAATTGGCGGAGTACGCCAGACTCGCGTTATTGGGAAACGCTCCTCCCGCCGGCACCACATTAAGTGTGTAGATCGCGGGCTGTCCCGCTGGCAACGATTGGATGCTGGACGATGGTGTGATGGAGAAGCTGAACGGCCGCGTGCCCGAGCCGCCGGTCGAGGTAAAACTTGTCAGGAACGAGTGGGTGACCGTGTTCGGATCCGTCCCTACAGCCGTGATGTTGAAGTTGTAAATGTGCGGCACGTCACTGCTTACTGTTACGGCGAACGGCGCACCGCTAACCGTGGGCACAGTTGGCGCAACGCGGCAGGTAGGCGGACCACCCGAGCCACAACTCAAGTTCACTGGGTAGATGTAGCAACTTGTCCCAATCAAAGTCCCGTTAAACGTTGTCAAGGTGTTTACGGGCGCCGTTTGTGGTGAGTTGCTAATTTCCAGCGTGTACCCCGGTGTCTGTGTATAAGAAGTCGCGGTAAATGTCACTGGAAACAGATGTGTGGTGTGTTGCGCGTCAGTGCCCGCAGCCACGATGTTGAAGCTGTAGCTCCCGCACGCGGGGCCGCCCACCGTCACAATGAATGGCGCACCGCTCGCAGTCGGCGCTACAAGCGCCGGCGCTGCAGTGCAAGTAGGAGGCGCAGCCGTGCCACAACTTAAGTTCACCCCGCTGTTGTAGCCATTCAGCGAAGTCAGTACTCCATTGAAATTTACCGTGCTGTTCACATATGCCTGTAGCGAAGGATTACTGATCACCAGCGAGTAGTCCAGTGTGATGGTCAACGACAAGCTTTGCGTTTTCGTCGGACCATTTTTCACCGACCCGTTGATCGTGATTGGTACAGTGCCCGCCGTTGCGTCCGCCGTAGTGCTAATTGTCAGAGTTACGGCAACTGGGCTGCTCGAAGTTGGATTCACCGAACCGGAAGGAAGAAAGTTGCACGACGCTCCCGAGGGCAAGTTCCCGCAGGAAAGATTTACCGTGTCATTGAACGATCCTTGCGCCGTCACCTGAAACGACACCGGCCCGGAACTACTCGACGGACCCACAGTTATGGTCGGAGGCGCCGGCGCCGTCAGATTGAAGTCGACCACTTGCAACGTAAAAGCCGCATCGTTCGTCACCCGATTGGCGTCGTTTCCCGCGCCGTGAAGGTCAAAAGTATAATCGCCGGGTGTGTTGCCCGGAGACACGGTCGCAGTCAGTGGTGTTCCTAAGGGCGGCCCACCCGGCGGGTTCACAAAAGTTGGATTCACTATGCAGGTCGAAGCCGGAGCACAACTCAAGTTCACCTGCGAGTTGTATCCGCCCAAGGCCGTAATCGTGCCCTTGAACAAGGGCGCCACCTGGCCGGCAAATATCGTCATCGGCGTGTTGGAAATAGACAATGAGAAGTCGGGCGTCAGCGGAAACTCCCACACTCCGCGCCCGTAGGTAGATGCGCGCAGCAACTTGGTCGAATCCGACCGGGTGAATATTCCCAGCGCGGTTACCGCGACATTCGGCAGATATCCCGCCTGCCCGGGTGGTGGGCCAACTTCTTGCCAGCTGGCGTTGGCCGTAAAGCTCCAGAACACTCCAACGTCAGTCGCAACGTATACCCTTCCAGGGTTTCCGGTGGTCGCGGAATCAACCACCACCGCATTCGCAGGTGCATCGGGCAGGTTGGCAGTGAAGTCGGTCCACGAAGCCCCGCCGTTGGTCGTCTGCCACAGGTGCGAAGTAGGGAAGCTCGCCGTGCTGAAGCCCATAATGCTGACGTACGCGGTGAGCCCCTGCGTATCCGACCTGTCCATCGCGATCCCGGAGATCGGAAAGTTGTTTGGATTAATCGCTCCGGTCTGATCAACCCAGGTCGAGGCACCCGCCGCGACATTCGTGCTCACCCATACGTGGCCGCCCGGAGGGATCGTCGGAATCAGCGGGCCAAAGCCATCGGTTCCCGCGTACATCACTTTGGAAAAACCGGTGTTGGTGTCGAGCACTCCCACTGCGAACGAACGCACCAGATTGATCTCGCTCCCGGTGCAGATGCCGTCGCCGCCGTCTTCAAAGCTGTGGCTCAGAACCGTAAATGCGCCGCCTGTGCTCGAGCCGCGCCACATTCGACACGTTCCCACGATCATTTCGCCAGAGCTCAGCGGATCGAGAATGAACGGAGGATAGTAAGGACCGGTGTCCCCGCCGACGGTCGCGCTGTTAACCACTGGATTGTTCTGGAAGTCCTGCGTATGACAACTGATTCCATTCGAATTGGTACAACTGAAAATATTGACTCCTGAAGTTGCGTCGGGAGGATTGGAAACGAACCAATCTTCTTCATTGTCAGGACTGATCTGGCTATAACCGCCATCCCCAAAGTTCACATTCTGCCAGCTGCCGCCGGTTGACTGTGTGCCCGGCGACCCGTTGCCCTGCGTTCCTCCAAGGATTGTGCTGGCATCGTTGAGAGCCTGCGAGAACCCCACAAACTGGGTCATCGATCCCATCGTCATGTTCAGGCTGTCGAACTGATTAGTGCTGCCACAGGCCCCGGTGGTCAGATCGGCGTATCCATTCAGCGCGCGGTAAATTCCACCATCATTCGCGAAGTACATCACGTCCTGAGCACTGGCATTGACCAGAAATGACAACCCATGTTGCGCCGGATGCACCTTAGAGATCGAACTGCACCCGTAGGCGTGGGTCAGGTTCAAGAATGTATTCGATCCCGTGCCGTTGCAACTCGGCGACGTGCTGACGATCTCGCATTTATAAAGATTGATGGCCCCGGCATAGAGGTCAGTAACTCCGCTGTTGCCGTTCGGCACCGCCGCCAGTTCCAGATCGTAGCTACCCTGTTCCGTTCCACAACCGAGTTGGTCGCCGCAATTGATAATGCCCGTGTCGTCGATTTGAGCCCAGGAGTTGCCGCCATCCGTGGATTCCCAGATGCCCTGATCGAAATTGTTGGCATCCACGTACCAGAAGTACATCTCATTGCGGCCGGGAACCACCGCAATCTCGCCGCGGTAAATCGGGCAACTCGACGAACTGGGATTCGGTGGACACGCGGTTGCGCTCAAACCGCCACCGGGTTGATTAGCCAATCGCGTCCACGTCTGGCCGCCATCGAGAGATGAATAAAAGCCGTGATAGCGCAGCGCCGCAAAGAATTGTCCCAAACCAGAGTTGGCGACGGCGTTGTATACGACCGAAGACGCAGAACCCGGAGCCGTCGCCACGCCGTTATCGCTCACGTTTCCATAGCGCCATGTATTTCCGCCGTCGCCCGAATAATAGAGTCCAAGATTCGCGGTCAGCGGATTCTCCAAGCCTTCAATGATTCCTTCCGATGCGCCCGCAGTTGCAGCTACTGCTACGTTAAGGCTGGAAGGATTGCTGCCGAACACAATCTTGCTGAACCCCATCCCCGCGAACGATCGCGTCCCGGTAGTATCCGACGAGATCAGCGCCCACGTGCTGCCCGCATTCGCGGAGCGCAAAATTCCCAAGCCGTAGTAAGAGTCGGCGGAACTGTTGGTTTCACCCGTGCCCACCAGAATGACGCTGTTTTTTGCATTGTTATTCCCCGGTTGAATGGCGATGGCGCCCACGGCCAGCGTGGCTTGATGGTCCGTGAGCGCGGTCCAGGTAACGCTGGACGAATTCTGGCTGACCGCTTGCGTAGCATTCGTCGACTTCCAAACTCCGCCATACGCCCCGCCGATGTAAACCGTGTTCCCAGTCGGATCGGCGGGATCGATTGCCACCGCCGTCGCCCGGCCAGAAACCCATCCGTAGTCGTACTCTCCAACGCCGCTCGCGTCCGAACCCAACGGCGCCGGCCCCAGCGGACTCCAAACCGCACTTGAAGACGGAAACGCCTCATCCCCTGACTTCTGTGCCCTCGCCAGCCGAGCAGCCCGCATCCGCATCTTCTGCAGATAAGCCCGATATCGTCGCGCCGCCCCGGGTTGCCCGGAAGAACTGCGCCCCCGCAGAAACCACTGCTCCTGCAGAGCTCGCCGCTCGTGGCCAACAGGCACCTGTCCGCAAACCGAACTCGCAGATCCCAACAATACCGAAAGCAACACAAGCCAATGTAGGCGCGGGCCTCGCCCGTGCTTTTGACTTATGCTGTGAAGTGCCCGCGACCAATCAAAGGACCACGCCCATGCAGAGGTTTCCTTCATGCCACCTGCGGTGGAAACAGCGAGCCCGATTTGTTGGGCGCAATCTTCCCCAGCTTGACCAGGCGCACAATAATGGAAGGCACGGTGCGGTTATGACTCTTCGCGATATCCTCGAAGTTCATTCCCTTGTGCAATTCTTCGCAAATCTGTTTATCCTCCGCTCGCGACCAGTACTGCCCCGCGCTCGCCGGCTTCTTGAGTTCCCGCTCCTGCAGCGTGACCAGCGCGGCCAGCGCACGGTTCAATGCCATAACCGCTTGCGGATTTCGGCAAATCGAATCGTCTTTCAGCAGTTCGCGGGTCTCCGGATTCAGTCCGTCTGCCAGTGCGCGAATCACTTTGATGGCTTCCTGAATTTCCATTCCACAACCTCCTGCGCAACAATCGTAGCTGCTCGATTGCTCCCGACCTTGTGACCAATGAACATTCCGCAGCGGCTGGGTCCAGAATGGGACTCTCCGAGCCTGGCTTTGGCTATACTCTTTATTCATTGCCGAATATGCTGGAGGCGAATGGACTGGCAGGCGTTCTGGCTGACAATCCGTCTGGCTGTGCTGGTCGCCGCGGTGCTCGCAGTGTTGGGACTGCCCATCGCGTATTGGATCGCCTTCTCGCGCTGGCGCTGGAAGTTTCTCGCAGAGGCTGTGGTTGCGCTACCTATCGTTCTGCCTCCCACCGTGCTGGGCTTCTACGTTCTGGTTGCGCTCGGCTCTCGCAGTCCCTTGGGACGTTTTTGGCAGGCCCTGACCGGGCACTCGCTAGCATTCACTTTCGTCGGGCTAGTAATCGGTTCCATCCTTTACAGTCTGCCCTTTGCCGTTCAGCCATTCGCCGCCTCCTTCGCCCTCGTCGATCCCAGGCTGATGGCCGCGTCGGCCACTCTGGGCGCCTCCAAGCTGCAAACATTTCGCCGCGTGATTCTGCCGCTTTCCATTCCTGGCCTGATCACCGGAGTCGCCCTGAGTTTTGCCCACACCATGGGCGAGTTCGGCGTCGTCCTAATGGTCGGTGGAAATATTCCCGGGGTTACGCGCACGGTTTCGATCGATATCTACGATCAGGTTCAGGCCCTCAACTACGCCGCCGCCAATCAAACCGCGCTGGTGCTGCTGGCAATTTCCTTCGGAGTGCTCTCGCTGGTTTACGGGGTGAACCGAAAAGTATGGGCGGTGTTGCCATGGAGATAATCCGAACGCTTTCTTTTGTGAACCTTCGTGTCCTTAGTGGTTCAAGCCTTTCCAACCAAGACAGATGAAAACCGACGCAGTGCACGATGGATTGACGGTTCAACTCCAAAAGCATTTTTCCGGAGCGGGACGCGATTTCGTGCTCGACCTTTCACTCGAAGTCACCGCAGGCATCACGATTATCTTCGGCCAATCCGGAGCAGGGAAAACGACGCTGCTCGACTGCATCGCAGGTCTCACCACTCCCGACTCAGGCAAGATCACGATCGGCAACCGGATTCTCTTCGACCTTGCGCGAGCCACGAATGTCCCAGTCCAACACCGCAAAATCGGATACGTTTTTCAGGACCTCGCTCTCTTTCCGCATCTGACCGTAGAAAAAAATATCGAGTACGGCCTCTCAAACCTAAACAAAAGCGAACGCCAAAAAAAACCTGACACCATCCTCGAATCGTTCCGTATTGCGCAACTGCGCGACCGCAAACCCGCAGAAATATCCGGGGGAGAGCGCCAAAGAGTAGCCCTGGCTCGCGCCCTGGTTACCGATCCTTGCGTCCTGCTGCTCGACGAACCTCTGGCCGCGCTCGACGCCGCCACCAAATCGAAAATCATCGAAGACCTGCGCGCCTGGAACAACGCCCACGCCATTCCGATTCTCTACATTACCCACAACCGCGAAGAGGTCTTCGCCCTGGGCGATCGCGTAATCGTGCTCGAAAACGGCCGCATCATCGCCGACGGCACTCCGCATGGAGTAATGGCCGCGCCCCGACGCGAATCCCTGGCACAACTCATCGGTTTCGAAAATATTTTTCATGCCACAGTGACGGCGGTCCACGAAGATCGCGGCACCATGACCTGCCGCCTCGCCAATACCAACGTAGAACTGGAAACCCCGCTGGTCCGCGCAGACGTAGGCACGACCCTGCTAGTTGGCATTCGCGCCGGCGACATCCTGCTGGCCACCGTCAGACCCGAAGGCCTGAGCGCCCGCAACATACTTCCCGGACGCCTGCTCTCGCTCGAGCAGCGGGACGTAATCGTGGCAGCCCGCGCAGATTGCGGAGCAGAAATGGAAGTCCACCTAACCCTGGCCGCCCGCGACTCCCTCCAACTCCAACCCGGCCACCAAGTCTGGCTGATCGTGAAGACGCACTCCTGCCATCTGATGGCGGCGAGTTAAAGATTCCCGAAAATGAAGTCAGCAAGAATCAGCCAGAGAGTTGGCGGTCCCCTCAGTAATGTATTCGATGGTAGTGAGGGTAGTATCGGTAGAAGCGTATATAGCGCTCTGCCAGGTCTTTGTTTGCAGCCGCCGTTGGTGCGAGAGTCACCTTGAGTTTTGTGGACTTCTTTAATTTCGACCGGTTATTTTTTTGGGTTTGCCTGAAGATCAATCCATCCAGGTAGAATTTCTCGCGCGGGGACAGGTATGGGACGTTTATTCGCACGATGTCGCTCCAGTTGTTCGTCGCAAATTCATCGGTATTCAGTCCCGTGACCTCCAAAAAATGTTCCACATCTCGCCTTCCCAGCGCGATGCCCGTGAGAGTTAGCATTTGGTGGGTGTCCTCGTAGACATACGCTGCCAGGGGGTGGAAAACAAGATGGCTAGCTCCCACCATCGCATTCGTGGCGGCTTTATGGATCGCGCGAAGCAGCAGTGACGGGTAGGCCGAGTGTTTCATTTGTTCTGCGGTTGCGTCGTTCGGAAGATAGTCTCCAACCCTTTCTCTGAGGGTTTGGAGCCGTCGGTTCCACCGCTCATCCTCCGCCTCATAGTCCGCGTCGTTACCACCATCGATCGAGGACGGATTTGCGTTTACAGTAATCTTTAGAATGTCCAGTTGTTTGAGTTTGGCGACAAGGGCCTCGAATTCCGTGAGTTGCTCGCGGATCTTGTCCGCAGCGGCATAGTCCAACCAAATGAGCGCTCGCGGATTGCCGAAGGTGTCTAGCGTGTCGGTGTAGTCTGTTATGAACTGCTGGCTGGTTTTGTTGGTGCACTGGACGCATCCATACGGGACGTTAAACTGCTGCCGTTGGTAGACCCAGTCACTTTGCTCCAGGGAAAGCATCTTGCGATTTCCAAAAGCCGCATGAATGACCTTGAAATCTTCCAAGTAGGGACCGGCAAAGCTCACATACAGGTATTCGGAGATTGGAGAATAACGATTGACGTGCGCCAGCGCGTCTATGAATAGAGCCCGTTCCACAAACTTGTTTGGGCGTAGATGATACGGTATTTTTTCGCCGCTCATTCCTTGACCGCTTGGCGGTGGGCGCGGTCAAAGCACGCCGCGCCTACCTTTCCCGGATCCACATCTTGTCTTTCGAACAGGAATTCAGACACCTTACGAATCTCTTCGATGTCCTTCGTGAACTTGATCCACCTTCTGTAATCGTTCTTCTCCAATTCTGGTAGCACCGGGCTAAAGACCTTTCCCCCTTTGATTCGGGCATCGGGCAGCGCCAGGGCGAAGCCAAGGCTTACCGCCTTATGCATAAAGCCACTTCGCCAAGCTCGCCTTTGAGGCCGGGCGCATGTCCGCATTGCCGCGGAACCACTCGGACAGACTTCTCCTCGGACGCTCGAATGCGTCCGCGTGGAGCGAGCCTGGATTTGCGCATTGGTCCGGAAAAACGTCCTTGAAGAGAAGTCGCTGCAAAAGAAAAGGCGCAAGCCGGAAAGCTTGCGCCTTATTTGATCCCTACTTCTAGACTAGCAAATCCGAGGGGGTAAACCCGCCAAATTTTGAGATTTATTTTTGCCGTTGAATCAGCGGGTTGGCGGGAATTAGGTGCTTCAAGGGGCTTGACAACTTTTCGGCACAACCGGCTTTTAGCGGTTTCTCTGTGCCTCTGTGCCTCCGTGGTGAAGAATTGCCTCGCGCTTATCGGAGTTCCAAACTCTCCCACCCTAACGTCGAAAAGCACGACGTTAGGGTGCGCCACCCAGCAAGTTGGCACTGCCGAACAACGTCAACAGTACCCAATCGATTTCAGTTCACCGTGAGGCTGACCTTCTTCGACGGGATCCCGTTGGCTACGACTTCCAGCGTACTTGCGCCGGTGTCCATGTCGGAGGGAACGTCAAAGTTGGTCGAAACGATGGTGTTGCCGGTGGCCACGCCCATCGTGCTGTGGTCATGCGTCTTCGCATAGAAGACGTGACCGGATGCAGTATTGGTAATCCGTACCAGGGGATAGTTCGTCGCAGTCTCGAACTCGTCGCCAAATGCAGCCGCTTGCGACAAGCCATTGAACTGCTTGCCGGAAATCTTGTAGGTGGTCCCGCGGTTAACGCTATGAGGATAAGTAGTGACCTTCGGGGCCCACGCCGCCTGATACTTCCCCTTAGGATTGTAGACCTCAACGTTAAAGGATTCGACGAGTGCCTGCCCGCTAGGCAGCATCAGGATGGGGGAGCCGCCTCCGGCCGCATCCGGGGTAAGGTGCGTTCCGTCGAAATCGTACATAGTTCCGGAGTCACCCTCGACCAGTACATCTCCATTGGGGAGCAGCACTGCAAGTGAATCACCCGCGTTGTCCCCGTTGGGAAAGTCCGGGCCCACGGTCCACTTGTTAATCGACGGATGATAGATCGCAGTGTGCCCCGGTCCGCTACCGCCATTCGAATACGAACCAGTAGCGAAAACGGTCCCATCCGGCCGCAATATCCCAGGCCCCACCTCCCCAGGCGGATAATAGCAAGAGTGCTGGCCGTAGGGGATGCAGCCGTGGATGTCGGTGGGGGAGTGGAGATCTACGATTGTGCTTCCGGCGCTGACCCATTTTTGTTCGGACTCGATGTACCTTTCGGAGTGCGGGGCTTTGGTCACATCGTAGGTGAGCACTGAGCCATCGGGCATCAGGGTCCAGCCTTCTTCGGCATTGCGGTCGTTCTTGCCGGTATCACTGAGCTCTTTCCAGGTGAGCGTGGCGGGATCGAGTTCGGCGACGCGCTTGTCGAATTTGCTGCCTAAGAGAAATTTGCCATTGGGGAGGACGGCCGACGGGGAATCTCCGATAAAGCCCCAGCCGTTGGGCGGCTTCTGTTTGGTCCAGGTATCTTTCACGGGATCGTAGACCGCGCCCAGGTTGGTGAATGCGAATACTCCGTTGTTGTATTCGCCGCCTTCGATGATTACGCGGCCGTCGGCCAGCACGGCGGAGGCGAAGGCATCGGGCACATAGCCAGCGGGAAGACTGGCAATTTGCTTCCAGGTTCCATGGACGTAGCTACCGAACTTGTCCGGAGTGAGCTTGACCCAGTCGGATTCACCGTTGCCCTGGAAGATCACCGTACCATCGGTCAGTAGGAAACCGATGCCGGCGCCATCCGGGGGCTGGTTCACGAGGTTCTGCAATGTCTGTGCCAGCGATATAGTGGGCACAGCGAGCAGAAGTATGACTACCGCAAGAAGAAATTTCTTTGGCAAGATAGTTCACCTTTCCTGAAAGTTACAAACAGTGAATACAGCGCTGGGAGCGGAAGCGCAGGGTGTCCATGGTACCAAATTTTGGTCGAGCGTGGCGGAGGAAAGTTAGTTTGCCGAGGGGGTGTGCAGAGATCCTTTGTTGGGAGACCTTGGCTGCGCCAAGGTCTCCGCTGCCTCAGGATGACAAAACTCCACGGCGGTTTGGGAGAATGCTTTGATGCGCATCAGGGACATGTGACATTGTAGGGATCCTTCGACTCCGTAGCTGATTCGCTTTGCGAATCAGCTACTGCGCTCAGGATGACGTTGGTCAAAAGCTCAGGATGGCATGATGTTGGGGGTTATCGGGGTTGAACTTCGACTTGCTCTGTCAGGTGCATGGTGGTTTGGGTGCGGTCGGATACGGTTATGGTTTGTCCGTGCTGGGCGTAGTGTTCGATTACGCCGGGACGGGACCAATCGAGATCCCAGCCGTTTTCGATAGCGACGATGGTGTAAGAGCCGGGAATCACGCTGCGCAGGAGGAAGCTTCCATCCTGATCGCTCTGATCCCGGCGAAACAGTTCGCGATTGGATTCAGAATTTTTGGGTACGAGCACCACCATTGCTCCGGAGGTAGCTTTTCCGGCGCGCCTGGCAAAACCTTCGACGTTTACCGCGCCTCCGACCAGAGAGAGTGTGATTGCCATCGATGCACCGGCGGTGATATTCAAGGTATGTCCCGGGATGACTCCGCTCTCGGATGACATTTGCGCGACGGAATAAGCCTTCGGCCGGCTCCCTGCCAGCACGTCATATTTGCCGGGAGCGAGATCCTGGAACTGGACTTCTCCTTTTGCGTCCATCTCTTGCCAGGCCACGATTCTCATTTTGCTGTTGCGAAGTGCGATCTCAATCTGCGGGGGCAGAGTCGCTTCTCCCAGCACTTGTATCGTGGCTTTCAGTGTACTGGCGTGTTGGGCGGTCGACATGTCCAGTTCCTGCCCGTTGGTGGTGACGTCAACGTCGTTGGCTTCGCTGCCGGCCTCGGGCGTACGAACGGAGTACCGTCCGGGCGCGACGCCAGTCATCTCGAACACGCCAGGAGAAACTTGTGACATGCCGTCGCTTTGAATCACCTCCATCCCATCGAACGACGGCTTCTGAAGCATTGGCATGGTGAATCCGTTGGGGCCGTTCTCGGGAACATGAAAGAGCAAATGAAGGGCTGGAACCGGATTCAGATGAATGTCGGCCTGCAAATGATCGCCGCCGCGGACGGGGATGGGGGTAGCGTCGTCGGGTTCGGTGGCATCGCCGTAATACGTGATGGCATACGCGACGTCGAGAGACTGATCGACGGCGGCAGGGAGACTTTCCGACCCCGGTTGGCGAGAGGACACAGTATGCAACGCGTACCAGGGCTTTGCGGTTGCGGAAACGAAATAGGAGCCAGCGTCGAGATTCGAGAACTCGTAGGCGCCTTGATCGTCCGTCATAGAGACGCGAAATTTGATGATGCGTCCTACGCCGACTTGACGATCTTCACGATAAAGAGAAACCGTGGCTTGGCGAACCGGCTCTCCCAGTTCGTCGAGGATCTTGCCGGAAAGCATGGCAGACGGGTCCAGACGCAGCACGAGGTGTTCGGTATCAAGACCGGCGCCGGTCACGATTGCGGTTGAGAAGCCCTCGTGCTCGTCATAGAAAGCTGGAATGAAACCGCGCTTCGCACCTTGCAACGAATATTTTCCGGAGCTGACATGCTTGAAATCGAAACGACCGTCGTCCGAAGTAATCATCCATTGCGCTTTCTGCCGATTCTTAGCGTCCACGATGGTGACACGAGCACGGGCAAGTGGGTTTCCGCCGATTGCGTTCACGATGGTTCCCGCGATGCGAAATGTTGCGTCCGACGATTGGCTGGGCGGCGCGGTTGAACTCTGTGCCGCGAAGATCGCCAGGGAGTGGGACAATACTATCCCGAATGCGAGAATCACTCTTCGAAACGACCCTCTTCGAAATGACGGACTTCGAAACGATGATCCTGGAAATGACATGGTTACTCGCTATTCACGATCAACGGCAACTGCAAGTGTTCTTTCTGACCAGCGACTAAACGGACCAGCAATCCTTTCGCATCATAGGCGCGCATTGCTTCGGGATCGCGGTATTCCAACTCCTCACGATGATCGAAAGCAAGCACGCGATAAGTGCCCGGCGACAGTTCCCGCGGACCAAACTTTCCGTCCGGGGTTACGCCTATGTCTTTGAACTCTCCGCTACTATCGGGGAGCGGAACGCAGTAGACATGTCCGAAGGACCCATCGGGTGCCTCGAAGCGCGCAGAGCCGAACCTGACAACCGCCGTACCTGGTGATGCGGTGGGAGATGCGCTGGAGGATGCGCTGGCTGTAGGAATGCCTTCAACGGTTCCGTCGAGTTCGGCGGTGCTGTCGCGCAGAGTTATTTCGATGGGAGCACTCGATCCTCCGGGGCCGACGACGAGCAGGTGATGCTGCAGGTCTGTCGTGCCAGAGGTGACCGACGCGACGAATCCGCGGGAAGCATCGACTCTCACCCAGTAGCGGCCGGGCTGAACGCCTTCGATTACGAGCGGGTCGTCCGCAGGCCCGGAAGGGTTTCGCAGGCCGGCACCTCTTTCCTGACCGAAATCATCGGCCGACTCCAGCCGCACATACACGTCGCGCCTAGGTCCTCCCCTGTGAATGACTACGCGCTCCGAGCTTGTATTTTCGCTGGATGTAAATTCTTCCTGAACATTCACACTGATTACCCCATTCGGCACCAGAGTCATGCGGGGCCCTTCAACCGCAGCGCCCTTGACGCTGATGTTCAGCTGTCCCGACGCGGCATTGGTTCCAAAGCTCGCCGCTTCCAGGGTAAAATTTCCGTCGGGCAGCAGGCCTTCAATCATCTGGTCACGGCTGTTGTAGCCGAGGGCGAACCCTGGGCCCCGGTGGCCCTGGGCGGATACGACGATTCCGACGCCGCGAACATTCTCACCCGCATTGGCGACAGCCACTTTGATTGGGTAATACGCATGTTTGACCAGGGAAATATCCGCCTGAAAAATCTGGCCGGCGGTCAACTGAATGGTTTGCGCGCCTGCAAAATCGGTTGCGTTCGGGAAGTAGACGGGAGGGTATCCGTAGAGCTGTCCGAGTGGGTCGAAGGTCAGAGGGTCACGATCCAGCTCTTCGCGCGTGAGCAATCTATAACTGCCCGCGGAGAGTTCAGCAAAGCGAAACTCACCATTTGACCTGGTCGAAACCGAACCAGCGTGGATCCAATGGGCGCGGCCGTCCTGCACCTGGCGTCGATAGATCTCGAGTTGGATTTGGTCGGAAGGCTCGGAGCTGGGGAGAACGACCCGGCCAACGACAAGCGCTTCGGGTGTGAGCGAGATCGTAGTCTCCTTGGCGGCTGGCTCCTGAGACAGATTCTGGATTCCATTCGGATCGTTGAGAAATCCCGGTTTTCGAGCCATCAGCTGGCTTGGGCGAGATTGTCCTGCATTAGAAGAGTATGTCGTGCAAGAACCACCAACACATTGCGTCATGGTCGTAGAGTTGGCAGGGACAGATTTATTTTCGTTGCCCTCTTCGGGTTGAGCGAGTGTGAATTCGAAACGCCCCTCGCTATTGGTCATGGTGGCGAAGCGATTGTCCGGGGAGTAGACGAGGGCTCGCCCGATCGGTTCACGAGTCACGCTGTTGATTACGATACCGCGAATGCTGTCGGCGGGCTTTTCTTCCGGTTGCGTGCTCTGTGCATGGGCGTGCGTTGCGGTTGCAAAAAGCAGCAGGGTTAAGAAGATTTTGAGGCGCGAATGAACGTACGTGCTCATACGAAGTGTGAAGAACGAGCCGACCCCCGGCAGCTGTTCTTCGGATTACTCCCAGGCCCCGTTGCGGGGCTTGCATTTCGCATTACATTATAAGGCCATCAGGCGGTGTCTGCTTTGCGTGACTCTCGACCCGCGCCGGCAGAAAGCAGGTCCCTCGACTGCGCGTGATTCGCACGATCACGCTCAGCTCGGGATGACAATGTATCGAGGGTACTGATGACAGTGTACGAGGGCGCTAATGAGAGTTGTTCGTTGGGGTCGGAATTGCCTGTGCTTCCTGTATCTGGTTCAGCTCGATCACGCCGACCCATTGGCCGTTGCGATTGTCGTTGTAGACGAGTTGTCCTCCTACAATCTGGGCTGCCGCGGCTGGGGGGACGTCGCGATGGTAGCCGAAGAATTGCTCTTTCCATAGCTGCCATTGGTGCCAGCGCTCGAACCAGGAATGCGGGGGCTCGTACTTGGTGGAGAAAACCAACGCTACATCGAAATTTGAGCGCATTTCGGAGGCTGCCATCAGTTGCTCGACGGTGAAATCTTCAATGCGAAAAACGCGCATCGGGCGGGTCACATAGCCGAGGTAGGGGTGAGTGAGTTCGTCACTTGCCGGCCACGCCGTCAACACCCGGGCCATGGGGTAACGCGCCTCTACGTAGTCCTCGGCTTGCTGGTGCAGCAAAATGTAATCACGATAAGCAAGATTGTCTTCGATTGAAAATCCATAAGGCGGATTGACGAACAGAGCGGCCACGAATGCCAACGCCACAATCACAATTACGACACGCCATAGGCGCACTCTTCGGCGGAGCGTGGAAACCCAAAGGATGATCACGAGTGGAACCACCGGCAGCATATAGCGTGCCAGCACGGCTCCGCCCACCACGGCCATCGCGATCACGTAAGCGGCAATGATCGCGAGGAAGGAGAACTGTACGTCCAGCGAGATCCTCTTGCGTTCTTCGCCGTGGTCGCGGAGCGCGGGAAGCCACATGGCTAGCAAGCCGGCCAAGGTAAGGAAGGAGAAGTTGAGATATCCGACGACTTGCCACAGGCGTAGGCCGAGTGCGAGCAGGACACGGAGCGGCTGCACTGTGGTTTGTACGTTGTAACGGAAGAATTCCGGGTTGCCGAAAATGAACCCGGTGCGCGCGAAATGGAAGGCATACCAGAGGGCGAGCGGGATGAGGGGAAGGAGAAGTGGGCCACAAACCCATGACCAGCTCATCCCCTTGTCATTCCGAGGAGCGAACGCGACGAGGAATCTGGGTTTTCGCTGGACAGGGGAAGAACCGAGATCCCTCGCTTCGCTCGGGATGACAAGCAGAGCGACGACCAACTCCCGGGCGAACAAAGCCAGGGGAGCTAGGATCGCGGTTTCTTTTGCAAGCACTGCGAGGGAGAACCACAGGGCTGCGGCCCATCGCCGGTCTTCGACGTACGCGAGCAAAGCCCAGAAGGTCAATCCAGCCGCCGCCAGATCCAGGTGAGCGAGGGAGCTTTGGGCAAAGAAAACCGGGTATAAGGCGATGCAGATGGCGGAGGCTACGGCGACTTCGGTGTTCGCAACCCGTTGTGCGAGTCGAAAGACGCCAAGCAGAGAGAATGTGGCAATCCCCAACATGGCAGTGCGCGTGACCACGGGGGAATATCCCAGAAGCTTCCACGCCAGAGCAAGATAGGCCATGACCAGCGGTGGGTGCGCGTTCGAGGGAGTAGAATGCGGGATCAATTCACCGTGC
>Ga0210409_10003704_pt1 | contig 16849 bp, 13 predicted proteins | sample IncBWH17MmetaG_FD_161649 | JGI IMG/M metagenome (GOLD analysis project Ga0210409, IMG submission 161649) | Forest soil microbial communities from Barre Woods Harvard Forest LTER site, Petersham, Massachusetts, United States - Inc-BW-H-17-M | ecosystem: Environmental > Terrestrial > Soil >...
GTGTGTGTGCAGATCATGCCGGAAAAGGATGCGGAGACGTATCACATCAATCCGTTCGACCTGACCAAAGTTTGGCCGCACAAGGATTACCCGTTGCATGAGGTCGGTGAACTGGAGCTGAATCGCAATCCTGAAAACTATTTCGCGGAAGTTGAGCAAGCCGCGTTCGAACCGCGCAACGTCGTGCCGGGCATGAGCTTTTCGCCGGACAAAATGTTGCAAGCGCGCTTGATTTCGTACCCGGATGCTCATCGGTACCGATTGGGCGTCAACTACGATTCTCTGCCGGTGAACAAGCCGCAGTGCCCCTACCACACCTACAACAAAGACGGCGCTATGCGTTTTGATGGAAATGGCGGGCCGTCGGTGAATTACGAACCGAACAGCTTCGCTGGCCCGACGCAGGACCGCTCGTATGTCGAACGGCCGCATGCGGTCAGCGGAACCGTCGCACGACACGATCATCGGACCGATAGCGACTACTATACGCAGCCTGGGAATCTTTTCCGGCTGATGCCCGCGGACGCCAAGCAGCGTTTGATTGACAATATCGTCTCCAGCCTAGGCAACGGCGTGCCGCAACGCATCCAAGAGCTGCAGATCCAGCACTTCTACAAGGCCGATCCGGCTTACGGAACAGGTGTGTCGAAGGGGTTGGGTCTGAACATGGAGTCGATTGTCGCGAAGGCAAAACAGGCCAACGCGGCGGATTGATCTGCTTTGGGGGGCGCAGCACGCTGCGCCCCCGACATGAATTCACCAGTCCGCAGCGGAAGCTTCAGTAGATAGACGCCATTGGACGCGTGGATTTCCTGAAAAGCTTACGTTTCATCGCAAGACGCTACGCCCGTTCAGCAAAGCACAAGATTAACCATTGAATTTCCTGTAAAACGACCACTGCGGAAACCGCATACCGTTCGAAACCCCGGTCCATACCGATAGATAGACTCTCCCGACGCGAAAATATTCCATTGGATTTTTTCTCTACTCGCAAGAGGAATAAACCAGCACTAGGTTTAGTTACTGCCATCAGAGCATCGTGATTTTGATGCTCGTGGTCCGTGTAGCGCAGAAACTAAATGCGCTTCGCCACTGTCCTGTCGATCGAGAGAGAACATTTGAGGTTCGATTGTTCCATCCTGAGCGCGGGGCTAGTCCAGAACAGCTCGCCGAAGCACGCAATTCAAGTAGTTGGGAACTCGATTTGCCAAAGGAGACAGTAATGAAAGAAAAGGGAAGTGTCTTTAGTGGGGCCAAGAATCGTCGGTCATTCTTGAAGAGCAGTATGGTGGCCGCAGGGGCGGCAACGATGGGCGCGGCGATGTTGCCGGGTACGTCTTCAGCCTTTGGCAGAGAGGACGACGACCACGAACGCTCGCCACTCACAAAGGGCGACATTGGAATTCTGACTTTCCTGAGTGCCCTGGAACAGGTCGAGGCCGATCTGTGGATTCAGTACGCGGAACTGGGAGGCGCGACGAACCAAGGGCTCTCGCCGATTGATCTATCGCTGAACAACAAGCCGATCACGACGGGACTGGCAGCCAACTACATCACGGCACTGCAAGTGCTGGATGGGGATATGCCGCAGTACATTGCGGACAACACGGATGATGAGATCAGCCATCACCGATTTCTGAACAACTACCTAAAGTCGAAAGGAGCGGATCCGGTTGACCTGAGCGAATTCGCCATTCTGCCGCCGAGCCAAGTGAGCGGTGTTCCAACCCATGGCCGGCTGACGAACCTGAAGCAACTGACGATTGATACCTCTTGGTGGACGCGGCTCCGCAGCGCGACGCAGAATCCGGACCTGGGTGGAAAGAAGTTCGAGAATGTGATTCCAGACCTGGCGAAGGCACCGCATACGGCGATCCCGTTGGACGATAACGATTTGGCGTTGGACAAGGGCCAGATTTCGACGCACCTGCAGGCGATTGCCAGCACAGCCGGATTCCACTTTGCGTTTATCGAACAGGGCGGAAGCAGCTTGTACCCGGCGCTTGCGCAGAAGGTGACGAACCTGGAAGTGCTGCGCGTGCTGCTGAGCATCGGCGCGTCCGAAATTATGCATTTCCAGACGTGGCACGACAAAGCAGGGAATGCACCTCAGCTCACCGACGGCAACCTGACGTTCCCCCCGCTTGATGGCAGCGTCGATCCGAACACGAACTCCGCGGTGCAACCCGAAACGGCCAACGCGTTCCAGGCGAACCTGATTATGCCGGAACCGACGGTGTTCCTGAATCCGAGCTTGGGCCCGGTTTCGATCCTGCGGCCGACTTCGGATGCGCAAGGCGGCGCGGTTGCGTCGGTGGTCAGCTTCGTCGAGGACGGGCTGTTCCTGCTCCCCGGCACGAATCAGAACACGGGGATCGTGAACGTGCTGATGCGGCTAGCGGAAGCGGCGGACGCAGCGCGGCGCAGCTTCTAAAAGTAAGAAAGTATAGTAGCGACAGAAAGCCGCCGCACTTCCTTGTGTCGGCGGTTTTCTGGATGTCAACCAACTGGGATGGGCGCGTCACCTCGGCAATCAGGGCATCTTGACCCCGAAAGGTCCACGCTCCGGTAGTCATCGTGTCCATCCTGGCCAGTTCTTGGAGTTTCACAGCGAAAGAAACATTTTTGGGCCTTGGGTTGTGAGCGTAACTCTCACTGCATTAAGGACAATTAATTATTCGCATAACGAAGAGGATCAATGAAAAAGATTGCAAAGCGTTTTCCCTTGTCCATCCTAACCGTGTCTCCTCTGTTAGTGGCAATGCTTCTCTCGCTGTCAAGTTCGGTTCGGGCGCAAAATCAAGATGTACGTGTTATCGAGATTACGGCAAAGAAGTACGAGTACTCGATGTCACCAATTCATGTGAAGGCCGGCACCAAAGTTCAACTCAAGATTACGGCCACCGACCGCGACCACGGTTTCAAAATTGCAACCGTTCCCGATGGCGCCCAGCCGAACGGCGCCGCCGGGCTGATTTTCACTTCGGAACAGGACTGTTGGCAGCTCAAGAAGGGTGAAACGGTTACGATTGACTTCTTGGCCCAATCGCCAGGCACCTATACGTTTAAGTGTTGCCATACTTGCGGTCTTGGCCATAAAGGGATGAAAGGCCAGATTGTTGTGGATTAACTAGTGCGCGCGACCGACGGCTTCATGACCAATGGGCATTTCAATCTCCGGGCCATCCTGGCGTGGTTCTGCCGAGCCTACTCCGCGCGAGAGCTGCCCGTCCAAGTACCAGTTGGACGGTCTCTGTCGCTAAGCCAATGCTGTCTTTGAACCGAGACGCGCTCGTCGCCAAGCGAAGGAGCCTTTGTTGCTCAGCGCTGACGACGGTTAAGCTCGTTCGCGCAAACAGCTGTAGAGCGAAAAACATGACGAAATACGTTTTTTTGCTGAGCTTGGCGTCACTTCTTTTCTCTTTCCCTCTTCTCCCTGCGCAAGAAGAACATCAGCACCCCGAACCTCTCGAAAGGATCGGCAAAGTCTCTTTTCCCACCACCTGCAACCAGTCAGTTCAAAGGGAATTTGAGCGCGGACTCGCCCTTCTTCATTCCTTCTGGTACGAAGAGGCTCAAAAAAGTTTCAAGGAGGTACTCGATAAAGATCCTCATTGCGCTATCGCCTATTGGGGCCAAGCTATGAGCATCTATCGTCCCCTTTGGAACCGTCCCACTGCTTCCGATGTTCAGAATGGCAGGAAGCTCATTCAAGCGGCTCAAACCATTGATGGCAATTCACGGCGGGAGCGCGATTACATTGATAGCCTCGCAGGCTTCTACGGCGACGATGATCGCGACTACCAAAAACGCTCTGCAGATTATTGTCATGCGATGCAAAGACTTTTCACACGCTATCCAGAGGATCGGGAAGGCGCTGTATTTTATGCGTTATCATTGCTTGGGTCGCAGCCCGATAATGACAGCAAGCTGGAGAATCCTAAGAGAGCCATTGCCATCCTTGCCGAACTCTTCAAGGAGGCACCTAATCATCCCGGCGTAGCCCACTATTTAATCCACGCTGCCGACAACCCTCATCTTGCCGCCTTGGGACTGCCGGCCGCACGCCGTTACGCGCAAATCGCTCCTGCTTCACCTCATGCCCGGCACATGCCCTCTCACGTCGGAGCCGAACATCAGATTCATGCCATGGATTTCTTGGAGTACGCCTACCTGCAAATCGGCGAAAACATCAAAGCGAAAGCCATTGTCGATCAATTGGCTGCCATACACGAAGACGATGTCGATCCGGGTCTCGATGGATACTTGGACAGAATGCGCGCGCAAATGCCCGCGATGTATGCGCTCGAAACGCGTCGGTGGAAAGAAGCGCTGGCGCTCCAGCCTCCCACAGGCGCGGAACCCAGTGCCCAGGCGATCATCTATTGGGCTCGCGCAGTCGCTGCGGGTCATCTGCGCGATGTAGCCGCCGCCCGTGATGCCGTCCTGCAGTAAGACGTCATGCTCGACACAGTTCGCAAATCGAGCCGTCCCTACAAAGCTGATTACATGAGTACGAACCGCAGTGAGGCTCATGCCTGGCTGGTTTTCGCCGAAGGAAAAAATGACGAAGCTCTTAGCCTCTTGCGCTCCGTTGCGGACAAACAGGACGCGGAAGGCAAGGGAGAAGTTGAGCTGCCCGCGCGCGAAATGCTCGGGGACATGCTCTTGGAAATGAGTCGTTCGCGGGAGGCTCTGGCCGAGTACGAGAAATCGTTGAAAACTGACCCTAACCGTTTCAATGGTCTCTACGGTGCCACACGCTCCGCCGAATTACTCCGGGAACCGCGGACCGCTGCTGCCTACTATGCACAACTCCTCAAGAACTGTGAGATACGCTCGCAACGCCCCGAACTGTCGCACGCCAAGGAACTCCTCGCTGGAAATTAACCGAATCGTACCTTTGCTCCTCAGGTTTCGAGTTTAATGATTGAGACCAATACGGCGTACAAGCTCCTGGAATCGCGGATCAGACCGGAGGGGATCGAAGCCAGGACGCAGGAGGACACCCGGATTAAATCGTTCTTCATAGCCTTGTTCCAGCCAAGTCATCGCTTGATCCTTATCCCCAAGAGCCGCATAGATCACGGCAATCTCTGAAGCATGCGAAGAAACCGGACTGGAACGCTTCTTCAGATCGTTCAATAGCTTTACCGCTTCGCTCCTCTTGCCGGATGCAACATACGCGCGAGCGAGATTGGCTTCGGCTGTGGGACTACCCGCAGAAAGCTGTACTGCTTTTTGTAATTCTGCGACCGCTTCAATGTGCATCTGGGTTTGGAGGTAAGCCTGGCCGAGTTGATTGTGTGCGAGAGCAAAATTAGGGTCCATTTCGATCGTCTTGCGGCTCTGTTGGATCGATTCTTCATAAGAATGCGCAAGAAGAAGGAGTTCCGCCAAATCTGCGTTAATGATAAGAGATAGTGGATCCAGGTTCTCCGCTTTTCTCATTTCCGCAATCGCTTCGTCATACGTGCCCAGTAGACTCAGATGCCAAGCATACCAATGGTGAGCGGTTGCGTAGCTTGGGCTCAGTTCAATTGCCCGCCGGAATTCTTTTCCGGCAGAGTCAAAATCCCAGTCGAAACCGTCCAAGCAGAATGCAAGCGAGTTGTGGGCTTCGCCGAGCGTGCGGTCCAATTCCAGAGCTTTGGTAGCGGCGGCCTTCGCTTTGGGAAGCGCCTCTTTGGGCGTCATCACCGCATATTGCCAGTCCCCCAAGAGTGCATAGGTGTCGGCCAAGCCCGAGTAAGCCTGGGCGTAGTTGAGGTCTTCGTCGATGGCCTGATTGAAATAAGCCAGAGCCACTTTCAAGCCATCCGCCGTTCGTTTGTTCCAGAAGTAGCGCCCTTTGAGAAAGGACTCGTAAGCTTGCGGATTAACGACTTTGACGTTTCTCAGGGCGGCTTGTTCTTGTGGATTCACGTTGATTCGAATCTGATCTGAGATGGCCCTGGCCACTTGGTTCTGGAGCGCCAGGGTATCCCGCAGTTCTCCCTCGTAGCTTTGCGACCATAAGTGCTTGTCCGAAGAGGCGTCGATCAATTGCGCCGTGATGCGGACCCTGTCGCCCGAACGGAGCACGGTCCCTTCCACCACGGCATCGACATTCAGCTCGCGAGCGATTTGCGGCAGCGGCTTGCGCGCGTGTTTATAAACCATCACGGAGGTCCGCGAGATCACGCGCAACGCGCTGATCTGGCTGAGGTCCGAAATCAACTCGTCGGTCATCCCATCAGCGAAGTAATCCTGAGACGCATCGTTCGAGAGGCTTTCCAGCGGAAGGACAGCCAAGGAGCGAATGACGAGTGACGGTCGCTTCCATGAGTGAAGCTTCCAGGCGCCAAGAGATGCCACCAGTAGAAGGAGCACCAAGGCCGCTATCTTCCGCGTAAGTGACGACAGAAGATGCTTGCGCATTGCGGGTTTTCCAGTGATTGGCAGACGATCACCAACTTCTGCCACGGAATGTGGCAGAGCGGCGAGTTCAGGGCTGCGAACAGAGGCCGCATCGGCCACTCTAACCTCCGCAAGGAAGCGGTAGCCGCGACGAGCAACGGTTTCCACAAAGCGCGGACTCTCGGCGGAGTCGCTGAGGGCCTCACGGATTTTGCTGATCGCTTTGTTGAGACCGTGGTCGAAATCCACGAAGGTGTCCGCGGGCCAGAGTTTCTTCTGAAGCTCTTCCCGAGTCACGACCTCACCGGGGTGCTCAAGCATCATCGCCAGGAGTTGGAAGGGCTGTTCCTGAAGCCGTACTCGCAGTCCGTGCTTGCGCAATTCGCCCGCGCGAAGATCCAGCTCGAAAACCCCAAAACGGAGCCGCCCGCTAACGTGATCGTCTTCTCGCGACAGAGAATTGAACCTCAATCAAAGGCGAGTGTACCACCCCACCAGGGTTTCCTGAAACTCTAGGCGGGGACGGTTTTCTGTAAGTCTTTTGCCGAGTGACAGTTACTGGGGGACCCCTATTTCACTGCCAAAGAACTGGCCGTCCATTGCACCGATTTCGAGAACAAACCATAGTGTGGCCCTAAAGAGCACGGACAGAACGCGGTGCCGCTGGCAGGGAGGCTTCAATGCCTGAGCACAATCATCTTCCGAGTTTTGAGCAAGCTGTCCTACCGCATCTTGACGCCGCATACAACCTGGCGCGCTGGCTGACCCGCGATGAGCGGGATGCGGAGGATGTGGTCCAGGAAGCATACTTGCGCGCCTTCCGATTCTTCTCCGGCTTCCGCGGCGGCGACGCGCGTGCCTGGCTCCTGAAAATTGTCCGGAATACCTTCTATACCTGGCTGCATACAAATCGGTTGATGCAAGGGGCCGAGGAATTTGACGAGAAGGTTTTCCCTATTGATTCTCGCACTCCCTATGCAGAAGAAATTTTGCTCCAGAATGACAACACAACCCTGGTGCGAAAGGCGCTGGAGAAGTTGCCGCAGAATTATCGCGAAATACTGATTCTGCGCGAATTCGAGGACATGTCCTACAAGGAGATCGCAGAGATCACCGGCATGCGCATAGGCACTGTGATGTCCACCTTATCCCGTGCACGGAGCTGCCTTCGTGAAGTTCTGAGAACTCTTATGAACGCAGACATGATGCCAAGTTCACGGCGAATCGCGGGTGTGAGCGCATAAGTCCGTGGGCATAGGCGCGAGTTGCAGGGCTGTAGCCATTGTTGTGGCGGCAAGGGCAAACCTCAAGCTTATCCACGTTTCGGTCAGAATTGATCGGGCCGGAACGCTTGATCAAGGGGGAGGACCGATAAAGAAGTTTCCATCAGTTCATTCTCAACGACAGTCCTGTGAGAAAAGCGGTCATAACTTGGAGACCCCAATACTCACAATTTTATTCCCCCCTCCTAAACGGCGCTGAATCGAGGAATTATCCAAGAGCGTATGTGGTCTTACACGCTGAAGACAATGAAATGTCTCGCAGTTTAAAACTAGATTGGATAAGGAGATCGGAAATGATTTGGGCTCGACGATTGAAATTACTTACGAAGTTTGGCGTGGCTGCTCTGGCGCTGGGCGCTTTGGCGACTAGCGGGAATGCGCAGAGCGCATACCAAGGCAAGTTCACGCTGCCATTTGAGACGCATTGGCGAAACGCCACACTGCCGGCGGGCGATTACACTTTTACTCTGGCATCCGTGAGCGCCCCATGCACACTTTATATCCATGGACAGGCAGGCAATGCCATCATCATGGCTTCTGCACATGACCAAAAAGTTGTCGCAGGCCACGCGCAATTGAACCTGGTGGAAATCGCTGGTGTGCAGAACGTCGAGACGTTCGAAGCGCCGGAGCTAGGGTTGACGTTTAGCTACGATACGCCCAAACAAAAGCACATGGGACGCAAGGAAGCCCACCAAAAAATGGCGCCGCAGACCGCGTCTCCATCACAAGCCAGTGAGAATAGAACTTCTATCTCAGTGCAGGCTGCGGGTCGCTAAGGAAAGAAGTCATGCCAGTCAGTGCAAATACATTCAGAAAAATAGTGGTTGCACCACTGGCAAGGCCGACGGTAGAGAAGCGGCGTAGCTTAAACCGGGATGCGCGTCCCAGCACGGAATGCATCTCGAAGAAGGCTGCGCCGCCAGTCTCTCCTATCGCCAGCGATAAGCTGAGCGAAGCGGAGGCCATCCAGCGAGCCCGCAACGGCGATCGGGAGGTGTTTGAATACCTCTACCGGTCGCATAGCCGACGCGTATATGCGGTTTGCCTGCGCATGGTAGGAAACACGACCGAAGCGGAAGATCTGACTCAAGAAACCTTCTTACTCTTGCTCCGCAAAATTCACACTTTCCGGGGTGAATCGGCCTTCTCCACCTGGCTGCACAGGCTGGCGGTTAACCTCGTGCTGATGCGTCTCCGCAAGAAGTCTCCACCAATGGTTTCGATCGAAGCGACACCCGAACCTGACGATCAAACCGTCTCGCCAAGCATCGATATTGGAGCGCCTGACTTGTTGCTGGAGGGATCGCTTGACCGAATAAATCTCGCACGCTGCATCGCGCAGTTGCCGGCGGGCTACCGCACAGTATTTGTCTTGCACGATATTCAGGGATATGAACACAACGAGATTGCTGAGATATTGGGGCGCTCCGTAGGCGATTCGAAGTCGCAGCTGCACAAAGCACGGATGCGGCTCCGTGAACAGCTCCAAGAACTCCAGCGTGACAAGGCGCGCGACGAGCGCCTGACTGCAGCCAAAATGCGTTCCCGGTCCGGCGAGGCTTCGCTCCTTTAGCGCCCAACGAGTTCGAAGGACGACAGATATGCTCGACGCAAGTTTCCTTTCGGGAATCGATCTTTTCAAGTGTCTGCCCGATTCCTGCCTCCAAGCCCTTGAGAGAGACAGCACTATATTGAATTGTAGTGCTGGACATCTGTTTTTTCAGCCCGAGCAGACGGGGAGAGTACTCTTTGTGTTGGAGAAGGGCTCGGTTCGCACTTTCAGAACCTACGGCGATCGAAAGCTAACGATCGTTGTGCTTCAACCTCCCGCCGTATTCGGCGTTATGGGCTGCTTTGGCCAGGGAAAATACATTTCCTCCGCGGAAGCTCTCGAGGCTTCGCGAGTTCGAATGATCTCGCGCAATAGTATCCAATCTCTTTTGGAATGCGCTCCTCATATAACACACAAGATTGTCGACCTGATGAGCGATCGGTGCGTGCACTTTCTCCGCAAGATGGAGACCCTCGCGCGCAAGGGCCTGATTCCACGTCTCGCGACCCTGCTCTTGGAAAAGGCCAAGAAAGACGTGGTGGCTGGTATGACTCATAAAGATTTGGCCGACCACCTCGCTGTTCATAGGGAATCGATAACTGCCACATTGAGTGAATTACGACGGGCAGGCATTATCACGATAGAACGAAAGACAATACACATTCTTCACCGCGAGCGGCTCGAGCGCGCTTCGCAGGAATAGAGTTCCGCTTGGACACCTTCGTACTTTTGTAAGGATCATTACATTTAAATTTTGCAACCTATTCGGTCAGTACTCCTCTAACACTACGACACACACGCTGCAAATTCTCGGAGGAATTGTCATGAACTCGATGTGGAATTGTAGGCGAATCGTTCTTGCAGTCATGCTGGGGATGGTCGTTTTGGTTGCATCGGTGCACGCGCAGACGAGCAATGGCACGATTGCAGGTAGTGTAACGGATCCCTCGGGGGCCGCTGTGCTGGGGGCCACGGTGACCGTTACAAACACCGACCTGGGCGCCTTCAAACGGACCACGAAGACGGATTCCGCAGGGAGCTATCTTATCGATGGCCTCCTGCCGGGGAACTACCGAGTGTCCATCCAAGCCGCTGGCATGCAGGAATTCGTGGAGGTTGGAGTTGCGGTGAAGGCGTCTCTTGCCTCAACTGTGAACGCATCTTTGGCTATCGGCAGCGTAAATGAGTCAGTGTCTGTTGAAGCCTCTACTGGGGCAGAATTGCAAACGCAATCCGGCGAACTCAGCAGCAATCTTGGCCAGACGGAACTCAAGGATCTTCCCATCGTTGGCCTTAATCCCATCGAGCTCGCCTTTACCGTGGCCGGTGTCCAGGAGGAAGCCAACCGCGACGCCTTAACCAACGGCGTGGGTTTCTCCGTCAATGGGACGCGTCCGCGTGCCAACAACTTTTTGATCGACGGCCAGGATAATAACGACAACAGCATCCAGGGCCAGGCGTTCCTCCAGACAAATGAGGAAGCAGTTCGAGAAGTGACCGTGCTTACCAACGCTTACAGCGCGGAATTCGGCCGCGGGGGCGGCTCGGTTACCAACGTTATCTATAAGAGTGGAACAAACGACTTTCACGGTTCCGCATGGGAACTCAATCGCAACTCGGCGCTGGCCGCCGTTCCCGCACAGAGCGGCTTCGCCGGTATCACCACGAATCCGTTTGACAACGAGAACACGTTTGGATTCACCTTCGGCGGTCCCATCAAGAAAAACAAACTCTTCGTCTTCGGAACGTCCCAGTGGGACCGCGAGCGCGCCAGCGCTGCAGCCCAGACGAGTACGCTGCTTCTGCCGACGGATGCGGGCATCGCTACATTGCAATCGCTGGGCCCCAATCCCCGTGTCGATTTTCTGATTGCGTCTCTGGGTGGACTTCGAGGAGGCACCACCGGCGTCACCAACATCGCCCTTGGCAATGGTCCGAACGGCGCTCCTCGTCCGTCAGTCCAGGTAGGCGATGTGCAGCGCAGCCAGGGAAGCATTGCCACCAACGACCGGCAGTGGAGCGTCAAACTGGATTATATTGCGTCGCCAACCGACACGTTAACCCTTCGGTATTTCCGGGACGACAATAATACTGCGCCGGATTTCTTCAACCAACCCAGTGCGCTCCCTGGACTGGATTCCCAAGTCGGTGGTCCCTCGTTTAACTTTGGTTTTAGCTGGCAGCACACGCTTTCATCTCACGCGGTGAACGAGTTGCGCTTCTCTTACGGCCAATTTGATATTGAATTTGGTCCCACCCCGCAGACGCTCACGAACCCCATTTTGAATTCGACTGCAATCCAGATCGCAGACCTGCTGGGGCCAGCTGGCCAAACACCGTTTTTCGGATTTGCGACGGGATTCCCGCAGGGGCGCGGTCATAAAACGTATCAATTCCAGGATGCCTTGAGCTACACGGTCGGCCGCCACACTTTCAAAGTTGGCGCCGACGTGGCTCTACTTACGGTCCGTGACATAAGCCCGATCGACAACCGTGGTGAAATTGTCGTTCGGCCAGGCGGTGGATTTACTGGATTGGCCAATTTCATCGACGATTTCACGGGTACGGGGGGATCGATCGACAAGGTGTTCGGAAGTCCTGTCACCCTCCCATTCCTTGCGACCTACGCTCCATACGTTCAGGACACCTGGCATCTTCGGCAGAATCTCTCTGTTGATCTTGGCCTACGCTACGAATATCAGAGCACATTGGAAAACTCGCTGCAATTTCCTTCTGTCGATACCAGACTCGGTATTGGCCTGGGTGGTACTACAAATTTCCCCGGCGTCTTTGCGAGCCAGCAGCAAGGAGACAAGAATAATTTTGCTCCGCGGGTAGGCTTCGCCTATACACCCCGCCTCTTGAGCCGCTTTTTCGGACACGACAAAACCGTAATTCGCGCCGGTTACGGCATCTTTTACGACCAGCTCTTTACGAATATTCTCGATAACACCGCTACCAGTTCTCCGAACGCAGTTCAGGATACAATCAATGCCGGGAACGGCCGCGGTGTTGCAAATGCCTCCGCTGTTTTGGCCGGCTTCTCTTCTTCGCCTAGTCCGAGGGGTTCCGTCAGCACGATTGCCAGCAATTTGCGCAATCCGCTTACACATCAGTGGAATCTGGACATTCAGCGTGAACTCCCCGGTAATTTCATTCTCACTGCTGCGTATGTTGGAACCCGGGGTGAGCGGCTCTTCGTCAATCAGGACTTCAACCCCGGCACCGGCCAGTTTAACGCGAACGGCAGCCTCATCCGTGTGAATCCGAATCTCGGCCCAATTCTTGTGCGAACCAATGGCGGGGACTCGATCTATCACGCCGGACAATTAACGCTCGATCGCAAGTTCTCTCATGGCTTGCTGCTTCGCGGAGCCTACACTTACTCGAAGTTCATCGACGATACGTCCGAGGTCTTTGTCACCAGCGGACTTAGTTCGTTTGCGCAGAACGTTCTCAACCAGGGGGCTGATCGCGGCCTCTCCGCGTATGACCGCCGCCATCGCATGGTCCTCACCTACGTGTGGGACGTTCCTTTTGTGCACGGCTCCGGCAATCGATTTTCTTCCACTCTCAAAGCCATTACCCAGGGCTGGCAGACCTCGGGTATTTTCACCTGGAGCACCGGCGCCCCCGAAACGTTCAATGATGGATTTGATGTCAATGGCGACGGCCATGGCGGCAACGACCGGCCCAACCTGGGTAATCCTGCGGCACCCCTTACGGCGGTCGGTATTGATGGGACGCAATTGGGCCTCACCAATACGCCGGGCACCTTCTTTGGCCCCAATATTCAGGACTGCTTGAACGGGGCGCCGACGTGCGTTGCTACTCCGGTATCCAAGCTCCACTTCCTGATCCCCGCCAGTGGCTTGGGGGATATTGGTCGAAACACCTTTATCTCGCCCGGCTTCCAGACCTATAACCTTACCGTTCAGCGTTCGTTCAGGATACCGATGCACGACTTGCAGCGGCAGCAAATTCTGGTACGCGGCGAATTCTTGAATGCCTTCAATCACCCGAATCTTGGAATTCCCAGCCTGAATCTTACTGGAGGCAACTTCTTGAACGAAGCGGGCACCATTAACGGCGGCCGGGAGATCCGCATTCTTCTCCGTTACAGCTTCTAGCGCATCGCGCGCCGGCTTTGCCGATCCGACGTTGCAGGATGGCGGCATCCGGACCATTGGTTTCGGGCCGGATGCCGCACATTAGCGGCCGGACAGGCAATCGCTTGGACGCCAATAAGCTGGTTCACGTCCGTTGCTACCGGGAATTCTGCAAGGGTATGACCATCGTTGTCGGAGATCAGGCTCACAGTTCCTGAATCTCCTCCAATCACCCAATTGCGCAGTCCAGGAACGGTCATCTATCCAGTACTATTGCCAACTCTCTCCATCCCCTGTATCATGCCCTTATGTTGGCTAAACCCCGCACGAACGCGCAAATGTGTTGCTGCTGTCTTTGTTGTACGCGTGTGTCTTCTGGCGCGGGGAGGCTGAGCATCTAGCGATTCAATCTTAGCCTCAAGAGTTTTCATCCCACCGCCAGAAATCAATCGGCAGGTGGGTTTTTTGTTTTAGTTCATAAGAGTTTCGAGATCGCACGCAAAAGGAGATGCACCGATGTCCGACTACAAACATCCAGAAGTCCTGGTTACCGCCGATTGGGTCGCGAACAACCTGAACTCCCCCAATCTCCGCCTCGTCGAAGTCGACGTGGACACTACCGCTTACGATCAGGGCCACATCCCAGGAGCTGTCGGCTGGAATTGGCAGACCCAGCTCCAGGACAATATCCGCCGCGATCTAATCGATCGCACGGCTCTGGAAAAGCTCCTCGGCGCCTCTGGCATTTCCAACGCCACCACCATTATTCTCTACGGCGACAATAACAATTGGTTTGCCGCCTACGCCTTTTGGCAATTGAAATACTACGGCCACAAGGATGTCCGCCTCATCAACGGCGGTCGCAAGAAATGGCTCGAAGAAAAGCGCGCCATTACCAAGGACGCTCCGAGCGTCGCAGCGGCCACCTACCGTGCCTCACAGGCCGACGAATCCGTTCGCGCCTATAAGGAAGAAGTCTCCGCCATCGTCGAAGGCCGCAAACCCGGCCAGCTCGTCGACGTTCGCTCCGTCGACGAATTCACCGGCAAAATCATCGCCCCTCCGGGTATGACGGAAACCGCCCAGCGCGCCGGCCACATCCCCGATGCCGCCAATGTTCCCTGGGCCCAGGCTTCCAACGAAGACGGCACTTTCAAGTCCTTCGACGACCTGAAAAAGCTCTACGAATCCAAGGGCGTCACCGGCAAGGACGAAGTCATCGCCTACTGCCGCATCGGCGAGCGTAGTTCGCACACCTGGTTCGTGCTCAAGTATTTGCTCGGTTACAACAACGTCCGTAACTACGACGGCTCGTGGACCGAATGGGGCAACCTCATCGGCGCCCCCATCGTCAACGAATCCCGCGCCGCCCAGCCGGGGCAAGCCGCTACCGCGCGCTAAGCGGCCTCGAATCAGAGCGGCCACATTTTGCAGGTGCAGCGCACAACAGGGAACTGGACGGACAAGGCCTTCTCTCCAGGCCTCACCCGTCCAGCTCCTAGTCCAGTTGCTGATCTCTGAATTGTTTTTCTTAACAAAGAACTTATGACAAAGAACTTATAACAGCTTTTCCCCGGAGGCGCGGTCGCCAAGTGGTAAGGCAAAGGTCTGCAAAACCTTTATCGGCGGTTCGATTCCGCCTCGCGCCTCCAAACTCTCTCACTTCCTCCTATTGCTCCCCAGGAACACCCCGCGCTCATTCCCCCTGCCCCTGCCTCCCCAAACCGCATCAGAATAGAATGAGCATGCGAACGCCTCCCCGGCAGCTTCGCTCATGCTAATAGGAACTTTCTCAAACGCTCGAAAGGATCCAATCCGATGAAAAAGTTCATCTTCCTCTTGCTGGCTGTCTCCTTTTTCTCCATCCCCGCCCGCGCCCAGTCCGTCGACGCTTCTCTCAGCTACTCCTACTTCCGCCTCGGCAACTCCGGCGGCATCAACCAGAACGGCGTCAGCGGCTCCATCGCCTATAACCCCAATCGCTGGCTGGGGATCGTCGGCGATATCGGCGGCTACCATGCCTCTCCGGGCGGCGTTTCCCTGAACACTTACACTTATCTCTTTGGTCCGCGCCTCACGCTGCACAACCCCACCAAAGTCAGCCCTTTCGTGCAAGCCCTCGTAGGCGGCTCGCGCCTCACCGTTGGATCAGGCGGTGGCTCGAACAATCAGTTTGCCTATAGCGTCGGTGGCGGCGTCGATTTCGGCCTGCTCCCGCATCTGGCCCTCCGCCCCCAAGTGGACTACGTCGGCTTGAACACTCCCGGTGCCCGAACCAATTGCACCCGCATCTCCGTCGGCTTCGTCGCCCACTTCTAAGACGATTTTCGGCGGCCTACTCTTTGCGGTTTTGTTTCATGCAAAGGGTGGGTTCTTTTTTTTCTGGGTCCCGACAGGGATGAAATGCAGATCGTTGTGTCCCGCCTTGCGCTTCAAGTTCTTCCGCATAAGGCACAAGACACGGAGCCCACCCTTTCATGAACCAAACCCGAAAGGGTAGGCCACCCGGTGCGGTGCCTTTTTATCACTCCGATGTGAAGTGCGATAGTGGTATCCTCTCTTCGTGCTCGGCCACCAAAAGAAGACTCGGAGAGAATTCAGTGTGCCACTCACCGGATGGCAACGCCGCTTGTCATTAAAATGCACTTGACGGCAGATCGGATGGGGGGGTGCCGGGCTCGCAAAACTGGTGTCCACTTATGTCACTACGAACTACCGTCTCCAGGAGGCGAAATTACTGAATGTACGAAACCCAGCTGCCGCCGCTTCTGTCGGAGACGAGAACACATCAGGAAGCCACGGTTCTGTGCGTCCGGAGCGTATGGGGCCGTGAGCGGCTTCTAATTTTTTTTCAAGTTACGGCGAAATGTAGCGAGGAAAGTGAAAGATGATGCCTTCTACCTTCTTTTTCTTGGAGCCCGGCACTAACTTGATGTCTAGCACCGCTGGATCTGCCCGTGCTGGCGTCGCAATCGTAAGACGATAAGGCTCCGCGATGATGTCGCGCAAGAATGCGGACTCCCAACCGCTGTTTGCACCCCAAATAAAATACCCCGTCGCGTCGCTGAGACCCGCCAACTTCGGCACAGAGAAGCCCGGAAAGGGCAATGTTCTAGAATCAAAATCTACGTAAGTTTCCGATCGCGTCTCATTTAGTCCAATGAATCTAATCCTATTCTTCACAAAGACTTTGATTAGATCGCTCAGAGTCGTATTGCTACCCGAGTCCACAACGCGGCCGTCAAAGATAACAACATCGCCGAATTGCGGAGGGTCGAGGCGTTTCGCGCCTTCGAGGAGTGCATCGTAGATCCTCGTCTCTGTGACAGCCGTTACCGGCCGGGCGTTCCGCAACTTTTCAAGCAATCCCTTTGCCTCGCTGAGTGATAGGAATGTGTTGGTGGGAGCATCAGCCCCCGCGAACACAAAAGCGAACATGTCAGTCTTTCGGGCATAAAGGAGGATCTTCTTCAAAGTGCCAATTGCCCGTCCCCAACCTTTCT
>Ga0210409_10003705_pt1 | contig 16846 bp, 14 predicted proteins | sample IncBWH17MmetaG_FD_161649 | JGI IMG/M metagenome (GOLD analysis project Ga0210409, IMG submission 161649) | Forest soil microbial communities from Barre Woods Harvard Forest LTER site, Petersham, Massachusetts, United States - Inc-BW-H-17-M | ecosystem: Environmental > Terrestrial > Soil >...
GGCAGCCACCCAATCTTCCAGCGCGGGAGGAAACAGAAACTGCTGTCCGTAATCAGGAGCAATGGGTTGAGTCATCGGACTTTTGACGTCTCCTCTCTAAACCGTCTTCATGTTTTGAGACAGTCTCAGGACAGCGTCCCTACCAGTTTAGATGCGGCTTTGCTGTGCTAACCGAACATTTCACGCCACTGAACGTAGCGCAGGCTTCCAAGCCTGCTCCCGCCGTGGTGGGAAGGGTTTCTAAACCCGCTGACGCTTCGGCGGGTTCTACGCTCCGCCGACTTGGAAGTCGGCGATACAGCAGGCTTGGAAGCCTGCGCTACGGGTGCTGCTGCCCCGACGCTTTCATCGGTATGAAATACTCGGGCTAAGGCTTTTTGTTGGGATCCGTTCGCAGAGTACGGCTAAGCACGCCGCAATCCAGAATCGAAATTCCTGAATCGGCAAGGCGGTAATCCTGGCGACGCGAGCGAGCCTAACTCGTCACCTTGATCCGGCCTTCGCGATGGTCCTTGAGCAGCTTGATATCCCCTTCCACCATCAGTTTGACGAGGTCCCGGAATTTCGTTTTGGGCGCCCAGCCCAGTTGGCGCTTCGCTTTGCCGGCGTCGCCCAGCAGCAGGTCGACTTCCGAGGGGCGCAAATAACGCTCATCCATGGCTACGTATTTGTTCCAGTCGAGGCCGACATGGCCGAAGGCTTCTTCGAGAAACTCGCGGACAGAATGCGTTTCACCGGTCGCGATCACATAATCGTCCGGCTTCTCCTGCTGGAGCATCAGCCACATGGCTTCGACGTATTCTTTGGCATAGCCCCAGTCGCGTTTGGCATCCAGATTGCCGAGATAAAGCTTGTCCTGCAACCCGGCGAGGATGTGCGCCACGGCGCGCGTGATTTTGCGAGTCACAAATGACTCGCCGCGCCGCGGGGATTCGTGGTTGAAAAGGATGCCATTCGAGGCATGCAAGTTGTAAGCCTCACGGTAATTCACCGTGATCCAATACGCATAGACCTTCGAAGCCGCATACGGGCTGCGCGGATAAAAAGGCGTTTCTTCATTCTGCGGCACTTCCCGAACTTTGCCGAACATTTCGCTGGAGGAAGCCTGATAAAACCGCGGCTTGATGCCAGATTCGCGGATGGCTTCCAGTAAGCGCACCGTGCCGGTCGCGTTCACGTCCGTCGAGTACTCGGGGTTGTCGAAGCTGACGCGCACGTGGCTCTGCGCCGCCAGATTGTAAATCTCCTCCGGTCCCAGCTTGTCCAGCAGCCGCACGAGCGAGCTGCCCTCCGTCACATCACCATAATGCAGGAAGAGCTTAGTGCTCTGGAGCTGCGGGTCGGAATAGATGGGGTCGATTCGCCCGCGATTGAACGAGCTCGAACGGCGCACGATCCCGTGGACCTCGTAGCCCTTAGAAAGCAGCAGTTCGGCCAGGTATGAACCATCCTGGCCTGTGATCCCGGTGATAAGCGCTTTTTTTGGCATATCGAGACAGCAGAATCTATGGAGCAAGTCTGGTTGACAAGCTTCAAGAGGATTTTTGAATTTTGATTTTCAGTTTTTGATTACCAGAACTCGAGTTCGTAGAGGGTTCGCAGTCGCTTGAGCAATCAAAACTCAAAAATCAAACATGACCACCGGCTAGCTCCTGCGCTGCAGCCACCGCTCCATAGTTTCGGCGGAGGCGTCCTTCCGGACATGGCGGTCCTCTCGCAGGATAAACCAGACTGCCCGGGCGGCCTTGAAGGGATTGCCCGCGCGCGGCCAGCGCCGCTTTTTCAGGGAGTAAAAGAAATCGCAAAAATGGACGCGGTCGGCGGCGGCGCGAATGAGCGCACCCATGCGGGGCGAGAGCTGGCGGCATTGGGACCACCCGGCATAGAACGCATAGGTATATTGCAGCCAATATTGCCAACGATTGGTGTGAATCAGCCGCTCGGTCAGGCTGCCGGAGGTCGAGCGCGCCACCACCAACGGCTCGCCGACCTGCACTAATTCCCCCGAACGCAAACCCAGCTCGCTCAAAAACGCAACGTCATTCCCGTACGCCAGGCGCGAGTAATCGAAGCCGTAAGGGTTCGGAATGTCGATGTAGTGGTCGAACACTTCCCGCGCCGCCGCAGTAACGAACAAGTTGCACATCTGGGTCACCGGAAAAATCTTTGCGAAAATGCCCAACGCATAGGCGTCCCCCTTTAGACGCGCTGTAGCGTACCGTTCGTTGAGCAGCTCCCACTTTGGGTTCGGCTGGTCCAGGTTGGCCGGTTCGATAGGCGTTTTGGGATCGTCCGGCAGGTAATAGCGAAACGCATTGCAGCCCGCGAGCAGGTCCTTCGGATTATCCAACAGAACCCGCACTAGTGTCTCGACGTACCGCGGCAGGATCAGATCGTCCGACCACACGAACGTGCAATAGCGTCCGCGCGCCTCGTGCAACAACTTGCGCCAGGCCCGCAGGGGCCCAGAATTGCTGTCACTGGTCATCACGCGGATGCGAGCGTCCCGCGAAACGTACCCATTAAGTACCTCCCGAGTCTTATCGCCGCTGGCCTCATCGTAAACCAGGATCTCCAGGTCCTTAAACGTCTGACGGAGGCAGGACTCGATAGATTCACCAACGGTTCCTCCGTTGTTGTGTGTCGGGATGAGCAGACTGACCAGCGGCGATTCAGGCATGGCGGCAGAGGCTATTCGCCGGCAGAAACCGGGTCAAACGGGAATTAAAGTCCGGTCGGATGATCGATGAACTCCCACGGAACCTTGAACCGTGTCGAAAGGTGGGCCGCCAGCGCCTTCACGCCGAAGGTTTCGGTCGCGTAATGACCGCCGTAAAGCACATTGACACCAAACTCTTCAGCCAGGGCATAAGTCCAGTGAGGCCCTTCGCCCGTAATGAAAGTATCCACTCCCTCGGCAGCAGCCTTCGCCAGTTCGCTGCCGCCTCCCCCAGTCACAACGCCGATGCGCCTGCAGGTTTGCGGCCCACCGGGGATGCTGAGGGCCTCGACTCCAGTGGCGCGTTTCAATCGGCTCGCCAATTCCGCCCGAGAGATGGCAGTTGAAGCCTGAAACCCAATATGCCTCCCATGCTCGAAGAAAAACGGCCGCAGCTTGCGCAGGCCGAGCAACGTGCAGAGGTGGGCGTTGTTGCCCAGCTTCGGATGAAGATCCAGAGGCAGGTGCGAGCTATAAACCGCCAGATCGTTTTCGAGAAGACGCCGCAGAAGCTCGTAGCGCTTTCCGGTCCACGGGTGAGCAGCGCCCCAAAACAGTCCGTGATGCACCACCAACAAATCGGCGCCGGCAGCCGTCGCCAGCTGAACCGTTGCCAAACTACCGTCCACCGCCGCCGCGATGCGCCTGACTCGGCCTCGGTTCTCGACCTGCAGTCCGTTGGCCGCACCGGGATAATCCTCCACCTCAGCGATGCGGAGCATTCGGTCGCAGTACCGTACGATCTCGCTCAGAGAAGCCTGTGCCATGTGAGTGATAAAAACAGAAAGGTCGGAAGCTGCAAAGTATGAAAGGGGAGGTGATGCGTGAAACGCGCGGAAGTGAAGAGGACTGCCATCAACGACCAAGCTTAGGGTCTTCGGCTACTTATTCACACTTATTCACACTTATTCACAAGTTGTACACAAGCTTCCTAAAAATCTTCAATCAGTGTATTGAATTCCACGTTCATCATTCTATAGTGCCCTTCGATTTGTCGAAATCGAAATGAGCAACTCTAGTGAGGCGAGCGAGCCCTGGGACATCCAGCAGGCGAGGAACCTGTACAGTGTGCATCGGTGGGGAGCCGGCTATTTTGACATCAATGAGGCGGGGCACGTCATCGCCAAACCGCGGGGCGACACCGGCGCGGCCGTCGATATCACCGACGTTATCGAGGAAGCCAAGGCGCGCGGCCTGAAATTCCCGGTGCTGATTCGGTTTCAGGACATCCTCCGTCACCGCGTAGAGTCAGTTAACCTGGCGTTTCGGGGCGCAATCAGTGAGTTCAACTACCAGGGCAAGTACCGAGGAGTCTTCCCGATCAAAGTGAATCAGCTTCGGGAAGTGGTCGAGGAAATCCTGGATGCCGGCAAGCCGTTTGACTTCGGCCTAGAGGTGGGCAGCAAGCCCGAATTGTTCGCGGGTCTCGCCCTACAAAGCCAGATCGGCAGCCTTATCGTCTGCAATGGATACAAGGACGCCGCGTTTGTACGCATGGCGCTGCTGGGGACCAAGCTTGGCAAGAAAGTGATCATGGTCGTGGAGAAGCTCGAAGAACTGCGCCAGATCATCAGCGTCTCCAAGCAACTCGGCGTCGAGCCGATTATCGGCGTGCGGGCCCGGCTTTTGTGCAAAGGCGGAGGGAAGTGGGCCGATAGCGCGGGTGAGAACGCCAAATTCGGACTGAGCACCGGGGAGCTGCTCGTCGCGGCCGAATTACTGAAGGCGGAAAACCTGGCGCATGCCTTTAAGCTGGTGCATTTCCACATCGGCTCGCAGATTCCCGATATTCTCATCGTCAAACGTGCGGTCCAGGAAGCGGCCCGGTTTTACGCCAAGCTGCAGAAAATGGGTTTCCCCATTGAGTTCCTGGATGTCGGTGGCGGACTGGGGGTTGACTACGACGGCAGCCGCTCAGCGTTCGACAGCTCTACGAATTACACTTTACAGGAATATGCCAACGATATCGTGTATTACATTGCCGATGTCTGCAATGCGGAGAAGGTGCCGCACCCGGACATCATCAGCGAAAGTGGCCGGGCGGTGGTCGCGCATCACAGCGTGCTGATTGTCGAAGTGTTCGGCTCGATTGCGAAGATCCGCCCCGGCGATTACTTCCAGTATTCTGAAAACGAACACCCGCTGGTCAAGGAACTGCTCGATATCCGCAAAAACCTCCCCAAGCTCAACAAGCTCGAGGCCTATCACGACGCCCTGGAACGCAAAGAAGATGCCCAGCATATGTTTACGCTCGGCATGTTTGATTTGCCCGAAAAAGCGAAGATGGAAAACCTCTACTGGGAGATCAGCCAGGAGGTGGTCGAAAGCTTCAAAGGCCAGGCTTACGTGCCCGAAGAGATTCGCAAACTCGAAGACAGTCTCGGCGACCAGTATCTGTGCAACTTTTCGGTTTTCCAATCGCTGCTGGACCACTGGGCCCTAGGCCAACTGTTTCCGGTGATGCCCGTCAGCCGCCTCAATGAACGGCCAACGCGCGAAGCCACGCTGGTGGATATCACCTGTGATTCTGACGGACAGGTCAATAAGTTTATTGATCTGCGGGATGTGCGGGACACTTTGCCGCTTCACGCGCTAAACGCCAACGGCAACGGCATGCCTGAGCCCTACTACCTCGGTTTCTTCCTGATGGGGGCCTACCAGGACATTATGGGCGACCTGCACAACCTCTTCGGACGCGTCAATGAGGTCCATGTGTTCCTCGATCCGGATGAGCCCGCCGGCTATTACGTGGAGGAAATCATTGAAGGCACGACCATCGTGCAGGCGCTCGACTCGGTGCAGTACGACGAGAAGGAACTCAAACGCCAGATGAAGGCGCAGGTCGATGACGCCATCAAATCCGACCGCATGAAGCCCTCCGAGGCGATGCGCCTGCTGGACGACTATGAAAAGGGCCTCAAGGAGTACACCTACCTGAGTTTCTGATCTGGGACATGCCTGAAACCGCCCCCAACGCTGAGCTGATGCGTTCGCTCGGCAGGCTGGTGCGCGGGCTCTCCGCCTTGTTCTGGGGATTGCCGGCCACCCTGGTGATTTGTTTTCATACGGCAAAGGCCGAAGCCCTCCGATCCCTGGGCATGTGGCCGGCCACTGCCTGCACGGGCCTGCTGGTCTATGGGCTGTGGCAGATCGGCGCGTTTCAAAAACAGGAACGGATTTGGCGCACCGCGCTGGACCGTGCCCGGATTCTGAGCCTTATCAACCTCGGCCTCAGCCCTTTTCTCTACTGGTGGAACAAAGTCCCGTACAACACTTTTTTTTACGTGATGGTGCTCCTGATGGTCCTTTCGGCACTGCTGTTCCTGGGCAGTCTCAATCTGGCGCTTCAGCGTCTCGGCGCAATGCTGCCGGATGAAGCCCTCCGCCATGAAACCAAACAATTCACGGCACTGAACCTCAATCTGCTGGGGGCGACGGTGCTGCTCAGCGCGGCTTACTTCGCCCTGGGCAGGATTCCAGATTTGCCGCTCTATTTTCAGGCGGTGATGGTTGTGCTGGACCGCGGCAGTTTCTGGTTCCTCATACTTCTCGTGCTTCTCCCCTTGGCCATGACCATGGCGCTGATTTGGAAGACCAAAGAGGTCATCCTCGACGGCGTCTTCGGTTCCAAGCCGCACACCACCTGACCAAGCAGGAGAAAGGCGCCTGGAGCGTCTTCGCATGCAAAACCCCGCCTTGGAGACAGAAGGTAGTGAACCTTGGACTGCGGATGACGGGCTGTTTCGTCAGGGCCAAAAGAAGAAGCGCGCGTAGCCGTAAGCCAAGGTCTCACCGATGACAGACCGGACCCCCACACTTGAGTGCCACCAACGGCTCGGGTTGTAGTCCCCAGGCGGGATGGCGGTCACCCCGACCTTCACGCCTTTTCCCAGCGCCTTCTGGTAGAGCAACCTGGAACGGCGCGCATGTGTGTCCTCGGTGATCAGGTGGACTTTCGCCAGACCGACGCCATCGGTCCGCAGCCAATTGGCCAAGCTCAGTGCCGCGGTGTATGTCCGGTCCTGACGCACCCAGGGGGCGGGCACGACTTGCAGCTCGTTAGTACTCATACCCAGCTTGGAAAGCACCGCCCCGCCGCGCTGCGCGTAGGTCTTGTACTCCGAAAGCGGCGCGCCAGCCTCGATCGGGCCGCCAGTCACATACATCTTGTCGTAATGATTCCCGTGAAACTCGGCCACTGCCCGTTGCAAGGCATAATCGGAAGCCCAGCCCTCCACAACCATCGACCCGCCCGACAGCGGCGCGTTGACTGCCAGGAACGGATGAATCTTCAGGATCGCAACAATCGCCAGCCCGATGAAGCCCGCGAGCAGCACCAGCCACCCGCGCCACGTCGGCATCAGCACCTGGCGCCGACGCAGCAGCTTCCATTTTGATTTGCTTGGCTCCATAACGCTCACGGAGTTTCCTTTAACTTAGCTTTCAGTATCCTCACTGGATCACGGAGCAAAAAGATTGGCGGGAACACGGTCACGGTCAAGCCCATAGCCGGGTCATGCGCAACGCAGGTGACGAAAGACTATTAACTTGCGCCCGATTTGGTCGCCGCGCCTAATATCACACGCATGAAACGGACGCTGGCCAAGGTTGTGGTGGCGGCAACGGTGCTGGCAGTGGCGGCGACCAGTTGCAGCGTGAAGCCGGCCGAGCTGCGGCAACGAGCGATTCAGGCAGAAAGCGAGGCGCTCCATGCGTTTGAGCACCGCGAACCGGAAGCCGCGGAACGCGCGGCGAGCCGCGCCGAGGCTGCGGCGACACGACTGGAAGAGCAGGCGAAATCGGGGCTGATGTCAGGCGCCGAAGTGGGAACTCTGCTGCGGGAAACACGCGCGGCAGCCTGCTCGGCTCGAACCTATGCTCAGTTAGCCGACGAGGAGCGACAAAGCCGCGAACGCCTCGCCCGTTTAAAGCTCAAAGCCTATCGCGGCGCGCGGGCCACTCTCTGCGATTACGGCTTCGCCGGCCTCGCGCCCGCCGCGGAGCACTTCGCAGGAGCGGGAAGCAACTCGCTCTCTTCGGCCGAACAGCAAATGGCTAAGCTCGCGTGGAGCGTAATAAAATTGGTCGAAGATGTCCCGCCAACAACCAACGGCGCACCCGACTGGGGACACGTTGCAGCCGACCTGCGCGCCTGGAGCAAGGACCCGCCGCCTGGCTTGGGGATGTTCCTGGCGGCCGCTTTTGCCCTCAACGGACTCACCGATTTCGCGCTCTCGGAACTCGAGTCGGTTGCCCCCTCAAGCCTTTCGACGACCAATGCCAGAGCGCTTTACCATCTAGAGCGCTCTGTTTTGTTTGCGGAGCACGGTTGGGACAGAACGGCCGCTCGCGAATTAGACCAGGCACTTCAGCTTACCCCAGCAGGCTGGAAGGGTCTCGGCAGCACCCAGGCAGTGGCGCTTATTCATGTCTGGCGGGCGGGGGCCGCCCTCCAACGCAAAGATTTACTCGGGGCGGACCGTGAAATCGCCATTGCTATCAAGGTTTGGCCCGACAGCCCAGTGATGGCGTTTATTACGGGCGAGACCATGGGTGCCAACGGCGAATGGGCGAAGGCGGCCGATTCGCTCGAGGCGCGAGCGGCGGATACCAGGCAGGCATGGCTGGCCAAACGCCTCGCTCAACGGGCGCGAGAGTTGCGCGACACCCAGGGGACCGCTCCGCCGCTCTTCTCGGACCCGGCGTTTGTCATGGAACTGGGCATCCACGTTTTGGCCAAATCGGCTTCGGATTTGGCAGCCACGGATTGGCTCGAGCAGTTTCTGGTGGACGCCAAAGCGTTTGGCCGCCGGGTCACCGGCCAATTGCCCCGGGATGATGGCGGGGGATGAGCTTCACACCGGGAGCTTGAGGGTCACCGGCTCGCGACAAGGTTGCAGAACCTTTCGGCGCGTTCGCGAACGGTTTTTACCGGCCTTCGAATCTGTCCCGGGGCATTCCAGAGGATGTAGAATTCAAAATCAGTCGGTGGCCGGTGAAACGTGTCCTCGAAATCGGAACACCTGTCCTTCATCAACTCCTGAGCGGCCTTAAGTGCATCGGCCGGTTTTTGCCAATCCGCGTTGGTGGCCGAGTATTGTCGCCACAAATAGACCTTCATTTGATAGCGGGAAACCTCGCCCGCCGCTCCGATCGCGCAGTCATTGTCCCCGGATTCGATTTGCGAGAGCGCGGCCCAGCGGTCCACGGCGTGAAGGCGCGGACAAACACTCGACGCGAGCAGCAACGCGACAAAAACACTCCTTGGACCTCTCCAACCAAACATGCGACGTGTCTTAAAGTATCGGTGTGGTGCGGACCACGCTACCCCCTTACAGCGGTGTCCTGATTTCATTCGGAATTGTGTGAAAATTATTTTCGGGCAATTGGCTGTCAACCCGGCAAGCCGGACGCCAACGGAATCAGGAGCAGGAGTCATGCCCGCAGCGGGTCCAGTCGCAATCTCCCCCAGCTGTAACGTGACGTTAGGAGCACAGCTGTTGTCCCTGGAACCAAGCCGGCCGGTAACGGGTCGATCTTGGCTCTGGCGCACGATTCCAATCGTGCGCCCCAGCCAGCTTTCATTGGAGCATTACGCAAGCATTGAGACTGGTCATTTCGCGGCTCCGTTCATACTGTTAAAGAGCAAGATGACTATGCTCGAACTATGAACAGATTTGTATCCGTTCTTTGCCTAGGCGCGCTGGCTACGGCTGTTTCGGCCCGGGGCGAGGTCAAGCCCAACAATCTCTTTTCGGATAACGCGGTTCTCCAGCGAGGAGTTCCGGTGCCGGTTTGGGGCTCGGCGGACAAGGGTGAAAGTGTGACGGTGAAAATACAGGACCAGTCTGTCTCGACCGTCGCCAAAAACGGCCGCTGGTCGGTGCGCCTTCGCCCTCTGAAAGCGGGCGGTCCCTTCACGATGACCCTTTCCGGCAAGAATACGGTCACACTGACCAACGTGCTGGTCGGGGAAGTCTGGTTGTGCAGCGGCCAATCGAATATGGAGTTCCCGCTGGGGCGGGCCGCCAACGCGCGCGAAGCCGTCGCGGACGCCCGCGACCCGCAGCTTAGGCTCTTCACCGTGCCACGCGCGGCTGCCGATGACCCCAAAACTGACATCGCGGGGAGTTGGAAAGAGTCCGCACCAGCCACAGCGACGAACTTTTCCGCTGTGGCGTGGTTTTTCGGGCGCGACTTGCGCCGGACACTGCAGTCGCCGGTCGGATTGATTCATTCCTCAGTAGGCGGCACCCCGGCCGAAGCCTGGACCTCTCGGGCCGCGCTGGAAGCTGACCCCGAGTTGAAGCGGATTCTCGAACGTTATGCCGAAACCGTAAGGCAGTTCAATCCGGCCGAAGCGGAGGCTCAACACCAGCAAGGACTCGAGAAATACAAGGATGCCGTCGCCAGGGCCAAAGCCCAAGGCAAAGAGCCGCCACGCCCGCCGCGGCCACCCGAAAATCCGCTTCGCACGAACAAACGCCCTTGCGGACTGTATAACGCGATGATCGCTCCGCTGGAGCCGTATGCGATTGCGGGCGCGATTTGGTATCAAGGCGAATCGAACTCCGGCCGCGCTGCCGAGTACCGCAGGCTCCTCTCCGCGATGATCGGAAATTGGCGCCAAGCCTGGGGCCAGGGCGATTTCCCATTCCTGTTTGTCCAAATTGCCCCGGAGAAGGACATGACGCCGGAAATCCGCGAAGCCCAGTTGTTGACCTGGCAAAAGGTTCCTCGCACGGCAATGGCAGTGATAACGGACGTAGGAAATGAAACTGACATTCACCCCACGCAAAAGGAGCCCGTAGGCGCGCGGCTCGCACTGGCCGCCCGCGCCGTCGCTTACGGAGAGAAGCTCGAGTACTCCGGGCCGGTATATGAGTCGATGAAGGTGGAAGGCAACCGCGTGCTCCTGCGCTTTACTCATACCGGCAAGGGTTTTGTCGCGAAGGACGGCCCGCTGAAAGGCTTCACCATTGCCGGGAACGACGGAAATTTCGTCAGTGCCGCGGCCGAGATTGAGGGTGAGCAGGTTGTCGTCTCAAGCCCGTCAGTGGGGAAACCCGTCGCTGTGCGGTACGGCTGGGCGCACACTCCTGACGTGAACCTCTTCAATCAAGAGGGCTTGCCTGCCACACCGTTCCGAACGGATGTGAAGTGAGGTGATCTCTACTCACTCCCTTCCCACCGCCTGCAAGAGCGGACGCAGTTCGCGCATGAGTTGAGTGAAACCCTCCAGCGAAACCTGCTGGGAGCCATCGCTCCATGCCTCCGCAGGATTCGGATGCACTTCAATCAGCAAGGCATCGGCACCCATCGCCACCGCGCCTTTGCACAGCGCCTTAACCAGGTCCGAACGGCCGGCACCCTGGCTGGGATCGATCACAATCGGGCAGTGGGACTCATTCTTGATGATGGGGACGGCCGCCAGGTCGAGCGTGTTCCTGGTGTAGGTTTCGAAGGTGCGGATGCCGCGCTCGCAGAACATCAGGTTGGCGTTCCCGTGCGCCAGCACATATTCGCCCGCGAGCAGCCATTCCTCGATCTTCATCGACAAGCCGCGCTTGAGCAGGATCGGCTTGCCGGTTTTGGCTGCGGCGATCAGGAGTTGGAAGTTCTGGGCATTGCGCGCGCCGATCTGGATGATGTCGGTGTATTCGGCCACCAGGTCAGCGTGGCGCTCCGATAACAGTTCGGTGATAACGGCCAGGCCGGTTTCCCGTCGGGCCCTGGCCAGCAGTTTTAGCCCCTTCTCGCCCAGCCCTTGGAATTCATAAGGGGAGGTGCGCGGCTTGAACGCGCCCCCGCGCAGGATGGTCGCCCCTGCCGCTTTCACGGCGTCCGCCGTTCGAAGCAATTGGTCGGCGCTCTCCACCGAGCAGGGCCCGGCCATGACGTGGAATTTTTTGCCGCCGACGAAATGTTCCCGCACCGGGATAGCAGAATTCTCCGGATGCGCCTCGCGGCTGACGAACTTGTAGCGTTTCTGAACCGGAGTAACGCTCTCGACAATGTCGGGAAAGACCATGGCGAGCGTTTCGAGCGATTGATGGGTCAATTCGTCGCCAATCGCGCCGATGACGGTGCAGGCGACGCCCCGCATCACGTGCGGCTTGTAACCGCGCCTGCGGATCTCCTGCAGGATGACGGTCTCCTGTTTCCTGGCGATGCCGGGTTTAAGAACAATGATCATATGGCTGTTTTTGAAATACCTGGGGGTCGCCACAAAAAAAACCGCAGGTGGAGACCTGCGGCGGCGTTTGGCGTTGAGGATGTTTAAGGCAGCCGCAAGCACCAGTCCGCCGCGTCGGTAAAGTAATACCAACCGGCAAAGTTGCTGGAAAATTGCAAACCGCTCGAATTCACAAGCGAGAGACTACCAGAACCGAACAAAGCGTCAAGCACACAAAACGGCGGGGCGTGGGCTCAACCGCCTAGCCATTGCCTCAAAACCCGCGAACTCTCCTGCAAAGCCTTCACCAGCGCCGCGCGTGTTTTGGATTTTCCGCCGTCGGTCCAGTCGAACTCAACGTGCAGCGAGACGGGCGCCTGGTATCCGATTTGCCGCAGCAACTGGAAATAACCGGTGGCGGCAATGTCGCCCTGGCCAAAATGCACCCACCCGCCGGCCCGCTTCACATCTTTCACATAGGCGATCTTGAAGTGCGGCTTGAGTTTCTCGAACCAGGAACGCCAATCGTCTCCATGAACCACCAGCGCATGACCGATGTCAAAGGCCACCCCGATCTGAGCCGGGTCGAAATCCTCGACGGCTTCGAACAGTTCCGCCAGATCACCGCCGAAATAGGAGGTCCGGCCAGACGGAGAATGGTTTTGTAGCAGCGCGCCGATGCCGATTTCTTTGTTTAACGCCGCCAGATCTTTTAACTGGGCTCTGACCTCGCGCACCTGCTGAGGCGAGGACACTTCGCGCTGGCGCTCGATAAAGCCCAGCCGGTAACACTGGACGCCCAACTTTTTCGCGGTGCGGAGCACTGTTTCCGCGTGAGGCGACGCAACGCTCGTGATGGCAGTGGTCAGCAGGGGCAACTGCAGGCCGCCTCGGCGCAAAATGTGCACATATCTCGGTAACGCATCAGCAACTTCTTCCGGCAGCACTTCTCCACCGGGGCGGACCGGGCAATCAATACCATTGAGTCCTGCTTCCGCCGTAACCGCCGCGGCGTCAGCAAAGCTCAAGTGGAGTTCCTGATAGACCTTGCTGAAAACGACAACCGGCGGGGTGGCTTTTCCCGTTGCGGCGGAGGCCATGGCGCCGAGCCGCGACAGCGCGAAACCAGAGGAAACCGCCACGATGCCTCGAATGAACTGCCGGCGTGAGATTTGGCCTTCGCCGGTTGAGTTTTTTCGGCTTGTGTCCATAACCATATGGCTTGACCCAAGACACACGGACTGTCAAGCATTGCTGCATGTTTAAAGTGCTTTTGGCTGCCGCGGTTCTAACCATCACTCCGGCCTTCGCCGGCGACAAGGGATTGGTCCATTCTTTCAAGAAAGTCCAACTTACAGACCAGTTCTGGGCCGAGGGCGCGGATATCGGCGATTTTAACCATGACGGCCAGGTGGATGTGGTCTCGGGTCCGTTCTGGTACGAAGGTCCCGATTTCAAGAAACGCCACGAGTTCGCTCCCGCAACCGCCACCTTCAAGCGGAAGAAGAGCGACGGCACTGAAGAAACCACACCTGGTTTCGAAGGCGCGCTCGGCGTGAATAATGCCTATTCGGAATGCTTTCTCACGTTCGCTCACGATTTCAACGGCGATGGCTGGGACGATGTCATCGTCTATGGTTTCCCGGGCAAAGAAGTCGCCTGGTATGAAAACCCGAAGGGCGGCGAAGGACACTGGCAAAAGCACGTCATTTTTGACGTCTTGGACAACGAGTCTCCCGGGTTCGCCGACATCACTGGTGATGGCAAGCCGGAGATTCTTTGCTGCTCGCACGGCTACCTGGGCTACGCCGAGGCGGATTGGAAAAATCCTGCGACGCCCTGGAGGTTCCATGCCGTGTCACCGAAGGGGGATTACCAGCGCTTCACGCATGGGCTGGGCTATGGCGATATCAATGGCGATGGTCGCATGGATCTTATCGAGAAGGATGGCTGGTGGGAGCAACCCGCTTCACGAGTAAATGACCCTGTCTGGGTGAAGCATCCGTTCCATTTCACCGACGGCGCCGCCCAGATGCTGGTCTATGATGTCAACGGGGACGGTTTGAACGATGTGATCACTTGTCTGAATCCGCACGGCTATGGACTGGTCTGGTACGAGCAGGTCCGCGAAAACGGCAACATCACGTTCCGTCAGCACGTCATCCTTAACAAGGACACCACCCCCAACAAATATGGGGTCGCCTTTTCGCAGCCGCACTCACAAGCGTTGATCGACATAGACGGCGATGGTTTGAAAGACATCGTGACCGGCAAACGGTTCTGGGCGCACGGTAAGAATGGCCCCGATCCTGACTCGAACGGCAAGGCAGTCCTGTACTGGTTCCAACTGGTGCGCGGAGCCAATGGGCAGGTCCATTATGTGCCGCACCTCGTTGACGATGATTCCGGCGTGGGGACGCAGGTGACCGTCGGTCATGTCAGCAACAAGCAGTATCCGGATATTGTGGTCGGAAACAAAAAGGGCGTTTTTGTTTTTGAACACCAGGTCAGCCCGGCTCCGTAGGCTCTCGCAGCCCAACCGCTCGTTTGCCGCCTAACCGTAAACCAATTTTGTTGCCTATTTTGCCGATTTGCGATTCCGTGGCGTTGTGAAATTGAACTCTAAGCGCGTGGACTTGCAGCTCGCTCACCTGTGGGCAATTGCCCGAACCAGTGGCACCAACACTGCCCAGGTCATTATCGTCGAACTCGTCGGCGCTGACGGCACCGTTGGGTTGGGCGAAGCCGCCCCGTCCGCCCGGTACAAAGAATCGCCCAAGACGGTGGAAGCATTCATCCAGCAGGTCGATCCGCGGGGACTCTCGTTCAGCGACGTCGAAGGCAGCATGACATATCTCGACACGCTGTCGCGCCACGACATGGCCGCCAAAAGCGCCCTCAATATCGCCTTGCTGGACGGCGCGGCGAAGAGAGCGAAGAAACCGATTTACGACCTCCTCGGTCTCGGGTTTCGCGAAAGCCAACACGTGACTTCGTTCACGATTGGGATCGACAAGCCTGAGATGATCCGCAAGAAAGTTCAGGAAGCTGAGCAGTACCCGGTTTTGAAGGTTAAGTTGGGAGTGGCAGACGACAAAGTGAATCTGCAGGCGCTGCGCGAAGTAGCGCCCACCAAAACCATTCGCGTGGACGGTAACGAAGGCTGGAAAACGAAGGAACAAGCCCTCGAAAACATTGAATGGCTGGCCAAAGACGGTCACATCCAGTATGTGGAGCAACCCATGCCGGCGACGACTCCGGTCAAGGATTGGGTCTGGCTCAAGCAGCGCTCACCCCTGCCCATCTTCGGCGATGAATCCTATCATCTCGCGAAGGACATCGCGCAGGCAGCCGAGTGTTTCCACGGCGTAAATGTCAAACTCGTCAAAACGGGCGGCGTCAGCGCGGGAAAGGCTGCGCTCGAAGCGGCGCGCAAAGCCGGGCTCAAAACCATGATCGGCTGCATGATCGAAACCAGCATCCTCATCAGCGCCGCAGCTCACCTGGCCGAGTTGTGCGATTATCTCGACGTGGACGGAAACATCCTCATCACCAACGACCCTTACGCCGGCGTGACCTCACGGCAGGGAGTGCTTTCCTTTGCTACCGCGCCGGAGCCGTTTGGATTGCGCGTCGCCGCCAAACAGGTATGACCAATTCAACCGCGCTGCGTGTTGCGGCGGTATTGGGGGCGTTAGCGGTCGTCCTTGGCGCGTTTGGGGCCCATTGGCTTAAGCCCGTACTCGCACAGAATCAGACCGCCGCCATTTGGGAGAAAGCGGTGTTCTACCATTTCATCCACGCGTTGATGCTGTTCATCCTGGCGGGGCGAACGCCATTGCACCGAGGGCCCTGGTTCAGTTTCCTGATCGGCATTTTATTATTTTCTGGATCGCTCTATCTGCTTGCCCTGACCAACCTTCGGTGGTTGGGCGCCATCACTCCGTTTGGCGGCATCAGCTTCATTGCCGGCTGGGTCTGCCTAGCGGTGGCGCCACCCAACTGGTCGTCTGGAGAAGGCGCGAAGCCTTGAGCAAGACCAGATGCCGCAATCGTTGCCCGCCGTCCGCTTCCTGCTGCTCTTTTTCTTCCTCCTCCCTGGTCATCGATCCGGACCCATTATTCCATCACTCCACCACTCCAATCCTCCAAACTGGCTCGATTACGATTACGACAACGGCGACTGTGACAGGAGGACGACTTTATTCCGAAATCCTCTCCCACAGCGTGATCTGGGGCGGTTCGGCGACCATCTGGCCAACCCGCGCCAGCACGCCCCGCAAGTCCGGCTTCTGCAAGTGCCGGTCCAAGTGCGCCTTGCTCGTCCAGTTCTCGTGAAACAAAAACAGAGCCGGGTTATCGACCCCCTGGTGCAGGTCGTAGTTGAGGCAACCTTCGTCCTTTCGACTCGGAGCGACCAACGACAGAAGTTCCCGGCGCACATCCGATTCCTTCCCGGGTTTGGCATTCACGTGCGCGACCGCAGTGAGAGCGTGTCTGAAAACTCAACAAACCCAAAGAAATTCTCAGAATTGACTGTACTTTTTTGATCACTTACCCCAGCAGACTGGGGATGCGATACACTTGCGATCTCACCGACACCGAATGGAAACTCATCGACTACTGCTTTCCCAAGCCTTTCAGGACCGGACGTCCCCGGAAGCACAGCTACCGGGAATTGCTCAATGCGATCTTCTACTTGACCAAGACCGCCTGCCAGTGGCGCAATCTGCCGGAAAACTTTGCGCCGTGGCGCACGGTCTACCACTACTTCCGTCAGTGGAAACGCAAAGGACTCTTGGCGGCAATCCACGGGCATTTGCGAGAGCATCTGCGTGTGGTGGCGGGGCGAAAGCGCCATGCCATTGCGGGGATCCTCGACAGTCAGAGCGTCAAGAGCACCGAGAGCAGCGACGAACGAGGCTACGATGTCGGCAAGAAAATCAACGGGC
>Ga0210409_10003706_pt1 | contig 16846 bp, 18 predicted proteins | sample IncBWH17MmetaG_FD_161649 | JGI IMG/M metagenome (GOLD analysis project Ga0210409, IMG submission 161649) | Forest soil microbial communities from Barre Woods Harvard Forest LTER site, Petersham, Massachusetts, United States - Inc-BW-H-17-M | ecosystem: Environmental > Terrestrial > Soil >...
CGAACGACATTTCGCCCACGATTACATCGCAGGCCCATAACTACTTCATTCACAGACTGTTGAACGAGTGGGACCTAAAAGCAATTGCAAGCGCCGTTTCGTATATCGACCGGGTTACGGAGGAGTCTATACCGACTTTGCCCACAGGAACCTGCATTTTCAGTGGCGTCGCGAGCCAAATGCCAATGAAGATAAACGTAAAACCCCTTGTCGGGGATACTCGACCGCAGAGCGATACGCGCAAATTCACTGTCATTGTCCCACCGGCGTGATCGATAACACGGAGAGCTTTGCCTGATTCGGGCAACGACGAACTCCTCGTAGTTGGTCTCCTATACCTAATCAATAAAAATTGTTTTTGCCTTTTTCCTCACCGAAGGCCTCTGTATATAGTGAGGGGAGTTCTCGCCACGTACTCCCGCGAGCAAGGCGTCACCAGGTTCCCTGGTCCGCCTCTCTGCATTGCGTACAGCCTGCGGTAAGGGCAAACGCGATCGCGGGACAACACTGTTTATGGAGCTAAAGCTCCAACTGTGCCCCGAGTTCATTCGGGGCCATGTGGCGTGAACAGAAGACCCCCGCATCGCTTGTAACCCTTCTCGCATCCGCTGGAGAACGCCAAGAGTCTCCCCTCGCCGGTCTATCCGTCCGGCATTTTCGCAACTGAATGGAGAAGCGTATGACGAAGCATTGGCGCAATGGTCTTCGGTTTGTTGTTTCCCGTTTTCGGCTCTTGATGAGCGCGGGAGTCTGTTTGTTTCTTGCTGTGCCTGCCTTCGCGCAGGCAACTGGCAACTCTCCGTGGGAGAACGCAGTAGGCGTCCTCCAGCAAGCCTTCACCAGCACAATCGCGCGCGGGCTTTCTCTCGTTGCAATCGTCGTGTCCGGTCTGACTTTCGCATTTGGCGAAGGCGGCTCGAAGCGTGTCCTCGCTGGCGTTCTCTTCGGAGTGGGAATGGCTATCGCCGCCGTGAACTTCATGGCCTGGCTCTTTCCGTGAGATTGGGTTTCTGAATCTCGAGTCACGGAGTGCTTATGGCGAACGCAAGACGCATCAACCTAGTGCATCGTTCACTCTCACGACCCCTCACCATCCTCGGGGCCGAGCGGAAGCTGTTCTTTTTCGCTATGTGCATCGGCGCTGGCACTTTCAATCTGCTCAACAGCTTGCTTGGCGGTGTGTTGATTTTTCTGGTGCTTTACCTCTTCGCACGCTGGGCTACTCAAACCGATCCGCAGATTCTGCGTTTTCTTCTGACCGCAGCCACACTGCGCAGCCAATACGACCCCATGAAATTCGCTCCGATTGCTGTTCGCAGGGATGACCATGCTCAGGCTTAAACGAATCTTCAAAAACTACGAGGAGACCGGTTCGCTCAATGAACGTGTGAACCTCTATGGATTTGTCGGCCCGGAAGTGTTCCTCACGAAAACGGGCGAGCTTGGTCTCATTCTTGAAGTACGCGGCGTGGATTACGAATGTCTCGACGGAGCGGCGATTGATGCATTGACGAAGCGCCTTGAGTCCGCACTGAAACTGTTTGGTGACGACTATCGCGTTTACCAGTATCTCTTCAAACGCAACAACGAAACCATCCCGTACAAACTCTACGGCAACGCGGTCGTGGACGCCGCGATCCAGAACCGTATCGCCTACCTCGGCAGCAAGGCCGAAGCTCTTTTCTCTCTTTCCATCAACTACGTGATTCTCCGTCAGGGATCACAGGTGTCACACTCGATTGGAAACGCACTCGCGCAGTTTCCGATGCATCCTCGGAAGGCGCTCGCCGAACTGTCGGCTCGCTTCTTCGCGAAAAAGCAAGTCCTCGTCTTGGGGAACGAAATCACCAAAGGCGAGGCCGCTCTTCTGCAGAAGGCGCGAAGTTTTATTCTTCAGGTCAGCGATTTTCTTCCTCTACACATTCTCGACAAGCAGGAAGCGTTCCACGTTCTCAAGAAGACCCTCAACTTCCAACCCGACAAACTCGAACTCGCGAAACTCAAGCACGATACGTTTCTCGACTACTACCTTTGTGAATCGCACCTCGAATGCCACCGCGGCCATCTGCGCGTGGACGACTACTACGTGAAGGTATTGACGCTGAAAGAACCTTCCGCCCAAAGCTTTCCGCTCATTTTCAAGCGCCTGCTTGAAGTGGAGGCCAACTACTACGTAGTCACCGAATGGAAGAGAGAAGACTCCGGCAAGACCCGGAGGACGATCCAGGCCAAACGCCGTCACTTCCACAACACCAAGCGCTCTTTCTTCAGCCAGGTCAACATGAATGACGTCCCGACGCAAGACACTCTGCTCGACGATTCGAAGGAGTCGCAGGTCCGGGAGCTCGGCGAGGGCATCAAGGAAATCGAGCTACACGGAAACTACTTCGGCCAGTTTTCTCTCACCGTCGTCATTTATGACCTCGACCCTGCCAAGGTGGACCGCGCGTGCGCTGAATTCTACAAAGTGTTCAGCGTCCATGACGCGCAACTCTACGAAGAAAAATACAACCTTCTGAATGCGTTTCTCTCGACCGTCCCCGGCAACTACATTTTCAATCTTCGTTCCTTGTATCTGCTCAATACCAACTACGCAGATTTTTCATTTCTCTTTACGCTTCACGGCGGCGAGCCGCGCAATCAGCATCTCCGCCAGGAATATCTGGCGGTACTCGAAACCAACCATCACACTCCATACTTTCTGAACCTGCATTACCGTGATGTTGCCCACACGATGATTCTGGGCAGGACCGGCGCGGGCAAATCGTTTCTCCTCAACTTTCTCATTACCAATCTCCAGAAATACAATCCGCATACGTTCATCTTTGACCTTGGCGGAAGTTTTGAAAGCCTCACTCAACTTTTCGGCGGCTCGTATGTCCGCGTCGGTCTCGAATCCGCGAACTTCAAGATCAACCCGTTTTCGCTTCCGCCAACAAAGGAAAATCTCGATTTCCTCGCTCTCTTCCTGAAAGTCCTGATTCAGGGAACGCGGGTAGGCGAACTCGATCCCGCCATCGAACGCGACCTTTATCACCAAGTCGAGAATCTCTACGCCATTGATCCGGCGCTTCGCACGCTGGGCGTGCTGGCGAATACGCTCGGCCATGACCTTGCGAGCCGCCTCGCAAAATGGACACGAGGCGGTCAGTTCGGATTTCTGTTCGACAATGCCGAAGACACAATCTCGTTCTCCCGCTTTCAGTGTTTCGACTTCCAGCGGATGAGCCAGTACCCGGAACTTCTGGAACCGCTGCTCTTTTATATCCTGCATCGCGCCAATGCGGTCATTGCCGACCGCCAGATTTCCTCTGTGTTCAAAGCCTTCTTCATCGACGAGGCGTGGGTGTTCTTGAAGAATCCCAGCATCCAGCGATACGTCGTGGAGGCACTGAAAACTTGGCGCAAGCACAACGCCGCGATGGTTCTTTCCACGCAGTCGCTCGACGAACTCAAGCGGTCGGAAATTCTCGACGTCATTGTCGAGAGCTGCGCCACAAAAATCTTTCTCGCGAATCCAGATATGGACCGCGAGCTGTACCGGCGACAGTTCCACTTGAATGACAGCGAAGTGGAGCTCATTTCGAGCCTCGTCCCCAAGCAGCAATTCCTCATCAAGACGCCGGAACTCGCGAAGGTCGCCAACCTCAATGTGGATGCAAAAAGCTATTGGCTCTACACGAACGATCCTTACGACAACAAGAAACGGCGCGAGGCTTTTGAAACCTACGGTTTCGAGCGCGGCCTTGAAGTGCTCGCGGGAGGACGCCCGTGACCCCGTGGATTCCCCCGCCTGCGCTTGACCCCTTGTATTTCTTTCTGCCGCTCGCATTGGCAGGAATCGTCACCTTCGCGCTTTTTAGCGTGCAGTGGATTGCGCAGTTGTTTGCCGATCAGAACGAAGATTCCAAGTAACACAAATCATTCTCAAAGGAGCAGGTCCATGAAACTACAGATTCGAAATCAGTTGCACCCACTATTGGTTCGCGCATTTACCTTGATTGCATTGTCCGCAGTCACCTTCCTGCCGTCGCTCGCGCGAGCCTCGACCGAAACCGCACGCGTCGTGAAATACGCCAAGGAAGATATCATCCCCGTCCGGGCAAAGCTGCGCTTTTCCACGCTGATCGTCCTTCCCGATGACGAAGAGATTCTTGACTTCACCACCGGCGACAAAGATTTCTGGGTCATCAACGGCGCGCACAACCTCTGTTACGTTCATCCCGCTCAGGCTGGCATCCGCAGCAACTTGAATCTCATCACCGCAGGTGGCCGTGTCTATTCATTCGTGCTGACTGAAATCAGCAACGATCCGAATGCCGAGCCCGACCTCAAGATTTTCGTGGAACCGAAGGAAGCCTCCGGTGTCACCGCAAAGAGTGGACTGCGCGGATACGTCAGTGCTGCCGAGGTGGAAGCCTACAAAAAAGAACTGGAGACTCTTCGCACCCAGACTGCGGACCAGCTCCATGCCGCGCAAGCTCAGACTGGCGAGCAAGTCAATCACTTCCGTTCCAGTTACGCGACGAAACTTCAGTTCGACTTTTTACTTGATGCCAAAGCTGCCCGCGAACCCTTCCTGGTGTCCGCTGTCTATCACGACGACACCTTTACCTACATCAAGTGCGCAGCGCGAGAGAAGCCTGCTCTGTACGAAATGAAGGACGGGAAACCGAACCTGATTAACTTCCAACTCGAGAACGGCGTCTACATCGTTCCCAAGATTCTCGATAGAGGTTATCTCGCCATCGGCAAAAAGAGGTTGTCTTTCACGCGGCAAGAGCCAGCGAAATAAGGAGCGACTTATGAACCAACCGAATCAAGTGCAAGAAATGGCTTCCAAGCCACCTGGCCTGCTGCCGAAGAATGTTCAGTCCTGGCTGCTCATCAGCCTGGCGCTCGTGATGGTCCTTATTATGTGGCTCACCGGCGGCAAGAAGCCACAAGCTCCAACCAAGGCAAATCCTCCGGCACCGATGGTGCAGGCGCCACTCGAAGTCAATGACGCCAAAATCGCCGAGCTGCAGAACCGAATTCAGGAGTTGCAGCGTGACCAGCTTGTTGCCGAGAACGCTCTCGCGCAGCCGAACCGTCCCATGAATCCCGCAACGCAGGACATGCCGCAAACGCAACAGTCCGCGACAACGGGTAATGGTTCCACCGACCGCCCAGAAGATGTCATCCGCGCAGAACGGAAAAAGCGAGAGTACCTTTCGCTATTTGCGTCTAATGTCGCTCTCAGTTACCGCAAGCCTCTCGCCGGGGAAACGACTCCCGCTGTCGAGCCGAATTCTAGTCCGCAGAACCTGGCGGCCTCAGAACCCGACCCCACCCAGATCGCCAAGCTCTTGAAAGAAATGCAGCCGAATTCCGCTCCGTTGATTCCCACGAAAAAAGATTCCGCGGAAGCACCCAATGACCGAAAGGAGGAAATCCGAACTCCTGCCGCTGTGTCGGCTGGCGCTGCCAACGCGGCGGCAGGAAAAAACTACGTACTGTTTGAAGGAAATATTCTCGAAACCGTTCTGATCAACCGTCTCGACGGCCAATTGTCCGGTCCTGTCGAGTGCTTGCTCTCAACCAACGTCTATTCCAACGACCGCCAGCATCTCCTGATTCCAGCGGGATCGAAGTTGCTCGGTGAAACAAAACGGGTGGACAGCCTCGGCCAAAAACGTTTGGCCGTGGCGTTCCATCGCCTGCTCATGCCTGACGGTTTCTTCGTCAACCTCGACCAGTTCAAAGGTCTCAACCAGATCGGCGACACGGGGTTGCGCGATCAGGTCAACAACCACTACCTGCGCATCTTCGGTGTCTCGCTTGCGATAGGCGTTCTCGGAGCCGTCGCCGAAGCCGGAACCGGCAACGCAATCACGTCGTCAAGCACGGACCTCATGCGTCAGGGACTTGCGGGAAGCATGGCTCAATCGTCCGCCCAGATTCTCGACAAGTTCCTCAACATTCTGCCTACGGTCACGATTCGAGAGGGCCATCGCGTCAAAGTCTACTTGTCGGGCGATCTCGCGCTGCCCGACTACAACAATCACAAAATGCCTTCCGATTTGTGAAGGCTCGAAAGGATAGGAGTCCCATGAAGAAAAAAGTTTTAATTGCTTTGCTCGTTCTCGCCCTGGGAGTCGGTACAGCCTCCGCGCAACTCGGGAACGGGGTTGTGTACGACCCGACGAACTACCAAAACGCAGTGCTGCGCTACCAACAGCTCCAGAAGCACCTTATTCAGTTGCAGAAGAGCTACGACAAAATTACCTCTCATTTGAACCTTGCCTTGCAGATGGCGAAGTTCGTCCAGAACATGCCGGCGCGCTACCGTGCCATGTTTTCGCAATGGCGGAATGTCAGTTCGCTGAACACGTTTGGAAATACCGGCTCATGGATCAGCGGCATCAACTCCGGCCTGCTACCCAACATCAACACCGGCTACCAGAACTCCACGACCCAACTACTCCCATACAGCGCGGACCACCTTTCAGGCATGGACGCTTCGCAGCTGGAGCGCGTGCAATCCCAGTACGCATCCATTCAACTTGTGGACGGCGCGAACGTCAACGCCATGTCCACCATCGGCTCCATTCGGGGCAGCGCCCAGAATATTCAGACGCAGATCGGCAACCTTGAGCAAGACTCCTTCTCAACCGACTCCGACCTCAATAGCGAAGTGTCCGTCCTGAACAAGATCAATGCGGCGGGAGTCTTGACCCTTCGCACTTTGCAGGATTCGAACAAACTCCTCGCCTCACTTCTCGAACAACAGACCATCGTCGCCAAGCAGCAGCGCGACGCAACGACCAACTCCATCAACACCGATATTTCCCGCCAAGCGAGCCTCGCGGGAAATATGAACCAGGTCACCGGCACTATCACTGATTCTCTACAAAACTTCCGCATGCCGTGAGCGTGCGCAGTGCATGATCCCACGTCGAAGGAGCCGAGCAATGCAGACTGACTTCCTGCAGTACATCTTTCATGCAATCAACAACCTGCTCACGCAGAACCTCGGCTTCTTCGACGCTATGGGACAAAACCTCTTCCGCATGTTCGCAACCATCCTCATCGTCTGGTACGGCGTAAAGTCGGCTCTGTCCGCCGCAAGCGGCAAGCAACCCTTCCAATTCGACAACTTCGCGAGCCTCCTGCTCACCATCAGTTTTGGATTCGCTATGGTCAACTACTACAGCACGCCGATTCCTGGCGTGGGAACCAGCTTCCACAACCTCATTACCGATGAAGCGCAATTTCTGTCGAGCAAGATCGACCAGGCGCAACTTCAGACCGTAATCGCACATGTCGCGGATTTTGAATCTCGAATGGATTCACCGAGCTGGGGAGACTTTCTCGGCACAGTCATTTATGTGGTCATAATTATTCTGCTTTCGACGGCTCAAGCCGTCGCTCTGATCGTCATCGCCTACGGCTTCATCGCAACCGCGGTCTGCGTTCTGGTTGGTCCAGTGTTCATCCCGTTCTTCATCGTTCCCAGAATGGAGTGGCTCTTCTGGGGCTGGTTTCGTTGCTTTATCCAGTACGCTTTCTATCAGGTAATCGCTGCTGCAGTTGTATACATCATCGGAAATCTAATCCTCGGCGCTCTGAGTCTGACGCCTGCTGGCGCTCTTTCCACAGTCCAACTCCTTGCATGGTTCCCAGTCCTCTTTATTACCTTTCTGGCGTCCATCTACGCCCTCCTGAAAGTCCCCGCTCTAACCAATCATATTTTCAGCGGTACCGCTGGCGGCTCTTCGGCGGTCTTGATTGAAGCAACCGCCGCCGCGGCTGCTACTGCCGCAAGGGAGCTCTAATGGACCGCGATAACACCTTTCATGACGCGAAACGCCTCTACCTCGAATCGTGTGGAGATCCGATGGTCACAAACACCTATCTCAAGATTGCGCTTGCACTTCTCTCCGTTGTTTGTGTAGCACTGGCGCTAATTGATTTGAGGACGATCCGCACCTTTCAAAACTTCCGCCCTCTTGTAATTCGGATCGACGACCTGGGCCGCGCCGAGGCGATCAATTACCACAACCTCGAATACAAACCGCAGGATGCAGAAGCGAAATATTTTCTCTCGCAATTCTGCTCGCTGTATTACCGCCGGAACCGCTACACCATCCAGAACGATTTCTCGAAGGCGCTTTTCTTTCTCGACGGCAAGCTCGCGAACGGCATTCTCGATGCCTACCGTAAGGACGACATCATCCGCAAATTCCTCACCAATACCTCCGCCCCCGAGACCGATATCGACGTGAAGAAAGTTGCTCTCGAAGAGATGCAGAATCCTCCATATCGCGCTCGCGTGGATTTCTACATGGTTTACTATTCGCCTGCCGACCATAGCGAACTGAAGCGCGATCTTTACACCGCGAATTTTGTTTTCGTTTTCAAGACCAACCTCCCCAACGAGTTGATCCCGATCAATCCACTCGGAATGACCATTACGTATTTCCGCGAAGACCAGGCATTCAAATGAACTCTCGTGTTCCAACCCGGAGCGAAGAGGTCGCGGTCCGACACCGGGCAACATCGGCCCAACCTCCGCACGCCACTTCTCCCTTCCTTCTGTGGTCCTCCTCCCGACGCGCGCCACATCCCTCCCCATCGACCGCCCTACTCGACACCCCAGGCGTGCTGCTGGAGGGCCTCTGTTGCTTTCCGGCTGCCTCCCCGCTCCCAGAAACAATGGAGAGTCACGGAAAAAACAGGTCTGGTTTTCTCGGAGACTTCCAATGATTGCCAACGTTCTGCTCATTACTGTTGCCATCCTGCTCGCGCTCGGCTTTTGGCTTATGGGCGAACTGAAATTCCTTGTTCCCTACAAACTCGCACTTTGGCGCGCGTACGCGACACCCATCCTTATATACGCGGGAATTCTGTCGGCCAATGTGTTCGCCGCGGTCTTCGTTCTCATTCGCAAGTTTTTCCTCAAGGACACCGGTCGAAAACTCTCCCATCTCGATAAGCAACTTCACGTCGGCCAGACCGACGTGCCCGCGCCGTGGTTTGAAGAGGAGGCCGATTGAAATGTCCCGAGGCCACCAACCCGGCGACCATCTCGATCCACGAGTGTCTCCCGAGGGGCGGGAGTCAAACACCAGTGCTCCGCCCAAAACGGATGAGGTTCGTGAGCAGGCATCGAACAATGCGCCGCAGTCGCTCAGCCGAGAACCAGAACTCCCCGGAACGCGCACTGCTGAAAATCGCACCGTTCACGAACTCCGTGGCCGGACCTATCGTCTCCGCAGCTCCGAAATCGCAACGATGGTGGAGCTTGGGAAATTCCGTGTCGTAGCTAAGGAAGATCTATCGGAATTTGCCTATGGGAGTAATGACGACCGCATGAGACCCGACGTAGAGAATCTAGTCCGTCAGGGCCTCGTCGAAATGAAATCCATTCCTCACGAGGAAACGGGCTCTCGCCAACTGTTCACACTCACCAAGTACGGCCATCGCTTTCTGACGCAAACCCAAAGTGCTGGCAAAGGACAGGCGCTTTACCACGGCTTCACCAAACCCCGCGAGGCCCATCACGACGCTGACCTCTACCGGCTCTATCAAAAAGCGGCCGCAAAGATCGAAGGTCAGGGAGGTCGAAACCTACGCGTCGTTCTCGACTACGAGCTAAAGAAGCGTCTCTATCACGATCTTGCGAAGCTCGGTGACGACCGCAATTCCGCCTATTCCAAACGCACCATTGCCGAGAGGCACGGTCTCCAGGTCGTTCGAGGAAAGATTCCCGTGCCTGATGTTCGCATCGAGTACGAAACGCCTGACGGGGAACGCGCTCGCGTGGACCTCGAACTTGCCACCGGCCACTACCGCGCAAGAAATCTCTCCGAAAAAGTGCGCGCCGGATTCTCGATTTACGCCCGTGCGGACGATGTTTCAAAACTCAAGAGAGTTTTGGATCAGCGGGAATTGACGGCGGAGATTTTATCGCTATGAAAATGCCCCAGGAACAAGTCGAACGAATCAAGGAACTTGGTTACACGGAAGCCGAAGCCCGCTTTCTCTACATCGTGGCCGTACATTCAGGATACTTCACTCTCGGCCAGTTTCGGGCCTTCACGAAGACGGCGTATGGGAAACGTCCCACGTCGTTTGCTCAGAAATTGATAAACCGCGGGCATGCCACGGTCCGCGACTACATGCGCCGGGGTTCCATCTTCCATCTATTTTCTCGCACTCTGTACGGCCAGATCGATAAGGACAACCTACGGAACCGCAAGCGTCACTCATTCGATTTCATGCGTGGTCGGCTCGTGCTCTTGGACTTCATTCTGGCCAACCAGGATTTGAACTATTTCGAAACCGAGCAAGACAAAGTCCGCTTCTTTTGCGACGAGATGGGAATCCCGAAAGACGCTCTTCCTGCGAAGGTCTATGAAGGCGGCCTCGATGGGAAACCGACCCTTCGTTATTTCGTCGATAAGTTTCCGATGTTTTTGGCTTCGCCGTTCTCAGGGGCTCCGCCTGTGGCCACCTTGAGTTACGTGGACTCCGGGTTTGAAACATCGTCCCACTTCGTCGCGCATCTCGCGGCGTATCACACCCTTTTCCGGGAGCTAAAAACGTTTCGGTTTCTCTACATCGCCTCAAAAGACGCTTATTTTCAAAAGGCCCAGGAGCGTTTTCGTTCACTTGTAAAGCGACCACTAGAATCCGACGTTTCCAGTGAAGTCCTTCGCTACTTCAAGGTCCGCGCCAAGTGGGAGCGCCATGAGTATGTTGTGCCGATTACCGAGGACTTGGAATTCCTCAAGGAAGCCCGACAGCGCTTTCAGGGCGAACAGTTCGACGGGGTCTTCGAGGCGTGGAAGACGGGGAAAGTGACCGAGCAGGAAGTTGGATTGGAATTTTCACGCAAGAAGCCTGAGCAAGCGGTCTTCTTCAGCACCTTTCTAGTGCGTCTGCATGGCTCACCTGTCGATGAAGTGACTCGGCGGGGTGACGGATGCATGAAAGACACACATCACCGATACCGTCACCGTTCGCGTCACCCCCGGGGTGACGCGAAGTTGTTGGGAGCGTAGAGGTTGCACATGACGCGACGATTCATTTGGACACGGGCAAAACACCGGAATGGGCTGGAGCGACCCCACTTTGTTGCCACGGAAACCGTGGCGGTCGCTCCAGCCCATGTGTCTTGCCCGAGTCGAGTTAGGCCATAGAAAAGGAAGAAAGGAAGGAGAACTCATGTCAATCATCAACAAGCCACCGGAGATGGTGAAGCGCGAGTACGAGTTGCAGGAGCCAATCGCTGTAGCCGTCGAGAAGTACGCGGCGTTCATTCAGAGCACGCCGGATCACGTCGTCAACTCCGCGCTCAAGATGGTGCTCTGGAGGGATGCCGACTTCCGTCGCTGGCGGAAGCAACAGCAAACGCCCGCTGAGAAAAAGGACGGACACGCTACTACAAAGGCGGCGCGAGCGTGATTCAAAGAATCCTTCATGCGAGGCACTTCCTTGCGTGCATCCTCGCGGCGGCCACCGGAATGGTGCTTTATTTTCGAGTGCCATTCCCGGACGCCAATCTCTTTGTTCACGTCATGGCCATTCGGACGGCCTCCGCGTATCTCTTTTTCAAGTACTCCTACATCGTCCTCCTATACACCACACCCTACATCGTCTATTCGATGCTGCTTTCCGGGGTCTACATTTTCGCGCTCAGGGCCACTCGCAAAATCCGTGCAGGCAAACTGCCCATGTACCCGGACCCGGAGCGAAGAACAGAACTATCGCTCGTCCTCGGTGAGCTGCATCATCCGAGGAAACAAGTCCCATCGGAAACGCCGCACTGGCTGGTCATTCCAGAACGCGGACTCTTTACGGGTATCGTCATCGTAGGCGCAGTCGGATCGGGAAAAACGGCGGCGTGTATGTATCCCTTCGCCGAACAGATTCTAGCGTACAAGGCGACTGATAAGGACAGACGCATCGGCGGACTCATTTTGGAAGTGAAAGGCGATTTTTGTGAGAAGGTTCACGAAATCCTCAAGCGGCATGACCGCGATGAGGACTACATCGAAATCAGCCTGGCGTCGCAATACCGATACAACCCTCTCCACAATGACCTCGACGCCTACGCGCTCGCGTACAACATCGCTTCGCTACTCAATAATCTCTTCGGGCGAGGGAAGGAACCATTCTGGCAGCAGGCGTACACCAACCTCGTCAAGTTCATCATCCTGCTCCACAAAGTCGCTTTCGATTACGTGACGCTCTTTGATGTCTATGAATGCGCCATCAATCCCGACTTGCTCGAAAGCAGAATAAAGGAAGCCGAACGCCGCCTGATCGAAGCCGATTCCGCGTTGCTCTGGGAAGAAGAATATCTGAAGTACCCGAAAGACCTCGAACCATTCCACTTCAGGCTCGACACAGAATCCAACCGCTACCGCGCACCGCTCACGCCAGGACTCGCCGCCGTGCTTAAAGCGAAGGCCGTCCAATGGGAGGCGGAGAATGCCTCGCGTAAGAATCCCGCGCCTGCGCAAAAGAAGGCGCAGCTCGAAGCCGTTCAAAGGTGGTTTTATCACGACTGGCGAAGAATTGAGCCCAAGCTGCGAACTTCGATTGTTGAGGGTATTTCGGTATTCCTTTCACTCTTTGACGACAACCCCGATGTGAAGCGCACATTCTGTCCGCCCGCCGAGTGTTACGACCCGCACGCCAACGCCGACTTCCAATTCGGCAAACCGCTGCCTTCGTTCTCTTGGCTAGTCGAAAGTGGTGCCGTATGTGGGCTTAATTTTCCTATCGGCATGAATCCAGGTCTGGCGAAAGCCATCGGGGTGATGATGAAACTCGACTTCGAGCGTGCCGTGCTCAACCGCGTACCCGTGATGGAGAAGAATCCAGAGAGCTACTTCCGACAGGTTCTCTTTCTCTGCGACGAGTACCAGCATTTCGCCACAGTCGGAGAGAGTGAGCCGACAGGTGATGAAAAATTCTTCAGCCTTTCGCGTCAGCCAAAATGTATTCCGATCGTCGCCACCCAGAGCATCAGTTCCCTAAAGTCCGCGTTGCCGGGAGAATCATGGCGCACTTTGCTGCAAACCTTTCGAACGAAAATCTTCTTGTCGCTTTCCGATGACTTTTCCGCGCGAACCGCAAGTGAGCTTTGCGGACGCGAGGACCGACTGAAGGCCAGTTACAACCTTTCGGAAAGCGGGCACGATGCCCAAGTGAGCTTGCTCACCGGCAAAGCTATGTCTCACAGAGCGAACATCACCGCCTCGAAAAGTTACAGCCCTCACCACGATCTTCGCTTCGACGTGAAGGACTTCATGGAGCTGCGTAACGCGCAGTCCGTAACCATTGCCTACGACGGCACGAACCCGATGCCGCCGACATTTTGCTACCTCAAGCCCTACTACAACGATGTGAACAAATCGTACTTTCGCCAGCTTGCGGACGGAGAACTCTAATGAATGGATTTGAAACCATCATCCCGTTTCTCAAGCCCATCGAACACCTGCTCCTCGACCCTTCGATCAGTGAAGTCATGGTCAACGGCCCCGACCACATCTTTATTGAGAAAGACGGATTCGTCGAGCAGATGAAGGATATTCATCTGGGCGAGAAATCCCTGATGGTCGCCGTTAAAAACATTGCGCGGCGACTAGGCGACGACATTTCGGAATCAAAACCTATCCTCGATTCGCGGCTTCCGGACGGGAGCCGTGTTGCGGCGGTCATTCCACCGTGCAGCGTGAATGGCATCACTCTAACAATCCGCAAATTCAACACCCGGCACTTCGGCATCGAAGACCTCGTACAAGCCGGGACAATGGAACGATGGCTCGCCAATCAACTGGAAACCTACGTCCTGGCTCGAAAAAACATTCTGATCGCTGGGTCTACCGGTTCAGGGAAAACTTCATTGCTCAATGTCCTCGGAAAATTCATTCCCGCCGATGAACGAATTCTCCTCATTGAAGACACGTCTGAAATTCACATGGGCCAGGACAACCTTGTCCGCTTCGAGGCGCGGCAGCCACAAAACGGCTTGCCCGCCGTCACCATTCGAGATCTTCTGAAAGCATCGCTTCGCCACCGGCCAGACCGTTTAATCCTTGGTGAAATTCGTGGCGGTGAAGCTTTCGATCTCTTGCAGCTTCTCAACACGGGACATTCTGGGAGCCTTTCCACTGTTCATGCAACTTCCGCGAAACAGGGCCTCGCGCGGTTTACGAGCTGCGTTTTGCAGAGCGGTGTGGACCTGCCCTATCGCGCCATCAAAACCAACGTAGGGGATTCCGTCAATGTCGTTGTGCATCTCGAACGTCGTCCGGGCCGGCGCTTTGTCTCTGAAGTCGTGGAAATCCACGGCTACGATCCCGACAGAGATGAGTACAACTACGGTTTCATTTTCGATTGTCACAAGGAGCTTGTATGAACGTCGCTGAAAAGAGTGAACAGCTTATCCCTTCCGCTTCGGAATACATTCTTGACAATTTCGATGCAGCCGACCGGATCGCGATTCTCGTCCTGAACCGTGATTTCGGCGAAACCATCCAGCGCATCACCAGCGCACAAAAAGCCGCAAGCCCCGAGTTTCAGGCATGGCTCCGCTACAAGAATGGGAACGGCTCGGACATTTATGTAGGTATGAACCCTCTCAAGAAAGATGCCTCGACGCGAACCAAGGAAGACATTGATTCCATCAAGCACGTTTACATTGACTTGGATCACGGCGGCCATGAAGCCCTCGAAGCAATCGAGAATTCCAGCCTCGTTCCGAAGCCCAACTACGTCGTGAATAGTTCGCCAGAAAAATATCAAATCGTCTGGAAAGTCGAAGGCATGAATCTCGAAGAGGCAGAAGCCCTCTTGCAGGCGATGGCGCGGGAGTTCGGTGGCGATCCCGCAGCTACGGACGCGACTCGCGTTTTGCGAGTTCCGGGTTTCGCCAACAAGAAGTACGAAACGGATTTCTATGTCGAGGCCCGCAAAGAATCGACGGAAACGTACCATCTTCGCGACTTCAAACTACAAATCGATTCGCAGGACTCGCCTCGCTACAACTACAACAACCGCGCCAAACGCGAGTCCTCGCCCCGGAACAATATAAGCCAGTCCGAACACGACTGGGCTTTTGCCAAGCGCGCCCTCGCCCGCGGCGACGACCCAGAAGCGGTGATCCAACGTATTGCTGACTACCGTTCGAAAGACAAAGCCGATCCGATCTATTACGCACGCCACACCGTCATGAAGGCTCAAGCTGAACTTGAGCCACAAAGCGCAAACGAAAGGCCCGAAGAAGGTGACAGAACACAAACAAAGGAAATCGGATTTGACCACTGACGGTCCTCTACATTCTTCACGGACACACTCAAACTCCGCCGTCGCTCGAGATGTCTCCATGACAAAGCTCTTGACGACGGTAGAGGTGGCGGAGATGACCGGACTCTCACCAGAGACCCTGGCGCAATGGCGCTGGCTCAAGAAGGAAATTCCATTTGTCCGGCTGGGTAAGAAATGTGTTCGTTACCGGCAGAGCGACATTGACGCGTGGCTGGAGAAGAGGCTAGTGTCGGTTACCTCGGGGGAAAACCCTGAAAGGAGGTAGTTTTGGCAGTCTTTAAACGAGGTAGACACTTCTACTATGACTTTGAATTCGGCGGTCGCCGCTTTCGTAAGTCAACACAACTAACCAACCAACGCGCAGCTGAAAAGGTGGAGTCGGTCCTGAAAACAGAACTGATCCAAGGCACACACGGGCTGCGACCACGTGAACAACCACCCTTATTTGAGGAATACGTCGAAATCTTCCTCCAACGAATCGAGCAGCCGCTTGCTCAAAACACAATCGACCTGCATAACAACAGCCTCAAATTCTTGCGAAAACAGTTCAAGGGAACATTCTTGGACCAAATTACTAAAAGCATGATTGAGGACTACAAGACCAGTCGAGCCAGAGACCTGAAGAAGGGAAGCGAGACCAAGACCGTCTCGCCAGCCACAGTGAATCGCGAGCTTGGCACGCTAAAGAAGATTCTCAATATGGCCGTAGACGATGGACTACTCTGGAAAAGCCCCGCAAGAAAAGTGCAACCCTTTCCAGAGGAAATCCCGGATGTCCACATCCTGACGTTTGAAGAGGAGCTCAAGTATTTGGCGCTTGCCTCCGAGCCCCTCAAGAGCGTCGCAATCATCATGCTCGGGCAGGGAATGCGGCCGGATGAAGTCTTCCGCATGACCTATTCGAACATCGATTTCATCAACCGCACAATCTTCATCGTGCGCGGAAAGACAAAGAACGCCAGACGTACTCTGTCTATGAGCACGGAAGTCTTCGAGATGCTCAAGAAGCGCAGGCAGAGCCACAAAAATGACTATTGGGTTTTTCCCAGTTCGAGGAAACCCGGTGTGCATCTCGGGTCTGTGCGCAAAGCGCATGACCGTGTTTGCGACAAGATTGGTTTACGAGGCGCAATTGATCTATACAACCTGCGTCACACTTTTGCCACCCGGTCCATTCTGTCCGGGACGGATGTGACCATCCTGCAGAGAATCCTAGGGCACTCGGAGATCGGAATGACCATGCGGTATGTGAAGATCGCCGAGCACTACAAGGTAGAAGCGGTTGAAAAGATGGAGAAGTATCGTGCGGTGAAGATGCAAGAAGCTGAGGCGAATTTGGGGATGTTGCAGTAAGTCCCCCCAATTTCCCCCCAATTGAGGGGAAGGATTTTTTAGAGATGCCTGCAAGTCGCAGAAAAGATTGGTCGGGGCGCCGAGATTTGAACTCGGGACCTCCTGCGCCCAAGGCAGGCGCGCTACCAGGCTGCGCTACGCCCCGACAATGAATGCTTTATTCATTCTA